>Ga0255372_10212_pt1 | contig 11266 bp, 11 predicted proteins | sample ANMaggSeSYBR01E8_FD_182092 | JGI IMG/M metagenome (GOLD analysis project Ga0255372, IMG submission 182092) | Sediment cell enrichment communities from methane seep in Santa Monica Basin, California, United Staets - ANME aggregate JGI... | ecosystem: Environmental > Aquatic > Marine > Cold seeps >...
CAATATTGAGAGACTATGTTTTCTTCTCCTTCCTCCTCTGACGCGCAGGCAGCCCAAAACCGAACATCAGGCTGCCTGCTGCGTTTTCTACTTCCGCCTGTTTCTGTAATCCTGGTCGGAATTGTTTTGGCGCTGCTCCTCAGCCAGATTCAGGTTGACCTGGCCGAGACAGCTCCCCTACCCAAAGATACTTCCAGAATCTCTTCTAATCAACTAGCTCCATTGTTTAGCCCGGAAGTCCTGGCCTGGGAAGAGGATATTCTGAATTGGAGCGAAAAGTATCAATTGGATCCAAACCTGATTGCGACCGTTATGCAAATTGAATCCTGCGGATATTCCAGGGCAAAATCCTCAGCAGGTGCGATGGGACTCTTCCAGGTAATGCCTTACCATTTCAAGGAAGGAGAAGATCCCTACCATCCTGGCATTAACGCTCACAGGGGACTCAATTACCTCAGGCAGTCATTGGAATCCGGAGGCAGTACTCGCCTAGCCCTGGCAGGATATAACGGGGGAATTAATGGAGCCCAGAATCCAGAGGAATACTGGCCGGACGAAACGCATCGTTATCTGTATTGGGGGGTAAGAATTTACAAAGATGCCAATGAGGGTAAAGATCACAGTCCAAGATTGGAAGAATGGCTTAATAGTGGGGGAAATTCCTTATGCCTTGCCGCCAGAAATGAGTGAGAACCTTCCAGCTTGTCGTCCTGAACTCTTCAACAAGATGTAGAAAATCCCCCAATCTTCCCCTGAGATAAATCTCAGGTCTAATAACTGCGCCCCGAAGAAGGGGTTTTGTGCTAGCTATCAAGAGATTTTCAAATATATAAAAGAAGTCCCACTTGAGTGGGACTTGAGTTACATAGGCCGCGGATTTATCCGCCGGCTTATAAGCTATGATTAATATTTATTTATATCAACCCAAGTACTATTTTCTTAGCCTCTCGATTAGCCCCCTTCGGCAAGAAGTAGAAAATCTCCCAACTTGTCATCCTGAGCTTGCGAAGGATCCATACTGAGATCAGATATCAAATGTGATCACGATCAATAAATCCTGGTTGTTTGTTTTTTAAACTCTTGATGGATTCCTCGTTCCTCGGAATGACAAAATAAGAGTATGTCATTCTGAGCCCTTCAACAAGATGTAGAAAATCCCCCAATCTTCCCCTGAGATAAATCTCAGGTCTAATAACTGCGCCCCGAAGAAGGGGTTTTGTGCTAGCTATCAAGAGATTTTCAAATATATAAAAGAAGTCCCACTTGAGTGGGACTTGAGTTACATAGGCCGCGGATTTATCCGCCGGCTTATAACCTATGATTAATATTTTTTTATATCAACTCAAGAAATTCTTTCTGAACCCTTCGATACTCTTCCGCTCTGCGTTAGCACTTCCTTTGATCGCAGGAGAGGCGGAATGGCTAAATAATAATCTATTAGCCTATTATATTAAAAGGAAAAGGCTGCCTTCCAGTGAAATACACCGAATTGCAGCCTTTCTGAACCCGTTTGATAAATTAAGTAAGCTCGACAGTCGCGCCAGCTTCTTCCAATTGTTTTTTGGCTTCTTCAGCTGCTTCTTTTCCAACAGCTTCAAGAATTATGCCACCTGCGGTTTCTGCCATTTCTTTGGCATCTTTCAAACCGAGGCTTGTGATGGCCCGGATTGCCTTAATTACTTCGATTTTCTTGGGACCGGTGTCCTTGATCACTACATTAAATTCGGTTTTTGCTTCACCGGCATCCCCACCGTCGCCGCCAGCAGCAGCTGCTGCCACTGCTACCGGAGCAGCAGCGGATACGCCCCATTCTTCTTCCAGCATAGTTACCAATTCAGCTGCTTCCAGAACGGTTAGTTCACTTAATTGATCTTTAATTTTTCCAATGTCAGCCATTTTATTCTCCTTATATCGGTATCTTGACCGTAATTGTTTAACTTATTCTTTCTAGACTGCTTGTTCTTTTTCTGAGTAAGATTTGATCACTGCAGCCACTTGCCGACCAGGTTCTGCGAGGGTCCGGACAAGTTGGGACGCAGGCGCTAAAATTGTACTCAATAGTTTTGCCCGCATTGTTTCCATGGAAGGAAGTTCTGCCAGCGCAACAATTTCTTCTACTGTCATCAGGCGTTCAGCCAGATATCCACTCTTAATCTCTATGGTTCCGAACTCTTTGGAAAAGTCCTTGATAGCCTTTGCGAGACCAGTTGGATTCTGATATGAGATACCAAGTGCGGTAGGACCAATAAATACGTTTTCTTTCCATTCCCGTCCACTTTCTTCGAATGCTAGCTTAGCTAGAGTATTCTTGATGATATGGAACTCACCGCCGGATTCTCTGATATCTCTGCGGAGATCACCGATCGCCTTGACAGACAATCCATGGTAGTGAGTTAAAATCAACCCATCACTTTCTTTTAACCATTTTTTGTACTGCTCAACGAGTTCTTCTTTCTGCTGTTTTGAAATAGCCAAAGTATTTCACCTCCTTCAAATCGGGTTCAGTCTAATATGCATAACAAAAAGTCTTTACCTCACCAGTTGAGGTAAAGACTTCAAGTTAAATCAACTTTAAAGTATTCTCTACCTGAGCTGGAAATTAAGTTTTCAGAGAAAACACCAGCGGTCTCTGGCAAATTAGCTTCTGTTATTTCCTGTTTCTGTGGAAACGATATTGTCTACTCAGTTTCCAATTCTGCTGCCAGTATCGGGTCCACAATGATGCCAGGCCCCATACTCGCCGATATTACTACTTTCTTGACATACTGGCCTTTGGTCGACGCTGGTCTATTTGATACCAGCGATTCCATTAGCGCACTCATATTATCATGTAACTGCTCAGCTGAGAAGGATACTTTCCCAATTGGCACATGAATATTAGCGGTTTTATCGACCCGGTACTCAATCCTGCCCGATTTGGCTTCATCGATTACTCGCGGAAGATCTTCACCGGGAATCATGGTACCAGCTTTGGGATTGGGCATCATCCCCCGGGGACCTAGAACCGGACCCAGTTTTCCAACTTTACCCATCATATTGGGGGTAGCCAATGCAATATCAAAATCAAACCACCCTCCTTCGATTTTATTGATCAAATCATCGCCATCAGCAATGTAGTCTGCTCCGGCTTCCCTGGCTTTGGTCGCATCCTCGCCCTGAGCAAATACCAGGACTCGAACAGTTTTTCCCAAACCATGGGGAAGATTTACAAGATCACGGACAATTTGATCCGCGTGGCGGGGGTCAACACCCAAACGAACATGAATTTCCAGTGTCTCATCGAACTTGGCGTAAGCTAGTTCCTTGGCCAAAGTCACTGCTTCCAGGGGTGTGTATTTCTTGGATCTATCTACTTTGTCAAATGCTTCTCTATACTTCTTACCGTGTTTTGCCATTATTAACTCCTTGTGGTGCAAGCGGATTGTTTATCCTCCCACGAGAATTTAGTCTACTATTTCAATCCCCATATTTTTCGCTGTGCCTTCAATCTGGCGCATTGCGCCTTCGATGTCAACAGCATTGAGATCTTTCATTTTTGTTTGTGCAATTTCCCGGAGCTGATCCCTGGTAATTTCACCAACTACTTCTTTGTTAGGTTCAGCTGCACCCTTTTCTACCCCGGCAGCTTTCTTTAACAAAACTGCAGCTGGAGATGTGCGCAGCACAAACTTATAAGAACCATCAGAAAATATTGTGATATCTGCCGGGATGATATCTCCCATCCGGTCTGATGTTCTGGCATTATATTCTTTACAAAAAGCCATCAAGTTGATCCCATGCGCTGCCAGCGCAGGACCAATCGGAGGAGCAGGATTTGCCTTCCCCGCTTCAATCTGTAATCGTACGTTTGCTTTTACTTTTTTCGACACAATTTTCTCCTTCGTGGTGCTAGCGGACAGTTAATCCATCCTCCCACAAATGAATAATACAACTAGGCTTCTTCCACCTGCAGGAAATCTAATTCCACAGGGGTTTCTCTACCAAAGAAATTAACCATGACCCGGACTGTCGCCCGGTCCATATCAATTTCAGCTACTTTCCCATAAAAATCTTCAAACGGTCCATCTACAATCCGCACTCGTTCTCCCTGCCGGAAGGTAACATTAACCCGGGGTGATTCGGATTCCATCCGTTTGAGGATTCGAGCCACTTCTTCTGGCTGCAGTGCCGTGGGATCGTTACCCATACCCACAAATCCCGTAACTCCCGGCGTGTTGCGAACCATGTACCAGGATTCTTCTGTTAATGCCATATTAACCAAAATGTATCCCGGGAAGACTTTTTTCTCAACTGTCTGGCGTTCCCCATTTTTGATATTGACTTCATCCTCTGTGGGGACAACGACATCAAAGATCAAGTCGTCCATACCCATAGACTCAATCCGCTGCATGATGTTATGCCGGACTTTATCTTCATTACCGGAGTAGCAGTGGACTACATACCAGGCTCTCCCGTCATCTTTGACCGGTTCAGCTAATACACTGTATTTCGCTGAAAGTTCCGATTCCTCCTGAACTGCTTCTTCCTGTTCGGATGCAGCGATTTTTTTCTCTTCACCTTCAACAGGTTTATCGATCTCCGCCTCGGCGTCAACGATTTCTTCCGTTTCTATTGCAACAGGTTCATCCATTTCCGCTTCATCCTCAGCTTCAGCGTCAGCGTCAACGACTTCTTCCAGCTCGGCCTGTTCGGTCTCTACTGGCTCATCTGCTTCGACAGCAACCAGTTCTTCCGTTTCTGCCGCAACAGGTTCATCCATTTCCGCTTCATCCTCAGCTTCAGCGTCAGCGTCAACGACTTCTTCCAGCTCGGCCTGTTCGGCTTGTTCAGCCTCTACAGGTTCATCGATATCAGGCGCAGCAAGATCTGCTGAATCCGGAAGGGTCTGATCCATTTCTTCTTCTATTTGTTCTTCGTTTTCGTTAATATCCATATTCCATTCTTCCAGGAGCAAAGTGATTTGGATTTTACGCGCCCAGGATTAAACCAAACATCCTGGAAAATAAAAAGTCCAATATTCCCAAAAAAGCTCCCACGATAAGAATCACGATGAGGACTACTTTGGTAAGATTAATCGCTTCCGGTCTGGTCGGCCAGGAGACTTTCTTTAATTCTGCAGAAGTCTCTCGATAAAATCCTTGAATACCGCCCGGTTTTGTTCTCTGTTTAGCCACATCTAACTCCTTCTACGGTCAAAACGCCGCCCTGATAGACGGCGCCAAGCAAATGAAATAGGCAGGCCAGGTAGGAATCGAACCCACAACCCCCGGTTTTGGAGACCGGTGCTCTGCCAATTGAGCTACTGGCCTAAAGATGGGTAAGTGGGCGATCGCCTTTGTTTCATTCACTCCGGCGATCACCTCATCAGTCCTTAAGTCCTTACTTCGTTTCTCGATGCAGTGTATGTTTCCGGCATCTCGGGCAGAATTTATTCAGCTCGAGCCGGTTAGGATCATTTCTTTTATTTTTTTCAGACGTGTAATTCCGTTCGTTGCACTCAGTGCAAGCCATGGTAATTACTGGTCTAATTCCTTTTTTACTTGCCATAGTTTTACTCTAAGATCTCAGTGACCACACCGGATGCAACCGTGAGACCACCTTCTCGAATAGCGAACTTTCCACCTTGCTCCAATGCGATCGGTACAATCAGTTCCACTACCATGTTCACATTGTCACCAGGCATTACCATCTCAATACCTTCCGGCAGGGTGACTGACCCTGTCACGTCAATGGTCTTGACATAAAACTGCGGCCGGTAGCCGGTGAAGAACGGTTTATGCCGTCCTCCCTCTTCCTGCTTCAGCACGTATACCTCAGTTTTGAATTTTGTGATCGGCTTGATGCTCTTCGGTTTGGCAATTACCATTCCGCGCTCTACCTCATCTCGATCCGTTCCTCTCAGCAGCAATCCTACATTGTCTCCTGCCTGCCCCTCATCCAGAATCTTGTGGAACATTTCCACTCCGGTCACCACTGTGTTTATGATCTCATCCTGCATACCGATGATTTCTACAGGATCTCCGGTATTGATTAAGCCCCGCTCGATCCTGCCTGTTACCACCGTGCCGCGTCCCTTGATCGTGAACACGTCTTCTATCGGCATCATGAACGGTTTGTCGATCTCTCGTTCCGGTTCCGGTATATACTCATCTACTACCCGCAGCAGCTCTCGGATGCTCTCATATTCTTCCGCGTCCGGATCTTCGCTTTTGCTCTCCAGAGCATGCAGCGCGCTGCCTTTCACTATCGGGGTCTCGTCGCCGGGGAACCCATACTCGTTCAGCAGTTCTCTCAGCTCCAGTTCCACCAGCTCTATCAGCTCCGGATCATCCATCTGGTCTACCTTGTTCAGGTATACCACCACGCTCGGTACTTCTACCTGGCGGGCCAGGAGCAAGTGCTCCCGGGTCTGCGGCATTGGTCCGTCGGAGGCTGCTACTACCAGTATTGCTCCGTCTACCTGCGCTGCACCGGTGATCATGTTCTTGATGTAGTCTCGGTGTCCGGGCATATCCACATGGGCATAGTGCCGGGCTTCGGTTTCATATTCCACGTGCGAGATGCTGATTGTGATCCCGCGCTCTTTCTCTTCCGGCGCCTTGTCGATCTCGTCAAACGCCATGAAGTCGCCGAATCCTTGCATCGCCGCCACTTTTGTGATCGCCGCTGTTAGGGTCGTTTTCCCATGGTCAATGTGTCCCATCGTGCCCACATTCACATGCGGTTTCGTTCGTTCAAATTTCGCTTTCGCCATAAGTCTTCTCCTTAAAACCCGTTACTCAAAAGGATTCTTCAACTAGTACCAGAGCCCCCGATGGGAATTGAACCCATGACCTCATTCTTACCAAGAATGCGCTCTACCCCTGAGCTACGAGGGCTGGCTTTATACATAACTACAAGCTGTCAAAGGTTCATCACCTCTGCAGCTTGCAGAAAAAGTGGGCGGTGAAGGATTTGAACCTCCGTAGGCGTATGCCAGCTGATTTACAGTCAGCCCCGTTTGACCACTTCGGTAACCGCCCAAGTTTTAGAACCAGATTTTATTGCTCCCTGAGCAATTATCAGGAGCCGACGATGGGACTCGAACCCATGACCTGTCGCTTACAAAACGACTGCTCTACCGATTGAGCTACGTCGGCAAGGGGTCAATTCCTTTACGACCCAAGCCAAGGCATTATATCAGATGGAAATAAGCACGGCAAGGTTCGTCATCGACAGAGGAAAAGTTTATCAGGTTTCCAGCCAATCGTCAATACTTCCAGTCAACTGCGAAGCCCCTGGAAATCCCTCGCCTGCCAAATCAGGTACAAAGCCACAGATCCAGCAACCGCCGCGTTTAAAGAATCGATTTTTCCCCGCATTGGCAGCGCGAGCAGAAAATCACAGGAGGATCTGACCAGGTGCCGCATCCCTTCTGCCTCACTTCCAACAACTACAGCCAGGGGACCAGTCAGGTCTACCTGATCAGGCGTTTGAGATCCCTCGCCTTCCTCAAGTCCGACAACCCAGGCACCACCCTCTTTAAGCTGAGTGAGCGATTGAGCCAGGTTGGCCTGGGTAATCAACATATGTTCACTCGCCCCAGAAGATGCACTAACTACAGCGGGAGTGACCGTGGCTGTTCTGCGGTAAGGCAGCACAATGCCATGCACACCAATTGCTTCTGCGGTGCGAATTAACGTGCCTAGATTTTGGGGATCTTTAAGTGTGTCCAGTAACAACACCAATAGAGGGTCACCGCTTTCTTTTGCGTTTTTCAGAATCTGGTGCAGATCAACATAGGGATAAACATCCGCCTGTAAAGCCGTACCCTGATGATTGCCTCCTAATGAAGCCAGGGATTCGCGCGGTACTTGAGAAACGGGGATGGATAAGTTTTTAGCCAGGTGAAGAATATCAGCTAAGCGTCCTTCTTTCTGAGAACCTTTGGCAATCCTCAATTCGTAAAACTGCCTTCGTTCTGCCCGTAAAGCTTCATACACCGGGTTTCTGCCCCAAATCCACTCTTTCATTAATAACCCCGCGCGTTAAGCTGCTGAAAAATCCTCATGTAAACTCCGCAAGTTATTTCCAATGCCAGTTCGTTCCCTGAGAGGTATCTTCCAGAATGACATCCCGTTCTTCCAACTTATCGCGAATCAAATCTGACAATTCCCAGAGTTCATTTTCGCGGAGTTTCTCTCTAATTTCTATCAGCAGATCAATGTACTGCCCGGCATCCCCGGCCTGTGCTTCCGGCAGTTCAAGTTCAAGTCCCAAGACACCAGTGAGTTCTTTCAGTACATCTTGCGCAGCCGATAAATAATCCTGGTCAGCGCCTTCATCACGGGCATGGTTGATCTCCTTGACAAAATCAAAGATAAAACCCAGCGCGCCGGCTGTGTTGAAATCATCGTCCATAGCTTTCAGGAAAGATTCCTTAACCAGGCTGATCCCTTTTTCCAAATCCCCTTCCCAGTCTTTCTTCGGAAGAGCTGGCTTCAAGGCTGAGCGCAGCCGCTTGAGAGCTTTCAGGGAATGCTCAATAGTTTCTTCATTAAAAGTTATGGGACCCCGATAGCTTGAATTCAAGACCATCATCCGCAGCACATTGGCTTCATAATGTTCCAGGAAGCTGTCTATTGTTACCAGGTTCCCGGTGGATTTTGACATCGCAGCGCCGGAAAGCTGCATCATGCCATTGTGCATCCAGTAGGTTGCAAATTGTTTCCCATGCAGAGCTTCGCTCTGGGCAATCTCGTTTTCATGATGGGGGAAAATCAAATCATTGCCGCCACCGTGAATGTCAATCTGTTCTCCCAGGTGGGATTGGCTCATCACTGAGCACTCTATATGCCAACCCGGACGGCCATTTCCCCAGGGACTGGGCCAACTCGGCTCATTGGGTTTGGCGGCTTTCCACAAAGCAAAATCCATCGGATGTTCTTTGCGGTCATCCACCTCAATCCGAAAACCTGCTTCCATATCTTCAATTTTCCGTCCGGATAGTTTTCCGTATCCGTGAAATTTTTCGACCCGGTAATAAACATCGCCATTTAAGGGATAGGCAAACCCTTTCTCAACCAGATCCGCTACTGCTTCAACGATGCGGTCAATTTCCTCGGTTGCCCGGGGGTATTCGGCCGCGCTTAGAATATTCAAGTCTTTCAAATGCTGATCAAACTCATCGATATATCGCTGGGCAATCTGAATTGGATCCACACCTTCCACGGCTGCCCGCTGGATGATCCTGTCATCTACATCGGTATAATTTGTAACATGACGGACTTCATAATCCCGGTACTCAAGATATCTGCGAACGATATCAAAAACCAGAACGGACATAGCATGGCCGACATGGGCTTTATCATAAACTGTTGGTCCGCAAACATACATAGAAACCTTCCCGGGCTGAAGGGTTTCTAAGGTTTCTTTTTTCCTGGATAAGGTGTTGTATATCTTAATGCTCATGGTTTATTCCTGATTAATCGTTAAGCATCATCCGGTCTGGCAAAGATCATTCTCCCCGCAGCAGTCTGCAGCACTTTGGTGACAATGGAGTTGATATCCTCGTTCATATGGTCCTTGCCATCCTCAACCACAACCATAGTCCCATCAGAGAGATAGCCAACACCCTGTCCTCGCTCTTTGCCTTCCTGAATTATTTTTACTTCCACGTATTCCCCAGGCAAGAGAACGGCTTTTACAGAATTTGCCAGTTCATTAATATTTAAAACCGGCACACCCTGGATTTCCGCCACGCGATTGAGATTGTAATCATTGGTCAGTATGGGACAGCTCAATTGCCTGGCCAAGATCACCAGTTTGCTGTCAACTTCCCGGGTTCCTTCTACATCAATATCACTAATTCTGACCGGGATGATATTGGATTCCTGGAGGTTTGCCAGAATTTCCATGCCCCTTCTGCCTCGCTGCCGGCGCATTCCATCTGCCGAATCCGCAATATGCTGAAGTTCATCCAGTACAAAACGAGGAATAAGAAGTTCCCCAACCAGAAACCCCGTTTGGGCAATATCAGCAATCCTGCCGTCAATGATCACACTGGTATCAACCAAAATGACCCGCTCTTTGTCTCCATCTTTTCCTTTCTTGTCAGATAGGGAAAACACCCTGCCCCCGAAGATGGAAAAGATATCATTCTTACGGGAGGTAAAAACAGCCACGCCGATATAGCCAAAAAACAATACCCCTATGAAGGGAAAAATCTCTCCCAGGGGAGATGGCAGCAAGGATATCGGAAATGCCAGTAAGGCAGCAATCACCAAGCCTACAGCCAGTCCCGCTAATCCTGATCCCAAAGTTCTGGAATCCAGCTGGCCTAACAATGCCCGGAGTGCTTTCAGTGGCCGGGTGGTAAGAGTGGGAGTTAATACCAGCCCAAACAACGCACCAACCAGACCAAAAATTACAGCCCCTTCTTCAGTTGTAATTGTAGTGACTTTTGCCAGGTCAACACCAAAATATCCCCCCAATAATCCAAATGCGACCATGCCAATGATACGAAAAACAAACTCAGGACTCATCATGCCCCTCCTAAAAAAGAAAAATAGCGAACACCAGGTATCTGTGCTCGCCATAACCAATTCTATTCAAGAGAGATATTTTAATGCCAAAAGACTGAGTTAGACTGCCTGTTATGTAATAAAAATTGTCCTAAAATAAATCAAAATGGCAGATAACAAAAAAAATAATGGCAAAATAAGTCCCGGTAATTCGTTTGGCAGAGCCAGATAAATAATGAATAATTCCAACCTAATAATAGCATGATGGTTCTCGCAAGTCAACTCAGGTTCCCGGCAGGGCTAAATTCTAAATAAAATTCAAATACTAAGGGATATTTGGGCATTCCATGAGACTGAAAATCATGTTTTGATTTTACACCCCCTGATCGATCTATCGTATAATGAAGCTGTTAAATGCTTTCCATAAATGGAGGATTTCATGGATGAGAGGAATTACAAAAAGATTATCAACTCCTGGAGCATGTATGATTGGGCAAATTCTGCCTTTGCCACGACCATCATGGCAGCGGTATTACCAATCTATTATTCTGCTATTGCTGAGCCCGCATTAACACCAAACCAAGCTACGGCATACTGGGGCTATACAAATTCCATTGCTTTACTCCTAGTGGCATTGCTCAGCCCAATTCTCGGGGCTGTAGCTGATTTTCGGGGAGCAAAAAAGCGCTACCTGACCTACTTTGCCTTGATTGGTATTTCTGCCACTGCTTTGATGTATTTTCTCACCTCTGGTGATTGGTTAT
>Ga0255372_10213_pt1 | contig 11261 bp, 12 predicted proteins | sample ANMaggSeSYBR01E8_FD_182092 | JGI IMG/M metagenome (GOLD analysis project Ga0255372, IMG submission 182092) | Sediment cell enrichment communities from methane seep in Santa Monica Basin, California, United Staets - ANME aggregate JGI... | ecosystem: Environmental > Aquatic > Marine > Cold seeps >...
TGTTCGCCGGGATAACGAACCATGGGGCAGAACTGGTTGAAGTCTGATTGAGAAGTTCTTCATATGCTTCCATATATTTGCTCCATAGTTTTCTTTCTTCTATATCTCTGGGATTAAATTTCCACTGTTTTTCTGGTATTTCGATCCGTTCGATAAATCGTTCTTTCTGCTCATCCAGGGAAATATTAAGGAAAAATTTTAAAATCGTTGTTCCTTCATCAGTGAGTAATCTTTCAAAATTTCGGATATGTTCATATCGTTTTTTCCACACTTTCTCATGGACAAATTGATGGACACGCACAACCAGAATATCTTCATAATGCGACCGATTAAAAATTACAATTTCACCAGTTTTTGGTGTTTGCTTATGAACTCGCCATAAATAATCATGTGCTAATTCCTCGTCTGTTGGGACTTTGAAACTGGCTACACGTACTCCCTGGGGATTTACGCCCTGAAAAATAGATCGAATTGTTCCGTCTTTACCACCGCCGTCCATCGCCTGAATGACAATCAATAATTTTTGTTTTTGTTCAGCGTAAAGCAAGCGCTGAATGGTGATCAGTTCTTTGCGAAGTTCCTTGGTTGCCTCTTTCGCTTCTTTCTTTCCGTTTTTCCACAAGGAGATATCATCAGGGTCAAAATTTTTTATATCAACCTTTTTATTACTCTGAATTTGATAGGTTTGCATTGTTTCCTTCCTTATTATTCAATAACCGATAGGATTTTTCGCATTACTTCAAGATCTTTGGTAAGTAATCCTGAAGCTGGTAGTCGTTGAACCAGAATTGCCCAGTTTGGATCAATGTTAAAGACTTTCTTAAAAATCGGTAGCGCTTCTTTAATATTCCCGCTATCAGCCATAGTAACTGCTTGCCAGAATGGTATTTCATCAATCTCAGGTGCTAACTGAGAGGCTTGATCATATTTTTTCCCTGCTTCCTCAGTCAGGTCCTTAGAGAGCAGGTTATCTCCTTCATTCATCAGCTCATATGCATATTGTACTTTTATTAGTCTATCCAACTCTTGGAGTGGATAGGGATGGTCATCAACACGCAGGTCAACCACAATATGTTTCCAGGGAGTGTTATCCTTCACATTATCCGCGATAAGTATTGAAGCACTTTGTTTCCCCCTGATATCTCCTCCTGCTTTCTGAGCTGCATAAAGAGTAGCCATTAGTCGGTCTGCAAGAGGTCCTTTCGAGTTGCGGAATGCTCGAGCCATAGCCGGCCAAACAGCTTTGGATAGCATCATATTTGCCTGAACTGAAAAACAATCTCCAGTTTCATGCCCGGCTTCCGCTATACAGCGTGAACCAGTGTGTGCCGCGACATTACCAAACGTATCTACAATGGCAACCTGGCGTAAATCTCTGCTGTCATCTGCTTTAAGTAACTCTCCAAGTGTTTCTTGGACAGTCTTACCTTTTTTCAGGAGGTTAAATCCTTTAGGTCCATATCCGGGTTCAGCAATTGATTGTGTGGCAACTGCACCAACCCCCGGAGCTATCCAGGGGCATACAGTACCAACTGCGAACCAATGCGATTGCACAGCTACACCCAGCTGGTTTTTTTCTTTGTCCAACGCAACAACCGAGTATGTGTGTAAAAAAGCCATCATTATTTCCTAGCTGTTAGATATCCAACGTGTGTAAATGGCTTGATCAATATTCTTTCCCGAAGATTTTTCCTGTTGAACCAGTTTTCCGTATTCAATTTTTCCAGAAAACGGGTGCATTAGATTTCTGAGGGTCTTAGAAATTATTTTGGGAGAGTTTTTCGTATTATACACAGTAATAATTATAAACAACGGATCTTCGGTTAATAGGGCAAGACAATGGTTTAAAAAATCCAGTAGATCCTCATCAAACTTCCAGATTTCACCGCCCGGCCCTCTTCCAAATTGTGGGGGATCCATAATGATAGCGTTGTATTTCTTACCGCGTCGATTTTCTTTTTGTACGAATTTAAATGCGTCATCCACTATCCATCGAATTGGCAAGTGCGTGAGGTGGGATAATGAAGATGACTTTTTTCCCATTTCGATTGCTTTACGGGATGCATCTACGTGAGTAACATGAGCCCCTTTCTTCGCGGCAAACAAAGAGGCGATACCTGTATAACCAAATAAGTTGAGCAGTTTGAGATCTTTATTGGAACTCCCCACTTGTTCACTAATCCATCGCCAATTCTCGATTTGTTCTGGAAAAATCCCGATATGACGTGACGCTGAAATAGAAAGTTGTGTTTGAAGTCCATCAACAAAAATTGTCCATTCATGTTCAATGTCAGATAAGAATGTCCAGGAACCAACATTTGCCCCTTTTTCTAGAGAGTATTTTGCATCAGCTTTTTCCCACTCTGAATTCGATAATGTAGGTTTCCAAACAGCTTCCGGTTCAAAACGAATTAAATGATAGGGTCCAAACCGCTCAAGTTTCTTCTTGTTCCCGCTGTCAAGCAGTTCATAGTCCTTCCAACCAAAGGTTGTAATGTGGTTTATTTTTTGATTAATCCTAGAATTTATTGATTGTTTATTCTTCATGTGTTCGTTGTTTTCAGTATACCAATAGTAGATGTATCAAATTGAATTATTCTCTCAGGTATAATCCACAGCGGTTGAGACTATGAATGATTATAATTTTGATCAAATCATTAACCGGCGGGGAACCTATTCCATAAAATGGGATTTGTTCGGTGAAGAAGTGCTCCCGCTTTGGGTGGCGGATATGGATTTTGCGTCACCTGATGTTATTTTAAATGAGATCCGAACGAGATTGGATCATCCGATCTTTGGGTATCAAAATCGAAATCCAGAAGTACTGGATGTTATCTGCAAATGGGTGGATGATCATTATCAGTGGCGGATAAACCCGGAAGATATTCTCCTTTTACCTGGGGTTGTAACCGGATTCAATTGGGTGGCAAATATTTTCACTGGAGATGGCCAATCTATTATTTTTCAAACGCCTGTTTATCATCCCTTTTATAAAGTATCCGGAAATAATCACTTTGATCAGATTACAGTTCCACTAAAAAACACATCCCGGGGATATCAAATTGATTATGATGAATTCCATGATCGCATCCGGGATGATACCAGGGTTTTTATATTATGCAATCCACATAATCCAGTCGGAAAGGTTTTTAAAAGAAAAGAGCTTGAGAAATTGGCTGAAATATGCCTGGCACACGGTATTCTAATTTGTTCCGATGAAATTCATTGTGATTTGATCTTCCCAGGACACACACACATTCCAATTGCTTCTATCTCTCGAGAAATTGCACAGAATTCTATTACGCTAATGGCCCCCAGTAAAACATTTAACATTCCGGGGTTGCATTTTTCTTTTGCCGTTATTCAAAATGAAAGTATTCGTGAACGGTTGAAAGGTTCGCGCAATGATGTAATTGGAATACCGAATATCTTAGCGCAGAGCGCTGCGAAAGCTGCATATAAATTTGGAGGTGATTGGCTGGAGGAGCTCTTAAAATACCTGGTAGGGAATCGGCAATTCGTCGATGATTTTATCCGTGAAAGAATGCCAGAGCTCTCTCTCTTTTCTCCTGAAGGCATGTATTTAGCCTGGCTGGATTGTAGTAATATGCCGATAAAAATCAGTCCATTTGAATTCTTTTTAGAGAATGCAAAAGTTGCGTTGAATGATGGAAAGATATTTGGTGAAGGATATGAGATGTTTGCCCGATTAAATTTCGGATGCCCCAGGAGCATTTTAGAAGAGGCGTTGGTAAAAATGGAAGCAGCACTCCAAAAAGTGAGGTGATTGAATGACGGTCACCGAAAGAAACGAACAACAAAGTAAAAGTTGCTTAACCAGCTGTTTTTCTTTTTTTGCATCATCAATTGGAATAGGTATTATTCTATTGACAGCAGTTGTTTTTGGATACCTGTTTCTGAGAGGTGCAGGAGCTTTTCTAATTATTGCAAGTGATCTCTCCCCATCGGACGCGATCGTCGTTCTTGGCGGAGGGGGGGAGGGGCGGTTGAATGAGGCATTGGAATTATACGTAGAAAAATACGGACGAGTAATTATCCTGACAGAAACGGGGGAATGGGTGGAGGAATATGATTATATGCAGAGCTTTGACATTCGTATTCAGTTATTAAACAACGGTATTCCTGAAGGGAATATTATGATAACTGATGTCGAAGTATCAAGCACGCTTGAAGAAGCTAAAGCTGTAAAACAATTACTTGAAGTACGGCAGTTTTCTTCAGCGATTGTTGTAACCGATCCATATCACACAAAACGCACTTCAATAATATTCAATGATGTATTTTCTGGTACTGATATTCGAATCAATTTTGACCCAGTAACGCCATCCTGGTATAACTCCCGAACCTGGTTCCTTTCTAAAGACGGTTGGAAATTTACATCGCTTGAATATATAAAATTATTGGCATACAAGTTGGGTATCCAGGATTAGAAGTGCAGAAATTTAAATGGACTGAATTTTCAGAATTTATTATTTTTTATGATCAAAAATTATGAATAGGATTAGATATCACTCTGTAATATATGCGATAATAACGGCTTGTTTTCTATTAATATTGCTTGCCTGTCAGTTAATAACAGTGAAGTATGCAAGCGGTGATTTGATTTTTATGGATGATTTTTCATCCTCTGAGAATCATTGGGATATATGGAACAAGCCAGATGAATCAGCAGTCAGTTACCTGAATGGTGGTTTGATGATGATTGTCAGCAAACCAAATTCTGATATTGTTTCGACAAACAATATTTCATACCCTGATGTTATTGTCCGTACAACTGCAGAAAAGAAATTTGGTCCTAATGACAACGTATATGGTGTCGTATGTCGATATCTGGATGATAAAAATTATTATGGATTCTTGATTTCATCTGATGGCTATTATGGGATTGTAAAGATTATAGATGGTGATTATAGTCTAATTTCTTCAAAGAGTATGGAATATAGTGAATTGATAAATAGGGGAAAATCTATGAACCACCTGGAGGCAAAATGCGAAGGGAGTATATTAACTTTAAGTGTTAATGATTCGAAATTGGGAGAAGTCCGTGATTCTGATCTTAAGATTGGCAGAACAGGTGTGGTCACTGGTTCGCTTGGTGAGAAAAATACGATCGCGGTTATATTCGACGATTTTGTTGTAATGGTCCCGTAAATGAAAGTGTATCTTGATACGATCGGTTGCCGTTTAAATCAGAGCGAGATTGAAAAAATCGCTTCGCAATTGCGGGCAGGGGGTGCTGAGGTGGTCGCGCAAGCATCTGAAGCAGATATTGCTATAGTCAATACATGTGCTGTTACATCTTCCGCCAGTTCGGATTCGAGAAAAGTGATCAGGAGAATTGCGAATTCTGGATGCACTAACATCTATGCAACTGGTTGTTATGCGACAATTTCCCCTGAAGAAGTGAATAAATTACCTTCTATTGCGAGGTTGTACTCGAATGAAGAGAAAAATGATCTTTCTAGTGATTTATTGAAAGGGGTAACGCCCGAGTCTAAATTGAAACTCCTTAGAATTCCTCTTCCTGGCAAACAGAAGAGAACACGGGCGTTTATCAAGGTGCAGGATGGATGCGACAATCATTGTACATTTTGCATTACCAGATTAGCCCGGGGAAAAAGCCGTTCTCAAGCAGAATTGGAAATTTTTGAAGATGTTGAATTTGCGCTATTGGGCGGAGTTAAGGAAATTGTGCTTACTGGAGTGAACCTTGGAGCATGGGGGAGAGATTTTGGAGAAGGATATTCGCTTTCTAATTTAATCATAAAAATTATGAAAAGATATTCACCTGAAAGGTTACGTTTATCTTCTCTAGAACCCTGGGATATTGATGACTCGTTCTTTCCGATTTTTAGCTCTTCTTCTTTTTGTAAACATCTTCATCTTCCGATTCAAGCAGGATCCGATTTCGTTCTTCAGAGGATGCAAAGAAGGATGCTTACAAATGAATATAAAAATTTGATTGAAAAGGTGCGTGCATGTATACCGGATGTGGCAATCACGACTGATATTATGGTAGGGTTTCCTGGTGAATCAGAGGAAGAATTTGAAAAAAGTATCGAATTCATTCGTCAAATGAATTTCGCGGGGGGGCATGTTTTTAGATACTCCCCCAGGGTAGGAACTGCAGCAATTCGGCTCGACCAGCAAATTTCAGAAGCAAAGAAAAAACACAGAAGTTCTCTTATGCGGCAAGTGATAGCTGAAACTGAGAAAAAATATAAAGAAAAATTTATCGAGCACGTTTTGTCTGTTTTGTGGGAGAAATCTATTAGATCTAATAACGGAGAATTTTCATTAGAAGGGTTATCAGAGAATTATATTCGTGTAAGGGCATCTTCCGGTGAGGATATGCAGAATAAAATTTCAAAAGTAAGAATTGTAGAAAATGCGGGTAAATATGTTTTGGGGAAATTTGTATAGCAAAATAATTATATAAAATATAGTGAGTCAATTTAAAAATAGATCAAAAATACCTCTATGGTATAATTCCAAAGTTATATTAATGGATAATAGAGGTAAATAAATATATGCCAAAAAGGACTTATCAACCACGCGTTAAGCATCGTGTCAGGGTTCACGGTTTTCGAAAACGGATGGCTTCAGCGGATGGTCGAAACGTATTAAAGAGGCGGCGGTTAAAAGGACGCTATCGCTTAGCAGTAAAAAGGAATAACCACACAAAGAACACCCGCTGGTAAATATACTTTCGCTCTTTATCAATTGAAAGAAAAAGGGATCAAATTACGGATCTAAAATGAAACGTAATTTTCGTTTAACACGAACGCGAGATTTCAATACAATCAAAAAAGAAGGATCTTCCAGGCGAAATAAATTTGTCGTGCTTGCTTATATGAGGAATGGAAGAGATGCATCAAGGACTGCGTTCGTTACAAGTAAATCAGTTGGTAACGCCGTCACTCGAAATCTTGTGAAAAGGCGAATGAGAGCGTGTGTAGCAAATGCATGGAGCGAAATTGAATTGGGATGGGATCTTGTTTTTTATGCAAGAACAGCGGTTTCAAGCGCGAGTTATAAAGAACTGCAGGGTGCCATCTATCAATTACTTGAACGGGCCGGGTTAATCATTGATCATTAATCAAATGTCAGCTGAGAAGAAATATTCAATCGAACCTAATCTTAATGATTTTGATTTGACGCTATTTAATCTTCCCCGATTCTTTCTTCTCGTGCTTATTCGTATATATCAGAAGATTGTGTCTCCAGCTCTACCAGCTAATACATGTCGTTTTTATCCGTCTTGTTCGCATTATGCTTACCAGGCCATTTATAAATATGGAGCCATAAAAGGTGCTTGGATGGCCATCTATAGAATACTCCGTTGCAATCCCTTTAATCCCGGCGGATATGATCCTGTACCATAAATATTATTTTAAGGAATATGTAAAATGAAATCGAAAAAAATATTTAAATCACTAATTTTTATTATTGGAATACTCTTCCTGCTTTCAGGATGTACCCGTACAACGGCCGCTTCTAGCTGGCCGGGTTTTTCCGTTTCTGAAGAAGCCATCTATCTTTCCTGTGGTGCGCAAACCTTTGCCTTAGATTTGGCGAATGGAAGCGTATTGTGGAAATACCCATCGGAGGTTGATCGCACGCGTCAGGTTTATGCGGCGCCAGCTTTTGGTGAGGAATTAGTGGTTATCGGAGATTTCAATGGTTCCTTAACCGCTCTCGATTTATCCAGTGGCACAAAAAAATGGGCGTTTGATGGGTCAAGCGACCGGTTTATCGCTTCTGCTTTAATTGATGGCGATACAGTATTCGCAACAAATAGTGATCATTATTTGTATGCACTCAATTCAGACGGTGATTTTTTATGGAAATTTAAATCTGAAGGACCGAATTGGACCAAACCTATTAGTGACAAGAATTTTGTCTACTTTGCTTCTATGGACCATTCATTTTACGCCATTGAAAAAGGGATCTCAGAAAATGCATTTGCCCAGGCAGAAGATGGAAGCAAAACCTTAATCTCTGATCCGAACTGGAGTGTTGATTTAGGCATGGCTGTGGTTGCAGATCCAGTAATGGAAGATGGAATAGTATATGTTGCCACTATTGAGGGAGCCCTCTTTGCAATTGACACAAACAAACAGGAAATACTCTGGAAATTTACCAACAACGGAGAGATTGGATCGGTGTGGGGAGCCCCGGTTGTGACTGGTGATGTTGTTTTCGTTGCAGATATTGATGGAAAGATTTACGGAGTAAATAAAGTTGAGGGGTCCGCTTTGTGGCCTTCCTCCTTCAATGCTGGCGGTAAGGTTGTTGGTGGTGGAGTATATATCGATGAGGGTGCTATTTTTGCTAATGATGAAGGAAAATTGTTTATTTTAAACGCTGATAAAGAACCAAGGACAATCACCAATTTTGAAAATCAAATATTGTCACCAGTGGGTTTTTCTGATGAAAAAATACTTATCGCGCCTGCCAGCGAAGATGCTTTGCTAACCTCAATGGACTTAAATGGTTTTGAAGTTTGGTCTTTTTTACCATCTGAATAAATATAATAGAAGAATAGGAATTTGCTATGTGGGAATCACTTATTATTGAACCATTCATTACTGCGTTGCTTTTTATCTACGATTTAATTGGAGAGAATATTGGTCTTGCAATAATTCTTTTTACGGTCATTATTAAACTAATTACATGGCCGTTAATGTCAAAGCAAATTAAAAGTAGTAAAGCCCTGCAGGAAATGCAATCTGATCCTGAATGGATTGAGATCCAGAAAAAATATAAGAACGACAAAGATAAGCTTGCTCAAGAACAAATGAGCTTTTATAAGAAAAAGAATATCAGTCCATTTGCCTCTTGTTTACCAACGTTAATCCAATTTCCGGTCATAATTGGGCTTTACCAGAGCATCATTCAGACGATGGGGAATGCACCGCTTCAAATGCTGAATCTTATTCCGAAGATTTCTCCATGGTTAAAGGATTTGTTCTCGTTCATACCTGGATTGCAAGAACCGCTTTCTTTAATTCCTCTGAACAGCCAATTTTTATGGATGGATGTTGGAAGACCAGAACGAATTTTTATCCCGGGTATTTCCTTCGGAATCCCTTTACTGGCAATAATTGTTGCAGCGACATCTTTCGTGCAAACGAAATTAATTGCATCACCTGCAGCTACTACTGACAAGCAATCTAACCAGATGTCAGGGATGATGAATGTATATATGCCGTTGTTAATGGGCTGGTTTGCATATTCTTTGGCTTCAGGGTTGGCTCTTTATTTCCTTGCCTCCAATTTATTCAGCATTGTGCAATATGCGATCTTAGGTCGATTCGATTTTAAAAATCTCTTTCCAAAGAAGAGTAAAGAGATTAAGGAATAGGGAGTAAATATTAATGGATGAACAAAAAACAACTTTAGAAATTATTGCGCCATCGGTTGAAGAAGCTGTAGAACAAGGGTTGGATCAATTAGGTCTGCCCAGGGATGCTGTAATAATAGATGTTATCGATGAAGGTAAAAGTGGATTCCTGGGAATGGGGAATAGGCAGGTGCGTGTAAGGTTATCGATAAATGATGAAAAAGAACAAGAGATAGCGGTCGAAGAACCCACCACCAATCCTATTCATGTTGAAGATGAAGTGTTCGATGACCCAATAGAGGAAGCAAAAGTAAAAGCTTTACGGATTGTCCAGAATTTGCTTGAAAAAATGAGGGTAACCGCAGAAGTTTCTTCACGGATCCTTGAGCCGGAAGATGAAAATGATAAATCAATGGTCCTGGTAGAGATCAGCGGTAAAGATCTGAGTGTTCTGATTGGACGGAGAGCGGAGACTTTAAATTCCTTACAGTACGTAACCAGCTTAATGCTAAATCAGGTAATGGGTAATTGGATGCCATTGATGATTGATGTTCAGGGATATCGTTTCCGCAGGGAACGGCAATTACGCCAGCTTGCCAGGCGATTGGCTGATCAAGTTGTTCAAACAGGTAGGAGACAGGTGCTTGAACCAATGCCAGCTAATGAGCGCAGGTTGATTCACCTGGAACTCCGTTATCACCCATTTGTGACAACTGAAAGTGTCGGAGATGAACCGAATAGGAAGACAACCATCTTCCTGAAACCAAAAGAACAATAAAAATAGAGATAAACAAAATTCCCTCGCAAGAGGGAATTAATGTCTAGACCACAATAGAATTGAGGTGAATGATGCGAGCCGTAGATATTATCATCAAAAAGCGAGATAACATTGCCCTCTCAAAAGAAGAAATATCTTTTTTCATAAAAGGTATGGCTAATGGTGAGATTCCAGATTATCAGGTTTCCGCATGGGCGATGGCTGTTTTATTAAATGGAATGTCAGAACAGGAAACAACGGAACTAACCCTTGCAATGGCAGATTCTGGTGAAGTGTTGGATTTATCCTCCATAGCACCGATCGTAGTTGATAAACATTCAACTGGTGGTGTTGGTGACAAAACAACGCTGGTTGTGGGGCCAATTGTTGCGGCATGTGGATTGCCTGTGGGAAAAATGTCAGGAAGAGGTCTTGGTTTTAGCGGGGGGACCCTTGATAAGATGGAATCGATCCCGGGTTATAGGGTTGACCTCAGTAAGGAAGAGTTTATGGCACAGTTAGAAGAATTGAATATTGTTCTAACCGGGCAATCTGCAGATCTCGCACCTGCGGATGGAATGCTCTATTCCTTACGTGATGTAAGTGGAACCGTGCCATCACTTCCTCTGATTGCGTCATCTGTTATGAGTAAAAAGATCGCAGCTGGAGCACACGCGATTGTTCTGGATGTCAAGGTTGGAAATGGTGCTTTCATGAAAAAAATTGAAGACGCCAAGCAGCTCGCGGAGATGATGGTAGCGATTGGAAAATTGAGCGGGCGGAATGTTCGTGCGGTGCTGTCAGACATGAATCAACCGCTTGGAAAAGCCGTTGGAAATGCGATTGAGCTTAAAGAAGCTGTTGATACTTTGAATAATAATGGTCCAGCCGATTTTCTAGAGCATTGTCTTGTTATTGCCAGCCATATGCTTGTGTTGGGCAAAAAAGCGAAAAATTTAGATGAAGCAAGAGAATTGGCAGCGAAAAAATTGGATGATTTATCCGCGATAAAAAAGTTCAGAGAGTTGGTTATAGCCCAGAATGGTGATGTCTCATATATAGATGACCTGAAAAAAATTAAATCCGCTTCCATTTCGCGAGATGTTCTTGTGGCCAAAGACGGATACATGTCCAAAG
>Ga0255372_10215_pt1 | contig 11245 bp, 13 predicted proteins | sample ANMaggSeSYBR01E8_FD_182092 | JGI IMG/M metagenome (GOLD analysis project Ga0255372, IMG submission 182092) | Sediment cell enrichment communities from methane seep in Santa Monica Basin, California, United Staets - ANME aggregate JGI... | ecosystem: Environmental > Aquatic > Marine > Cold seeps >...
AGTCTTCCATGGTGAAGTAATCAATATGCGAGATGTTGTTACATTTGAGGCCGATTGTGTAGATGATTTACTAAAAGAGTTTCATCTTTCAGTCGATGATTATTTAGATTACTGTGAAGAACTTGGAGAAGATGCTTCTAAACCGTTTTCAGGGAAATTCGTATTAAGAGTTGATACTGATCTTCACAAAGAACTTTTTCTAAGATCACAACTGGAAAATAAAAGTCTTAACTCTTGGATTGTAGAAGCTCTTGAAGAAGCAGTATCAAATGATACCAAGAGAGTTATTAGTCACCAATCTGTGTGATAAATCATTGGTTAATTTGTTGATTTCTTCTTTATACTTAAGTAGCTCGTTCTCATTTGGACGGGCTCTTTATGTATTAAAAAGAATATTATGACTAGGTGACAAATGATTATGATAAGTCCATTTATCAGAACCAATAAAAATATATCTAATCCAATAATCAGTTCTTAATTAATAATTTGTTGATAGTTTTATCTCGAGAAATTTTCCCTGATTATCCCCTTTCGAATAGTTGATATAGAGCGCGATTTTTGAGATAATCTTATCACTTCATTTCTGTGATCCGGAATAAGTTCCCCTTTTACCCTTGAAGGATCTTCCGTTATTTGTTTTAACATTTCTTGTTTATCAATAATCCCATACCATACGGTGCCACAATCCAGGTATGAATCATGATCAAGAAATCTGTATATCTCTTTCTTTAACTTAAATTGGAATTCTCTTTTTTTCGCACCAAATTCTGTTTGGCTACTTGACGAATTAATTTTAAGGAAGAGTAGTTTTAGATTGCTTGTTATTACAACCAAATACTTAGTTACCCCCTGATTTTGATGAGGAAATTCAACATTTTCTAAATATACTATTGTCCCTGGATTGATGTTATCTTCAATGTCCATATAGTTTAGTCAGGGACAATATGTTAGCTATCGAGATACTCTAGTACTTCCCTACCGTTTGGTACATCAAGAAGAATAATATCTTTTAGCGGTATCTTTTTATTCCCGAAAGTCCTTTTATTCTTTTTATATGATTTTTCGGCTTGAACGATCTCCTGCAATCTGAAAGGACTCATCTTTCCGTAAACCTTAATTGCCTCATTCAAACACTCAACATCGCTTTCACTTAAGAGATCTAAATCAGGTGCTCTATTAGGATAAACTTGATTTTTATCAACTACTTTCAAAGCGATTTCTGGTTTTACTTTTACTATCTTTTCTTCGAAATTAAATTTATCACCTCTAGCAAATTTAATTAAATCAAAAGCACCGCTGGGAACAGGTCCTTTGTTCATTGCTATATAATAGTCACCTGTAATTTGACGTCCGTACTTCTCTAAATGTAATTTATCAGCGAAGTAAAGTGTCTTAACAATATTGAATAAATTATGAGTATATTTGGATATATAAAGTATTACTTCTAAAGCTTTTTCTGTGTCTAAAAACTTATTCATCTCCCTACCCTCCACATAAGTTTTAGATAGACTACTTTCATTGTAGCACATTTGTAACACATATTAATTTCTATCAGATAACCTCTTTTACGCTACCAATTTCAATTTTCCGAACAACACCATTTCCCGTGCATATGGTAGATAAACAATATACAGAATATACACAATAGACACCATTTTCCCCCTGATTTCCCTCTGAAATTCCCCTCTCTCGATGGATCCATCAAATAGCAGTGGCCTTTTAAGCCATGGGTCGCAGGTACTCCAGAAGACCTGCTATTCGAGCACAGCCACTCCTTCCAGTACAAATAACTCCCTAAATTGAAAAACCTTCCTTTTCCAGGGCTTCCAGCAGCTTCAGGCCCCGTTCCGCCTGGTGGATGATCCCCCCGGGCTTCTGATCCCCGTCCACTCCATTCTGGATTTCTTGTAAAGCGAGGCGGGTACCTGCCAGGTCCAGCTCCGGTTTCGACGCCAGCCGTGCCAGGCTGCTGTTTGTATCCGGAACCCCATTGAGCGTCTTTTCCACCCGGTCCGCGACTAACCTGGCAGCCAGGGTGCTGGTTTTACCCAGGTCTTCCTGGACTGCCTGGTAAGTCCGTAAATCCGCCAGATCCTTGCGGCCGATCAGGAAACAGGACAACCCCAGGACAATCAGGGCCAAACCCATTTCACTGCCTTCAATTCTGGCTTCAAAGAATTCAATCAGGAAAGGTTCGCTATCTCCCACCCTGGACGGCAAAAAGATCATAATTAGCCCGATGACCAATAAAAGGAACCCGGTGATCACCATTAAATGCCAGAAGCGAACCCGGTTCAGCTGAATCATCTTTCCCTCCTTTAGAAGCAGATCTGATTAACTCACCAGAATAACAAACAGGAGGCTCTTATTCAGCCTCCTGTTTACTGTCCGTGTCTGCGCCGCTAACCCTCAGGCAGGTTGATAACCCTAAATTTTACCCACCGGCGCCAGGTAAACCACATACTCATCCGTTCCATCCAGATCCAGGATGGTATCCATGGCCCCCTGGTCATAGGCCCCGATGGCGCAGGTGCCGGTGCCCAGGGCTTCGGCGGCCAGGTACAGATTCTGGCAAATATGGCCGACATCGATCAGCATGTTTTTATGGGCGTGAGCCATGTAGCGCCATTCCGCCCGGTAGGGGATGCAGCTCCAGATAAAGACCACAGCGGACTGACCCACAAAACGCTGCCCGAGATTGGCTTTGGCCAGCGGCTCCAGCAGCTGATCCGACGCTTCCAGGAACAGCAATTGATGAGTAAGGGGCAAATAGCGGTACAAACCGGGGGTGAGATCTTCCACACGGTTGACCGCCAGATAGGTTTCAAAAGGATGCCGGGCGCCCGCTGAGGGCACCGGCCGGCGGGTGGCATAACCCTCGCCCACGACTTCCTTCACCCCCTGGGTGGAGTAAAGCAAAAAAGAAAGTTCTGCCAGGGAAAGGGATTCAGCTGTATATTGACGGCGGCTTTCCCGGTCCTTTAATAACTGGTAAAACTCGGTTTTTACGACAACCCCCGGATCAGGTTCGGGCAGTTCCACCAACTCCATCTCCCCCGCTGGAAGCTCTTTTTGCAGGGGCGGAAAAGGCAGTCCTTTGGCCTGGTCCGAACGCTGGTGGACTGACTCGGCAAAATCTGATTTCATAGACTGGCGGTTTTTCTCTTCTGACATCTTTCCTCCTCGATCCGGAATTATTCTCCGGAGTGGTTAACTCATAATGTTCCCTGTGCTATACTCAAAAGCTGAAGATCTTTTTTATTATACCGGGAAAAAAACATGGCCGAAAAAAGGGATAAACTTGATTTTGAAAGGAACTGGCAGGAGAAATTATCCCGGGCGGTTGAAAGCGCCGCGGGAAAAGAAATCCGCGATTTGGTACTCCAGGGCGGAGAAGGATTGACCCAGGAAACAGGTACGACTGAAAAAACAACCTGGACCTGCGGGGCGCTGGACCTGCTGGCGGAAAACACGGATGAGGGTACCCAACGGGAAATTCTAACCAGCTGCGCCTGCCGCTACCCGGTTGAAGACCTTCAGAACGTTAAAGAGGCCTATCAGTCCAGCGGAAACCTTGACCTGGCGGTGGAAATGCTGCAGGTGAAGTTTGAGAGATTCATGCGGGAGACTTTGGAGTTAGAGGAAGAGCTGATTGCCAAAATCAACTCTCTGGGTTGGGGGCTGGCGGGGCGCCGGGACGGGAATTCGATCATTGCCACCAAGATTCCCAAAAGTGGTTTCCTGGTCGATTATTTTAATGAAACTGACCCAGAGGAGAAGCGCCGTTTGTACTGTCACTGTCCCAGGGTGCGGGATGGGGTGGGGCTGGAACCGGCTTTGCCCGAAGTCTACTGCTACTGCGGGGCGGGCTTTTACCAGGGCATCTGGGAGGAAATATTAGGAGAATCGGTGAGGGTGGAATTGCTGGAAAGCGTGATGAGCGGGGGAGATACCTGCAAGGTAGCAATTCACCTGCCAATATAACAGGAAGAGTGATCCTTAAAGGAACCCGGTTCCTCCGAGGAACCGGGTTCCTTCTAAATAACAAAAAAAACCTGAGATTTGAACCTCAGGTTTTTTGATCGACGGCTGCGGAGAGCGTAGTCCCCGCGGACGCCGGTTGGTGCGTCGGGACACCGGGCAGCATTGGTGAGGTGTTGTTTTAGTGGGCAGCGCATACACCTCAAAACTTTAAGAATACCCACTTTCGCGGACAATTTCCCCGGACCCGGGCTGGAAATCTCTCTCCTCCTGGACCGAATGCAGGGACTTTCTCCTGTCCTTCCGACGTTAATCAGTTCTATGTAATGTAGCATGATTGAGGGGCGGTGTCAATAATTTTCAGCTAAAAATCATCAAAGTTGGATGTTTTCAGAGGCATTCTGCTTGCCATCCTACAACCAGATCAAACCTGACAACCAGAAGAGATTAAAAAGAACCACAAAGAGCTCAATGGTAAGCGGCACTGCACTTTCCACTTGACTTAGAGCTTTACCCCGCTTGAATACTGCTATTGTTATCAAGGTAAAAAGCGCCAATCCTAAAACTATCCAAATCATCTTAAATAACCCTGGAAGTGGGAAAAACAAGAAGAATATCCATCCTACCAGATAAAGAATCGTGATTGGAAACAATACCGCCGCTACCCGTCCTGTACTCCTGCTTGAAAACGCTCCTCCTGCCAGAGAAATCAGAAATAATACTGAAAACAGGATCCATGTTTTTAGCTGGTTAACCAGAGCTCCAGACCAGAAGAGCAGCACTCCACCAGCCAGGGCAAATCCCAGGTATAAGGTCACGTTCCAACCTGGCTCAGTGCCCAGGATAATCATACCTAATAACAATCCCAGGATAATTACTAATTGATAAAAACTGCCAATCCCAGGAATCCAGTCTGCCAGGCGGTATCCCAATATAACCGCCCCTATTCCTAACCCCAAGAGGGGAGCCAGACGGATCAGTACTACCAGAAGCCCCGGATTATCGCTGGGGAATGCTCTGTTTTGTATCTCCAGACAAAACTCCTTCTTCTAGGTTTAATAGAGATCCAAACATCACGGTAACAATACGCTTAATCCGGAAATAAATCTGCAAATGCTGAGCGCCTGAAAAGTACTGGTCAGGAAAGTTAATTTCAAGTTCAGTGACCGCAGAATTGCTAAACCCAAAGCCATTCTCTTCAACGCTGCCCAGGACATGCGTCGCCACCAGTGTCTGCATCGGCGGGGCAACCAGTGTTTCCCTGTGATCATCATTTAACCAGGAATAAAAATCATCCGGGGCGGGTGTTGGTGTCAGTGTTGGACCTGGGGTGCTTCCTGCAGGAGTAGCCGTAAGGGTTAAGTTTGCCGCCGCAGTCTGAGCGCTAACCACCTGGGTGACCATTCGATCCCCAACAACAATTAATCCTGCTTTTCCAGCCGCGTCTGCTGCCCGCTTCAACTCCTGCTGTTCCACCATCAACCGGGCTCCATCAATAATTAAGGCCAGCATAAGAAGAATCACCATCAGGAGCACTGCTACAATAATCACCACCTGTGCTTTTTCACTGTTTTTCACGGGTTTTGGTACTCCATGCGGGTCACTGCCTGCCCGGAGATCGGCACAGTGACCTGGGGAAAGGTGAGTTCTATATTGTATATGACCGTTATTGTAAGAGATTCCCCGCGGGGTGCTGGAAAGGATTGATTGCGGGGAGGTTCATCCTGCGCAGGATCAATATCAATAGTCAAACGGGAAATGTCCAAACCATAGGCAGCGTTATGAATAGCACCGGTAATTTCCTGATCTCCTTGAGATGGATCAATAATTGTCGCACCTGCCCGCGCTCCCTCCCAGGCTGCATTGGAAACTGCCATTTGTGAATAAAAAATGATGCCAAAATCAATGATTGCTACCATTAACAACAACAGGATCGGTAGCACAAAGGCAAATTCGACTAATGCCTGCCCACCAGGGCACTGATTGCGAACCGTATTCCGTCTATTGATGCCTAAAATAATCACCCTCAGCGGCGAAATAAAAAATTAATAATCGGAGGCGCCAGGTAAATCAAAAGCAAGCTGGGTAAAAAGAAGAACACCAGGGCTGGGATAATCCGAATGGGGGCTGTCTGTGCCTTAACTTCAGCGCGCTGACGACGGCGGGTTCGCAACAAATCTGCTTGGATTCGCATTGTTCTTGCCAGGGATGTACCCAGGCGTTCAGATAACAGAATCGCTTCTACAAAATGCTCCACATCAGGGGAAGGATTTCGGATGACAAGCTCCTCCAAAGCTTCTCGTCGCGAGAAACCCAGCTCAATCTGTACCAAGGCATGCTGCAGCTCTTCGCCAAATACGCCTATTATGCCTATGCTAACCCTCTTTAAAGCAGGTACCAAACCTAAACCCGCCTCTACTGTGAAAGTCAGCATGTCAAGAAAATCAGGTAACGATCGTTCCACTTCCCTCTTTCGCTCCCGGATCCGGAATTTCAAATAAAGATATGGGCCAATAGACAAGAAGAGGATCAGGGTAAATCCGAGAAGCCCCATTGCTAAATCTCCCGAACCAAATCCAAAAGTTACCGCGCCCAGAACAACTCCCATTAAGCTCAACAACCACCAGGAAGCAATATATTGATGGTGGGTCATTTCGACCCCGGACCAGATTACTGTACGTTCGTCCACCAATTGATTAAAAAGATCCGGGATTTTAACAGCATCCAGGAAAGATAATAAATGCGTTTTCCAGGGAAATGGAGTTGGGGCTTCACGAGTTATGAGCCGTGTCCGCAGGCGAATCTTCGCGCGTTGATCATCCATGGAGATCAGTGAGATTAACAATATAAATATTATTGATCCAAAAACAATTGCGATAAAGAATATTAATCCCATCTCTACACCTCAATCCTGATCAGACGGATAACAATTGCTGCACCTATCATTTCCATAATCCCGGCGGCAATCAATACCAGATTGCCAACAGTTGTATTAAAGAGGACATCGGTATATCCAGGAAACATAGACAGCAGTCCCAGGGAAACCGGGACCAGCAAGGCAATCACTACCGCCGAGAGCCTGCCCTGGGCAGTCATGGTTCGAACTTCGTTTTCCAGCTCTACTCGTTTTCGCACCATCTCCGCCATCTCACGCATCATTGAGGCCATATTTCCCCCAACCTGCCGCTGCAGAGTTAATCCTTCCACCAGCAGCCGGACATCCTCGTTGGTCCGACGTTGATACAGTTCCCCCAGCGCCTGGTCCATGGTAAATCCAACTCGAACCTGTCCAGATATTTGTGCCATTTCTGAAGCGCTGGGTTGGGAAAGGTTGGGAATCACAAATTCAATCGCCTGGGGAAGTGAAAACCCGGCCTGTAATGAATCAGCCAATCGATCCAGCACACATGGAAACTGATCCTGGAATAATTGACGCTGCATCCTGGCACGTGAATAGGTCAACGTGATGAAACCAACCAGGAGTAATAATGTGGAAAATCCACTCAGCAGGGTACTTCCAATAAAGAGATATCCCACCACGCTGCCGCCGCTGATAATCCCTATCAAGACAATGAGCAGAGAGAGTGGTTGAGATCCAAAGCCAGCATCCTGCCACCATCCCAGCAGGGTACGGCCAATCCCCTTCTGGAATACATTATTTAGGGTGGAATTAATCCGTTGAATAAGGAAGCTGGGCGATTGCCACCAGGTCATTGGTCGGGCAAGCCCATCTCTTTCCTCCAATCGCTGGCGCCAGACTCGACGCAGTTCCCTTCCCCTCAAATTCTCTACCAGAGGAAGAAACGCAATAAAAAAAATAATGCCTGCAGTGATCCCAAGCAAAACAGGTATAGAAGCCGACAGGCTGCCAAACAGGGTGTCCCGAAAAAGCCAGGCAGTGAACAAAACAACTACATATACAATGATGCCTATAACTCTAAAGGGCACTCAATCCTCCAGTTCATCCTGTACAGAGAAACCGCTCCGTTTGATGACTTCCAAACAAAGAGGTTCATAGCCTGTTGCGTGGAATTGCCCCTGGGTTTTACCGCGATCGTCCAATCCTTCTCGTTGAAAAGCGAATATTTCTTCAGTCTTTATCCTGAGGTTATCCCAGCTTTCTTCCTGAGAGGAAAGGACTTCGGCAATAGAAACCACCTTTCGTTTCCCTCCAGGCAATCGCTCTTGCTGCACAATTAAATCCAACGAACTGGCGACCTGCTCCCGGATAGCCGGTTGAGGAAGGTCCAATCCCGCCATTAAAACCATCGACTCCAACCGACGGACAGCATCTGCAGGTGAATTGGCATGCACGGTAGTCAGCGAACCAGGATGGCCGGTATTCATTGCCTGCAGCATATCAAACGCTTCTGGACCACGGACTTCTCCCACTATTATCCGGTCTGGACGCATACGGAGCGCATTACGCACCAGCGTGCGGATGTTGACTTCCCCCGTTCCTTCAATATTTGGAGGGCGGGTTTCCAGGGAGACCAGATTTGAAGCCGCTAATTGCAGTTCTGCTGTGTCTTCAATGGTGACTAGCCTCTCGCCTTCCGGGATACATCGGGCTAGAGAGTTTAATGTAGAAGTTTTTCCAGATCCCGTTCCGCCCGAGATTAATATATTAAGCCGAGCGCGGATACATGCCTGTATAAAATGCGCCATTTGTTTATTGATGCTATCCAGTTCCACCAGCCGCAGCAGGGTAAAAGGATCAGCTGAAAAACGCCGGATGGTGAGGGCTGGTGATCTTAGTGCCAGGGGAGGAATAATGGCATTAACCCGGGATCCATCCGGCAACCGGGCATCCACAAATGGTGTGGATTCATCCACCCGGCGGCCCAGGGGTGCAACAATACGATCAATCACATTCAGAATGTGCTGCTCATCCCGGAAAGTGGCTTGGACAGGTTCCAATTCCCCTTCTTTTTCGACAAAGATCACATCAGGAGAATTAACCATAATCTCAGTAACCTGGGAATCATTCAGATAGGGTTCGATGGGACCAAGGCCGACCATCCGATTTACAACCGCCTGCACAATTTCCTCTTCAGTTTTCTGGGGGATGATTTCACCCTCTCGCTGAAGCATGTTCCAGATAATCTTCGCCAGACGCTCACGATCTTTTGTATAGGAGAGAGGATCACCTTCATTGGCCAAATGCACCTGGATATACTCACTCGCCATCCGATGTAATTTATCCTCGAGCGCTGCCTGATCTTTGTTTGTCATCTTCCCAATCTCAGTTTGTCCTTTGATCAGTCATCTTGAGCAGCCGTGCCGAAAGCTGTCGGATGGATTTCCCTAATTTGCTAGATTTGCGCAAGACGCAGGGTTCGCCATAACTGATGTTAGCCCACACTCCACCGGGATCCATGGGCAGAACAGCAAAAAGGCGTTCCCCCAGGTGATCCTTGATTTCATCTGGCGTGACAGCTGCCCCTGCGGTTTGCTGATTAATCACCAAACCGGTTATTTTTTTCTTCTCTGGTACAGCTTCGAGATAACGGGCAGTAGCTCTCAGGCCTGGAGCATCTGGTGTGAGAACAACCAGCCGGATATCAGCCAGGGAAAACGCAGCTTCGTTTATCTGCGAGGGGCCGGGGGAGGTATCGAGCACGATCAGATCATATTCCTCACGTAATGCTTCCAGAAGCGAAGAAACATTCTTTTTGGTCAAGGTTTGCTTCCAGGTCAATACCGGGGGACAGGCCAGTAAATCCACTCCGGGACGATATTCCGTAATCGCCAGTTTAAGATGCTGGGATGATAACTCGTTAATGACCGAAACCAGGTCAGACCAGCTGCGTTCTGGCTCAAGGTCAAGCAGCAAATCTGTGGTCCCTAATCCTGAGTTAAGGTCAATTACCGCTGTACGGCGGCGATGCCCAATGCCAAATGCAACCCCTAAATTGGCAGCAAGGATGCTTTTTCCAACACCACCTTTAGCGGAGAAAATACCAATCACAAATACCATTGATTAACCTCCCGTTGGCCGCAGCAGAACTAGCAGTTGGAATTCATTAGCCCGGGCGTAGAGCAGGGATATGGCTTCCTGATCATCAACAGCCAAAACATAAGCAGGAAATTCTTCATCTCCAGGCAAAGCTACAACCTGCACCGTAGTAGCAATAAAGCCAGCCTCCTCCAGGTTATTTCCGGGGAGTACAGAGGCAATTTCCAGTCGATCCCCCACTGCTAAATCTGGTGGGGCGGCGATAAACCAGGTGACAGGGATACTCACACACCATTTTCCTGCCGGACAGCGCTGGGCTATTGCTCCTCCTCTGTCTCCTGCCAGCTTCTCGGGCAATAACACTTCTCCTTCAACCAATGGATAAAGTGTGACCTTCCCAATCGCCTGTTCTTGATAGCTGAAATGTGACCCCGGGATAGCACGGACAGATACCTCCCTGACATCCAGCATCTCCGCAGTGAGGGTAGTTCCACTTTTTATCTCCTGAGCAGCAAATACTGCCGGGATTAACTCCCCAGGTGCGATCCGCTGCTGGCGGGAGAAGAATTGAAAAACCAGGACACCAAAAAGCACAGCCAGCAGGATCGACACCAGCAGGTAAAATCGCGTGCGTCGGCGCACTGCAGCCTGCCAATCAGGCGTGGTGGTAGGGGTATGTTTTTCAGTCATTAACGCAAATCTCCCCCTTTCGATTGGTTGATAATAATTAATAGAGATATTCTTTGATCTCTTCAGGGATGGTCTCAAAGATCCTATGGAGAGTTTGATCTGTTATTTCCAAATCAAACAAGGATGTATCACAGAGTAAGATCTCCAGGTGCTCCTTGAGCATAGCTAGTTCTGGAAAAATGTGTCTTCAGTTATCTGTTGGACTTAATGTTAATCAACTGCTGAAATCGATACATTTCCCCCGGTAGTTATTTTTATATATTCAAATTTATAATTGAAAAATAATTCAAGTTACCTTTCTACTCACTAGGGTACCAATCAGCCAGGAAATCATCAAAATACGCCAGGTGTCGAAGGTTCGTGCCATCTTTGTCTAAAATATATATTTTTGTGGTTTTTCCTTTGTCATATCTGTCCATAAAGATTATTTCTCCGCCATCATCACTGAGAGCCAAGACGTTGAGAGCCCGATGCCAATCCAGTATTGTATGCAAGTTCTTTCCATCAATATCGATTCTTCGGATTTGATAATAGGGTTTATTGATTAATCCAATCAATCCCCCCCATTCTGCTTCTGAGTAAATAATTGATTGACTATCTGGAGTAAATAGATAT
>Ga0255372_10216_pt1 | contig 11156 bp, 8 predicted proteins | sample ANMaggSeSYBR01E8_FD_182092 | JGI IMG/M metagenome (GOLD analysis project Ga0255372, IMG submission 182092) | Sediment cell enrichment communities from methane seep in Santa Monica Basin, California, United Staets - ANME aggregate JGI... | ecosystem: Environmental > Aquatic > Marine > Cold seeps >...
TGGCAACAAAAAAGTTCTTAATTATATTGTTAATAGTTATTGTATCATCATTCTGTGGCGGATGCCTGAAAGCACCGGATACAGATAGTGACGGGCATAGCGATCCAGTGGATGCCTTCCCGAAAGACCCGGGTGAATGGGAAGATTCTGACGGTGACGGTATCGGGGATAATACTGAAAAGAATGAAGGGACTGACCCCCTCAACTCTGATTCTGATGGGGATGGCTATATGGATAGCATTGACCTGGACCCCCTGGATGCAAATGTAAGCATTGATAGTGATGGCGATAGTTATCCAGATTCAGCCGATGCCTTTCCTGAAGACCCTGAAGAATGGGCTGATACTGACGGTGATGGTTATGGAGATAACTTGGATGGGTACCCTGAAGACCCACAATATCATACCTCGGTTATCCGGACATTGACTGATTTTACTTATGAAGAACTTGAAGGCAGAACAATTTTAGAAAATGACCAGCAGGGCACGGAATATTCCTTCAGTCTTACCAATAACGATTCCTATGGTGGGAATTTCACAATTACAGTAAATTCATGCAATGCTTACGACTGGACAAAAAGTGAATGTGAACCAGGTACCAGTATCAGCAACTCAACAGTTGCCTATTTAGGCCCGGGCGAGACAGGGATTGTTAAGGTTAAGTTATTCTCGAAATTTATGGTACAGCGCAAAACCTTTATGTACTGGTCCAATGTTACGCCGCCCGAAGTGGAACAGCCCGGGTAAGCACTTAAATATCGATTGATTCCAGCTTTAACAGTTCCAGTTTAAGTCCAACCCCAGGGAATAGCTGCCAGGCTTATGTTTTGGGACTATGTAGTGATATAGGATGATTACAGGCACCCTATTAAACACAGGGGTATTTTGTAACTTATCACAGCATATACAATATAATTATATTAATAATTTGATATAATATAATGGAAAATTTAAATACATTTGATAAATAACATATAGCAAGTAGGTAGATTGTACAACGCAAGTGAAGTCATAAAATATATATCATTTATGGTAGTTAATGAAAATGATTTACGAGATATAAAAACATTGGCCAGTTATTTACATTATCGAGAGGACATAAAAATTGAAAAGTAATCGAATAATAATTCATAGTCTGTTATTCTTATTTTTATTACTATTATCTGTGGGCGTCACAAGTGCTGATAGTATCTACGATGAAAAGATTTATGAAGGAGATGGCTACCAGATTAACAATTATTTTATTGAAGTATCAGATATTATGTTATTTGATGGCGATTTAATTCTGGAAGTAACAATTTATCAATTAAAATCTGATGGGTCTTATGAGGAATTAACTACTTCAACAACAGTAAGTGAGGGAAAACGGAGATTAAAATACCAGAGTGGTTCAGTTGAAATCACGGTAAATGAAAAGAACCTGACATCTCAATATACCATTATTGACATTACTACTGCAGGCATAGTGATAGAATATGAAACAGCCGTTGACGGAGGTGTCTCAAACGCCAATTACATCGGTAAACCCTCTTTAATACTTACTAAAGAAGTCGATAAATCCAATGTGGAGATAGGGGATATTATCAGGGTAACGATAAAAGCAAAGAATACTGGAAATGGTATAGCAAAACGTATCTCCATTGACACGGGAATCACTCCCGGATTTACATTCAAATCCAACATTTATACTACCTATCCGACAGAACTTGGTATCGGTAGTTCGTTTACCCAGATGTTCATTTATGAGATACAGGCCGCTAACGGCGGTACATTTGCACTTAACCCGGCAACTGCTACATATTCTTCATCTGTCTTCGACGATGAATATACATCAAGTTCCAACAGTCCATCGGTAACCGTAGCAGCAGAAGCTGTGGAAACCTCTGTACTTGACCTCAAAGTAATAGCAGATGAGACAAAACTAAAACGCGGGGATGTGATTACCTTTACAATTCATGTAGAAAACCAAAATGACGTTCCCGCATCCACCATACGCATAGAACCTATCATTCCAGGGAACATGACATATATTTCAGGTTCCGAGGACATCAATATTATCAGTGAAAAGCCTGTCATCCAGGAAAGTGTCTATGGAGCCAGATATGAAAAAGACTACACGATCACATTAAAGGCTGATGAGATCGGATCCAACGAACTGATAGTAAAATTAACATATGATAACGGCACAGGTATTATGAGTAATAAAGAAATCTCATCAGGTACGTTCTATATAGAGGAAGGTGAATTAGATTACCTCGCAGAATATCCTTTTTATATATATTTAACGCCGGTCCTAATCATAGTTGCCATTGCAGGGTGGTTATACTGGAGAAGAGGTCAGTTCAGGATGTAATAAATCGGGAAAAGGCATAAAGGAGAATTAATAATGTTAAATGTTTTAATTGTCGGGGTTGGACAATGCGGCAACCGGATACTGGACTCCATCAATAGGGAAGCTTTTGGTGGCGGAAAATTCTCAAAATATTATTCACGCCAGAAATTCCCATCCCGGGTTGAAACGATCGCTATCAATACCGCAATCAACGACTTAAAGGAACTGCGCAATACAAAGGCCAAGGATAGGATACATATCCCAAACCTGCACGGTTTAGGTGCCAACCGTCTTTTAGGTAAACAATGTTTTATTGACAATAAAGATGTGGTTTTGAGAAATATCTCTGAAAGAGGTGATTTCGATGTTGCTTTTGTTATTTCGTCATCTTCGGGCGGTACCGGGTCTTCGTTCAGCCCTCCGCTGATAAAAGAATTGAAGAACAGGTATGATTATCCCGTTTATTCCATTATGGTCCTGCCCTTCCGTGAAGAGGGGACTATTTACCTCCAGAACTCTGCTTTTTGTCTTAAGGAAATGCGTGACAGTGGAACTGACGGCATTATACTGGCAGATAACCAGTTCCTGAAGAATGTCGGAGGCGATATACAGACTGCCTATGACGGTATTAATAAAATGGTAGCTGAAAGGGTGCTGTTCCTGCTTGAAGCCCTGGACAGTGAGATGATGATGGTTACAGACCTGGGTGACTTCAAGACAGTCATGGGCGGAGGAGCGGGTTTTGCTACTATCGGATTTGCGAAAGGTGATGGAAAAACACCCATAAAGAACGTGATCCACGATAGTCTATCCCCCAGTGGTTTGTTGTTCTCATCTAATGTTTATGAAGAAGGAAGCAGGGCGATGATTATTCTTCGTGGGGACCGTAAGTACCTTAACATTGATGATATCTCAGGTGAGATCGAAAAACTCTCATCGCATATTGGTCATGTGTTCAAGGGTGTGATCATCCGCAATGGAGAGACTCCTAAAGTGCTTTCTGTGCTGACATTGGAAACCACTTCTGAACTTGAGAATCTATATACTCTTGCTGTAGAAGCTATTCATATGGAAAGGGATAAACGGGATCGAATGGCCATCAGGAAGGAAGCTAATGCGACCTTCTCCAAGATCGATGGATTGGAACCGGAATATTAAAGTTATTATCTATATGGATAAAATAATTAATTTGTTTTTGTGGACCTGTTCCATTATTACTTTAATTTGTTGCACACGCTTCATTTATTTCACTATATAGTAAACTCGTATGATATAAACTACTTAAGTCACTCTGGCCGAAGTGGGGATTTACTTGAAAACATTTATCAAATTAGAAGACCATATAAGAAATAAGAGGTTATATTAAATGGGTAAACGAACTCGTATTATCAATGATCCCTCGGATCTTGTCCCACTCTTACGAACTTTCGGGTCGGATGCCCATAAGAAAGTTTTTGACATACTCCTTGCAGATTGGTATACAACGAAAGAAATTGAAGAACAGCTTTCAATTGAAGTGGATGAAAGTCTAAGTATTTTGAAAAAATGTGGATTGGTAGAGAGTAAGTGGCGTATGCCTGAACCAGGGAACAAACCTGAAAAAGAATTCCACACATCCTATTCAAAGATACAGGTAAATTTCCAGTGTTCCATTGAAGATTTGTCTGACCTGCTCATGATCACTTTCAGTCGTGATGACGAACTTCGGAATATGATGGAGCATATTGAAACAGAAGTGATGAACGGCAACCAGTCCATGGCCGGGCTATCAAGGGCCATAGGTGCAAGCCCGTTGTATCTGAGAGGTGTGGCACGGCGTTCAGACAAACTCATCGTTAAAGGCCAGAGGATTGAATCTGTCGGTGCTACTGGATGATAGACCTGCTTCACAGTAAGAAAGAGAGTACTAAATTCCAGATACTTGTTGAAATAACAGCTCATCAGCCAAATGTACGCCAGAGGGAGATTGCCGAAAAAGTCGGAATAACTCCCCAGGCGGTTTCTGAATATATTAAAGAACTGACAGACGATGGGTTGATTTTTTCTGATGGCCGGGTACGTTATAAGGTCACAAAAAAAGGAATAGAATGGGTACTTGAGCGTACGGCTCAACTGAGGCGGTATGCCAACTATGTGATGGAAGATGTCATCAGCCATGTTTCGGTGTGGACTGCCATTGCAGAAGAGGATTACAAGGCTGGCCAGAAAGTATTTCTTGTGATGCGCAACGGACTTTTATATGCCAATATAAAAGAGCAGCATAGAGCTACCGGAATAATTATTTCAGATGCCACTGCCAGTGAGGATGTAGGTGTTACCGACCTACACGGGTTGATCGAACTTGAAGATGTGAATATCAAGGTATGCAAGGTCCCCAGAGTTGAGCGCGGTGGTTCAAGACAGGTGGACATGGACCTGCTGGTTGAACTGGTGAAGGACAGTAATTACATATGTGCCCTTGGAGTGGAATCCCTTATTGCATTACGTAAGGTGGGAAGGGACCCCAACGTTATGTTCGGGGCAAAGGAATCGGTAGTAGAAGCTGCATTCCACGGAGTATCCTCGGTTGTGGTGTCTGTGGATGAGGAGGTTCCCCCATTGTTAAACCGGCTTGAATCCGAAGGTTTGGCATATGAATTGTACGACCTGAGAAAATAGCTGTTTTTGATACAATGTCGCTTGTCATACTTATCAGGCCCATAAGGTCAGCCGTTGAACTGCTGCCCCTGAAAAACGGTAGCAATACAGCCTCATTTATAGGCAACCTGGTATTAAGGCAAACCCCAAAAGGCCCAAGGCCATTCAAGTTCAGGGTTATAGACGGTAAGACCGAAGACCGAAGACCTCCAACGCAAGCCGTGGAACTGCTCAGGATGGCTGACCTTATACTGGTTGCCGGGCACGGAGATGCTGCTGCTAAAAAGGAAATTATTGAAATGCTGGATGGCTACCAGCTCGGATATGAACAAGCACAGGTTTGCCGCCTGTGCATTTCACAGGGACGATACACACCTGTGGATTCAGGGTCAGTGCGGTTCAGGGGCGAGTTGATATGTGAGAACTGCGCTTTATCTGAACTTCACAGGGAAATACAGTTGTGCAGTAAAAGAATGGCTGAAGAAAGTATCGAAAGATTATTTGCACAACTGCTCAGGACCCGTGACCTGGACCGTATGCTGGTCTTGCTTGATCCTAAAAAAATGGACCGTGAACTGACATTATTTGATCGTGTCCGTGCCAGCGGCAGTATTACCCTGGTCAAAGTACATGACCTGAAACTAGACAAGTGGCTGAAAAGTATCCTGCCTAAAACACTCCTGCCGGTCCAGTCGATCTCGATTGGGGCCGGACTGCTTGACAGGAAGAACCAGCTTGTAGTATCTGTCACTGCCACAGGCAAAACACTCATCGGTGAGATCGGGGGAGTCAGCAACATTCTGGCAGGCAGGGGAAAGATGCTCTTCCTGGTTCCGTTAGTGGCACTGGCCAACCAGAAATATGACCAGTTCACAAATAAATACTCAACACTCGGCCTGACAACAGCCCTGAAGGTCGGACAAAGCCGCATTGGGAAGGGGAAGGGGAAACAAGGGAAAATGCGCACTTCCATTGATTCTGATATCATTGTGGGCACGTATGAGGGGATCGACCACCTGCTGAGGTCAGGCGGTGCTAAAAGGCTTGGTGGTGTGGGTACTGTGGTTATAGACGAGGTGCACATGATAGAGGACCCTGAGAGGGGACCAAGGCTGGACGGCCTGATAGCAAGGCTCAGGTACCTGTATCCGCAGTGCCAGTTCATCTACCTCTCAGCCACTGTTGGCAACCCTGGATGGCTTGCAGATGGACTGGGGAGCGAGCTTGTCGAGTATGAGGAAAGACCTGTGCCACTTGAGCGTCACCTGCTCTTTGGCGGCCCGTCGGAGAAACTGCGGCTTATCAACCAGCTGGCAAAGGAGGAATATAACAGGAAGTCTTCCAAAGGTTTCAGGGGGCAGACCATTGTATTTACAAATTCAAGGCGGAACTGCCACAAGTTATCGGATGCCCTGCAAATACGTGCGGCAGCGTACCATGGGGGACTACCGTACAGTGAACGGCGCAGGATAGAAGAAGGATTTGCCAACGGCATGATACCTGTGGTTGTTACCACTGCCGCACTGGCGGCAGGTGTGGATTTTCCTGCATCCCAGGTGATATTCGAAGGGCTTACAATGGGTATCGAGTGGCTGACACAGGGCGAGTTCCTGCAGATGCAGGGGCGGGCTGGCAGGCCGGATTACCATGACAGGGGAATAGTTGTGGTCATGGCTGAACCTGATAAACGCCTCGGACATGGTGAGAGCGAGGACCATGTGGCGTTTCGATTACTTAAGGGTGAAGTACCTCCGCTAACGGTAGGGGTAGATGAAGATGCAGGGCTTGAGCAGGTGCTGGCATCTGCAATTATCTGGGGTCAGCGGGACATCATCAGGACAGTGGATTCCATGAGACTGGGCGGCACTGACACGGACCAACTTATAGGTGAATTGCTGGGTAGGGGGTATTTGAAGGTCTCTGGACAACGTGTCAGTCCTACCCTGGCGGGACGTATAATGAGCACATATTTCATGAACCATGACCAGTTATCAATTATTAAGGATGGAATAAACTCTGGACTGGAACCAATTGATATTCTGTCAGGACTGGATGTGTTCGACCAGGCATTTTTTACAGGAGCGGACCGGATATCAGCCAGCTTGAATGTCCGCCTGCCTTCAAGGGTTTTCCAGGGCGGTGCAATGGAAATGGCATTATCAGGTGACAGCCTGGCAAAACTTGACAGTGCGACTGCCCGTAAACTGATGAACTTTGCTGCTGATTTTTTAACCTGTACCTGCAAAAGTACACCGTACTGCGGATGCCCTGAGCGTAAGTTCTCAAGCAAATTACTGGATATGCGGTGTGAAGGAATGAAGCCGGATAAGATGATCGATGCCTTGACGCAGCAGTATGGAATATTTGCCTATCCTGCTGATGTGCTTGAATATCTTGAAACATCTGCCAGGCATCTCGAGGCTATCCAGAAACTTGCAAAAGGGCAGGGGAAGCTTGAAGTGGCAGAAGAGGCAGGAAAATTATTCAGGTGTATTGTCGGGTGATGTGGAAAATACAGAAATATTACAGGCATAATCTGTCCGTTCGACATTAAAGAGAGTCAACGACCTCGGACTGCTTCGCAAAGTCCGGGGCATCATAATGAGTGCTTGAATGATTGAAGAGGTAATGATTAGGCTAACACTATAATTAATACCATAGCATTAATTTTAAGGCAATTCTATAAGCCAAATCCTTGATATTATGATTAAAGTAACTTACTACTGAGTCTTTAGCATGCATATAGAGCTTCTTTAGCCCGATTATTCTCCGCAAAATCCTATAAATAAGTTGATCATCACATAGAGTTATGGTGGAAAATGTATACACAAGAACAGATTGAAATAATAATAAGAGATATATATCATTTTATTAGATCTCAATCACAATTGACCAAGATATTTGGCCCAAAGTATATGAGGAGTCAAAAATCAATCGAAATCGATATAACATATCGTTGTAATTTGAGATGTCCTAATTGTAATAGGTCTTGCACACAAGCACCCACCAAAGAAGAAATGAAAATAGAGCAAATAGAAGATTTTATAAAAGATAGTATAGATAACAATATAAAGTGGGAGAGGATAAGAATCCTAGGGGGAGAGCCTACTTTGCATACTAAACTTTTCGACATATTAGATCTTTTACTGAAATATAAGAATAAATACAATCCTAATATGCATATAACCATATTTACAAATGGTTATGGAAATCGTGCAAAAGAAATATTAGCAAAGTTACCAAAAGAAATAGAAATCACAAACTCATCCAAGAATTTGACTCCTCCAACTTTCTTCCATTTCAACATAGCTCCACGAGACGATATCTTATATCGTAATGTAGATTGTTCAAATGGATGTTGGATTTTAGAGGCATGTGGCATAGGTCTAACACCACATGGCTATTATCCTTGCGCGATTGCTGGAGGTATAGATAGAATTTTTAATTTTGATATAGGCAGAAAAAAACTTCCTTCACACGACGATCTAATGATAGATCAGTTAAAGACTTTTTGTAACCTGTGTGGCCATTTTAGATTTTCACTACCATCAAAGCAATTGAAAATATCACCATCCTGGAAATCGGCATACCAAGCATATAACGATAATTTATCTAAGAGTAAAGATATAAATGAAGCTCCCAACCCAGGGCAGTAGCGATGCTGCTACATCCTGGAGCCATATCAGTGAGTTTATGAAATTTGGATTGACATCCAATAGTTTTTCTTCTTACCCACTCAATCTGCATTAAATCATGAAGCAGCAATGGTCATCACAAGAGCTTATTGATCACTGGACGCTTACATAAATGGAGATAGCTTTGGCGCAGACCGGGAAAAACTTCGCTGCAAGAAAACCTATGTCATTGGGGCCAATCGGTATCGCAATCCGGATGAATATTTGCCCGCAGATATTCACACAAAACGTAATGAGTATTACGCTGAATTGGATTTATCACTTTCAGCAGACGAATTTATCGCAACGCAGAAAAAGCAGATGCAAGAGGCTTTGGATATGTTTGATCGGGGGCTTCCAAAAAACAAAAAAGTGGAAATCACAAGGAGAATGATAAGCCCTAGATAAAAGTAGCTAAGCTTAAGCCGCAGCCGGAACCCAAAAATCTGGTGTATCTTAAGGCTAAAATCGGACGGCGGTGGGGGCAACTTTTTCTATTGGATATCTTCAAAGAAGCAGCTCTACGCATTGGCTTTCCAAATCTCTTTAAGAGCCCCGCTTTTTTATAGTCATGTTAATCCATATGGGAGATTAGTATTAGATATGAATGAGCAGATTTTTATTGAGGTATAATCCAATGGCACTTGGTGACACGAACGTTTGTACTGGGACAAATAAAGTAATTGATTCTTTATGACACGGAAAATTAATAATAGAATAGAAGATAGTTTTTTCGATTTTAGACCCAAAGGATTGTTATTTGATGTTGACAAAACTTTGACTAATACTCAACGGGTACTTTCTCAAAGGACCATTTCAAGCTTAAACATGCTTAGAGATACAGAGATAAAATTTGGCGTACACACCGGAAGAAGTTATGCTATGTTGAAGAATTATATTTTGACTTTTTTCCCAGATCAATCTATGCACGTTACATCTGGTGGTGGAGAGGTAGTTACTAGAGAAGGAATAGTAGTTTGGAGCAGAAATATTGTCTCTTCAGCAGTAAGATTAATTATAGATGAAACTGAGAAACTTGGAAGTGAATACTGTTTTTCTCAAGGTGATACTTTTTATGGTTCACGAGGTATTGTAACTAAATATTCAAATCATCCTTGGAAAATTAGGACTAATATGCAAATTGATGAGGCAAATTTGGCAGCTGTTCCACTAATATCTATTGTAGATTTAAATACACAATCTAAAAACTTTTTTAAATATCTTGATGGTGTTACGGTTAAGAAAATGTTAGGCGAAAACAACCAACCTTATCTAGACATAACTCAAGGAGATGTAACCAAATTAATTGGCTCTATAGCGTGGGCTGGACTGAATGGTTTCGGAGTTGAAGAAGTTGCAGCCTTTGGAGATGCTGAAAACGACTTAGAAATCCTTGGAGGAGTAGGTTTAGGAATTGCAATGGGAAATGCTATTGAGGAAGTTAAAAAAGTTGCAAAAATTGTCATAAAACATACAGATGAAGATGGCTTGGCCCAATTCATTGAAAAACTAATCAAATTTTGAATTCAGGAACATATGTTGTTTTAGACTCTCCTAAAAACCCTTTAATAATTACTAAATTAATAATCCCTTTCTTTTTAAATACGTGTTTGAACTGAATAAAATCATGTTTATCCCAAACAGACCTATGTGCTTCCGTACTGTGCCCATTCCATGAATATTGAATATATTGTGTGGGAAATATTACAAGAATATACCTTGTTCTATATACCAAATAGTGCAATAGATCTAAGCCGTCTGATTTCTTTAAGTGCTCAATACAATCTCCTATTATTGCAACATCTGTAAGGAAATCTGGGTTTTTATCTATAAATTCTTCGATAAATTGATTATATATTTTTGTGTAATTCTTATTTAAATTAAACTCTTTAATATAGGAAATATCAGCCTCTACTCCAACAATATTGGCATCCTGTTTATGCTTTCGAATTATATCAGCATATTTTCCGCTACCCGCTCCAACATCTAAATAATTTATAAAATTATTTACCTTTATAAAATATTCTATTTCGCTATCATATGTAGGATCTGAATAAGGCATAAGTTTAATTATTAAAGTATTTATAAATTAAAGGTTTCAAGTCACTAGGGAAATCAAACCTATTGATTATAACATTTTTAGTATTAATAAATTCTCGGATGCATTTTGATAAAAATCTAAGTGAGTAATTAGTTTTTTCAAGATATTTTATATACTTTAAATGGTAATGTATTGGTAAGTCTAAGCACAAAGTTTTTGTTGTTGGCTTAAGAAAACAGTCAGGTACTTCAGGATATTCACCCGGCTCGTATGGCTTAAATCTTTTTAACACCCTCACATGAGGATCAACCATTCTTACATCATTCCAAATTGCAGGATATACATCTAAAGAATGATTTTCATCAAAAATATGATTGCAACTTACAGCTATACTGTCATAGTTATCATTAGATAGAATCTTTTCGATATGTGTAAGTAAACTACTACTCATCATTTCATCGCCATCAATTAAT
>Ga0255372_10217_pt1 | contig 11113 bp, 11 predicted proteins | sample ANMaggSeSYBR01E8_FD_182092 | JGI IMG/M metagenome (GOLD analysis project Ga0255372, IMG submission 182092) | Sediment cell enrichment communities from methane seep in Santa Monica Basin, California, United Staets - ANME aggregate JGI... | ecosystem: Environmental > Aquatic > Marine > Cold seeps >...
CTTCTCAAATACGATATCCTTAAAAACCTTGACAGGGTCATAGGGTGTGCCTGTCAGGAGGTGTTCCAGGTAGTCGGCACACGCCTCATCTTCGACCGCCTTCTTTTGTGCCCGTGCTCCCATGGCCAGTAATGTCACAATCCCCGGATTTTGTGATTTGATATAGGCGGCAACGGCCTTGGCCATGACAAAACTTCCGAGTATTATCTCTTCTGCCCTGTCATAGGCCGATGAGACGCCTGTAACACCTGACGTTGTCCTGTGGATGATTGTTTTGTCCCTGAAATAGGGTTCACCTTTCAGGATAATATGCGAAGGCGAATTTCCAACCTCAGAGCCTTCCAAGGGCACTTCATCTACTTCACCCACTAAGATGAATTCGGGGTTTTCGCGTGCAAGCTCAAAGGCCGTTTGAGGGTCTGCTTCCAGGATAACCCGCCTCGCGCCGAAATGGAAAAAGAGGGGCGCACATGAAAATGCCCTGAACACGTCAATAACGACGACAAGCCCTTCGACCTCTTCAGCCCCCTTTGTGCAGCTTTTTCTGATGATTTTCATTTTATGATCCCTCAATTCTGTATGGAATCGCGGAGCGATTCTATCACTTGTCTGGCAGTTTTCGAGGTTTCTTGTGTTTAGAATATCCTTGTTTTTTAATTTTAAATCATGTTATATCAACCTATAGTATAAATCAATAATTAACATCAGAATAGCCGATATCATTGAATAAATTCTTTACACTTTATGCCCCACAACCATGTGAAATATTTGGGGGGGGAAAAGGTTCAAACCGCATAGGCAGATATGCGTGAGAAGGATTTACTACAGACTTTTTTAAAACGACTTGTGTCGGGAAGGGAATCGTGAATTATAGAATTAAATTATTTTTTTTAATTATTTTTTTAATTATTAGCGGTTGTTGGGGTGCAATTATAATACATCCTGTTGGTTTGGACGAGCAGGAAAGGATAACTCAGGACAGTATTATTAAAAAGAAATTCAGCGAAATAGGAAATTTTTCTGAAAAACTGTCCGTTGATTTGAAAAACATTCAGATGGACAAAAGTAATCATTCGTATTTGGAGATGATGGGGACAAAATTTCAAGTTAATTACAATGAATTCACGGAGTATTTTATTGATGGTCTTTCAAAAGAATTAACAAGAAGAGGGGCCGTTGTGTCGCCCGATAGTCCCAATAAAATTGATATTAAATTAACCGATTTTAGGATGTCGTTTAAAACCACCATAGGCCGTATATCTTTTTTAATACATTTTGCCTCTAAAGATAAGAAATGACAGACAACCTATAATGGTTCAGGAACAAGGAATGCAGGCGGCAAAATCCTGCTGAGTACCGTTGTATATCAAAATATCAGGACTCTACTGGAAGACTCTGATTTTTTGAAGCAAATTAAAATATAACCGCCTGTAGTGAATACTCAAAACAATCGAAGGAACTTTTATATGAAAGTCTTAGGAAGAATAGCTGTATCGGCTTTAATGGTGTTGTCTTTAACGGGCAGGATCTCTTATGGTCAGAATACGGTTGAAGACATCTACAATAAGGGTATGGAATATGCTACAGAAGGAAAAATACATGAGGCCAAAGAGGAGTTCGAAAAGGCCCTCAATCTTGACTCGTTTTGTCTACCTGCAGAAGAAAGTCTACAACGAGTTAAAGATATCTTGAGCCGGAAGGTTAAGAGACAGACAGGGATTTATTTGTTTAGAGGGGTAGTTTACCGTAACAGCGGTGATTTTGTTAATGGAATTGGTGAGATTAACAAGGCCATTGACATAGAGCCGGGGTATGCTCCGGCTTACAATGAACGCGGAGAGACCTATGCTCTTCAAGGACGGTATGACCGTGCTATCTCGGATTACACCAAAGCCCTGAAAATTGACGCGAGGTATACTACGGCCTTTAACAATCGTGGGGTCAGCTATTATAACAAAGGCCGGCATGACCGTGCTATTTTGGATTACACCAAAGCCATAGCTATCAACCCAAGATATGTTTTGGCCTACAGCAATCGGGGGCAGGCCTATGCTGTCAAAGGCGAGTATGACCATGCAATTTCGGAGTATGACAAGGCCCTGAAGATTAACCCGAAGGATGCTGTTACCTACACCAATCGGGCAATTTCTTACTATTTGAAAAAAGAATATGAAAAAGCATGGGAGGATGTTCACAAGACGCAAAATTTAGGTAATCAGGTACACCCGGAGTTTCTAAAAGCCCTTCGTGAAGCTTCCGGAAGACAAAAATAGGGAAAGTTATTATGTTGAATTTATTACCATCGTCTGTGTTAGGAGGACTTACTCTACTATTCTTCAGCCTCAACACAATATGGTGGTGTTCCATTTTATTCCTATTTGTCTTTATCAAATTAATTATCCCCCATAGAGGGATAAGGCATCAAATTTCACGGCTACTGGTCCTCATTGCAGTATCGTGGATCGAAGGCAATAGTTTCATTCTTCGGATTACCCATAAGGTCAAATGGGATGTTCAGGGGCTTGAACACCTCACTTCCAAGAAATCCTACTTAGTTGTCAGCAATCACCGTTCATGGGCAGATATCTTCGTGCTTCAACACATCTTTAAACGTCGTATCCCCTTTCTCAAGTTTTTCTTAAAAAAAGAGCTTATTTGGGTTCCCCTTTTGGGAATTGCATGGTGGGCATTAGATTTTCCATTTCTAAAACGATATTCCCGTCATTTTTTGAAAAAGCATCCTGAACTTCGGGGGAAAGATATGGAAGCGACTCGAAAGTATTGTGAAAAATTCAAAAGCTCTCCGGTTTGCGTAATGAATTTTTTAGAGGGAACCCGATTTAATTTTCAAAAACATAAAATGCAAAACTCCCCTTACCGTCATCTCCTGGTGCCAAAAGCAGGCGGAGTCGCCTTAGTTTTTTCCAGTATGGGAGATTATTTATCAAACGTACTGGACGTTACTATCGTTTACCCTGAAAATGAACCTCCTGTGCATTTTTGGGATTTATTGACGGGAAATATCCCCGGTATAACCGTACGAGTGAATATCTTACCCCTTCCTGAGAATGTCGCTGGTGTGAATTATGGGGAAGACAAAGCTTATCGGGAACAAATTCAACAATGGGTCAATCAACTTTGGCAAGAAAAAGATCACCAGATTGAGGCTATTATGAAAGAACAGAGCAAAACGCTCGACACGACTAACCCGCCTGAATAAGAAGGTGAAAACCACCTCTTATACAGGCAGAACCGCGCGTCAGCTCCACATTATTATAATTACCCTTAAAAACATGAGAGGTTTTTCATGGTAAAAAACAAATTCCTTCCGCTGATTGATTACTGTGAATATCCTGAAACTGAGATGAAAAGGCGGGCATCAGAATTTTATAAAGAGATGATAAGCCGCCGAACCGTACGCCAGTTTTCAGACCGGCCAGTGGATCGTAGTGTTATCGAAGACTGCCTGCGCACCGCTTCCACGGCCCCAAGCGGCGCCAACCAACAGCCATGGAGTTTTATTGCTGTGTCCGACCTGACAGTTAAACGGCGAATTCGCGAAGCAGCCGAAAAAGTTGAGCAGGAATTTTACAGCAAAGAGGCCACCAAAAAATGGGTAAAAGCCCTTGATCATTTAGGAACTGTTCCAAGCAAACCATTTTTGGAAATAGCCCCCTATCTGATTGTAATCTTTTCCAAGCTTTACGGTTATTCTTCAACCGGCAAAAAAATGAAACACTACTATGTATCCGAATCCGTAGGCATTGCAACCGGCATGCTTATTACGGCCTTACACCATGCAGGGTTGATTTCGCTTACTTACACGCCCAGCAAAATGAGGTTCTTAAATAAAATTCTATCCCGGCCTTCAAATGAAAAGCCATTCATGATCCTTGTTGCTGGGTATCCCGCTGAAGGTGCCGTTGTACCGGCAATAGAGAAGAAATCGCTGCAAGAAATCGCCACATTTATATAAAGAATATGTGATGCCATTTTTGTGCAAAGGGGGTGTTGGTTGAATACGATTGGAAGGCAATGGAAGCTTGGCCGTCACTGACCGAAGTGGTTCGGAGGGAATGATAAAATGGGGATTAAAATATAGGCTCCTCATTAGAATTTGTGGGCCAAGATTCAATAAAAAATTGGGAAAGAGATTGAAATCACAATTGTTTATGGTCATATTATTCGGATTGTAAAAGCAGCTATACCCGATGATCGGGTTATGAAGCCTTTTCCTCGATTCCGGGTCTCACGGCCTGGTCATTTCAAAGGGTTACGGAAGGGTGATGCCTCCCCCTTCCCTGTTCCCCTCGCCTTTGGCTCGGGGCCAGGGGGTCCCCCATTCCGTAACCCAGTGAAATGACGAAGGCCTCCCGACAGTCACTCGGAAAAGACCCCATAACCCTTTCCCTTTACACACAAATTATTACCCACAGATTTTTGTGAGGAGCCAAAATATATTCATATAAGGAGGAAAACCATGCGAATAGAAAAACGAATTTTTACTCTTGTAACGATCTTGTTGCTCAGTTTTGCTTTTTGCGGACCTGCCCAAAGTGAGGAGTACGAAGCTGTTTCTGCTTCCGAGCTTTCTTTCGGCCTGGCTGGCTTCAGGGCTGATGCTAAAAGTAAAGGAGGTGAAGCTGACACTGAAGAAGGAGAAGCTAAAACTGAAGAAGGTGGTGTCCGCTTTTTGAGCGGAACCTTTGATAAATTCATCTGCGAAGACACGGAAATCGAGGTTGTTGAAAAAAAGATCAAAAATGGAATAATAGCAACCAGGGACTATGGTATGATAAGGATCAGCACTGATAGCTCGGGAGGGCTGACGGTTTACATCATGCCATCGCAGAAAAAGAGACTTATCGAGAAGGCCAGGGAATGAACCCAATTGTCTAACATCCTGATTGAGCTAAAGCCCAATTAGGAAGCCTCAGCGAATTAGCTTTGTTCCCAATTCAGAAACTCACGTTCCCGGGTGTTCTGGGAAAAGGGATGACGTCCCTGATATTGGCGAGACCGGTCACAAACTGGATAAGACGCTCAAACCCGAGACCAAAGCCCGAGTGAGGAACAGATCCGAATTTCCGCAAATCCAGATACCACCAGTAATCATCCGGGTTGAGGTCCATTTCTTTGATCCTTTCAAAAAGCGTGTCATGGTCGTCTTCTCGCTGGCTGCCCCCTATGATTTCCCCTATTTTGGGAACGAGCACGTCCATGGCGCGGACCGTCTTTCCGTCTTCATTCAGCTTCATGTAAAATGCCTTGATTTCTCGTGGATAATCCACCATGACGACCGGCTTTTTAAAGACCTCCTCGCACAGATACCTCTCGTGTTCCGACTGTAAATCCATCCCCCAGTTTACGGGAAACTCAAATTTTTTCTTACTTTTTGAAAGGATTTCTATGCCATCCGTGTAGGTCAGGTGTTCAAAATCCTGTGAAACCAGATCTTCAAGGGTCTCTAAAACAGAAGAATCAATAAAGCGGTTAAAAAACTCCATGTCTTCTTTGCAATTCTTCAGAACGTAAGAAAATACGTATTTCAGGAACTCCACGGCCAGGGCCGCATCCCCTTCCAGGTCACAAAAGGCCATCTCCGGTTCAACCATCCAGAATTCGGCCAAATGGCGGGATGTATTTGAATTTTCCGCCCTGAAAGTAGGTCCGAACGTGTAAACATCTCCAAGGGCAAGGGCATAGATCTCGGCCTCAAGCTGTCCGCTCACGGTCAAATTTGCAGGACCTCCGAAGAAATCCCCGGCAAAATCCACATGACCGTCCTTTTTAGGGATCTGATCAAGGTCAAACGCGGTCACCCTGAACATTTCCCCGGCCCCCTCGCAGTCGCTCCCCGTGATAATAGGTGTGTGGAGATAGATAAAACCCTTTTCCTGAAAAAAATCGTGAATGGCCCGTGTCATGGCATTCCTTACCCTTGCCACAGCGCCAAATGTATTGGTTCTGGGTCTCAGGTGGGCTATTGTTCTCAAAAATTCAAAGGAATGCCTCTTTTTCTGAAGGGGATAAACCTCAGGATCGGCCCATCCCAGGACCTCGATCTCCTGGGCCTGAAGCTCCACCTTCTGCCCCTTGCCAGGGGAGGCCACCAGGGTTCCGAAGGCCCTTACGGAGCAGCCTGTCTGTAACTTCAGCACATCGTCTTTATAGTTGGGCAGTTTTTCATCTGCTATGATCTGGAGACCACTCAAACAGGACCCGTCATTTAATTCAATAAACGAAAACCCCCCCTTGGAGTCTCTTTTCGTCCTGACCCAGCCCATTATTGTAAAACCGGTGCCCGTTTTTTCAGCAGACAGGATTTCAGCGATTCTTGTTCTTTTCAAAATTATCCCTTTATCCTTCTCGTTTTTCAAATTCCGCCATAAAGGCCACAAGATCTTTTACCGCATCAATCCCCGTGGCATTATAAATAGAAGCCCGGCAACCGCCCACCGAACGGTGCCCCTTGAGCCCTCCCATATCCTCCTTCATGGCCTCTTCCACGAATTTCTTCTCCAGGTCCTCGCTCGGAAGCCTGAATGTGACATTCATCAGGGACCTGCTGTCCCCGGCCGCGGTTCCCCGGTAAAACCCGGACTTATCAATAAAGTCATAGAGTATGGCACCCTTCCCTTTGTTGATCTGTTCCATTTTTTCCAGCCCGCCGACCGTCTCTTCAAGCCATTTAAGGACGAGATTGGTGGTGTAGATGACCAGGCATGCCGGGGTATTGAACATGGAATTTTTTTCGGCGAACGTTGTATATCTCAACATGGTAGGAATATCATCCGGTACCCTTTTCAGCATATCCTTTCTTATAATAACCAGGGCCATGCCGGCAGGTCCTATGTTTTTCTGTGCCCCTGCGTAGATCAATCCGAAAGGCCTCACATCAAAGGGCCTGCTCATGATGTCGGAAGACATGTCACATATGAGCGGTATTTTACCACTTTCAGGAAATTCAGCCCACTGGGTCCCCTTGATCGTGTTGTTTGACGTAATATGCAGATAGGACGCGTCTTCGTCCACATTGAAATCCTTGGGGATATAGGAAAAACCCTTATCCTCGGACGAGGCAATTACCCTGACATCCCTTTTCTGGATATCCGCCTCTTTGATTGCTTTTGTAGACCATGTCCCGGTATTTATGTAATCCAACGGTTTCCCCTCCAGACCCAGATTCATGGGGATCATGCAAAACTGGAGGCTGGCGCCACCCTGAATAAAAAGCACTTGAAAATCATCACCAAGGTTGAGAAGCCTGCCGGTCCTTTCAATCGCCTCATTTATGACATTGTCAAACCATTTGGAACGATGGCTCACTTCCATTATGGACATACCGGAGCCTTGGAAATCCAAAAGCTCACCCTGTATCTCTTCCAGCACCGGCAGGGGTAATGCAGCAGGACCCGCGTTGAAATTGTGTATTCTCTTTCCCATAGATGATTCTCCTTATTGTAATTTTTTAAGCATCTCTTTTACGATTTTCAGACTTTCCAGGTCCTTTTCAAATGGAGGTCGTCCATCAAGGTCCGACTCAATGATGTCGGTCCGGTATGGAATGAATCCCAAAAAATCAAAGTCAGGCATTTGCTTTAGCAAAAAGTCCCTGTCTTTGTCCGAGCGGATTTTATTGCCCACAAAACTCAGCTTTTTAATACCGAGATCCCCGGATAGTTTGCGGATGTGATGCGCCGTTTCAATGCTGCGTCTTCCCGGTTCCACCACCACCACAAGGCGGTCCACGTTCATGGCGGTCCCCCGGCCCAGATGTTCAAGGCCCGCCTCCATATCCATAACCACTGCCTCGTCACGGGCTAAAACAATATGCCGGACAAGGTGCTTGAGCATGACGCTTTCAGGGCACACGCATCCTGCCCCGCCTGTCTTGACACTCCCCATGACCATCAGTTTTATGCCATCTACCTCAACGGAGAGCTTTTCAGGCAGGTCATCGACCGTGGGATTCAGTTTAAAAAATGACCCCATACCCCCTGTCTTGGCCTCGGTCCTTTCCTCGATCAGTTCCTTCATTTCGGAAATGGGCACGATTTCATCGCTGTTCTCCACGCCGAGAGCCTGAGCCAGGTTGGCGTCCGGGTCCGCGTCAATGGCCAGGACCTTTTTCCCCTCATCCGCAAGGGCCTTTATCAAAAAAGATGCAAAGGTGGTCTTACCCACACCCCCTTTTCCGCTTACGGCAATCTTCATAACTTTCCCCTTTTTTGTTTGTCGCACTTAAATAAGGCTTTAAATCTATTCATTTATGAATATTTTATCAAGGATAAATCATTCCAGCCGATATTTTTCTTAACCTCTCAACCATTATGATTTAAGATGCCGTCATTCATCAGGCAAAGAAAAGGAGCTTAATGCAGTTTGAAATTACCATAGAAGGCCCTTTTGAGGGCATTATAAAACTCAACAGCAAACTGGAAGCTTTTTCTCCTGTCGTGAAAAGGGTCCCCTTACATGGTTATGAACACCGTGAAATCGGAAGGATCCTGATTGTAATAACGGGGGAAGATCGCCTTGACCGGGAGCTTTCCATCATTGCCGGTATTGTCACTGAAACTGAAAGGATGCTCTCTCTAAAACCGGGTTTTGAGATTCGGGTGCGCAATCTCGCCTATTCGGAACCTTCCGCCGGGAGCAGCCAGTTTGCTGAGCCTTTCAATCCCATACCCTCCGTAACCATTCAGCCCTGGACCCCTGAACTGGAGCACATTTCGGATCCCCACACGATAATTTTAGACCCGCACCACGCATTCGGCACGGGAAAACATCCCTCTACCCTGCTTTGCCTGAAGATCATAGACCTCATGACCAAAGATACATCCCGGGCTTCGAACATTAAGGGCTGCAAGGTCCTTGATTTTGGCTGTGGCACGGGGCTCCTTGCCATTGCCGCCATTAAAATGGGAGCGGAAACGGCCATGGGGGTTGAAATTGATGCACAAGCCGCACGGGCGGCAAAAACCAACGTGGCCCTCAATCGTTTCTCCCAAAGGATCGACATAAAAGAGGGGTCCTGGGAGGTCGTAAATGATAAGTTCGACCTCGTGTTGGCCAACCTGGTGATCTCGGTGCTCTTAAAAACGGGGAAGAGTATTCCCAGTCACCTGACTCCGTCAGGGGCTGCCGTGGTAGCAGGGTTCGGGGAAAACCAGGCTAAGGATATGAAGTGCTTTTTTGAAGACCAAGGGCTCACCGTGACCCGGCAATTCACCCTTAAAGGATGGAGCGCATTCACAATGAATATTGATGGACTCGTAAAAAGTCCATAAATCCCGCACAGCGGGAGGGTAGGGGTGGAACCATTTGGATTCATTTCAAATGGCGGGGGAGGGGTAGCCCTCCCCCGCCGAGTAAAGAGGCGCGGAGCGACTTTTTACTCGGTTGTCAATACTGATTGGTAAAACGTGGTAAATGAGAGTATGGTTATGCCAGTCAAGTGCAAGGAAATTTTAATCCATCACACTGAGGAGGTCCAGATGAAACGTATTTCTGCCTGTATCGTTATGGTCATTTGTTTTTTATTTGCAGCCCCCCTATATGCACAGGATGACAAAGCTGTCAAGGACTTGGTGGCGGCAGGGGATACCGCATTTCAGAAATTTGACAACCAGGCCGCAATGGAATCCTATCAAAAGGCCTTGGAAACGGACCCTCAATGCCACGAAGCTGCCTGGAAGCTGGCCAGGGCTTATATTGACCTGGGCGAGAAGCTAACTGACAAGGAAGAACGCAAAGGATACTATCTGAAGGCCCATGAAACGGCAAAAATGGCAGTTGAGATCAATCCAAAGGCCGCCAAAGGTCACCTCTATCTCAGTATCTCCCTTGGAAGAGTGGCGCTCGATGCGGGCGGGAAGGAAAAAGTCAGATTGTCCAAGGAGATCAAGAGTGAAGTGGACAAGACCTTGGACATCGATCCTAATGACGATATCGCATGGCACGTACTGGCACTCTGGAACCGCAACATTTCTACCTTGAGCTGGATCGAAAAACAGTTTGCAAACATTTTTTTAGGAGGCATTCCCAAAGAGGCCTCCGTGGAAAAGGCGGTTGAATGTCTGAAAAAGGCGATTCAGATAAAAAGTGGCCATATCAATCACCACCTTGAATTGGGTATAACCTATGAGATATTAGGTAAGAAAGACCTGGCCATCAAGGAATATGAAAAGGTGCTGGAACTGCCCGTCAGCGATGCGGATGACAAGGATCATAAGGCAGAGGCTGAAAAATTGATAGAAAAGATCAAGTAGAGACATCAATATTTTGCCTAATACCTTTATCTCTTAACGGTTTGTTAACAACATTGCGTTGACTTTTGTGCCTGTTCATGTGGTTTTTCCTGCTTTATTCGAACAAAATGGTCCTTGTTTTCGTGAAATCATCAGGGAGGAAAAGCAGGCTCCGATACAATAGGAAAAGGGGTTTATTGCGAGATTTTTGAAAGGTTATGTCCTTTTGACGTGGGAGATTACTACAAAAGGAGGGTTAAGACATGGATTGGTACGGAAAAATTTTTCGAATGGCCGTAATAGTTCTATTTTGTACGCTGGTTTACCCTGCGGTCGTTTGTGCGCAACCCTTTGGACTTATGTCCAAGAAGGGATCACCGGAATCAAAACAACAGATCCTGTCCTCTTCAAACGGGAGGTTTGTCTTTGGCCAGATATCAAACTCCGGCAAGGACAAATTTATGCTTGATACGGCTACGGGACGGCTCTGGCGAATAGGGGAGAGTGGTGCTATCGGATTGTTTTTGAAGCCGGTTCCATATCGTGCTGAAGAGGGAACGTGCTCTGTGCTCCCAGGCCCTGCTACGCTTTCAAAAGCAAAGAAAAAGAAGGGGAGCAAACAAAAATAACAGTAAAAGGTTTACTGTTCAAAGGTTCAGGGTTCAGGGTTTTTACAAATTTATTGCTTGTCAGAATCAGAAGAGGGGGCGGAAGAACGGACGAGTCCCGACTTTTGAACCTTTCCCAAGGAAGTGCGGGGAAATTCCTCACAGAAAACTATCCTCCCGGGCCATTTGTAACGAGCAAGTTTACCACTAAAATATGAGTTTAAGTCCTCGGCGCTCAGGCTTGAGTCCTGT
>Ga0255372_10159_pt2 | contig 10982 bp, 10 predicted proteins | sample ANMaggSeSYBR01E8_FD_182092 | JGI IMG/M metagenome (GOLD analysis project Ga0255372, IMG submission 182092) | Sediment cell enrichment communities from methane seep in Santa Monica Basin, California, United Staets - ANME aggregate JGI... | ecosystem: Environmental > Aquatic > Marine > Cold seeps >...
TATCTGCACCCTAACCTGGAGGATATGGTTAAGAAGAATATCAATAACACATACCGCTGTTTCTTTAACCAGGGAGTCGATGCTCCGCCGCCCGGGAATTTCACTCTCAGCGCTACGGACATGCCATACAATAATTATCTCAGCCGCCCCCACTGGTTGGGCGAGAATATGGTCTACGCCATGACCGGAAGACTTCCAACGACACCCAAGACGCGGGATGGCGAGCTGACTATGGAAAGCGCTCAAGCCCGGTACTGGTCTATCTGTCACACAGGCGACGGACCCGAAAATCCCGATCCGGGTGCAGCGGCTTATCATAAACTCGGTTACGGCTGTTTGATGGATGACGAGATCACAGTGGATGAGGAGAATGATTACATCATCGTCTACTCTCGACCTGAGGACAGGCCCTCAAACGCCCGGCCCGAATGCGGCGTCACCTGGCAGGATTTCGGTCCCGATTCAACCCAGGGATTCATCTTGAGGTGGATGAATGTTTATCCAGACCATTACATGGAAGAGTATGCCCCCACGGATGACAATATCCCCTGGGCAACCGGCGATTGGGCTCAGGAAGCATACGATAAATCACTGGTCGGCGAAAACACTCCAGGATCAATGGGCCCATACCATCCCATCCTCCATTACCTCACTCCGGTGGAATTCGAGGCGCTGGGCTGTCCGATCGCACCAGATGATGTCCCTGAATGGTAATAGAAGAAATTCTTGTGCAATGAAGGGCCCGTGAGAACTCTCGGGACGGGGCAGCAAAATCTCGCTGCCCCGTTTCTATTAATTTCCTGCCCACCTACTGCCGTGATCGGCAAATTCCTGTAGTACCCATCACTGATAGACCCATGACAGCCAGTGAGTTGTGGGGGACTTTCTGCGTTGTAATACTATTGACATTTCTCCCAAAATGTCTAAAATAGAATTAGAATTCTTATTCTGTTATAGGGAGATCTATGCACACTGAATCCTATCTTGTTCAGGAACCTCAACAGGTACGCAGCCAAAAAACAATGAATCAAATTCTGGATGCCGCCGCGCAAATTCTTGAAACAAAGATATTCGAAGAATTGACCATTGCGGAAGTCGTCCGGAAGGCTGGAACCTCGGTAGGCGCATTTTATGGACGCTTTAAGGACAAAGATGCCCTTTTACAAGCGCTTGACGAACGCTTTTTCCAGGTATTCGAGCAGGAAATAAAGGATTTATTGGCTCCATCAAATTGGGCTGGCAAATCAATTTCCCATGTCATAGAAGATGCGACCAGATTAATGGTCGAGACATACAGCACAGAAAGAGGAGTGTTGCGTTCCTTAAACTTAAAGGCGCGCCTTCATGGTGATTCCCGCTTTAAAAAACGGGAGCAACGTGCCTGGGAAGAGTTATTCCCCCAACTGCAAGAAACCCTGCTAGCTCATCAGGAGGAGATCACACATCCCAATCCAAATTTGGCAAGCCGCCTGGGATTCCAGCAGATGTTCTTCACTATGCGTGAGATTCTTCTCTGGGAGCCGCTGCGAGGAGGCCCCCATTATGAGACAGAAGAACTGATCGCAGAATTGACCCGCGCTTATCTGGCTTATTTAGGTGTTCCGGAGGCGCAGCAATAACAAACGGCCAACATATCTTCCATGACGGAACTGTCGGAAAGGGGAGTGCCAAAACGCTGGATAAAATCACTGCTATCATTGGTTTGGTTTACTGGCAACCCGTTACAGAATTGATTTCTAATCCTTGACTAAAAGGAGATAAACCATGACCTCTTCAAAGGAACGATTACAACGCCTGGCATTATTCGCTGCTGTTTATTTTGTAGAAGGCGCAGTCCTGACTTATTTCTCAGCCTTTAACATACTTTACCTGCGCTCGTTCGATCTATCCTTCTCGTTGATCGGAGTGGTCGGCGGTATATTACTCATCCCCTTTGTGCTTAAGATTTTCATTGGCTTGCTTAGTGACCGGGTCAACCTTTTTAAGCAGGGGCATCGCAAACCCTATATCGTGATTGGTCTCGTGCTGCAGACCGCGGCTTTTGCTCTGCTGCCCGCATTCAACCCAAACAGCCAGTTCAACATCTATCTCACGCTGATGATGGTGGCCGCGCTGGGAATGTCCACCTACGACACTACAACGGATGGACTTTCAATTGACACTACTCCCGAAGAAGATCGAGGATTGGTACAGGGCATTATGGTTGGTGGACGGGCACTCAGCGCGGTTGTGACCGCGGTCCTGATGGGATTCTTCTCAAATAGAGGTCAATGGTCGCTGATTTTCTATATGATCGCCGCTCTAGGGTTGCTGACACTCATCCTGGCTTTCCTCGTCCAGGAGAAAAAAGAGCGTACACCCGAAATGCAATTTACCAAAGCTGCATTAAGTTCCTTTAAAGATAAATCCTTTCTGCTCTTCCTGGCGCTCGGCTTGATCTACCCGCTGGCTCTTTACAGCGCTCAGGGCATGGTTGGCGCTTTCCTGAATGAAGGTCTGGGGGTCTCGCTGAAAACGGTCGGCCTGTACACCTCAGTTTTTGGCATCGGGACGATTTTCGGCGGTGTCATCGGCGGCCCCCTGATGAAAAAGATCGGAGAACGAGCCAGTGTCCTGGCCGCCTTGTTGATCACTTCGGCAGTGACCTTTGCTCTCGCAATCACCCCCTCCGCAGGGTTGATGTGGGCTGTCGTTTTCCTCTTCGGTTTTGCCTTTGGCTATTATGAAACTGTTTACTTCGCTATGGGTATGGATTTCTCCGACCCGCGCATTGCTGCTTTCATGTTCGCTTTTATCATGGCAGTCGGAAATATTGGCATCGGTGTTGGACAGCCGCTTGCGGGAGGGTTGGTTGACACTTTTGGCTTCCAGATGATGTTTGCCATCTTCGCCACCGTACACTTGCTGGCGTTGCCGGTCGTGTTTGCCCTCTTCCGGCTCAGGAAACAGACCCCGAAAAAGGTCCCATTGGAGGTTTAAATGCAGATAACAGCCATTGAAGTCGAACCGCTTGACCTGAAACTGCAAACAGCCCTAACCGTAGCCTATGGCAGTTATCCGGAATTGAACTATGCCCTGCTGAAAATTATCACCGATGACGGACTTCTGGGTTTAGGGGAGGCTTCTCCTGACCCGGAAGTCACCGGCGAAACTCAGGCCGCTGTCATCGCTGCCCTCCAGCAGGCCACCACGTTCCTGGTCGGTAGCAACCCCTTCGATGTCGAGCATATAATCAATCAATGCCTTGATCATATCCCTGCCTTTCCCGCAGCCATTGCTGCCATTGACATGGCTCTCTACGATTTGGTTGGGCAGTTGCTGGAAGTGCCTGTATACCAACTACTCGGCGGAAAGTCCCACTCCGGCATTGGCCTCTATCCGGTCATTCCGATGGATGACCCGCAAACGATGGCGGCCTTGAGCCGGAAATTTGTAGACCTGGGGATAGATACGCTCAAGATCAAGCTTGGTTCAGACCCAGACGCCGACCTACTGCGGCTTAAGAACATTCAGGACGCTGTGGGCAACTCCGTTAACCTCCGCCTCGATATTAACCAGGGCTGGAAAGATTCCCGCACAGCTATTGAAATTATCAAGCAGTTGAGCAATTTCAATATCGAATGGATCGAGCAGCCAGTCGGCGATAGCGACCTCGACGAACTGGCCGCAGTCACCTCCGCCGTGGATATCCCAATAATGGCTGATGAAAGTTGTCATGGCCCTGAAGATGTATTGGCAATTGCTTGCTGTGAAGCTGCTGACCTGATCAACATCAAACTGATGAAGTGTGGCGGACTATATCAAGCTACAAAAACCCTCGCCGTGGCAGAGGCCGCCGGGCTTCCTTGCATCCTTGGATCAATGGGGGAGAGTTCTATAGGCAGCGCTGCCGGGCTCCACTTTATGACTGCCAAACCCGGCATTATTGCCTGCGAATTGATCGGTCCCTTATTCATCGATAATGACCCCGCTACCGGCTATCAGGTAGACATGGCGACTTTCCAGGCCATCCCTTCAAAACAACCAGGACTGGGAGTGCAACTCATATGATCAATTGGAATACTATTACTGATGAAGCCGCCCAAATTCTAAGCGACTACCTGAAAATTCAATCGCTTAACCCACCAGGCGATGAACGCGAAACAGCGGAATTCTTGAGCAATCTACTGAGTGAACGCGGACTGAAGGTGAAAACCTACACCTCGGCACCGAACCGGATAAATTTACTGGCGCGCCTGCCTGGCGATGGCAGCAAAAAGCCCATTCTCTTGTATAACCACATGGATGTCGTTGAAGCCAATCCGGAATTCTGGTCTTGCGATCCCTTTGGCGGCGAGATAAGAGATGGTTATGTCTGGGGGCGCGGTGCCATTGATATGAAGGGCATGGGTATTATGCAATTGTTGGCTTTGGAACTCCTGCAGCGCTATCACCCGGAGCGGACGCGTGACATCATCTTTTTTGCCGCTGCAGACGAGGAAAAAGGTGGTGCGCACGGCACGCAGTGGATGATCGAAAATCACTGGTCTGAAATCGAAGCTGAGTATATTTGGGACGAGGGCGGATTCGGTTTGCAAGATTTCTTTGGCCCTACTCCGGTTTTCACTGTGGCTGTTACAGAAAAGAAAGATTTGTGGCTTAAACTGATTGCCCACGGAGATCCAGGACACAGCGGGATGCCGCACGACAGCAATGCTGCCAACATCCTGCTGAAAGCCCTTAACCAGGTGCTGAAGCTCAACGCTAAATATGAAGTCCACCCGGTTACAAAGATGATGTTCGCGGAAATTGGCAATATTATGACCTTCCCTAAATCCTTCCTGCTCAAAAACCTTCAGAATTCGATTATCTTCCGGTTAATCCAACCTGTTCTAACTTCTGATCCGACCATTGCCGCAACGATGAAAGACACGCTCAGCATCACCGTCCTGCGAGCGGGCAGTAAGGAAAATGTTATTCCTGACCGGGCTGAAGCCACCCTGGATATCCGCCTGTTACCAGACCGTGACCCAGCCGTCTTTTTGAAAAAATTGAAAAAGCTGATTGATGATGAACGGGTAGAGATTGATATAGTGCAATATCCCGAAGAAGCGACCATCTCTGACATGAACTCAGAATTTTACCAAACCCTTGGGGGCGTACTGAAAGAACTCGTACCCGAAAGCATCACCGCTCCCATGCTGACGCCTGGCACAACCGACTCCTGTTTCTTCCGCCGCAAGGGAGTCAATTGCTACGGCTTATTTCCTGCCATAATAGACCCCGGTGAGCTGGCCGGTTTTCACGGTATTGACGAGCGCATCTCCGTCGAGAATTTGCGCCTGGGAATACAAATCACTTATGAAGTTTTGCGAAGGATGTGTACACAGCAGTAGAAGGATAGGTGTCTAAACCAAAATCAGGGAATACCCGGCCCATAGATATGCCAATGCATATGTGGGGTAACACCTTCGGAAGCTGCATTCACTCTGACATAGAAGCCGTGCTCATCAAGAGCAAGGATGCGGGCAACTTCTTGTATCGCCACGACCATGGAAGAAAGCAGTGATCCATCTGCAGCCTGAGGATCAAGAATAGAAGGGATATGTTTTTTAGGAATTACTACAACATGGATCTCGGATTGAGGTCTGGGATGATGAAAAGCCAGAACCTGTTTGTTTTCCCATACCTTGGTAATCTCTATTTTGCCTGAAAGCACATCTTTACAATACCAATCACGTCTAGCCATGAAGAATCCTTATTGGGATAAATGAATAAATTTGGATGAATCACGGTTTTAAGCAGCAAAGCTCCAAGTTCCACCAGATGCCCTTTTTTTGTTTACCCGCAGGTGACATAACAGATTGAAGCAGTGCCAAAGATTTTTGGGCCAGCCTGGTCGGTCAGGTGGAAACAGGCAAATTAATGGTGAATTTTGTCCCGCGCCCCATTTCACTTTCCACCTCAATCGTTCCTCCATGAGCTTCGATGATGGATCTGGCAATGGATAAACCCAGTCCGGATTCACCCTCGTTTTGCCGCCGGGACTGGTCAGCGCGGTAGAAACGGTCAAAGATACGTGAAAGATCTTCGGCGGTGATTCCTATCCCGGTGTCCTGTACGGAAAGCAGTACCGAATCGACACCGCGCTTGGCTTCCAATATGATCTGTCCCCCTTTGGGTGTATAGCGCAGCGCATTGCTGACTAAATTTCCCAGTACCTGGACCAGGCGTTCCTCGTCCACAGAGACTAATGGCAGATCTGATTCGATCCGGGCAGTTAATGAGACTTCGATTTTCTCGGCGATCAGCTGATAAATATCGGTAACGCGTAACAAGAGAGTTTGGGGGGATATTTCGTGTTTATCAAGTGTTAATGACCCGGCATCAGCGAGAGAGAGAGTGCGCAGGTCATCAACCAATCGTTTGAGGTGACTCACTTCAGCTTGCATCATTTCAAGTCGGTCAGGTGTGGGTTTAAGCACGCCATCACGCATGGATTCGAGATACCCGCCGATTACGGTAAGTGGAGTGCGCAGGTCATGGGCGATGTCAGCGGTCATCTGCCGGCGTGATTGGGTAGCGCGAGCCAGGTCGGTGGACATTTGGTTAAAGGCTGCTGTAAGCTCACCAAGTTCGTCTTGTGAGCGCACGGCAACTTGCTGTTCCAGGTCACCGCGAGCCACAGCGCGTGTGGCTGCAGTCAACTCGCGCAGCGGGCGGGTGAGTGAACGAGCTAACAGTACACCCAATATCAGCGCGATCCCTGTCGCACTCAACGCGGCCAGCAGCAAGGCTTGATTTGTGCGTTTCAGATAGCGCTGCTCAACCGAGTTGAGTTCGGGCACTTGACCGGTTATCAGAGCTGTCCCGACGATTTGCCCCTCAATTTCAATGGGAGTTCCTTCCGACAGCACATCAGCAGGAACACGATCGTGGGGGCGATAGGGACCGGAGGGGAGGAGTACAATTCCGGTTTGATCCACCAGGGCATAGGAAATTGGGACTTGTTTTTGATTGTCAGGGCCCTGTGATTGCGTCTGCAGCGGCGGACGCGGGGGATATTTCTTCAAAATACCCAACCAGGAACCATGTTCCTGGTAATAGGAACTCACCATAGCAATGAACTCATCCTGAATACGGTCTACCACAAAGGTCTGGAATTCATTGGTTGTCACCCTCCAGGCGAAGAACGCTCCCAGTGCTGCTACTGTCAGGCTGATAACCAGGAAGGCCAGGATTAGTTTGATAGTCAGTGATTTCATATATTTTGCCGTTTGCTGCCAATCTTGGATGCTATATCTCGGGGCGGAAGCGGTAGCCCACGCCGAAGACTGTCTCGATGTAGCATGGTTCTGATGGGTTTGGTTCGATCTTCGTTCGCAGGTTGCGGATGTGGACGTTGATCGTACGTTCCAGACCCTCGAAGGTTGTGCCTTGCAATTTGATCAACAGGTCGCCACGCGAAAACACCTTTCCCGGGGCAGACATTAGGATGGCCAACAGATCAAATTCGGAGGGTGTGAGGCTGACAGGGTTCCCGCTCACACGGACGAGATGAGTATCCCGCTCAAGCGTTATATCACTCACTTTCAGGATATCCGGCGAGAGTGAATCTGACTCGGTACGGCGAAGTACTGCCCGGATACGAGCCAGCAGTTCGCGCATCCCAAATGGCTTGGTAACGTAGTCATCCGCTCCCAATTCCAGGCCCAGGACTTTGTCAGTTTCTTCCAGTTTGGCAGTCAGAAGAATGATGGGTGTATCCTTCTCCTTGCGGAAGATACGCACGAACTCGAAACCATCCATCTCGGGCATCATGATATCGAGCAGGATTAAATCAGGTTTTTCATTGCGGGCGATATGGAGCGCATTTTGCCCGTTATCGGCGGTTACAACCCGATACCCCTGCTCAACAAGATATTCTTGCACCAGTTTGCGTACGCTGGCTTTATCGTCTACCATCAGTATTGTTCTTGTCATACTAACATTTTACTCAATATTCCTGTTTTCAACAGCTGACTGCTGTTGCTCATTACCCCATTGTAGATGAGCTGGTTACCGTTGACCCGGCCTTGGTTTGAACAATTTCACGGTTTAAACGCAAGCGGAAGGCGAGTAAATCGCGGAAGGCCTTGAAGATTACTTTAAGATCCGCGCCGGTCGATTCGCCAGCGGTGCGAGGTAAATGAGTAACTGGTACTTCGGTTATGCGGTAACCTCGAGCCTTGGCTGCAGCGAGGAGTTCTGTGTCTACCATTGCGCCGTTTGATTCAAGGTTGACGTGGGTTAGAACTTCAGCGCGGATGAGTTTGAAACCGCAGTCGATATCACGGCAAAGGCGGCCAAACAGCAGCCGGATAAGCGTGTTCCAGCCGAAAGCATTAACCTTGCGGAGGAATGGATCCTGCCGGTTAGCGCGGTAACCGCAGATGATATCAGCCTCCGAAGCGCGGTCAATCAGGCGTCGGATTTCGGCAAAATCAAACTGCCCATCACCAGGGATGAAGGCGATCCATTCTTTCGCCGCTGCGGCAAACCCGGCTTTGAGAGCCCCGCCATAACCGCGGTTAGGGTAGTGTTCTACGAGCCGGAAGTTGGGGATGTAGGATCCCAACTCTCGGGCGAGAATTCCAGTTTGATCCTGGCTGCCGTCATTGACCAGGATAATCTCGTAGTCCATGTTCCACTTTAACGCTGTCTCTGAAACAGACTGCAATACACCAGCAATGTTGGCAGCTTCGTTGTAAGCCGGGATGACAATTGAAAGACTGTTCATATTTACACCTTCCCTGTTCTTGAATTTAAGACTGGAAAACCAGCAGCTTGTTGAGGGCGAAATTCCAAACGAACGAGGAGATGGTAGCCAGACCAATGCCAATGATTTCCGGAAGATACAGAACATTGATGCTTAGTGCCATCACACCTGCGTTAATACCCAGGGCCACGATATGGGTTAGAGTGAAAAGGGAGGCAGCCCTCCAGGTACTGGTTTGCGATTTGAAGGTCCAGTTGCGGTTCCAGAAGAAACTGTTGATCATGCCCACTACGTAGGCAATGCTTTTTGCCAGCACCGGCAGCGCCATCAGCCCCAGACCGCGGGTCAGGATGAAATATGTGCCGGCATCGATAAGAGTATTTAGCACTCCCACGGTCATGAACTTTGCGACCTGGACCACAGTTTTAGTCAAGTATGGCCGGCTTGCCGCTCTTTTGATGGCTGAACTAATTTGCGCAGTCATAAAGCACCTCGTTTTGGGGAGGAGATGGAAGCCCAATGTTCTGTGGATACCCTGGTCGGGGCGACCGTAGGTTCAATCCCGGGACTTGGGCAGGTGTGCAGGTTTTCTGCACCCAGATAGCAATATCACGGTGGGAGCGGGATATCTGACTGCTGAATAAAACAAAACGCAGTTCTCCATCAGATACCATCTGGGCAACGCCGGCGGCATCGATGACTTGATCGCTGCCAGTAAAACCGCCAAAGGTCAGTACGGGGCGTCCGGTCTCCAGGATGTAGGGTGCTGCGCCGCGAGCAGTATGTGTGGCGAGCAGGTAGCTATCCGGGTCGGTGTTCGCCAGTAGATATTTCGTGACAATCCTTTCGTTTTTGCTCATTGTGTCGTTGTTGGGCGTCATGAATGACGTGGACGTCTTGTCAGCAGTGTTGGCGGTCGGCAGGGCGACATTTGGATTCTCTGTGGTCGCAGCTTGAACAGACCAGGTGAATGGTGCAACCATCACTGCGACCAGCACCAGTGACAAGTTTGTCAGATGCAGCCGATCTGTAGATATTGGAGCTGCCAACCCCAACCCAATCAGCGAGGTGAAAATGGCGAACGGCGGCAGCCAACTCGCGGATTCATAACTGCTCAAGGTCGCGATTTGGAAGCCAATTATTGCCAGGGTGAAGATGGCAAGAATGCTCCATGCCAGCCAGTGATCCCGTTTCCAGAGCTGTACAATCGACCAGAAAGCCATTCCGACCAGTGCCGCCAGTGGAGGTCCAAGCATGATCAGGTAATAACGATGGAACAAGCCGGTGGTGAAGGAGAAATAGATCATCTCTGGCAGCAGCCAGCCCGCCCAGAGCAGCAGCGCCAGGTGGTGTTTCTTCAGCGGCCAAGACCAGCCCAGCACAAATGTGGTCAGAACGATACCCAGCAGGGCAAGCGGCAGCAGCCAGGAGGCTTCGGTAACCAAAGGCTCACTAAAAAGACGTAACAGGCCTGCACTCCCGGTTTCACTGCGTCCAATAGACCTGGTACCGTCCGCCCCGTCAGCTCCAGGCTGACCGACAAGCGGCGGGGAACCTCCAACTTGAGCGTTGTCCGGGGGACTGCCCGGGAGTGGTGGCCGCGCCTGTCCATCAGGTGGGGGATATTGAGCGAATTGACCATCGTTCTGGGGGGGAGGGAGAGGTCTGCCATCATTCTGGGGATTTGTCCCAGATGCAGGTCCATCATTTGGACGCGGAGGTTGACCCCCGTCTCCCCCTGGATTGCGATTTGATAATCCCAGGCGCGATAAGCCGTTGTGCCCAACGATCAATTCCATCACAGTGTTGTCCTGGCTGCTGCCGATGAAAGGACGGTCTTCAGTGGGGGTTAAGTCCACGATCACTGCCCAGGAAAGGGAGACAACCAGCAGTAAGACTGTCGCTGCGGCCAGGTGCCAAATCCGCGTCCACCAGCCGTGTTTTGCCCCGAAGAAATACAGCGCATAAAGCGCCGGAAGTATCATGTAGGCTTGCAGCATTTTGATGTTGAACCCAAGCCCGACCAGGGCAGCGCCAAGCAGCAGGCAGCGCAATTTTCCTGTCTCAACGGCGCGCCAGACCGCCCAGACAGCCAAGAGCAAGACAAAGACCAGCAAGCCATCGATGGTGTTATTGCGTTCGGTTGAGACTGTAACCGGTACTATCGCCAGCACCAGTGCCGCGATCAGACCGGCTGCGGTGTTGAATTGTTTTTTTACCAACCCATATACCAGCAGAATTGAGC
>Ga0255372_10222_pt1 | contig 10920 bp, 9 predicted proteins | sample ANMaggSeSYBR01E8_FD_182092 | JGI IMG/M metagenome (GOLD analysis project Ga0255372, IMG submission 182092) | Sediment cell enrichment communities from methane seep in Santa Monica Basin, California, United Staets - ANME aggregate JGI... | ecosystem: Environmental > Aquatic > Marine > Cold seeps >...
ATAAATATTTCCCTTTTTTCTTTTTCCATTGGCGCCTGCGTTTATTCACACCACCGCCTGGCACTACCACATGAATATGAGGATGAAAGTCCAGTTTTCTGTTATTCGTATGCAATGCCATGGTCATACCAATTTCTGCTCCCAGATTTTTTGGATTTAAACCAAAATCCTTAAGTGTGCCGGCAACACAAGTGAAAAAAATAGAATACACCGTTTTCTGATTGTACCAGGTCAATGACCTTAGTTCATATGGCAATGTAAAAGTAACCATAAAATAAAGGACAGGCAATAACTTGGCCTGTTGTTGGTCAATCCATTGGCTGGTTACATGGTTCTGACATTTCGGGCAACTACGGTGTCCACAAGATAGAGGTCGCCATTCCGCGTGACCACAGTCAGGACACTGCACATAAAGTTCTCCGGAAGCAGGTGTGCGGCAACCAAGAATGGCATTCATTGCCTTCAGATGACCAGGTAATGCAGTATCAGCATATTTGATCATAAATGCATTGTAATATTGATGAATAATAGAGGCCATTTCCATGATTACACCCTCCTTAAGTCGACATGAAGTGTGTTAATCAGCTCATTAATGGTGATCCTGCTGTCTTTTTCAGTGACATCAGTCAGATGAGCATAACGTGCGGTTGTTGCAGGACTGGCATGGCCGAGTAGTGCTTGAATATGACGAAGGCTTAAGCCGCGTTCAAGGAGATGAGTGGCAAAACTGTGGCGAAGGGAGTGTATAGAGACTTTTTTTTAATGCCACATTCAGTGACCACTATTTTCATAGCTTTTTGTGTACCTCCTCTATCCATATGAGTTGTTGCCTGTTGAATTGTTTCAAGAGAGCCTTTGGCATTAGGAAATATCAAATTTGGATGACGATGCTTACTCCAGAGTGCACGCAATCCCAATAAAGTGAGATCAGGCAATGGTACCAGCCGATCTTTATGTCCTTTGCCCCTGCGGATATGAACCTGTTTGTACCCGGTATCAATATCAGCGACTTGAAGAGATAGGGCTTCTTCGAGACGAAGTCCCATTGAATAGGTGGTCAATAAAAAAACACGATAACGCAGTTTTCGTGTTTTCCCAATGAGTTGCTCTATTTCAACAGGGGTAAGAATATCAGGTATTGTATGGATCTTTGGAGGCTTTATAATATTAAGCCATTGCCAATCAAGTTTGAGTACATGCTTCCAAAAGAATTGCAGGCCATTTCGATCCACTTTGACTGTGCTCCATGAGTGGCTATCGACCAGCTCTCCAAAATAGATTTCTAATTGTTCAGTGGTCAATTGATCGGGGCAGCAATCAAAATGTTCACTGATTCGGCGGACAGCCCGAGAGTATGCATCAATGGTTTTCTGACTTTTGCCCTGAAGTTTGAGTGATCTCAGGTGGCGTTGATAGAGTTTCTTAAATCGATTTACTTCTGTTTGATTCATGGTATACTCCTTTTTTAAAAGTGCCCGAAATTGGACAAGTATAGGAGTTATACACTATTTTTGATTTTTTTTCTGCCGCATAGCGGCTTCGTCCAACAAATCACTTGAGCTAACGGGAGAGGGTCGTGCAGCTTCGCGGGTGTCGGAGTGTAGCATAGACCGAGCGCCGTAGCTCAGTTCAGGACGTTAGGCACTTGAACGTTGAACTAACAAGAGCCATGCTACCATATTTTGAGATGAAACTGTGACCATTTTTATGAAACCACCATCTGAGAAAATATCCCAATTGAAACCACACTATGCTTGGATAATTGCGTTAAGCATCATGCTAATCTTCCTGATAATAAGTGGGATTGAATTGTTTGTGTCTTATAACACTGCAATTCAGAAAGCGTCTGAACAAATCCAGGCAACAAGTTTCCTAACCGCAGAATGGTTGGGCACATCTTTCGACACCCCCCGATATATTCTTAAAGACGTTTCAAACGAAATCAATCCGGCGGAAATACAGTACCCAAGCGATAACCCATATCAACATTTGGAACGTACAAACCACATTATTCGTAAAGCTCAAACTAATTCAAACGTACTCTTCCTGGGGATCTTTGACAAGGAGTGTACGATTACCCACACATCCATTGGTTCAAATTTAGGGCAAAACTTTAAAGATTTCGAATATTGCTCGTTGGTATTTCAGGAACCTATCGAAGTTTTCAAAATGAGCAACATGTTTGTATCCACTACAAACAAAATGAATGTCACTATGTCATACCCAGTGATAGCTCCGGATGGTGAGATGGCTGGTTTTGTGCTGGCGGGATTAGATTTATCCTTTTTTCAACAATGGCTGGATCGTCTCGATAAAGCCGAGGGCATGGTCGTAAGTATTTTCGATGTGAATCAAAGTCTCATAGCACGAACGCCTTTCATCGCAAATGCCATTGGAAACCGATTAGATGACCCAATTTTTTATCAGTTTGCGACATCCTCTGACACTTCAACGCTGACGTTTCGCGTAACCTCTCCAATTGATGGAATTAATCGTATGTGGACATTTCGCCGGGTTCAAGATCAGCCGTTTATTGTCGTTTCCGGTGTCTCAACCCAAAAGACTTTGTCTGCATGGCGGGTGAAGTTGGTGGTATACCTGATCGGCAATTTTTTATTGATAGCGATCACCCTATTTGCCGTGCAGAAATTCAACTACAGCCAACAACTTGCCAAGTCAATGGAAAACTTGGCTAACACAGACTTGCTGACAGGATTGACAAATCGCCGCAGTTTTATCGAGATGCTCCAACGCAGGATTGAAGAGGCAGATCGTTACAAGCAAACATTCTCAATCATCATGTGTGATATTGATCATTTTAAACTTGTCAATGATTCCCATGGCCATGATGTTGGCGATTTGGTATTGGTGGCGTTTGCCGAAATCGCCCAAAGTGAAATGCGAACTAGTGACACAGTTGCAAGGTGGGGCGGAGAAGAGTTCATCGTTCTTTTGCCTCATACGAATCAGCACATGGGCTTTGAGCTTGGAGAACGATTGCGCAAGATTTTGGCCGAAACACCAATTCACTCAACCATCAGGATTAGTGTCAGCCTAGGGGTGAGTGAATATCAAGAGCATGATAACGGGAATACGCTCATTAAACGCGCCGACGATGCATTATATCGTGCTAAAAATCAAGGCCGAAATCGAACAGAGATTGCCACATGATACCACCAGTAAAGCGCAATGCGTCGAACCAGCCAGTGCACCTGACACCAAAAGCCCGCGCGTTTTTTTCTTTAGCTATTTCAGTGCAAAACGTTGCTTTTGCCAAGTCATCATTAGCTTTTGGCGCAGGTGACCAGCACGTTAGCGATAAAGGAAAAATAAAATGTCCCTTTGGTTAGTTCGGGCAGGTAAACATGGAGAAGACGAAAATACCGCCCTGGATAAAGGTATTGCTATTATTGGGTGGATTGAAATGACTGATGTTTCCAATATCCAATGTTATGAGGACATGAAACAAAAGTATTCAGAAGTTTATCCAGATATATCTTCTAAGGCGGTTATGAATAAGGCTGCACAATTATGGGCATTCCTAAAAAAAATCCAAAAGGACGATTTTGTTGTTTTGCCGCTCAAAACCAGGTCGTTAATAGCTATTGGTAAAGTTGTCGGAAATTATCAATATCAGGATGGAAGACACACAAGAAAAGTACAGTGGATAAAAGATGGCATACCAAGAAGTGTTTTTGGTCAAGATCTTCTGTATTCGTTCGGTGCCTTCATGACGGTGTGTCAAATAAAGAGAAACAATGCTGAGTACCGAGTAAAGGCTATTTTGGATGGGAAACCTGACCCGCATTTAAACGGCAAGAAGGTTAAGCCTGCAATCGACAAAATACAAGATGAAATCGACGGTGCCGAAGAAAACATAGTCGACCTTGAAGAACAAGCATTTGATCAAATACGGCGACTTATCGGCGCAAAGTTCAGAGGGCACAATCTAACACGCCTTGTCGAAGCAATATTGAATACACATGGATATCAAACTTACCGAGCACCAGAAGGGCCAGATGGTGGCGTTGATATTCTAGCAGGATATGGTCCCATGGGCTTTGATAAACCGAGAATATGTGTTCAAGTAAAATCCGGGGGGCGTTCAAAACGATTCTGTAGTAAGGGAACTGGAAGGGGTAATGAGCAGAGTGGGCGCAGACCAGGGGTTATTTGTTTCATGGGAGGGTTTCAATAAAACTGCCATCGGCAATGTGCGAGATGGCTTTTTCAAAGTTCGCCTATGGGATGATAAAAAATTAATTTGCAATCTGCTGTCGTGTTACGAGAAGTTGCCTGATGAAATTCAGGCGGAATTACCAATGAAACGAATCTGGGTAGTTGTACCTGAAGATGAGTAAAAATCGCTATCGGGATAGGGACGCCCATCACTAAGCGCCCCTCCCACACCACGCAGCATACGAGTCCGTACTGCGCGGTTCGGCTAATCAGGCTGAATCAGATCCAGGGGGACATAAGCCAAAGTAATTGAAACTACTTTTTTTTCTCCCACCAATTTGCTTCTAACCAAGCTCGACACGATTATCCGCATAGATGGCAGGCACTTCCTGTGCATTCAAGTTCATACTTGTCCTCACATTCCGTGTTGTCCCTCTCAAGAACGTTACTACTTAAGAAAAATCTGTTCTGTCGGGCTTTTGGATAATACTACGCAATGTGCCTCAATTAGCACATTAGAAATACCTCCTACTTACCACTCTCATTTACCCTGCCATTCGGCAGGTGTCACCGTTCGGGCCTTCACCGGGGTGAGTCCTCCGTGGTGTTCACGGCTCGTTTCCCTGGCTTACCGCCCTCTGCTGAATCCCACTACACGTAAGCGCTCTATTAACCGCATCTTCTCAGGGGTATCAATCCGTGTCATAGTAAGCCAACTTTTACATTTAAGGAGGTTTATTCAATTATGGCAGATCAGTTACAGGAACAAAATCCCGATCAGAAACGACGGCAATTTTGGCAATCTCATCTAAAGGCATGGTCCCTCACCGGATTAAGTCAGATAGAATATTGCAGGCAGAACGATTTGAAGGCCAATCGCTTTACATACTGGAAGCGCAAGTTTCAAAGAGAAAACTTGCCTGTAGAGTTTGTCCGGATTCCTGCAGAGCCTGTCAAATCTGCTCTTTTGTTCTGTAATAATGAGGCCTCTCTACATCTAACTGTGGACTCCCGGTTCACCATAGAAATCCCGGATGGTTTTACCCCCGTCACCTTGGAACAGGTACTGTTGACCTTGCAGGGGGTATGATGTTTCTGCCTTCAGTCAATATCAAAGTCTATCTGGCCATGGGCAGTACCGATATGCGCAAATCCATTAACGGATTATCCATCCTTGTCAGCGAGCAGATGGAGCTTGATCCCTTCTCCGGCCATCTATTTGCTTTTTGCAACAGAAAACGGAATATGCTTAAAATCCTGTACTGGGACAGAAACGGGTTCTGCCTATGGCATAAAAGACTGGAGAAGCATTTTTTCAAATGGCCGTTCTCAAAAAAAGAAATCATGACCATAGGAAAACGGGAACTCACCTGGTTGATGGACGGGATTGATATCCATCAAAAACAAGCTCATAAAACCTTGAAATATTCGACACTTTATTAAGAAAAAGCTTTACAAATCCAAATAGTTATGCTATGTTTTGATCATGATTTGTGAGGCTCAAATAGAAACAGAAAATGTTGATAAACTAAAGAAGATAATCGACTCTTTTTTAAAAAAAGAACAAGAATATCTATCTGAAATCAACATCCTGAAAGAGCAGATTCTCTGTCTCCAGGATAGACTGTTTGGTCGTAAAAGTGAGAAGACATCATCTGGTTTTCAGCAGCGTTTTCTCTTTGAAACGTCGGAAGATCATTTTCCGATAGCAGAACAGCCTGAAGAAGATGAAATTGAAATCCAGAGCCACAAACGCAAAAAGCGCGGACGAAAGCCCATTCCGGCGAACCTTCCCCGCATTGAGGTCATCCATGATGTGGACGAGGCTGAAAAGCAATGCAAATGCGGCTGTCAAAAAGAGTGCATAGGCCAGGAAGTCTCGGAGCAGCTTGATATCGTTCCCGCAAAGATCCAGGTGATTCGCAATATCCGTCTGAAATACGCCTGCAAAAATTGTGAAGGCGTTGAAAGTGATGGCCCTACGGTCACCATCGCCCAGATGCCCGAACAGCTCATTTCAAAATGCATTGGAACTCCGGGGCTGATTGCCTTTGTTCTGGCAGCCAAATTTGTAGATGCCTTGCCCTTTTATCGCCAGGAAAAACAATTTCTAAGAATTGGAGTGAAGATCTCCAGGGCGACCATGTGCAGCTGGGCCCAGAAAATTGCAGAAAGTTGTGATATCCTGCTTATGATGCTTAAAAAGGAGATTCTTTCCGGACCGTTAATAAATATTGATGAGACACCGTTCCAGGTTCTCAAGGAGCCGGGAAAAACCAGTCAATCAAAATCATACATGTGGATATTCCGTGGCGGCACCCTGGAACGACCAGGAATACTGTTCGAGTATCATCCAACCCGTGCCGGTGATGTGGCAGCTGCATTTCTGAAAGGCTATAAAGGCGTTGTTCAGACGGACGGGTATGCCGGCTATGGATTTATTGATGGTATCAAAGAGATTCTGCACATGGGATGCTGGGCATACGTGCGCCGTAAATTCCTTGATGTCGTGAAGGCTTCCGGCAAACCAAATGACGGCAAGAAAAAATCCGGCACTGCCGATCAGGCACTGAAGTATATCCGCAAACTCTATAAGATTGAAAAAGATGCCAAAAACAGTGGATTGACCAATAATGACCTCATAGAAGAACGACAGGAAAAAGCAAAACCTGTACTGGATGAATTCAAACGCTGGCTGGATGCTAAAGTCGACGAGGTTCCTCCCAAAAGTTTATTAGGTAAAGCGATTGCCTATGCCTTAAATCAATGGCACCGTCTTGTTGTTTACGCTGATACGGATCATGTAACCCCGGACAACAATATGGCTGAAAATACCATCCGACCATTCGTAATCGGACGGAAAAATTGGCTATTCGCCGGAACTCCCGAGGGTGCAGCCGCCAGTGCCGCCATTTATAGCCTGTTTGAGACAGCCAAGGCAAATGGTCTTGAGCCTTACTGGTATTTCCGTTACATCCTGGAAAATCTTCCCGATGCCATGACCGAGGATGATTATAAAGCCCTATTGCCCCAGTACCTGGATCAATCTCAACTTGCAGGCCCAGCTAATATCTCATAATCGGCAGGGCCTGCCAAGATGGGGTTAATAGAGCGCTTACCACTACACGATAAGCGCCCCTTACGGTTTGCTCACGGGTGCGGCTCTTTTGCGACATCGCCTGATAACAATTTCCGTAGTCATAATATTCCTCATTTCCCGTCAGAGTTACTTGATTACTCTGAGATGGCCTCCTTTGGAAGAAGATTGCGGAAGTTTTGTAGGCGGAACTTCACCGTCAGCATAAAGTGTCTGATGATTCCGTTTGTATTCACAGGCTTCATGGAAGTCCCAATATTCATCAAAATCGTTGCTGCTTCTTAGCGCACGCAGGCGCAGCACGGCTTCGGCACTGGCAAGTCTCCATTTAGCACCGGTTATATCCATACGATCCTTAACAAGATGACGGCATGCCCCCTCAATGACCCCTGTGGCAATGGGAAATCCCATATCAAGGTAGCGATCATATTTAAGGTAAGGTGCTTTATTTTTAAGGTAAGTTGCGCAGGTATCCACGGGTTCACGTTGCTTGTCAGTGATTTTTTTGCGTGTGGCACTTCTACGCATCCCGCCTGCCATCAACCCGGCTTTGCCTTCAAGTATTTTAAGTAGCCGATACTGAACCCATTTTTCAAGTTCCGGGCCGGATTTGGGATGAAAGGCCCTGCCGGCTTTCCATAGGTATTCAATGACATGAATAATATCGACAATAATTGTGAGATCTACCCCTTGTTTTTTGGCCATACGCTCCAGAATTCGCAGCTGTTGATTCTCACCGTCCACCAGAGCAACCCAATTCTTTTCCTGTCCGGGGTCACGATGGGATGCCTCTGAAAAAGCAGATTCTATGACTTCTTCGGCTGATTTTTTAAGGCTTGCCCAAACACGCTTTTGTTCCGGACGTGGGCTTTTTTCTTTGTGGGGCTTGCTGCGGTTATCCGGAACTATATCTTGAGGAGTGCGCTGAAAAGTATTTATCGTATAAACAGCTGCCACGGTTGCCATGCGCTTGGCGTTTTTCTTTTCTCCTTTGGACAGGCGGGCTTCCATCCTGGGCTTGCGCTTTTGGGCAGCTTTGCGAGTTTGTTCCCTGAGATCCTGCTCATGCATCACCACCCCTTTGCCATCGGCGGTAATCACCAGAATCGGTCCACTGGTTGCTTCATCTGCCGGGTTGTATTGCCGTGTATCATAAAATGCATCAAAGTCCCGAGCTGCTCGCTGTACCAGTTCTTCTACCTGGCGTTTGGGAATATGGCCGCCCGTGGTTTTGTCGATAGTCTCTAATGTCTCGTCAAAAGAGTTCTTTGCCGCATTCTCAGCCACACGGCGGCGAAGCTCAAGGGAATAACGCTCAGGAGGAATATTAAGTTCCGCATCCAATGGATGCAGACTTGCCACACCCTCGTTCCCATACCCAGCACGGTTTGATGATACTGTGCCAAACACGGTTTCGATTTTTCGTTCATGAGACCTCACCTTGGGCCGATCGATTCCATCGGAACCAAATACTGCCTGTTCACAAAGGCTGGGGCTAAGCTTGTTCAGATGTCCCTGAAGCAGGATGCGCATCAGTTCCCGTCCTCGTTTTTCAAGTTCTTGTTCCAGACCGCTGAGTTTCATTGAATGGCACTCCTCAGAATCGAGAAAATTAACAATACCATCATAGTATTCCCGTCCTTGATCATTGGGACGCTCCACAAAAGAGAGGGCCGGCGCTGCGTTCATACTCATTTATTGCCCTCCCTAAGCTGGTGAACAGCATTCTTGACCAGCGGATATACCAGTATGGTTTTTACCCGGGCTTCATTGAGTTTGTTGGCTCTGTCCATTCGCCCACGACCGGTGGTCTCTCCTAACTCTATCCAATTGGATGCCCGATAACATCCACCGTGAAATTGCTGTCGGTCTACCACTGTCTCTACCAGTAGTGGTTTAAGACCATATTGCCGTTCCCAATCGCCTCTCAGCTCCCGAAGGGTACAGGAGAGCATCTTGCTCGCTAAATTTTGGATACGTGCCAGTATCAAAAAACGGCTGTTGTTCACCACCTGTTGTAAAGCGACTTTGCGCCTTTCATCCGCCCAGCCGATCCATTCATCCCGGGCACGCATCCGCCAGGCAGGGCTTGAAAACTGGATACAACCCACCACTTCTCGCCGGGGCCGGTTTACATAGACCAGATACTGTATTCTTGCCCCATAGGGCATCGCATATCCCAGATAGTGATAGCGACCCAAGAGTCCCTTGAACAGATCCCTCTGGTTTCGGTTGTGAACCCGCTGTACCTCAAGGGGAACAAACTCTTCCACGCTGCCATTGAGACTGCTGATGGGCTGCTCGCACGGATTTTTAGGAACAATTTTTTGGGAACCGGCCTGACCTTTTCGTTTCTTCTCTGGAAGCTTCAGCACTTTTTTGGCTTCCAAAAGCTCCAGAAAATCACTGCATTCCCGGGCTTTCAGGCGGTCATTGGGGCGTTTCCATTCCAGCAATTCGCATACTGTGTGCGCCAACTCTCGTCGGCTGATGCCGCCACATGTGCCAACTATTTCCTGGATCAATAATATCTCTTCGCCGGTAAACTCTCGACCACAAAATATTTGTCGCTTTATGATTTGCATGTCATCTACCTCCCGCTATCCTTCCATAACGGAAATATGACTTGCTGTCCAGTAAAAAAACAATGCTACCGAAATCTGCCTCATCACGCAGCCTTGTGATGAGTATTTTTAAACAATCAGCCGAGATATCCCTCAGCAACTGGATTATCTTGCCAGAAAGTAGCGTAAAGCCAATGCTGATAATGCTGAACCCCTCTATTTGCAGCTGTTTTAACTTGTTTCATAAGAGCCGCACCCAATTGATAAGGAACGGAGTTGACACCAAAAGCTAACCGCACGGGTCGGATCTTTTTAAAGGGGGGGAGGATTCTCTATGAGCAAAATGTACAGAAGTTTTAAACCATTTCTGACCATTTGGGCATTTTTCTTTTTGTTCGTTCCAATCTTGGGCCATGCCCAATCCGAACTCTCGTCAAGTGAGAAAACCCTGGCCCAGGAAATGGCTTAATTATCGAAGTTGACTTTTGATGACCTGATGAACCTCGAAATCACCTCGGTCTCCAAAAAGGCACAGAAGGTGTCAGAGGCCGCTGCAGCTATCTTTGTTATTACCAATGAGGACATCCGGCGCTCCGGCGTCACAAGCATTCCTGAAGCGCTGCGCATGGTGCCGGGGCTCCAGGTGGCAAGGATCGATGCGAACAACTGGGCCATTACTTCCCGCGGCTTTAACGATCGCTATGCAAACAAGCTGTTGGTCCTCATGGATGGTCGCAGTGTTTATACACCACTATATTCCGGTGTGTACTGGGACATACAGGATACCCTGCTGGAAGACATAGAACGTATTGAAGTGATCCGTGGACCAGGGGCTACACTGTGGGGTGCAAATGCGGTCAACGGGGTTATCAATATCATTACCAAACGGGCAAAGGAGACTCAGGGAGTTCTGGTAACCGCGGGTACTGGAACAGAGGAAAGAGGATTTGGGGGTGTTCGCTATGGAGCAAAGATAGGTGACGACACCTACTAGCGAAGCTACGCAAAGGGTTTTGACCGTGACAATTCCGTTTTTGCGTCCGGCAAAGAGGCGGATGATAGCTGGCAAGCACTTCGCTC
>Ga0255372_10223_pt1 | contig 10826 bp, 8 predicted proteins | sample ANMaggSeSYBR01E8_FD_182092 | JGI IMG/M metagenome (GOLD analysis project Ga0255372, IMG submission 182092) | Sediment cell enrichment communities from methane seep in Santa Monica Basin, California, United Staets - ANME aggregate JGI... | ecosystem: Environmental > Aquatic > Marine > Cold seeps >...
GTGACTCCGCTGGAACTAATCGATAAAGCTCTGGCAATCGCCTCCCAACCTGATGTGATTTTCACCAGCTATGGAGACATGCTGAGAGTCCCAGGCTCACAGGCTGATCTTTTTTCCATTCGTGCTCAAGGCGGAGATGTTCGCGTTGTCTATTCCCCGCTGGATGCGCTGAAAATTGCCCAGGAAAATCCAAACAAAGAATTTGTTTTTTTTTTGCAATCGGATTTGAAACAACTGCACCGGCAAATGTAATGAGTATTTTGCAAGCAGAGCAATTAAAAGTCAGCAATTACAGCATTCTTGTATCCCATGTCAGGGTACCTCCCGCAATCGAAACCATCCTGGGTTCCCCAAATAACCGCGTGCAGGGTTTCCTGGCAGCTGGTCATGTCTGCGCTGTAATGGGGTACTGGGAATATCTCCCCATCGCAAAGAAATATCAGATACCGATATCGGTTACCGGTTTTGAACCGCTTGATATTGTCCAGGGGATACTGGATACAGTTGAGTCTCTTGAAGCTGGGGAATCGCCGGTAAAAAATTCCTATATCCGGGCAGTCACCGAACAGGGAAACAAAGCTGCCCAGCAATCCATCAATCGAGTTTTTGAATCCTGTGACAGAAAGTGGCGCGGCATCGGTCTCATACCTAACAGCGGTTGGCGCCTTAACTCAGCCTACGCTGACTTTGACGCGGAACAGCGTTTTAACGTCCAAGCCATTGAAGCTGAAGAATCACCTCTATGCATTTCCGGCCTGGTACTCCAGGGAATAAAAAAACCTGCTGAATGTGAGGCCTTTGGAAATCTTTGCACTCCGGAAAACCCACTGGGGGCCACAATGGTTTCCGATGAGGGAGCCTGCGCAGCTTATTACCGCTACCGTAACCAGCCCGCCGAAAACGCGAGGGACATTAAATGACAAAAGAACTCCCCTCCCTTGAAGGTCCAGTTTGTGCCCTGCCCAAATCCCACAAGGATAGAATCGTTATCGGTCACGGCAGCGGTGGAAAAATGACAGCTGATCTTATCCGGGATATTTTCTATCCCCCTCTCTCAAATCCAGCCCTCTTAGCCGGCAATGATGCCGGGGTTGTGCAATTGGCAGACGGATCCATGCTGGCAATCAGCACAGATGCTCACGTGGTTTCTCCGCTGTTTTTTCCTGGTGGCGATATCGGCAAACTCGCTATTTGCGGGACTGTTAATGATGTTGCAATGGTTGGAGCGAAGCCGCTTTATCTTACAGCCAGTTTTATCCTTGAAGAAGGTCTTGAGTTATCAATCCTTGAATCCGTAGTTCAATCAATGAAATCCTCAGCAGAGGAAGCCGGTGTAGAGATCATCAGCGGTGATACCAAGGTTGTGGCCCACGGAGAAGCTGATGGATTGTATATTTCTACTACCGGGGTCGGGGAGCTTAATCCAGGGCTGAAAATCGGCGGAGCAGAAGCTAAGCCTGGTGACCTGGTGATTATCTCTGGCACAATTGGAGAGCATGGAATTGCAGTTCTCGAAGCCAGGGGAGATTTAGGGTTTGAATCCAATTTAAAGAGTGACACCGCACCTCTCAACCACCTGGTTGCTGCGATGCTGACCGCCAGTAAAAACATTCATGTACTGCGAGATCCCACGCGGGGCGGCGTAGCAACTGCTCTAAATGAGATTTCCAGGCAATCCGGTGTAGGAATCATTCTGGAAGAAGACTCTCTTCCTATCCTGCCTGCAGTTGCTGCAGCTTGTGAAATGCTCGGTTTTGATCCCCTGTATATTGCAAACGAGGGTAAATTATTGGCAATTGTCAGCCAGGAAGATGTGGAAAGTGTGCTGGCAGTGATGAGAAAAACCAGGTATGGGGAAAACGCAGCTGTGATTGGTGTTGTAGAAGATTCTCCTCAAGGGCGAGTATTGATAAAAACCGGACTTGGATCCACTCGAATTGTAGATGTCCTGGCGGGAGAAATGCTGCCCAGAATTTGCTAATCGCTGATTTGCTCCTTCAAGATTAGACGCTGTTCCCTTCAAAAACATTTTTCTAGATAATTTCTATGCACTTTTTCCCCAGATGGGAATCTATTTGTATATAATATAACCATAGTCATAACTGGAAGCTCTCGAGGAGTCCTCATACTGATGGCTACTAAGACTTATCCTGTGCTTGTGCTCTGCGGCAGTGACTCTGAACGAAGAGAATTACTCAGAGTTCATGACCCTGAAGGAAAATATCCTTCCAAAGTCTTGCTACCCATGCTTGGAAAGCGGGTAATTGACTGGCAATTGGAAGCGCTCCAGGCCTCATCCTATGTCGGGGAAATTTTTCTTTTGGGATTATCGCAATCTGACTATCCCATAAAATATCCAATCCACCACATTCCGATAGATACCACATCCACTATCCTGGAAAAAATATCCGCCGGCATTAAAATAATTTCAAAGAATTACCCAGGGCTGAAACACACGATTATTAGTACTGGAGATGCACCAGCAATTACCACGAAATCAATCGACCTGTTTTTCAAAGAGCTGATCCGGCACAACGATGCAGATGTATTGCTTACAGGAGTTCCTGAAGACATCACCCTGGAGATATTTCCGGAGCATGGCAGGGTTGTGGGCAGGTTTAAAGACCAAGATATTTATCTCGGGGAGATGTTTGCCCTGCGTCACAACATATTCCCTGTTCTAGAAAAAGAGATCGACCAACTCTCCACCAGGCGCCGGCAGTTTAACCGCAGGGAAGACACATCAAAACTTGGACCAATTCTTCGTTATCTGGCCAGGAAGCCTGGTTTATGGCTGATGATTATTAAATATTTACAGGGATCACTCACTCTTGATGAACTCGAAATTATCCTCTCTAAGGTCTATAAGCTGAAAATAAAAACTGCAATCATCCCTGATCCCGGATTCGGCATGGATCTGGATTTACCCGAAGATTATCAAAAATTATCCGACTATATAAAGCAAACAAAATTTTCATCAATCCCTAAACTCAACCACTAAGTACAATAGTGAATTCGTTAGCAGCTCGCTTTCAGGATGAGGGGGATATGTAAAGTTTATCTCGGTATGAAAAGAACACAGTGCCAAAATAATTTTAGCCCTGTGACTCATCCATAGTAAAATGGGATTATTGGATCATAACGACAGGAGAACAAAAATGGACACTGTAATTACTCGGCAAATTGCCGACAACCTGTTCCTGATACGCACCATAGACCGAAAACTTAAGTATTTTGAAGCCTTGTGGGAAGTTCCTGAGGGTATGGTTTACAATGCTTATTTGCTCAAGACTTCCGAGGGCGCAGTGCTATTTGATACCACAAAAGCCAACTACACCGAACCGTTTCTAGAAGCTTTGCGCAGCTTGATTGATCCGCAGGAAATCAAGCATTTAGTTGTTCATCATATGGAACCTGATCACAGCGGCGCAATGCCTGCAGTCCTGGAGACTATCGGAGAGCACGTCCAAGTTTGGGGCCATCCTTTCGCTAAACGATTGATTAAAAGCCTTTATGGCCTCGAACCCAATTTCCAGACCGTCAAGGATGATACTGTGCTGGAAATTGGCAACAAAAAATTGACCTTCCGGCAAATGCCCTGGCTTCACTGGCCTGAATGCATGATTACCTATATCCCGGAAGACGGATTCTTATTAGGCGGCGATATATTTGGCAGCTACGGTATCCCTGAAGGTATTTTTGACGATGATGGCGACGATCTGCATGAATTCCTGCATCTAGCGCGTGAATATTTCGCCTCTGTTATTGGACATTACAAATCCTACGTCACTAAGAACTTACTCAAACTCGAAGGCGAAGCAGCCGCTCCCAAGATGATTCTTCCAGCACATGGCCTGCTCTGGCGCAAGAACCCGTCCCAAATCATGGACGCCTACACCAATTGGGCTAAAGGAACTCCTGAAAAAGGAAAGGTAGTCGTCGTTTACTCATCCATGTATGGCTTTATTGAAAAATCAGTACAAGTCATCATTAACGATTTGAAAAAACGCGGCTTCAATCCTGAAGTTTTGCGAATCACCGACGAACATCGCGACGATCTGGTTGACATTCTAGGTCAAATTCCCGACAGCGAAGCTGTCGTTCTAGCCACCGCGACTTACGAAGCTGGTATTTTCCCCCTAATGGCATACATCATTGACGAAATACTGCACAAAGTCGCCTATGAAAAACCAATGCTCTTGCTCTCAACTTTTGGCTGGGGAGGCATGGTCAGCAAGCAATTGAAGTCCAAGCTGGAAGAAAGTCCCTTCCAACTGGTCGACGACATCGAAATCAAAAGCCTGCTGGACGATGAAAGCCGGAGAGAGATCCTGTCTGGGGTCAGCAAGCTAGTTGACGCCATCCATTCGTCCTAGGCTTGCTAACCTGAACCATTTTTCCTCACACACCAGCAAGGAGTTGATGCTGCCCAATCAGTGGCTGATGAAACCATAAATGGGATAAGTGCCGGCCGAAGCAACTTGATCGGGGAAAACACCGCAGAAAAGGGTACTTTCCTCCTGAAATTAGCCCTTTGGTACTCAAGCAGGATCAATCACCTGATTGACAAGTGATTCACACCACGTTAAAATTAGCTATCAGAGAAAACAGCTAGAAAAACCTTTTTATCAAGAAATGCAAAACTGAGCCAATCCCTGGACACCAAAGTTCAGGGAACTATAAATTTTTATGGAAAGCCGCTCCTCAATCCTTGAGTATAGGCGGATGCGTCATTAAATTCACATCAATTAACTGGCTGGTTCAAGATTTTCATTCCCTAATACGCTCCTGCTCGAGCCAGACAAATTGTTTATCCGAAGGACTTTGTTGGTTGTTTACTAACCATCGCTGCCATCATCGCCTGGCCCGTTAGTAACTTATACCGGTGTAGAAGGGAGAGAAAGCACAATGTCGACTTCAATACCTCGGCCACCTCAGCCTGATAATCCTGTTGGAGCCGTGATGATCGTAGGCGGGGGTATCGCAGGAATGCAGGCTTCTCTGGATTTGGCAGAGCAGGGATATAAAGTCTATCTGGTTGAAAAAGAAACCGCCATTGGGGGAAAAATGGCGCAGCTGGATAAAACCTTCCCCACAAATGATTGTGCCATGTGCACCATCTCTCCAAAGCTTGTAGAGGTTGGACGCCACCCCAATATTGAAATTCTAACCAGCTCGGAAGTCGTTGATCTCACCGGCCAGGCTGGCAATTTTTCAGCCCGGATCCACACCGAACCCCGCTACATCGATTTTGATGAATGTGTAGCTTGTAATGATTGTGTTGATGTATGCCCTGTGGTCGTTCCAGATTTGTTTAATGAGTATCTGATAGAGCGTCACGCGGTATATAAACAGTATCCCCAGGCCGTTCCTAATGCCTATGCCATCACCAAGGCCGGCGTTGCCCCCTGCCGAGACGCCTGTCCAGCCGGGCAGAGAGCGCAGGGATATATTGCCCTCATAGGTGATGGTCGCTGGGATGATGCCTTCCGGGTTATCAAAATGGATAACCCCTTCCCGGGAATTTGTGGCCGTATCTGCAATCACCGCTGTGAAACAGTCTGCAATCGAGGAAAATTTGACGAACCAATCAATATCCGAGCCCTGAAACGTTTTATCACCGATAAGATTTATGATCAGCCCAGACCAGTTGTAGAACCAGCAGAGATTCTTCACCCCGATGAACGTATCGCAATTATTGGCGCAGGTCCCTGCGGCTTAACTGCAGCTCAGGACCTGATCCAGAACGGATTCCCGGTAACAGTTTTTGAAGCAATGCCGGTTGCAGGCGGCATGCTCAGGCTTGGAGTGCCTGAATACCGCTTGCCAACTGAAATCATTGAGAGGGAAGTGCAGGACATCGTGGATCTAGGAGTTGATCTTAAACTTAATCACCGAATAGATGATCTTGATGATTTATTTAAGAAAGGCTTTAAGGCAGTATTAATTGCAGTCGGAGCCCATGAAGGAATCAGGCTCCCCATCCCCGGATCAAATTTTGAGGGAGTTATCATCAATACCCGGTTCCTGAGAGATGTCCGTCTGGGGAAATATCAGAACGGGAAAGAGACCGATGCTCCCCTGCTGGGTGACCGCATTCTTGTCCTGGGAGGCGGTAATGTCGCCATCGACTGTGCCCGTACTGCCATTCGTTTAGGCAAAGAAGTCCATCTGGCCTGCCTGGAAAGCTACTCCGAGATGCCAGCTCATGCCTGGGAGATTGAAGCAGCGGAGCAGGAAGGCGTTCATGTTCACGCAGGACGCTCATTTGAACGCATTCTGGATACTGGAGATGGTCAGGTTCGGGGTATGGAACTGATGAACGTATCCAGTTTCAGCTTTGATGACAGCGGCGGGCTTCATCTAGAAAAAGTTCCCAATTCCACCCATGAAATTCCCTGTGATACAGTAATCTTCTCCGTTGGTCAGCGGGCAGGTTTGGCCTTTATCCCCGATGATGCCGGGGTTGGCATAACCAAAAACCAGACCATTGCCATTAATCCTAATACATTAGCTGCCACCAAAGAGGGTGTATTTGCAGCCGGAGACAGCGTTTCTGGAACTGCATTTGTAATCGAGTCTGTCGCTAGCGGACATAAAGTAGCCAATTCCATCGTCCGCTATCTTCAAGGAGAGGACCTTGAACCTCCCCAAGGACCCGAACTTCCAGTTGTGGATCTCTCAGAAAAAGATCTTCAGGAAAGATTCGCTAGAGGAGAAATTAAATATGAGCCCCGGGTCCCGCTGCTTGAGATGGCAGTGGAAGAACGGATATCTTGTTTTGCCGAGGTAGAGTTTGGATATGATGAAGAAAGCGCCAAAGCAGAAGCCGCCCGCTGTCTGGCTTGCGGTATTTGCTCCGAGTGCATGTCTTGTGTCTTTGCCTGTGGTAAAGACGCCATTCATCATGATATGGTGGCAACAGAGAGAAACCTTGATATTGGAGCAATCATTCTCGCGCCCGGTTTTCAAACTTACCAGGCGAAACTTTCCGATGAATATGGATTTGGCCGCTTCCCCAATGTAATCACCTCCATCCAGTACGAGCGCATGCTCACGGCCAGCGGACCTACAGATGGATATGCAAGGCGTCCATCAGATCAATCCAGCCCGAAGCGAATAGCCTTCTTGCAGTGTGTTGGTAGCCGGGATCAAAATCACGATTATTGTTCGTCAGTTTGCTGTATGTATGCCGCCAAAGAAGCCATCATGACCATTGAACATGCCCAGGCGGAGGCCCGGACCCATCCTGACAGAGGTGATGTGTACTGCCAGATATTTTTTATTGACACCCGCGCCTACAGCAAAGGTTATGAGGAATATTACAAGAGGGCTGAAGAAAAATATGGCGTGGTTTACACCCGCTGCCGGATCAGTGAGGTAAATGAAAACCCGGAAAACCACAATCTCATCCTGCGCTACAGCTCCCCTTATGAGGGCAACCCAGAACCGGTAGAATCGGAATTTGACCTGGTTGTCCTTTCTGTGGGTATGGAAATATCTGATTCTGTAAAAGATCTTGGACGGCAGTTGGGCATTGAACTGGATGAGTATGGTTTCTGCCACACTACCCTCTTTGATCCCTTGCAGACATCCCGGGCTGGTTTATATGTTGCGGGACCATTCCGGGAACCAAAAGATATTCCAGAAACCGTCATGGAAGCCAGCGGGGCAGCCGCCAAAGCCTCCCAGCTTCTTTCTCCAGCCAGGCACAGCCTTGCTGTAAAAAAAGAATTCCCACCGGAACGATCAGTATCTGAAGAAGATCCCCGTATTGGTGTATTCGTCTGCCACTGTGGTACCAATATTGGCGGTTACCTCGATGTTCCCGATGTAGCGGAATATGCTAAATCATTACCCGATGTTGTGCATTCAGAAAATAACCTGTACACTTGCTCTCAAGACACGGTTGCTCATATCATAGAAACAACAAAGGAACTCGGCCTTAACCGTGTGGTTGTTTCTTCCTGCTCACCAATCACCCATGAACCACTTTTCCAGGATGCAATCCGCCAAGCTGGCTTGAACCCCCATCTCTTTGAGATGGCAAATATTCGCAACCAGTGTTCCTGGGTCCATCCAAAAGACTGGGATGGCGCAACAATCAAAGCTAAAGCTCTTACCCGGATGGCTGTTGCCAAAGCAGGAAAACTTAACCCCCTGGAAATTACAGAAATTTCGGTTGTTACCGAGGCTTTAATTATTGGAGGCGGCGCTGCAGGCATGCATGCTGCCCTTAATCTTGCCGACCAAGGCTTCCCAGTCCACCTGGTCGAGAGGAAAGGCTCCCTGGGCGGGAATTTACGGAATTTACACTACTTTACTTCTACCAATAAATCAAAAATACCTGCTGACTACCTGGCTGAGATAACGAATCAAGTAAACTCCCATCCTTTAATTACAACCTACTTAAACACAAACCTGCTTGAGACGGATGGATTTAAAGGAAATTTCACTTCTAAACTGGAAAAACAAGATAAAATCATATCCATCCGGCATGGGGTTATCATCGTAGCCACCGGAGGTGTTGAGTATAAGGGCTCTGAATACGAATACGGGAAATCACCTCGGATCAAAACTCAGCTGGAATTCGAAGAACTCCTCTCCAAACATATTCCTGGAGGGAATGGTAAAGAAATCACGACCCCACCAGCAGTTCTTCCAGATCGAGTTACCATGATTCAATGTATCGGTCCCGCCGAGCAGTACTGCAGCCGGATTTGCTGCACCACTGCTCTGAAGAATGCCTTGAAGTTAAAAGAGCTGAAGCCGGAAGCCGAAATCACAATCATTTACCGCGACATTCGAACCTATGGCTTTAGAGAGCGATTGTATACTGAAGCCCGTGAAGCAGGTATCCGATTTGTTCACTACGAGTTTGACCGTAAACCCACCGTAACCCTGAATGAGAACCCCGGGAATGGTGCTGCGGCTGTCTCAATCAAGGTTCTGGATCCAATTCTACAAATGGAAATTGACCTTACTTCAGATTACTTGGTTTTATCCACCCCCATCGTGCCAGATCCAGGCACAATGCAGCTCGCCAATATCTTGAAATGCTCCACAGACATGGATGGATTCTTCATGGAAGCCCATGTCAAGCTAAGGCCGGTGGACTTCGCCACGGACGGGATCTTTATGGCTGGCATGGCTCATTATCCTAAGTTCCTCGATGAATCGATTGCCCAGGCCCTGGCTGCTTCCTCCCGGGCGGCACGTGTACTTTCCCAGGAAAAAACACTAACCAATGCCAGAGTTGCCCATGTTGATCCAGAAAAATGTGTGGGCTGCCTGACTTGTGTTCGAATCTGCCCTTACGAAGTCCCCAGAATCACCTCAGACAATGAAGGCGTGGGAGGTATCATCGGAGTAGCATATATTGAGCCAGCGGTCTGCCACGGATGTGGATCCTGTGCTGCCGAGTGTCCAGCCCAGGCCATTCAAGTCAGGTATGGAACTGACATTCAAACTCTGGAGAAAATACACGCCTTACTCCTCCCTATTAGAACAGATATGAATTGATGGAAACCATGGAAGATAACTTCAAACCCGAGATAGTTGCGTTCTGCTGCCATTATTGTGCTTATGCCGCTGCAGACCTGGCTGGATCAATGCGTCTTGACTACCCATCATCCATAAAAATAATTGAAGTTCCCTGCTCAGGAAAGGTAGACCCAATTTACATATTGCAGGCACTAGAAGATGGCGCAGACGGCGTTATGGTGGCAGGTTGACTACCAGGCGACTGCCATTACCTGGAAGGTAATCACCAAGCTAGAAGAAGAGTTGAACACGTCCGAGAAATAATCGAGGAAATAGGATTAGAGGGTCAGAGGATCCAGATGATCAATGTATCAGCAGCTATGGGGGGACAGTTTGCCTTTAACGCTGCAGAGATGACTGAAGAGATCAGACGTTTGGGCCCTAATCCTATCAAAGGTAAATAAAATAATTTATAATATTCCTGCGCTGACTCCTCTGTATTGATAACATAGAATGTTTCACTGGAGGGACATATGCAAGAAAAACCAAGCATCCTGATAGTCGATGATGATCCTGATATCCTTGATGGAATCCTGATGATCCTGGAATCTCAAGACTATCACCTCAGGACAGCACGAGACGGTGTGATGTGCCTGGAACTCCTCGCTGAAGAAAAACCCGACCTATTGATCCTGGACATGCTCATGCCCCGCATGGACGGATGGGGAGTTATCCGTAAAGTTCGAAGTCAACCCCAGTTCTCTGATATGCCCATAATGGTTCTAACTACGGTTATTGAAGATGCCAGCCGGCGTCGATATGAACTGGAAACCGGTGTTTCGATGGATATTCAAGCTTATATAGAAAAACCGGCAAAACCCACACAGTTACTGGAGCAAATTGAGAAACATCTGCAATGGAAAATGACCTAACACCATCCCTGTCAGTTATAGCTGAACGGTTAAGCAAATCTGAGATATTCAACACTTTGTCTGAATCTGATTTGTTGGATATTGCCAATTTCTGCTACGAGGAAACATACCAGGATGGTCAAAAAGTCTTCATTGAAGGGGATCCAGCAAAGAAGATTATGATTGTTGAAAGAGGGAAGTTGGCTATTGAAAAAAAGATCCAATTAGGGAGACACTCAACTCCCCGAAATGCCACCATTGCCTATGTAGCACCCAGTCAAGTTGCCGGGTTTTCAACACTCGCCCCTCCCCATTTTCATTCTGCTACAATAACTGCCATTGAACCCACCCGGGTTTTAGTAATTGGTGGAAGTAATATCCGAGATTATCTATCATCAAATACTGAGGCGGGGTATCTAGTCCTTAGCGCCC
>Ga0255372_10226_pt1 | contig 10688 bp, 11 predicted proteins | sample ANMaggSeSYBR01E8_FD_182092 | JGI IMG/M metagenome (GOLD analysis project Ga0255372, IMG submission 182092) | Sediment cell enrichment communities from methane seep in Santa Monica Basin, California, United Staets - ANME aggregate JGI... | ecosystem: Environmental > Aquatic > Marine > Cold seeps >...
GTATAGCTCTGGAGCTCGATCAGGCCGCCGACGGGATTGTAATTGGTGTCGGGATGCCAGTTCAACTCGGTCGGTCTGTGATAATTACCCTTGTTCAGCCTGGAAGCCGACGGAGGCAGTTTGCCGTCATTGTCGCTCATATAAATGCCAAGCGCGATTAAAATCTGATGTTGATTGGAACTGCAAACCGCGAACTTCGCTTGTTGGCGGGCCTTGTTCAGGGCAGGCATCAGAATCGCGATTAGCAGGGCAATGATGGAAATCACAACCAGCAGTTCAATTAACGTAAAACCATTTTTCTTTCGCATAACAATAATCCTCATAAAGCAATTTCTATTATTTGTCATTCTTAATTCTCTTCAATTTATCCTTGTTTATTTTATATTTTATATTTTATATTCTTCACTCTCTTCCAACTGGGGCGAGTATCAGTATTGGTTTGGCGAAGATACCCCAGTCGGCTCCACCTGATCCTGGCTTGTTGCCGCCGTCGGTTATGGCAATGGTAAGGAATCTGTCATGGTCGGCCAGGTTGATACGGATCGATCTCGCTTGGTCCCGCTGACGTGCCCCTGTCATTGAGAATCGCTTTTGGCCATCGACCAGCACCCAGAAATCCGCGATGGGGAAATCTCTTGCGCCGGTCAGACCGCATAGCGTTGAAAAAGCGATTATCCGGCTGCCGGGCATTGAGGCACGAATTTTGTCAAGATCGAAGGTAATACCTGAGTTACTGTGCATTGAGATAGCCGGCTGCGAATAAGTGCCGTATTCTTTGCCGTCGAGTAACTGTCGCCGTCGGTCTTCGGTAGCAGTATTACCATTGAAAATATCCCAGCAGAATTTACCGTTCGTATCAGGGCAATTATTGAATGTGTGTCCCTGAGAACTCACCGCTATTGGCCCATCGCCGCCGTCTGGAACAAATACGCCATCGATGAAATCCAGGTCGGCTGTCGGGATAAAATCATTACTGCCCTGAACCCCGACTGCGTCACGATTATAAAACCCCGGTCGCGTCTGACCGTTATCCGGGTTGATTGATTGGTTCGGATCGCCGGTTCCGAAACCGTTACCCCCGCCTATGACGTCTGCCATATCCAGCCGTTCTCCAGGCCGACCGTAAGGCATCTTTTTGGGAATGTTACGGACGAAACTTCGAGGCGTTGCTTTATAGGTCTTTTTCGACAGTTGTCCATTTTTATCGATCATGCCTGCCTGGCCGGTTCGGAATGTCTGTTTGTATTTGTTCCCGCCGGTTCTCTTTTCGGAAAACAGTTTGACTTCGCCTTCGAAGACGTGTAATTCGCTTTGTCCGGTTTCTGAAACACTCACTCCGAACTCCGTACCCAAATCGATCATCATCGCGTTGGGTGTATTGAGTTTGAAGCCTTCCGCTCCAGGTGGTACTTTGGCGGTGAGCCTGCCGTTTTGCAGGAATATCTGTTCGTCGGTTTCCAATTTAAACTGAGCCGGCGCCTGAAGGACAACCTTAGCGCCGTCCATGAATGTTATTTGCGCATAGCCTCTGACGAGTTTCATTTCACCGACGAACAACTCACCGCCTGTAGTCGTCGGCAGGGTATTGTCGTCCCATTTAGCGTTAAGCGTTCTGGTGAGAGTCGCGACAACTTGTGGAGCGGCTATAACATTTGGTTTGTGGCCGAAGTACAGTCCTAATACGACAATGATAATCAGTGAGGCAGCTAAAGCCCCCAGTCCAAAAGTCCAGCCAAGCAAGCTGTAGGAATATCGCTCCCGCTCGAGCTTTTGATTTGCTCGTTGTTCCTGCTCCCGGAATTTTCTGAACGCGGCTTCAGCAGCCTGTTCCACGGCTTTTCGCATAGCCTCGGCTTTTTGCTGCTTTTCTTCAGCGGCATACTGTGCAGAGATATTTTCAGATTGCTCCAGTGTCTCGCGCATAATGTCTTCAGCCTCTGGTTCGCTATTTTCATTAAGAGCCTGGTACTTGCGTAACTCCACGCAGAGCATGATGTATTCGACGTAATATTGCTGAGCTTCCGGGTTGACAGCGAGCAACTTATCGAGTTGGGCAAATTGGGCGTCGGTAATTACTTCGTCACGAAGGGCACTGAGCAGTCCAAAAAATTCGGCGAATTTTTCCGGGTTTGACGTCATGACGATTCCTCCGCGGCCAATGCCCGACGGATACAATGAAGCAGTTGGATGTGGGTGATGTTTAATGCTTTATATACTGCATCTACGCCCCGACCGACGCGTTGGGCCACGCTCCGGGTAGTGGCGCCGAGTTCGTAACGCAACTGAAGCAGTTTGCAATCTCGCGCTTTCAGTTTTTTCAGGCATTTCCGAAGTGCATCACGCCGATCATCCCGTTTATCGCCGACTGCGGCGACCCGGTCGGCAATGGCCTCGATAGTCTGGTTGCTGAACCGTACTTTCTCAGTTTGTTTCTTTTTGCGATAATTTAACACTTGATAGCGGGCAATGCACAGTGCCCATGCAACAAAGTCGGTACCCGGCTCAAACTCCTCGAACTTGGTCCACATCACCATTATGGCCTCTTGCATCAGATCGTCCGCTTCAGACCAGACCGGCACCAAAGACAGGATGAAGCCATATATCCTGCGTTCGTTGGTTTGGTACAGGCGCAGAAACAACCTTTCGCGAGACATGTCATTTTGATCTTTATTTGTCCTGGGATCAGTCATACATCAACCACCATAATTTAAGACGATCTAATCGTATCCGGAAAGCGCACTCAACAACGCAACAGCGCAGCCGACAACGGACCAGAACCACGCCTCCTGCAATTCCTCCTATAAGGATATAGAACTTATCGCGGAAATTTGGAAAAAAAAGTGGGCTCCGTCGAATAAAAATCCGACCAGATAAGAAAAAACGATAGATATTTGTCACGTCTTACGTTATTCTCTGTTTTGCTAACATGCTATATACTACTGAGTTAGGTAAATTTCGATTGACTTAAGTAGTTATAAAACAAAATTAGTAAGCATTTTCCCAATTTACATATGATTTGAGGAAGTCTGTCGGTCGTCCGATAATGTCAATGTGGACAAAGACGCCCAACAAAGATAAGTTGTCCCTACCGAAAATTATATCCCGGCTGAAATGTCTGACAGTGATGTATGTCACCCATAATTTTAAGGGTTACAGAGTACAGGGCTTTAAGGGGCGAAAGAAGGCAATCTGTAAAAGGCGTGAACGGTTACGATTTAGAATATATATATCATTTGGATAGCAAAATAAGCAGGTCAGAGTTCATGTTTTGGTGCACTTTGGTGCACCGCCTGTTTTTGTGATCAGCGACAATTATTCTTACCTTCCGGCGACAATTAAAATTTCCGGATAATTTTAAGTCAGAATAGACTATCTGAAACTCATTAAGTTAGGAGATTTCAGATGGTTACGGATCAACAGGTAAGGAGATTGTTTGGGGTGCGGAACAAATATGAATACCAATATCAGGCGGCAGATGCGGCTGGCATTAGCAGTAAAACCGCCCGTAAGTACCTAAAAAACGGCAAATTGCCCAGTCAATGTAGAGTCGAGCACACCTGGTCAACACGGCAGGATCCGTTTGCTGATGACTGGGCTTTTATCGAGCAGACCCTCATTGACACCAAAGCGACATTAGAAGCTAAGACCATCTTCGAATATCTCCAGCGGGCATATCCGGGCAAGTATCACAATGGCCAGCTCCGTACTCTGCAGCGTCGAATCAAAGCATGGAAGGCTCTGCATGGTCCAGCTAAAGAGGTTTTCTTTTCACAGTATTACTATCCCGGTCAATGGTCCTGTTCCGACTTTACCAGCATGAACAAGCTTAACATTACGATTGCCCAACAGCCGTTTGAGCATCTGTTTTATCATTTTGTGCTGTGTTATTCGAATTGGCAGGCTGGTCGGATATGTTTTTCTGAAAGTTTTGAAAGTCTGTCGCTCGGCGTTCAGGATGCTTTATGGAAATTAGGTGGTGTGCCGTTTTATCATAGAACTGACAATCTCACATCTGCTGTACACAAGGTTGGCCATCCTGATATTTTTACCGACAAGTACCGGGGCCTTGCCGGTCATTACGGTTTTGCATCATCAAAGACCAATCCTGCCAGTCCCCATGAAAACGGCGATGTTGAAAAGAGCAACGATCTTTTCAAGAAAGCTGTTGACCAGTCCTTAATCATTCGCGGCAGTCGTGATTTTGATACTATAGAGCAATACAAGCTGTTCCTGCAAAAGATTACAGACCGTATGAATCAGAATTGTCACAAGCGTTTTGCCGAAGAGATTGAGGCACTTAAAGACCTGCCTAATCTGCGATATGGTGATTACGAAACCAGGACCTGCAAAGTCGGTCGAGGCGGCACAATTCGATTGCTGCATAATACTTATTCGGTACACAGTCGGCTTGTCGGCGAAACGGTTAAGGTTCGCGTGTATGCTGACAAACTTGAGATATGGTACGCACAACGGCATATCGAGACACTTCCTCGCCTGCGTGGTGAGAATGGGCATTGCATTAACTACCGTCACAACATCGATATACTGGTTCGAAAGCCCGGAGCATTTGAAAACTATTGTTATAAAGAGGATATGTTCCCAACGAGTCTGTTCAGGATAGCTTACGATATGCTCCGAGATACTTGCAGTATCAGGCAGGCAAACAAGGAGTATCTGAAGATTTTAGAGTTAGCTGCAAAAGAAGATGAATCTCTTGTTAATGAATCTTTACGATTATTGATAAACCTTGAAGAAGAGATAAACTTCGAAAAAGTCAAACAGTTTATTGACTCCAAACAAAAGCCTCCTGAACCCACAGCAATCCATATTGAACCAGTGAACATCAATGATTATGACATGTTGTTAGAGATTCCGGAGTGTGTATGCGTATGAATAAACAATTGATCGAACTGCTCAAGGAACTGCATCTTCCTATGTTCAGGGAATATCATCAGGAATTCGCTCAGAGGGCTATTGCAGATGAACTTGGCTATGAGGAGTATCTTTATGAGTTGGCTCAGAGGGAATGCGAGGTTCGAAGGACAAACAAGATTGCAAGGCTGGTAAAAGCCTCGAAGCTGCCACTGGAAAAGACATTGCAGACGTTTGAAATTAAAAGGTTACCGCTTAAGATACGCAGGCAGATAAAGGTCCTTGTCGAAGGTGGTTTTGCTGACCGCCGTGAGAACATATTAGCCTTCGGAAAACCTGGAAGTGGCAAGACGCATCTGCTTTGTGGAATCTGTCATGAGTTGGCAAGACAGGGAAGAAAGGTTTACTTTGGTACATGCGACTTAATGGTACAGGAACTGTTAAGAGCCAAACAGGAACTGACGCTTGATAAGCTGCTCAAAAAGATTGGAAGGTATGATGTGCTGATGATTGACGACTTCGGCTATGTCAAGCAGAACCGCGATGAGATGGAGGTTCTGTTTACGCTGTTAGCCCATCGGTATGAACGAGGTAGTGTGCTCATCACGAGCAATCTGCCGTTTAGCAAATGGGAGATGATTTTTAAAGACCCTATGACGACCGCTGCTGCGATTGATCGTCTGGTTCATCATAGTGTGATACTGGAACTGAACGTGCCAAGCTATCGAGCCGAGCAAGCCATGAAGAGAAAAGATAAGGACAAATAGCCTCCGAAAATTTTGCCCCCATGGGGGCACCCCCAGGAAACACCAGTTCATGGGAGAACTGTTATAACTGAAGGGAAGAAATAATTGTCGCTGAAGGGAAATTATAGTTGACGCTGGACATTTTTGCCAAGAAACCAGTTGACACATAGTGTAGGAAGTCGTTACACTGCCGAGACTTAAGTAAGAAACGCCCGTAGCTCAGTTGGATAGAGCAACGGATTTCTAATCCGTAGGTCAGGGGTTCGAATCCCTTCGGGCGTGTTTTGTAAGTAATTTCATATAAACAACTTACAACTTTTCTTTTTTTTCAGTTTTGCACAAAAACAGGTGGTGATCTGAAATGATCTGAAAAGAACAGATCATCAGCAGTGAAATTTGCCTGTTTTTCCGAGTCCGTTGTTCCTGTTGTGAGAGTGTCATTCCCCTACCCCCAACTTCAACCCTAACTCCACATTTGCCTGTCGAGCTTTGTCGATATAATCATTCTTGATTGCCAGGTAGAATTTATGCGTAGTTTCAAAACTACTATGCCCAGCTAACTTCATTACTTCATACTCACTAAGCCCCTGAGCAAACCAGTTGCTAATTGCTGTGGAACGAAGGTCATGGAACTTGCCTTTCTTCCTAACTCCTGCCTGAAGAAATATCCTATCGAATTGTTTATAAAAATTATTTACTATTTTCAACCTTGAATCGGAGTATGACCATTTCCTTTTTGGTCTAAGCTCCGTCTGGATATAATCATATCGAGCTTGAGGAACAAAGATGTAAGGATAGCCTGTTGGGCATTTTGACTGTAAATCTATTAACAGTTGGGTAGTTATTTCGTAAGCGTCCGGGGAAGTGCATCTTGTTGCTACGGCGGGATCACAGCATGGTGGTTCGTTGGGTTGCCGCTTCCCTGCTGGAGATTGAAACCAGATTTCGTCGGATTATGGGTTATCAGCACCTGTGGATTCTCGAAACTAAATTGAATGAACTATCCCAAGAATCAGGCATTGCCAAACATGAACAGGTAGCTTAAACTATGAACAGATGGAGTAGCCATCAAACCTCCAACTATGATTGGGACATCCCCGGTGAAAAATGGGTTGGACACACTATTGGGAATATGAAACCAAATTGCCTGAAGAGACTTTCTCAAAGGCAGTCGAAGACTGTAAGGTCTTGTTTGGCAAAGTTGAAACAGACATCAGCGGTTCGGGAGGAACTGGAGATGCCGTGCTTGACTCCAATAATATTGTGTTCAATGGGGCAGATAGGCTGGTTTGTGAGGATTTCTCATTTTTCCGCATCCAGATTCCCAGAAGAAACAGGGACAAGGCTTTTGCCTACTGTAAAACTGAGCATTTGCCATATGATTTGTGTGTTCAGGCAGCCCTGATAATACTCAAGCATCACTTGGGGGATATGATCATAGTTACCAGTGATGCCTTAGGCAAAGATTGGCAGAAAGCGAAGGATATTTGTCAGGAGTATCTTGGATATGGTTCATATTTCGAGTTGGGGACGATTTCCTGATACATTATAGAATTCGAAAGAGTTCATAACATGAACGAACAAGAAGCTCAGAGAATAGTAAAAACCATAGGGGGATCAACTTGGAACTCCGGCGGGGGTATCTATCTGGTCAGGCTCGAGCGGAAGGATGGCCATCTGGCTGTCATTTCTGATGAGGTCGTCTTATAATGCTCACAGGCTAACGGAGAATCCCCCTATGCCCACTACCCAAACTATCCCCTTACCCCCAATCTCCTACACTCGCTCCGCTCGTGCCAGTCGCCTACGCATCACTATCCGTCCCGACAAAACTATCACAGTAACTATGCCAAAAAATGGCAATATAAGTGAAGCAAAGAAATTCCTACAATCAAAACAAGCATGGATCAAAAAACACCTACAGAAAATAGAACAGCAGGAAAAACTACAACCTACTCCTGACTTATCTTCTGGAGAACTTATAAAAGCCCAGGAAAATCTTTTCTCCAGATTAGACTATTTTTCAGATAAATATAATTTTCCCTACAATAAGGCAGTGTTCCGTTGTCAAAAGACAAAATGGGGTAGTTGTTCAGACAAGAATAATATAAATCTCAATATAAATATTGTATTCTTGCCCAAGGAACTACAGGATTATATACTATTACATGAACTATGCCATATAAGGCATAAGAACCATAGTAAAGAATTTTGGAATGAGTTGGATAGGTATGTAGGTGGTAGGGCTAAAGAGTTGAGTAAGGAGTTGAGGAAGTATAGGATGAGGATGAGTGCATAGGCTAAAATGGAAAATAATAAACCAAAATATTATAATGATGATGGAACAGAAATAAATCCTGACCTGATCCCCAAGCCCGATCTATGTATTACCTGTAAGAAAGATGGGCAGTCAGGAGAAGAGGAAATACTTTGTAATCTGACAAGGGCAGATCAGCAGGGAGAAGAAGAATTTATTTGTGAGGCATATGAGCAGAGAAATATTGAGAAGTGATGAGAGTCAATACGCAAAGGGAATGTTCCAATGAAGAGAGATGCACAAGACAAACGAATAGCAGCAATTATCGGAGGAGAGGGTGTAGATTTTGATGGGGTGGTTGACGTTTTCTATGAATACCTCAAGGCTAACTTATTGCTGCCATGTGAAGTCACTGGGATAGAAGATTTCAGGTGGGAAGAATTCTATGTGTTTGGCCCCGGCAATAAGGCAGAATATGAGCATCTCAAGAAGACACAACCCTCATACACCGATCGCTACGAACTGCTCGACATAGTTCGAGAGGCTGAATCCGGGTGGATGCTCTTTTGGGGAGAAGATATTGGTGCTGATGTCCGTCGTATATCAGATGGCAAGAAGTTTTTGCTTGGGCTGGCGGAGCTTAAAACAACTGATAGAAAGTCGAAAAACTCTCAACTTCTTGATGATTACTGTGTTTGGTTTGTTAATAATCGTTAAACCTCATCCAAGAGAGGCAGTTGCCAGGAGGTTGGGGGGGACGGGTAATTGATATCTCAGGCAAAGCAATTTGGGGAGTATGAAGGAATGAAACAAAGACTGCTTACATTCATATTGCTTCTTTTGCTGGTTTTTTCCGGGTGTGAGGAATATGAATATACGATCCATATGAAATATGATGGTGATAGGGTCATCCGCAAGGTTGTCTGCTCAGGGAATATGCCTCCAGGGATTCATACCAAGCTTCAGAAGCTCTATCCCAAACAGATTGACGCGAGCAGTTACGAAGGGACGTTTGGGGAGAATCTGCCTGATGACGTTGGTGGTTTTGGAAGAAACCTGCACCTGAGCAATCCAATGGGAGATGCCTACATTTATGTCGAACGTTTTCGAGGAAATGATGCTCAGGCTCTTGATATTGAGAAGGCATTTGGTGCAACCGACAATCTGGTAGATTTGGTAACAGGCTGGCTGGAATTTGAGTTGGGCAGCAATACTAATTTCGGGAAACTCAAGACGTTCTGCAATGAGAAACTGAGAACAGACATCAAGAACCTTGTTGTCTATGTGTGGATGAACCAGCGTATCCATCAGAACTGGCAGGAGAAGGATTTTGATTTAGTAGTGAAATTGCTGCTATACTTGTATGAGCGAGAGTATTTCACTATTGCTGACATCAGCGAAATCGTAGCTTCCACCGACCCCGAAACTTTGGTGCTGTTACATATTCGGAGGTTGATTGCAGAGAAGCTGGAATGTTCCGATTCTGAAAAAGCGGCTAAGGAGTTGGCATTTCTCCAGGACCCAAATACAGTACAACAGTCTGCGCTTAGATTCTTCAGGTCCCCTAAGATGTATGAGAAGATACTCCGAGATGCTCGCGTAAGAACCGGAGCTCCCAACCTGGTCATTGACCCCAATTCCTCCGAAGACTTCGATGATATTGCCGAGAAAGTATTCGAAGAATATGGCATCGGACTCGAAACGTTCTTCATTGGATTTGACTTCGGAAGCAATTCTAATAAGGTCAATGTGAAACTTGACTGCCCTCGGAAGCCATTTGAAACAAATGGGAAATGGGACGAAGCTACAGGACAGGTGAACTGGTCAAGTAAGATCGCTGACGAGAAGCTGCCCTTTATATGCTACGCAACCATTGGAAAGCCAAATGATGAATTCCAGAAAAAACATTTTGGAAAAGTCATATTGAAGGATGAGGAATTAGTTGAATATACTCTCTGGTATAAGGGCTTGAAGAAGGGCCAAAGTGAAGAATGGGATGAGTTTCTTTTTTCTCTCGAGCCAAGTCAAGAACTTGAAAGCAGGGTGGAATCATTCCGATTCAAGAAGGCTCCACCTTCTTCACCAGATAGTAAGGGAAAGGTCAAGCTGCTTTCAGATATGCCCTGCGACCTGATTGTGAAAGGTTTGAAGATGGATAAGAAGGAACAACAGGAATCAGACTCTCAAGAATCTGCTCAGGCACAGCAGGAAATTTTCAAAGTCCATCCTATAGGCAGGGTAGTCAAAAAAGACGGGAGGACTTTTATTGAGATTGACAGGCAATATATAACAGGCTTAAAGGGCCTTGAGAAACACTCATATGTTGATGTTGTCTATTGGTTCGACAGAAACGATACGCCTGAAAAAAGAGCCATTTTGCAGGTTCATCCCAGAGGAGACAAGAACAATCCTCTGACAGGTGTATTTGCCACACATTCTCCTTTCAGGCCTAATCTCATCGCCATCAGCAAGTGTGATATTATATCAATCAAGGAGAATGTGATTGAGATAAAAGAGATAGATGCTTTTGATGGTTCCCCTGTGTTGGATCTGAAGGGAGATTTCTTCAGGTTTTACAAGCCTGATACCAAGTAGATCGTTGAAGGGTTAATCTGATGGAAGATAAAATAACTATATCCTTATCAACTTCCCAGAGGAATTTACTACTGAAGTATAAAACCCATTTTGCTGATCATCAATTATTCCGACTCATCTCTGTTGCTCTTAAGAAAGGCAAGAATTATGAAATTTATTTTGATGAAGACCAACTTGAAGACTTGTTGAACCAAATCATTGAACTTTCAGGCCATGAA
>Ga0255372_10229_pt1 | contig 10600 bp, 9 predicted proteins | sample ANMaggSeSYBR01E8_FD_182092 | JGI IMG/M metagenome (GOLD analysis project Ga0255372, IMG submission 182092) | Sediment cell enrichment communities from methane seep in Santa Monica Basin, California, United Staets - ANME aggregate JGI... | ecosystem: Environmental > Aquatic > Marine > Cold seeps >...
TCTTCCAGAGTTGCCGCACCTGTTACATCGGTGGTCCTGAAATAGAACTGGGGCCTGTATCCATTAAAGAAGGGCGTATGTCTTCCGCCTTCATCTTTGGACAGTACATATACACGCGCCTTAAAATGTGCATGGGGTGTTATTGAGCCGGGCTTTGCTATTACCTGTCCCCTTTCCACTCCGTCTTTATCTATTCCGCGCAGAAGGAGCCCTACATTGTCTCCGGCACGGCCTTCGTCTAAAAGTTTCCTGAACATCTCGACCCCTGTTACGACTGTCTTTGTGGTACCTGGCCTTATCCCTATTATCTCTACATTCTCCTGTACCTTTACTATCCCTCTTTCTATCCTTCCCGTTACAACGGTCCCTCTTCCTGTTATTGAGAATATATCCTCTACAGGCATAAGGAAAGGCTTGTCTATATCTCTTTCGGGAGTAGGGATATACGAGTCCACAGCTTCCATAAGCTCTATGATGGACTTACAGTTTTCACATGCGGCCTTGTCTGTGCAGTCGCATTCCATAGCTTTCAGGGCCGAGCCCTTTACTATGGGTATATCGTCTCCGGGGAATTCATATTCATTTAGAAGGTCCCTTACTTCCATCTCTACAAGCTCTATAAGTTCAGGGTCGTCTACTGTGTCCACCTTGTTTAGAAATACTACTATATAGGGTACCCCTACCTGCCTTGCAAGCAGTATATGCTCTCTTGTCTGGGGCATGGGCCCGTCTGCTGCGCTTACTACAAGTATTGCTCCGTCCATCTGTGCGGCCCCTGTTATCATATTCTTTACATAGTCGGCATGTCCGGGACAGTCTACGTGGGCATAGTGGCGGTTCTCTGTCTCATACTCTACATGGGCAATAGCTATTGTTATTCCCCTCTCCTTTTCTTCGGGAGCATTGTCTATGGAATCAAAGGTACGCGTCTCCACATTCTGGCCAGAGCTTTTCATGCACATGGTTATAGCTGATGTAAGCGTGGTCTTTCCATGGTCCACATGGCCTATGGTTCCAATGTTTATATGTGGCTTGGTCCTTTCAAATTTTTCCTTAGCCATATCCTTATCCTTTCTCTGATGGTATTACAAAATAACTGGTAGCGGTGATTGGATTTGAACCAATGACCCCCCGGGTATGAACCGAGTGCTCTAACCCCTGAGCTACACCGCCGTCTATCTGTAAATATCTATTGCAAGCACTATTAAAATTATAATCACTTCTGATTTTTTTTAAAGTAGTGATAAATTCTATACAAGAAGATTTTAAGTGTCAAATAAATTCTGGATCCGATTATGAGCCGGGAATGGACATTTGCGGGCCGTCTTCATCTAAAAGCTCCAGAAATCCACTTACCAGATCCGGATCAAATTGGGTCCCTGAAGATTTTTCCAACTCTATGATGATCCTTTTCCCGGAATAAGCTTTCCGGTACGGCCTGTCAGAGATCATTGCATTATAAGCATCTATCAGGGATACTATGCGGCTTATGACCGGGATCTTATTCTCCTTAAGACCCCTTGGATACCCTGAGCCATCCCACCATTCGTGCTGGCACAGAATATACTCAGCAATAGGTGCCAGCACAGAGGAAGAATTGGCTATCCGATAACCTATCTCGGAATGCTTTTTTATCTCATCCCATTCTGCTTTTTTTAGCCTGCTTTTCTTTTTTAAGATCCTTTCATTTATGGCCACTTTCCCTATATCATAAAGCTTTGCATGCAGGATAAGCTCATCCATCTTGCTCTCAGGCAATCCTATCTTTTCTGCTAATCTTTTTGAAAGGGACACTACTCTTTCAGAATGAGATTCCGTTTTAATATTTCTTTCAAATAATATCTTTGTAAGTGACCTTACTATTAAATTCTGGACACTTTTAGATGATAGAAGCTTACTACTATACATAGAGTCTTCAGCTTTTTTCAGGACCGTACTGATCCTTGTTCCGGAGTTAATCTTGGTATCTGAACCCATTGATATGCTTATAGGTATTTTGAATCTTGTCTTTTTACATCTGTTCAGGATCCTTTCTATAACTTCCTGCGCTTCTTTTACTCCGGTAGTAGGAAGCAGTATAATAAATTCATCCCCTCCCCATCTTGCTAATATATCATCAGCTCTGCATGATTTCTTGAGAATCCTGGCAGCATGCTTCAACAGCCTGTCTCCCATATTATGCCCGAATGCATCATTAACCAGCTTCATACCATTTATATCAGCGATTATTATGCTTAACGGCAGCTGCCGCGACCTGTTCAACCTTTTTAACTCTTCTTTAAAATATGCTCTATTGTATAGTTCTGTAAGATTGTCATGAAAAGAAATATGCCTGAGCTCCTTTTCAACATTTTTTATATCTGTTATGTTCTTCAATGATTCTATTGCCCCGATCATTTCATTATTGCTGTCAAACAGGGGTGAGGCCTCGATCCAGAGATGTACATTATTTTCATTCAAAGTCAGTTCAAGTTCTGCTACAAGATTATTTCCTTTTTTTTCTATAACATTATATTGCTTTTCTGGTTCCGGGAGATCCCCGATAACATAGTCTATAAGGACCGGTCTCCTTTCACCGTAAAAAGGAATGGAATATTCATAATCACCTTTTCCAAGCATATCTTCCTTCTTTGTTCCAGTAAGGCCCTCCATTTCCTTGTTCCAGGCTATTACTCTGCCCTCTTTATCTATTGAAAATGTGGCATCGGGCAGGAAATCAATAATATTTAAAAGCATGTTCTGGGATTCCTTTAATTTCCTTTCAGCGATTTTTTCACTGGTAATGTCTCTTACTATTATTATTGTTCCTGTCCTTTCCTTCTTCTTGTCAAGAAGATGGGTGATCCTTAGCTCCAGAAAAAGCTTATTATCCCTGATTCCTGTTTTTCTGACTGTTTTTTCCAGATTTTTTTCCATTTTTAAATATTCCAGTATTTCCGGGCTATCAGAAAGTGCAGTATCTACCGATTTCCCAATATCTGAATTGCTTAAAGAAAGAAGTCTGTGGGCAGCTTCATTTATATCGATTATTTTATTATTTTTATTTACCAGAAATACTCCATCATAGAGATTCTCTATTATTACTTCTCTGGCAATAGGTGTGATATCCATAAACTGATATTTAAAAATGGCCAGTGTTAAAAAAATTCCTGACAATGTGAAACATATTGGAGTAATTTCCATTCCCCCAATACTCGACTGGCCAAAAGAATACATGATATTACCCATAATGGGGGAAAGCGAGGCGATCATCAGGACTCTGGTCTGAAGCGAATAGAATCTCTTATACCTGAACAATGAAAAAATCAGCATTACTATCCCGGCTCCCAGAAAAATATAGCTATATGAGATATTGATCCAGTACCAGAGGCCGTGCTCATAAAAGGCAAAGATGCCCGCTATCTTATTTTGCTTAAGATATATTTCCGGCCATAAAAGCCCGTGCAGTTCATTGGTAGCAGCAAGTACAAAGGTCGCAGCAGGAATCAAAAATAGGAAAAGTTTGTTTCTATTTGTGATCCAATGATCCAGATTAGTATAGCTTGATATAAAGAAAAAGAACAAAACAGGCAATGTGACGATCCCCAGATAGCTTATCTTCGAAAAGAGAATCTTCAGGTCCAGGCCCGTAAATGCTGCTTCAAAGATCGCAGCAAAACTCCATATGCTTATGGAAAGCATGGCCAGAAAAAGCTCTGACTTTACACGGTCGGTTCTCCGCATACCTATATAGACAGTGAGGGCAAGCGATATCAGAAAGGCTGCAATCAATAAAATTATAAAAAAATTAATCTGCAATCTATCTATCCTCTTCTATGCCCATAAAAGACCTTCATAATTAAGGTAACTAATTATTATATTAGTTTTTGCCCGGAGCTTCAAGAAATAAATAAAAGGAGCTGCGACCCAGAGATATTTTTCTTTATATGGTAATATTATCCAGATATAATTACCTCATATGTAAATATATCTAGAGACTTTTAAATATTGATACAAATTATTCTTCATTTCTCCGGGGTGCCAGAAGAACAGTACTCCTTATAATGACTAAAAAGTTTTATTTATTTGATGTTGGTATATGTGACTTTTGAAGGATTTGATTATAGATTTAAATGGAATGATCCAAACCGTTATTGGAAATTTATTTACTTATCTTAGTATAGTTAATAAAACAAATGAAAAATAAAAGCCAGGCGGCAAAAGAAAAAAGAGGATTTACAACAGAACTTGAGAATAATCTTTTTATAAACAAATCAGATATTGAGCTTATACCTCTTTTAGAATCTAATGATCCCAAAGAGAGAACTTCGTCTGCAACAATACTGGGACAAAGAAGATCTGAAAAAGCCATTTCTACTTTGTGTGAACAACTTAAAAATGAAAAAGCTTTATATTCAAAGATTGCTATTTCTGAAGCCCTTGGACAAATTGGGAAACCTGCAATAAAAAGGCTTGTAAAATATTTAGGTGAAATAGGAAATAACCAGCACAAGACTTTACCCAATAAAATATTTAATAAATGGAGTTATCCCCTGCCAAGAGACATTACAGCAAGGACTATCTGTAAAATCGGAGATAGTATTTTAGTCGATTTAAACAATATTTTAGTAAATGGAAATAAAAAACAAGTTTATGAGGCTATAGATGCTATTGGATATATTTCTTTTTACTGCGAAAATAAAATTTCATTTGAAATCCTAGAAAAATCATTACAAAAATATAGTGATGATGAAATTATAAAATGGAAAATAATGCGCGCATTAAGCGCTTTCCCGGGTGAAAAATCTGAAACAATTTTATTAGATATTTTAGAAACAAGTAAAAAACCAGAATTAAAATGGGAGGCAGTTAGAAGTTTGGGGTTGATATGTAAAGAAGTACCAAAAGAATTTTTAATAGCAAAAAATGATAAGAATGATAATGTAAAGAAAATGGTTTTCCTTGCAATTGATAAAATAGGCAGTAATAAGAAATTTTTAAACAGATTAAGGCATGAGGAAGAAGCGATATATAATATCGGTGATGACGAAAAACGAAAATATGTGTAAAAATGGCGACTGTCCGAAGGGTTGGACAGGCTCTTGGACGAAATGTTCACTTCGGGGCAAAATATGAATGTGGAAGAAGGAGGAAAAAATGTCAATTATGCCAGCTTTTGAGATAGGTTTATGGAATGCCTGGATTTTTATGATCTGTATTCTTCTCCCTCCGATTATATCGATTTTAGCAGGCAAAGGTAAAGCATCATCAAAAAGACTGGATGTTTCTGCTCCTATTAAGCATGAAAAATTATTTAATGTCATTTCTACAGCTGTTGTGGTTGCTGGAATTATTTATTCCATCTTTCTGCCATTGCAATTAGGAGAAGTATGGTTTTTCATAGGTTTAGTAATCTTCCTAATAGCACTTGTTATTTCCCTATCAGCTACTTTTTTTGTTCGGACTACTCCAACTGATAAACCTTTCACCAAAGGACCCTACCGTTACTCAAGACATCCCTATTATGTAGCACAGGCTTTGATATTTTTAAGCATCGCCATAGCGGGTGTTTCATGGGTGTTTCTAGTGCTTACAGTAATAATGGGAATTTTTCACCTGATATGTGCGCCTGCTGAAGAACAATATTGTCTTAAAAGGTATGGAAAGGATTACGAAGAATATATGAAAAGGACACCAAGATGGATAGGAATACCGAAATCGAAAAAAAGTGATTAAGTTTGCCAATTTTTTTAGCTATATCAATGTACCAATCATTATGATTTTCCATCGTGTTTCTCCTATTTGCAGACTTCATAATTTTGTATTATATTGGCTGACATTCCCAGCATACGGTGTTGCAACCTAATTGAGAAACAGGAGTGAAGCACATATATGCTGTTGTGGTTGGAGCGAGCCATTCCTATTTTTTTATTAACATAGTTGAACAAACTACCTTTGTTTCAAGTATATTATTCTCTTCTTCCTGTCTCTTTATATAGTTTTCAAAAAGCTTACTTTTAGCAGAGTGTTTTTCTATCAATTCATTGCATCTTTTTTTAAGGTTTTCAAATATGTAATCATCTGAATCTTTTATTTCATCCTCTTTAATAATTACTTCATCAATAAATTGCATTCCAGAATCTTTTATTTGTTGAAGGATTATTTCCTTTTTCTGCATTAATGGATGAGCATAGTCGCTATCATTTTCGATATAACCATCATCTATAATAATTATTCCATTTTGATTTAAGCACTTTGAAAGAATTGTGAGTGTTGAATAATAATCTCCGAAGACTGGTCCGATAGCACCAAGAATAATAATATCAAACTGAGTTAATACTTTAATTCTTTCCCTGATATCATCTACTTCAAATCGGCAAAGATGATCAACTCCAAATTCTTTAGCTTTTTTATTAGCATCGTTAATGAATTCTTTAACGGCATCAATACCAGAGCATATGCAATTAAATTCTTTGGCCAATTTTATCAATACTGCACCTTTTCCACAGCCCAGATCAAGTATCTTAAGGTTGGAATAATTATTCATATGTTTTCGAATAAGCTCAATGATTACTTTTGGGGATGCTCCAATTTCCCATAAGTCCTGCAGTATATATGGCAAAAAAGGGAATAGTTCGCTTTCAGAACCATCCATTGCAGTAACAACACTTTCTTCTAAAGTTTTCATATTATCCGGTCTCCCGTTTTAATAGTTTTAACCTTGTTTTAAATTATCTTTACCCCTCTTCGATAAATTTTTCAAATTTTTTCTCTGACATTAATTCATGTGTTTTGAATTCACCGTTGTAATAAATTCCAAGCGTGCCGAATGGACTTCCAATTTCTTGTGCCTCTTTGTTATTTTTTAGCTTGATAATAACAGATGGGATTTTTTTGTTTTTACAAATATTTGATAATAATCCGACATATTCCTCCATAAAAGGGCATTGGTTAGAATAAATAAATGTAAATCCTTTTTTATTATTACAAATTCCTTTTTTAGCATTTTCAGTAAAAGATGGATTTTTTGCATTTTTATTAAACTTTAATACAAGCAATTCAAAATACGGTGGTGCAGAATCAACAATTTCAAAATCATTATGTAAATAAAACTTTTTATCAGTCAAAAAAGGCTTTACTTTTATACTGCTGACAACGGCAACACCATCCATTCTTTGCTTTTTGGCATCTTTTATACACTCGCTTAGTAACTCTGTTGATATTCCTTTTCCTTTAAATTTTCCAGAAACCCATAAGCAATTAATAATTATCAAATTTTTACCGACTAATGGTTTCCATACTTTTTCAATTGGCATATATTCAATAAAAATTTTGCCTCTATCATCTAATCTCTTGAAAACTAATCCATCATTAAATCTTTCTTTCATCCAATCTTTTTTAGACTCTGCCCTACTTTGATTTGTTTTATCATTACCAATAGCACAACAAATATGTTCCTGATCTATATTGCCTTTATTAATGGTTATTATCTTCATGTTAACTCCTTTAAAATTAAACTTTATAAGTAAAATTCACTATAATCTTTTCAATTTTCTATCTTGAGGTTTCATTTCCCTCTTTTTTTAAGCGTTCTTTTAGTTTTCTCCAATATGCTTGAGGATTAATACTTCCTGTTAAAATTTCAATTACATCCACAACCGAAAAATACCAGAGTTCTTTTTTCTCGTCCCAATAGCGACGAACTTGTTTTTCATGAAAAAGTACGATTGAATTATCTTTTTTGATCATAGTTTTATTTTCTCATTTTATTAATATTCAATTTCAAAATTTAAACCCTGAGCAGATTCAATAACCATTTTCATATCACGTTCACCAATATGAGCATTATAAATTTCTCTTTCCTTGTTAAGTTGTTTTACCGTCTCATATAATTTTTGGCAATCTGCATTTGCAACTTTCTCTGCTGTATCATATCCAGCTTCCAATAATACATATGCAAATGTATGATTCACCCATCTTATTCTGGAAAGGTCAGTTAATTTAGTAAGTTTCATAATTTCATTCTTACTAATCCCTGTTTTACTCGAAAGTTCATTCCTTCTTTCAACGGTTAGGACTTTTTCATACAACTTAAATGTATTTTTGAGTCCCAATACTTCAAGTTTGCTTACAATGTCTTCAGCAATACAAGTAAAATCTTTTATTCTATTAGGTTTTTGCCGATAACCATTTACCACTCTTCTAAGTACTGCTAAATAATTCTCTGGTAAACCGCTTTGTTTTGAAAATTCCTGGATTTTGCTTTTGCCCTTGAGAACTATTAGCAACTCATCAAGATCCATAATATTATGTTTTTTTATAATATTGAGATTTTTATCGATATTTTTTTCTAAAACTTTCCAACTTGGAATCAAGTCGGCAGTTTTTAAAATCTCTTTGTATTTATCTATACTTATGCTTTTTAAATCAATATAATATCCCATTTTATCAATCCTTAAATATTAGTTCTTGTTTCCTCTTGCATGACGCACAACTCGTTTTTATACGAACTATTTCCTTTATAATACAATTTTCTTGTATATTATACGAAATATCATTAAATCTATAGTAATACTAATTCAGTTTGATTCTAATAAGCATCATCTCATATGCAAAACTCTCTCTATGGAATAGAACAGGCCTATTTATTGCCTTCTTCTGGACCGATATGTTCAGGCTGGGTACGCATTTTGATATTAGTGAGATAAAAATAGAAGATGGATATATTGTAGGCAGGGCAAAAAATGTTGGCAGTTTTAATGTAGAGACAGTAAGGATAGTAGCTTACCTAAAGGGAAAAGATGGAAGCTACAGAGAAATAATAATCCCCCTGGACCCATTGGATCTGGAAGTGGGAGAAGAAGTAGAATTCTCTAAAAGATTAGAAGATCCCGAAAATATTGATAGTAACTATATCAGGGCAATAATTGGAACCAGGTGATAGGTCTATCCCGGGAAGAGTTTTGTGCCGAAAGGTGATGTTTGTTAGAATGTATAAGCTTAAAATAAGAAGGAATTAACTAAATTTAATTTCGTATAATATACAGGAAAAGATTGGATTTATGAAAACACTTCGCATAAAGGCGAATTATATGCCATTGTGGCTGTCTGTAGAAAATTTATTAAATTAACAAGAAGTTAGAATAAATATGCCAGAGATAAAGACTGATGACATCATGACATATTATGAAATTTATGGAGAAGGAAATCCTCTCGTATTCATTCATGGAGGTTTTGTTATTTCCGATGCGGGGCATACTTCGAACCTGGAAAATCCCGAAGAATTCAATAAGGCACTGGAAAAATTTCTTAAAGGAGTTGGATTATAATAATGTTTAGGAGGAGATTAAAATGAAAAAAGTCATAATAATTATAGTTCTTTTGAGTATGTTGCTGGTTTCAGCCCTTTTTATAAACAGTTGTTTTGTTTCTAGAATAACCGAAAATATTGTTAAAGAAGTTATAAATAAGGCTCCCGAAAATCAAAGTATTGAAGAAGCAGAAATCGATATAAATGAAGGGAAAACATCTTCAGGCATCCCGGTCGAATTACCTGAGGGTTTTCCAAAATCGGTTCCTGTTTATCCCGATATGTCTATGGATCATTCTAGTAAGAGCACAACCAGCGGCAGAGATTTCTTTTCAGTTGGTTATAATACTAAAGATAGAGGAGAAAAGGTCTTTAACTGGTATAAAAAAAATATGAAAGATTGGGAAATACAAACTGAGATAATAGATCAAAGAGAAGACGAAAAATCTCATACTATCATAAGCAGCAATGGAGAATATCATTTAACAGTATTGATTATAGAAAATCAATATGATGAGGGAACAACAGTTATTTTAACTGCATCAGAAGAACTGGATTTTAATTAGATTTTAGAGGATTTTATTAAAAAGAGCACTAAAAAAAGAAATAAGCAGCATATCTAATTTGGAAGCAGAGATAGTGGAGCCCGCGATCGGAATTGAACCGATGACCTTTTCCTTACCGAGGAAATGCTCTACCGACTGAGCTACACGGGCCTGGAAAATTATGGTGGAGGAGAGAGGATTTGAACCTCTGAAGGCTAAGCCGGCAGATTTACAGTCTGCTCCCTTTGACCACTCGGGCACTCCTCCGCAATGGAGCCGGCGATCCGATTTGAACGGACGACCTGCTGATTACAAATCAGCTGCTCTACCAACTGAGCTACACCGGCAAAATAAAATTGCCTTACCATTATCGACATCAAGAGGTAGATTGTCAAGAATCTATTGCCAGAACTCCGCAAAAAGAAATATTAATAAAAATGCTATAAATTATCAATAGCCAATTTGACTGCCCCCTCTACCGGGTTTGCTACCAGTGGCTTGAAGCATATCCCATCAAATCTCTCTTCAAGTCCCGCTATTACAATATCTTTAAAATACTTTTCGCATTTAAATAGGCCTCCTACAAGAACCAGATCAAACTTCCTTTTTGAAAGCTTTAACTTTTCAGCTATGGTTATCACCGACAGTACCGACTCCATAGCTTCCCCGCAGAGTATCTTCCGGCTAATACCATCTCCGCCATATGCGCACTTACAGACTGGTTTTGCAAATATGGATATTCTTTCCTTTGAAAAAGGCTTTCCAT
>Ga0255372_10230_pt1 | contig 10585 bp, 8 predicted proteins | sample ANMaggSeSYBR01E8_FD_182092 | JGI IMG/M metagenome (GOLD analysis project Ga0255372, IMG submission 182092) | Sediment cell enrichment communities from methane seep in Santa Monica Basin, California, United Staets - ANME aggregate JGI... | ecosystem: Environmental > Aquatic > Marine > Cold seeps >...
TTGACATTATAAGAATCGGGATCTAAAATAGTTACAGCTGAAAAACCACCCAAAAATCCGACAGCCGATAATGATAAAGTAAAAACAAGAAGAAATATACGAACAACCAACCTGAACACACGTGACGGTCTAATTATGTTCACCAATCTTTACATATACTTTTTTATTAGATTTAGTAAGTTAAGAAGAATTAGATGAGCATGTTTATAAATGTATTGTCAAGTTTAACAAAAAAGAGAAGTCTTTAAATACGGCACGGGCACAACCGTGAATCACTTAATCTTCAAACATTTTCAAGATAAGTTCATTTATTAACCGTATGTATTTGCATTTTTTTTTATGAACAACAAACCTACTTTTTTTCCTTTCACTTCTCCTACTGCCACATCCACAATTGTTAATGGTTTTTCTTCTAACTCAGGAATGATTAGCTTTTCTATATATACCTCGATATGCTCGACTTTAAATTGTTCGTTCTCTATTTCAGTATCTTTTAGCTTGATAAAATCGTCATCGTCTAAGAGTTTAATTTTTTCCACCAACTCGACAAAATTTCCACAAAGAGACATTGTTCACATTTCAGCGGAATGATAAAAAAGTACTACTACTAATTGTTCTGATTCTATATTTTGTTGTTCATGAATGATATAATCCAATGCTGTTTTTGAGAAAGATATTTTAAACATTCATCACCAGTATAATTTTTTTATAAGCGTATATTTATTCTTATATAATTTATAAAACTTTTATTTATCTAAAATACTTAGTTTAATATTTTAATACAAAATTGAAAAAAATTGAAGAAAAAATGACAGAAATAAAACAGATTAGCACACACTCGGAGATTGTTGACAAAGTTGTGGAAGCATTTGGGACTTCAATTGAAAAAGGTTTGTCTGAAGCTGAAGCACAATCTAGACTTGAAAAATATGGGAAGAACGAATTAGTTAAAGAAAAAGGAAAAACAGCTCTCCAAATTTTCATTGGACAATTTAAAAGTTTCCTCGTATACTTACTCCTTTTTGCAATAGTAATTTCAATTATTATTGGGTTTTGGGAAGGTTCTCAACCTGGTGCCGAAGTGTGGTCTTCGGAATATACAGATGCTATTGTTATTGCAGCGATCCTAATTGCGAATGCCGCTTTGGGATTTTATCAGGAATATCAAGCAGAAAAGTCGATGGAAAGTTTAAAAAAACTTGCGCCCCATTTTGCTAGGGTTCGTAGAGGGGGTAAAATCAGTGAGATTGCCGTAGAGGACGTAGTACCTGGAGACATTATCCTATTTGAAGACGGGGATAAATTTCCAGCAGATTTAAGGTTAATCAAAGAATTTTCGCTTTATGTCGATGAAGCTATTTTAACCGGAGAATCTGCTCCTGTAAAAAAACAATTAGATATCGTAGATGAAAAACTGATTCTAGCAGACAGAATTAACCTTGGATACATGAATACGATAATCACGAGAGGAAATGGAGAAGGAATTGCAATTGGGACCGGTATGAATACCGAAATTGGAAAAATAGCTGAAAGTTTGCAGCAAGAGATAGTAGAACCTAGTCCTTTTCAAGTAGAAGTAAATCGATTTGGAAAGTTATTAGGAATAACTATTCTATTGATCTGTTTAGGCGTATTTATTACAGAAATAATTATTATAATACTTGATGAAGGTTTAGCTTTCGATGCCGAAGAAATAGAACATATGATAGACGCGTTTAAAATTGCTATAAGCTTAGCTGTATCGGCAGTGCCTGAAGGCCTCGTTGTTGTTATTACGGTGGTTTTGAGTATAGGAATGAAAAAAATGGCTGGCAGAAACGCTTTAGTCAGGAAACTAACGGCTGTAGAGACGCTAGGACGCGTTGACGTGATTTGTAGTGATAAAACAGGTACGCTCACGAAAAATGAAATGACTGTAGTGAAAATGTATTTAAACGATAAAGTGCTCGATGTAGATGGCGTAGGATATAACATAATAGGGGAAATCAAAGAATCGGGAAATCTAGTTAACATGAATCCTGATCTTAAGCGGTTTTTAGAAGTTTGTTTGTTCTGCAACAACTCTAACGTAAATATTCTCGACCAAAAAACGGGAGAAGTTAGCGTGGTCGGCGATCCTACTGAAATCTCCATGAAAGTGTTAGCTTTAAAAACGAAACTTAACGAATCTTTTGAGAAATTAGACGAAATTCCTTTCGATTCTGATCGGAAGATGATGAGCGTAATTGGTAAATTAGATGGTAAATTAGTAGCTTTCATAAAGGGAGCTCCAGATATAATGATGAGAAATGCGTCTCATGTATTATTAGATGGCGAAAGCAAATCAATTGAAAACGTAAAAGATAAAATATTAAACCAAAATAACGAATTTGCTAGAGGCGCTTTAAGAGTTCTTGCAGTAGCATATAAGGAGTTAGAAGCGGGATACGATATTAATAATATAGAAAAGGATTATACCTACATTGGTTTAGTGGGAATTATCGATCCCGCCCGAGACGAAGTTAAAGACGCAATCAAAGAAGCTAGAATGGCGGGTATCCGTACGATCATGATCACAGGAGATCATAAAGTAACTGCCTTAGCAATCGCACAACAAATTGGTTTAACTGAATCAGATGAAACAATTACAGGACTAGAATTAGAAGAAATGTCTGATGACGAGTTACGGGAGAAAGTTAAAACCGTTGATGTTTTCGCACGAGTAACTTCAGAACATAAGCTGAGAATTTTGAAGAAACTAAAAGAGCTCGATTTAATAGTTGCAATGACTGGAGATGGGGTTAACGACGCTCCAGCTGTAAAAGGCGCTCATGTAGGCATAGCAATGGGGTTAAAAGGAACTGAGGTCACTCAAGAAGCTTCAGATATGATCCTTATCGACGATAATTACGCAACTATTGTAAACGCAATCGAGGAAGGTAGAGGAATCTTTGAAACAACCAAAAACTTCTTCCGCTATATGCTTTCGACGAATTTTGACGAGATTTTTCTGATTTTGGTCGCGTATATTGTCATGAAGCTATTTGTTAATGTCTTTCTCGGAGCACCTATCCAACCAATTCAGATACTTTGGTTAAATATAGCCACAGATGGCATCCCAGCGATGGTTTTAGGGCTAACTCCAACAGATCCCGATGTCATGAAGGGGCCTCCGAGAAAAGGATTTACATTATTAAAAGAAATAAGAGGTCCCGCTTTGCTACTAGGAATATATACTTCAATTACCGATATCGCTCTTTATATAATTCTTTGGACAGTTCTTATTCCTGCTTGGAGCGTTCCCGGTTCTATTTATTTTGATCCAGCTTTATTATATGGTACAACAATATTCGGAGTTGAGTTAACAGCAACCGAATACGCTATATCGTTAGCGCAAACGGTATTATTTACAAATTTAGTGATATGTGAATTAATTTTTGTCTACACATGTACTAGTAATACTAAACCATTCTACAAATTTCCTAATAAGCACTTATTTTGGGCTACAGGACTTTCTCTCGGTTTACAACTTTTACTCCTTTACACACCAATGGGTATCGCTTTTCATGTCATACCTTTAACACAATGGTATCACTGGGTAACTCTCTTTATTGCCGCATTTAGCGTTTCCGTCGTCGACGAACTGAGGAAATATAGAATTAGGCTGAAATTGAGAAAAGATCCTACTTTATTGTTTAATTCTAAATAATTATTTTTTATTTTCAAATTATTCTTTTTTTTTGATTTACATGCAAATTTTTAGTTTTTTTTAGAAAAGTTTTAAGTATTACGAACGATAAATTAAAAATAATAAAATAAAGAATTATTATTCATAATTTTATTTTAAAAGTGATATTAAATGGGAATTGATATCTCAGATGGAATAGAAAGTGGTAAAGTAATTATAAAAGTTTTAGCAACGAATGATACTTCTATTACTTTATTAACCGAAGATAAATTTAATGGAAAAGTTGTTCAGCCAGGAGCTACTGCTAATAGGGTAAGGGGAGAACACGGATTAGCTATGAGTATTAGCATAGCAGATAATGAGGAAAGACATCTATTTCTACTAGATACTGGAGGCTTATCTCAAACCATAGTTAATAATAGTAAACAATTAGGAGTGAATTTAGGGGAAGTTGAAAAATTTATTTTAAGTCATGGACATTTTGATCATTTTGGCGGTATATCAGAAGTCTTCCCGTTATTTAACAACGGTACAGAAATTTATTTGAATCCTATTTGTTTTAGTCAAAATTATATTGCAATGATGAAATCTGGGGAAGAAATTCCTGCTGATGCGTTAGGAGAATCTCTACGAACACTAGGGAAAGAGGGGAAACTTAGTATTAACAAAAAATTACCATTACTCAATAAAAATATGATTACTACTCTTGTAGAGCAAAACGAGTTAAAACTTATAGAAACAAAAGATCCACAAAAATTATTTAAGGGGATAGTAACTAGCGGTGAAATTGAATTATTTGATAAAAGCGAAAGAACGAAAGGGGTTTACATTCAAAGAAGTAGGAAAGAATTTGAGCATCATAGTTTTAGAGATGAAACTTCAATTTATATAAATATAAAGGACAAAGGATTAGTAGTTTTAACGGGGTGTGGACATTGTGGAATAATAAACACGATCAAACACGGTCAAAAATTAACGGGTGTGGATAAGATATATGCTGTAATTGGTGGATTTCACGAGGAATGGAATCCAATTGAGAAAATTGAAGAAAAGGTAAAATATATTGAAGCTTTAAATCCAGAAATCACATGTGGAATGCATTGTACGGGTTTTAAATTTAATAAACTTATGTCTAAGCATCCATCACATACTTTAGGAATCGTTGGAACAGAATTCCACCTATAAAAAATTTTTTTTTTTTATTTAATTATCGCTCTCTTCAAAATGTTTAAAGAACAATCCTATCCCTATAATTTTAAATGTGTCTTGAACGTTTATGTTTTGTAATGCTGAGGTTTCTATGAAAAAACTTTTTATTTCTTTTGCTTTTGCTAATCCTTCTTCTTTAGTTATCTCTCTTTCATCTTCCTTATCGATTTTGTTTCCGATGAGAACAAATGGAATATTTCCTAATTCTTTTTTCGCATCTTCAAACCAAAAATTTATCGCTTCTTCAAAAGTATCTCTTCGAGTAACATCGTAAACTATAAACGCGCAGTTTGCTCCTTTATAATATTCTCTCCTAACGCGTTTGAAAAAACTTTGCCCAGCTAAATCGCATATTAAAAACTTTATAACATCGTCCTTAAAACCTTGGACATAATACTGTTGTGTGGAAAGGCTAATACCCAGTGTGGGTCGATAATCAACGATGTTTTCCTTCTTCAAAAAACGATTCACTAAGGTGGTTTTTCCAACTGCTCCCGAACCGAGTATAATTAATTTAAATAATCTTTCTATCTGTTTATTTTTCGCAAATTGATGAGTTGTTTTAACTCCATCTACTATAGGTGTTGATTCTTGAATTGAAAACTTATCTAATCCTAAAGAGAAGGAATCGTGAATGTCTAGATTTGGAATTTCTAAAGTATTGTATTTAAAATCAAAACTGTCTTCCAGTAACTGGGCAATCTTCTCAACAACAAGATATGCGATTGGAAACATTTTGTTTAAATTTGTTTCATAATCACAGACCAATAAGAGTGTTGCGTCAAATCCCGCTTCCAAGTAAATTATACGATTATCGTCAGTTTCAAACGAACCACTACCATAACGACCAGATTTATACTCCAAACTTATTTTATCTAGTAAATTTTCAACGATGCCAGTAATTGCGCCGTAAACATCTTCTTTTTCCCGGTTTTCTGCTATTGTACCTTCTGTTTTTCCGTATTTTGCCAATAACAGGCCATCTTTTGAATAAATAAAAGCTATTATGACATCATCCCGTGATTCTACGAAATTAATTAATAGATACAGAAGGTTTTCCGCTTTTGTTGGAGGTTTAGATTGCATAATATAGATAGAAAATAAATTATTATTAATTTCTGGGAGTGATATTTTTTTTTAAGAAATTAGGGTTTCTTTTCTTTAAAAATACAACTCGTTATATTTAAATTTTTTTTATAACTTAACTATCTATTAATCTTAAACCTTAATAAAATATAACTCGAGTTAATATTAATGAATATTTCAGAATTACTTAAAAATAAACTTGGATCAAATCAGACTGTGCTTACTGAATTTGAGTCAAAGAATTTACTAAAAGAGATTGGAATTCCCATTCCAGAACAAGAATTAGCGGTTACTAAAGAAGAAACTATTTCTGTTGCTAAAAAGATAGGGTTTCCAGTAGTATTAAAACTCATGGCTGAAGATATAGTTCACAAATCTGATACTGGAGCAGTAAAATTAAATATTAATAACGAAGTTGAAGTTGCTACTGCCTATGATGAATTAATGAAGATTCCCTCCCAAAGTGAAAAATCAATTAGTATACAAAAAATGGCTGATGAGCCAATAACCGAATTAATAATAGGAATGACTACTGATGCCCAATTTGGACCTGCACTAATGTTTGGGATTGGAGGCATTTTAGTTGAGCTGTTAGAAGATGTAAGTTTTAGAATTGCTCCAATTACAGAATACGACGCCCGAGAACAAATACACGAGATAAAGGGGTTTCCAATATTAGATGGGTATAGAGGTAAACCAAAAGCAGACCTTGATGCGATCGTAAACACATTACTAAAAATATCCGATCTAGTAATAAAGCACGAAGAAATAAACGAGATGGACTTGAATCCTGTTTTTATTTACGAAAGCGGTTTAGTATGCGTAGATGCAAGGATAATCCTAAAAAAACCTGAAACAAAATGAGAACGAAAAAAGTAGTCGCTTTTTTTTTTATTAACCATCCAAAAATTTATCTATTTTTTGCTGGTTTTTGATTTCATTGATTTTCTTCTTAGCTAAAGCAACATATTCTTGAGAGATTTCATAACCAACATAACGTCTATTAAGTTCAATTGCTGCAAGAGCAGTCGTGCCGCTACCTATAAAGGGATCTAAAATAACATCATTTTCATAAGAATAAAACTCGATTAATCGTCGAGGAAGCTCAATTGGAAAAGGTGCAGGATGTCCAACTTTTTTAGCAGAAACCGCAGAGAAATTCCAAATTGATTTAGACCACTCGACAAAATTTGCTTTTTCAATGGTATTTTTCTTTTCACCTTTTTCTAATCTATTTGTAATTTTTGAAAATATTAGAATATATTCGTGTACGTCTCTAAGACATGGATTGCTCGCAGATGCAAAAGAACCCCATGCTGTAGACACTCCTGCAGAAGCAGCTTTGTTCCAGATAATCTCGCCTCGCATATGAAAACCAATTTTATGCATGATATCAATTATATACGCATGTAGTGGGATATATGGTTTCCTACCGATGTTTGCGATATTAATAACAGCTCTACCGCCGGGTACTAGAACTCGCCATGTTTCTTCGAAAACCTCCTTAAGTAGTTCTAAATAATCTCTGAGAGTCAAATCGTCATCATAATCTTTGCTAACATTATATGGGGGGGAAGTGATCATGAGATGCACTGAATTATCTGGTAATTGATTCATTCTCTTACTATCTCCTAATAATATGTGATCAATAATAACCTCAGATATTAGGCTGGAATTATCAACATATTCAGCTTTTCTCGGTTTTGGTAAGGTTTGGTAAAGTTTAGAATTATAAAACTGAGAAGCGTCATGACTTTCGCGTTTGGATACTCCAAAAGAACTAGTTTTACTCTTTTTATGTGGAGGATTATTTTGATTAGCCATTATTACTATATTAGCGCGAAAATTATATAAAATTCATTAATAAAATGTGATTTTCTCCTAAGAATTTTTGTTGATATTGAAATAATGATGCAGATTTGTAAAAAAAAAAGTAATTTTAAATTCAAATTACGCGATTAATCTATATAATAGATATATTACTAACAAACAAAAAAAAAAAAATTTGTAATAACTATGAAATTCGTTAAATCTAATTATAAAAAAAAATGCCTTATCCTTCTCTTATTATCTTTTGGAATGATAATGACCAATTTAAGTCTATCGCTCTTTAACTCGTCCTTTTTAAATAATAACTATGAGGAGGGTAATATTATTGACTATGATGATCAAATTATACTTCCAAAAGCTTCTGATTCGCTTCCTTTTTTCAACGGAGCTGGTGCTAAAGTTAATGTATCATTGCATCAATCTATTTTAAATAAGTCAACTTTACCTTTTTCTAATTTGGATATTTCTAATAGTTTTACCGAACCTTTTCCTAACTTTAATGGTTACAATACTTCCTTTATCAATATTACAATTGAGAATCTATATGCACCTGATAAATTTTTGAATATTGAGGATGTATATAGTGGAAGACAAAGCGTGACTACTATTACTTACACTTCTTTTGAAGTGAATAGTAATGCAAAATTGGATAATTTATCAATTCAGGTTAGGAATAATGGAGGTGCTGAAAGGTATGATATTAATGTATACAATTCCACATGGGACGGTTCAGATTTAACCCCAGATACAGATTTAAATGGTGTCTTATCGGATGTGGTTCAAATTGTTCAAGCAGATACAGGTCTCTCAAATATATGGATTAATGCAACAAATTTAGATTTTGATTTAGATATAAGTAACACAGACAATAATACTTTTTTTATATCTGTTAAAAATTCAGCATCTATTGGTGAATGGATATATGAAAACGAAGGAAATGGAGATGATACAATAGTTTATGTTGGAAGCGTTTTTTGGGACCAAGATCAAAATCTGAAAATGGACCTGAAACCTATTGATAACACTCCGAAACCTTCAGATATAAATCTGAAAGTAAATGGTATTGCTGTAAGTGATCACTCTTCCGGGAGTAATCTAGGAAATTGGGTACCTCAACAAGAATTTTCTAGTATCACTGATAATATTGATTTCACGATAACATCTGGTTGGTGGGCTGTTTCTTGTAATATCACAAAAGTTCAAATCAATTACACTAAAACAGATTTAAGTGCAGACTCTAGCTTTGAAGTTTTAGGAAACGGACAAGATATTTTTTGGAATGTTACTAAATCGGGTGGATTAAATTATTTTGATTCGCGATTCAACAATTATACAATAAATTTCACTATTTCTTCAAGATGGACGAATATCGAGGTGTGGAATGGTAGTAACGATAAAACGAGTGATATTATACCACATGATCTCAATAATTACAAAAACATACAAGTGTTTAATGCCGGAAATGGCACATTTTGGTTTTTAAATGCTACATCTTCGAACCTTCTTGAGAATATAAAAAAATATATTGGTGCAATGCCAGCCACAGATACTTTTAATTATACCGATCTAGTTCATTTTAACGGAAATTTCTCTAGCTCTATTAATAATGGAACAATTACTCTTAGCGTTTATAACCCATCAGCATTAAATGATCAATTAAATTATACTCTTGTTAATAATTCTTTTGGTTCAGGCACAGATCTATATTTTGGCGATTGGGATATATCTGATAATGTAACCAAATACGGAATGTTTCGAATACTAACTCAATGGAATAATGGTACTGATGCGGGGTTTTTTAGGGACAACATAACCATATTAGCAGAAACATCATTAGTTATTAATCAACCGATACAGAATTCTATCTTTAATTCAAGCAAAATTTTCAATATCACCATAACTTATAGCGACACAGGACAAGCTCTAGATATTTCTGATGGTGACATTTACTATAAAATTAATGCTGAAACTTATAGTTCTGTAAATGATAGTGTAGAATACATTGATAATGGTCAATATAATATTACTTTTGATTGTAATAATACCGCATTTAATTATGGTTCTAATACAATAGCGATTAGAGCAAATAATTCTTATTATCATAATCAGACTGAGACGCTAGATTTTTTCATTTTAGGAGAGACAAGTCTTAATAGATCCATTCCAAAGATGAGTTTTGATTCTGGCGAAATATTTAATGTTACTCTTTATTTTAACGATACTGTTAAAAACATTGGAATTAATGAGCCTACGGTTGAAATATTTATAAATAGTAGCGTATATACTCCCTTAGATTTTTATGATTATAAAAAATGGGTATTATAATATTACTGTTGATTGCGATGATGATGTTTTTGATACCCAAGGGTATGGCTATTTCAATTTAAGCATAAATGTCGAGAAATCAGATTATTATAATCAATCAACCGAGTTTATTATTTATGTCACTGGAGATACCAGTTTAAGTACTACAAAGTTCCCTGATCCTAGTATAGGATACTACAATTCCGATGAAATGTTTAATATTACAGCATCCTTCAAAGATGTTGGTAGAGGAGAGGGAATTAATGGAGGACTAGCAAAAATATATGTTAAAGAAGTATTAGCAAGTTCTTATCAAGAATACACTCCAGTAATTATTGATTCCTTCGGTGTAGGAGATTATAATATCACAGTAAATTGTAGTGATCCAATATTTAACCCTTATGGTAAATATGATATAAAAATCAACATTACAAAATCGCATTATTACACTGCTGAGGATATATTATTAGGAGAAATCGTTATTGGAAA
>Ga0255372_10232_pt1 | contig 10466 bp, 4 predicted proteins | sample ANMaggSeSYBR01E8_FD_182092 | JGI IMG/M metagenome (GOLD analysis project Ga0255372, IMG submission 182092) | Sediment cell enrichment communities from methane seep in Santa Monica Basin, California, United Staets - ANME aggregate JGI... | ecosystem: Environmental > Aquatic > Marine > Cold seeps >...
AATCAGGATGTTACAAAGACAATGACGGCATCAGGGACCTCGGTACCGGTGGGATGGCAGGTATATGCGTTAGTTGCCTGGCTGCTGGGTATGTGGATTTTCACCGGTTGGCTCATTTTGCGATTGCGGCATTTGCGCAGGGTTAATGTACAAAATCAGGATCAGACTGCCCTGCCGGAATGGTTTGCTGATTTGCTCACTCACAGTGCGGAACGGCTGAAATTACGGCGGATTCCGAAAGTTGTACTGACCAACAGAGTCATTACACCGGCTGTATTTGGCCGGGTGCGGCCGGTACTGCTTATGCCTGCTGACCGGCTTGAGAAACTATCGCGTCAGGACGCCGAGCATATTCTGCTACACGAGTTGGCTCATATTAAGCGCGGCGACCTGCTGGTGCATGGGTTTTATATCTTGCTGCAGATCGTTTATTGGTTCAATCCTTTGTTGTGGCTGGTACGCCGGCAGATGCAGCATTTACGTGAGTTGTGCTGCGACGCAACGGTTGCGCGGATTCTGCGTGAGCGGACGAGCGAATATCGTGATACGCTTTTGGAGACAGCGAGGGAACTACTTGCCAAACCGGTTGAGCCGGGCCTTGGCCTGCTGGGCCTGTTCGAGGACTCGAACCGCCTGCTGACTCGCCTGCGATGGTTAGAGAAGAAAACCTGGCGACACCACCGCCTCCGCATCGCGATAATCTGTACGATAGTAACTCTGATGTTCGCCTGCGTTCTGCCTATGGCAAAAAGTACAGAAAAGAAAAATGACATTCAGCAAATTGGCTATGTAGATAACAGGTCGAACTCTGCTTCAAATCAGATTTCACTTGATGTGTTTGATACACTAATGGAAAGCTTTTCTCTTCAGAATAAAAAACAGAATTTTTCAGCAACTTTACCCAACGGCGTAACGGTTGAGCTTGTGGGGGTTTGTGAACATCCCAGCAAAGGCAAACAATGGTGGCGACCGGATGGAAGTGAACTGGAAGAGATACCTTACCTGTATAAAGATTTCGGTAAAAGAGCCAGTTATGTATCTAAAAAGGCTTTGGAAATTGCGGTTAAATTTCACAATTTTAAGGGCAAGCCCGGAATCACATTAAATATTCCAAACAGCGGATTTAATTCCATCGGTGAAATACATGATATTTGGGCAACCACCGCTGCTGTTGAGCGAGTAAAGAAAAATGTTGATTTCAGATTTGGTATTGCAACAGGCCGGTGGAAAACAATAAAAACTGCTTCTGCTATAGGCGCAAACACCTTTGTAGGCGAGGAAGGCAGTTTTAGTTTCTCAGAAGCTTTTGAAGCGGACAACCATACCGGAATAGTTATTACTCATGACAGAGATTCCAGGCAGGAAAATATTCGCATAGTTGCGGTAGATAACGACGGAAATATTCACATGCCAAGCGGAGCCAGTGTCAGCGGCGTTGGCACATGGGTACAAACAGCAGTTAGATTTAAGAATATCCCTTTGGAAAAAATCAAAGAATTCCGGTTCCAGACCCGTCCATACCAAAGGGTAGCTTTCCAAAACGTCTCCCTCAAGCCGAATTACAAAACCGATGTGCAGGTTGAAGTTGAAAAAGCCGATGTGCAGGCTGAAATTGCCCAATGGGGAAGCATACCTATAAAACATTCTCGTTGGTATGTTCGCCGATTTGAATCTATCGCATTTGTTCGCTGTAAGATGCCGATACAAATGGATGAATCCGGATTAAGACCGTTAGTATCGCGCAAAGATGTAATAGCCGGGGAACAAGCCAGCTACGCGGCGATTATGCGGAGTGAGAGTTTTTTAAGTCGAGTATTGCAGCGTATAAAAGTGCGGCAAACGCAGTGGTTCCAGCAGTATAGTAAAAATCCAGAAAAACGAATAGTATCATTAAAAGACAGCTTTTCGGCATGGCCTATAAAAAACACGGAATATGTGAAAGTAAGCATGAAGACAAAAAAGCCCAAGGAAGCCAAGCTCATACTGGACGAGGCTTTGAAGGAATTCCAGCAGCATAGCGAAAAGCTTGAAATTTTCCCAAATACTAAACCTGTGCCAAATAAAAAAACCGATGTGCAGATTGAAGTTAAACGCGTGGGTCAAAGTCCTACGCTACAAGGGGACGCTTCTCGAATATTGGAATTGCGAATTGTTCATTCCGAGACAGAGATTCCGCTTGAAGGTGCTGCCTTGAAGATTGGTATGGATGTTTCAGAGGCTGACAACAGAGTAAAGTGGGTCGAAAGTCGAGGTGAAACAGACTTGGCCGGCTGTTATGGAGTTGAAATTCCTGATGTGGATCCTAAACGAATTACAATAAAAGCCCAGAAAGAGGGTTTTGTTTCCGCAAGTTTCCACTGGAATCCTCAAGCACATGATTTGCCTGCCGATTTTACAATATCCCTGGCTCCGGCAACATCCATCGGCTGTGTGGTGCAGAACAACAAAGGCGAGCCGATCCCAAATGTTCACGTTGAAGTCTGGATTCCGGCTAAAAACCATGTTAGTTATCTGCTCTCGTCCAATCAAAAAACTGACAGCGAGGGGCGCTGGCGATGTGATTCGGTGCCGGCCAACCTGGATGGGATTTCCTTTAATTTTTCACAAAGAGGCTATGCGGCGCAAAACCTGCATGGCCAGTTCGGTAAAACACCGGTGCTGCCGATTGAGCAGCTTCGTAATCATACCGCCGTGATAACACTTCGGAAAAGGCTGGAGTTTCCTATGAGGGTCATAGGCGGGGATAACGCAACCATCACTAACGGTGGTTTTCTGGCAAGCAGCAATGGGACAGCTTTAATCGGAATTATAAAAAATGAAAATAATCCAGGTGAATTTGTCGGGAGTTTCGACGAAGAGGACAGGGGCAGACAAGCCATTCTTGTCGCAAAAGCGCCGGGCTGGGCGCTATCTATAAAAGAAATCAATCTTCCTCCTGATAATACACCAGTGGAATTTACGCTCGGTCCTGCGCGTACAATTAAAGGACGGGTCGTAGATGAAGGGCAGAATCCCATAGCCAGGGCATACGTTAGAACAAAAAAATGGGGCAAGTACGATTTTCGTTACAGAGAAAGCGGCTGGTTCACTTACACCGATCCAAACGGTTACTTTTCCTGGACAGAAGCTCCGGAAGATGAGTTGGATTTCAGCGTTGGACATGAAAGATATATGTGGAACCGCATTAAGATGGCACCATCAGAAAACGACTATGTCATTACTCTAAAGCCTGCTATTCGCATTCACGGGATGGTAACAGATGCCGAGACAGGAAAACCAATCGAAAAATTCCGACTGTTTCCTACGGAATACACAGGAGGGGGTATTTATTTCCAACGACTCGATGCTAAATTGTACACAAACGGACAATTTGATTTTAATCATAATAATTCTTATAACGGCCGGATAATCGCTATCGAGGCCGAAGGTTACAAAGCAGTTGTTTCCGTGCCGTTGATAGTTGACAAGGGAGATTTTGTCTATAATTTTCAATTGCACAAAACTACCGGTACTGATGACCTGGTACGCTTTCCTGACTATCTAAGGACGGAGGAAGCAAAGAAATTTCTGGCCGGGACGTATTTCATTGAGGACTCTCAAAAAGCGTTGATGCTTGAAAAATTAAAACAGAATAACAAACAGATAGAAAAGAAATTTAGGCCTGTAAATAATATATATGAAGGCGATTTCGTTTTAGATAAAGATATACCCATCGAACTATGTGCGGGCACGTCGGATAATCCATATATTATTACAGCAGAATCGGTCCGTTTCAAAAAGCTTGATAACAAACATTTAATAGCGTCTCCGAAGTTAAGAATCCTTTCCTGGCCAAAATTCGAATATTCAATGAAAAGTGAGCTGCTTGATGCCGATGGTAAAGTATTATATGTGGGCCGATCAGCAGGCGGCAATGCCGGAATAATATTCGGAATCCCCTTCGAAACACACAGAACAGGCCACATTGAACTTGGATGGCAAATAGACATCTCCAAGGTGAAACGGTTTAAAATTACTATCTATCCACAATCTGTCAGCGATAAAGATGCGAGAGTTGTAAAGAAGTTTTTTGCCCACATTGATCGCGAAATCGGAAAGCTCGTACCCCAATACCCTCAGCTTGCTGACTGGGATACGGTAAAAACGGACTCCAGTTGGCACAGTGCCGGGAAGAAAGTAACTGATGAACGATTCACATACAGACATGCTTTATTATCGGGAAAACCTTCCAACTATGCGGATTTATATGGAAGAAATGGTTGCAGTATACAAATTAGTGTCGTTATAAAAGAAACATGGAATCGGCGGGCTGAGTATGGAAGCGATCCAAGTATTTTTGTCTTTAAGATGGGAAATTTCTTTGTGGTTGCAATAGTCAGAACGAAAAAACCTGAAGTTCCTGAGTTGGAACAAAAGATAAATGATATAATTAAATCCGCTGGTATTATCGCTATTCAAAAAACCGATGTGCCGGTTGAGGAGAAAGAGACAAGAGAAAAGGTGTCAAGTGTTATTGGTGCTGATCTGCCAAAGTCTGCAACGGCCATCAAGTTTTACTTGGAATCATTTATGGATGTGGGTATTGGTTTTATAAGATTTGATATTCCACTGCCGGATTTGAAGCTTTTGTTGGAAAAATCAGTGATACTTCCTGATTTCTCAGAACTCAAAGAAGACCCTTTGATAAAAAAGCACATGAAAGACTACCAATATCAGAATGTTAAATGGTGGAAGCCGAATGAATTAAAAAATACAGTATATGCAGAATGGTCAAAAACGAAGAAGGCTTCACAAGAGACAAACAGCCCCCTGGTTTATAAGAACTTACAGATTTCCGTATCTGCACACAGCACAAAGATTACAGGTGGTGAACCATCTCAAAACCAGATAATGCGTGTTTATATAAAAGCTCATGGAGAAACCTTTGTCCCATTATCCCCGAACTCCGACGAGAAGGTTGAGGTTATTGAAAATAAAAAAGGTGGGTCAGGAAACCACCCTACGGTTGCTAACCAGAGAGAGAGGCTCGAGGATTTCCTCGGTATCCGCTTCACAGAATGCCGTGATATTCACTTTTACGACGCCGGCATGTTGGGCTTAGGGGATTATGCGACCTTTATTTCGTTCGAAGTGCCGAAGGATAGCTTAACGATGCTGCTTGAGCAGTCCCCAAAATTGCCAATCTATAATGAATTCAGGGTTAATGCGCAAGGTATGACTTTTATAGGGCGGGTGGTGAAAGATATTGATTGGTGGAAACCCACTGAGTTGGAAAACCCGGTAACCGCTGTAAAATCGTGGTGTACACTCTATGAGGGGGACAAGTGTGCTCTTTATGCCTGTGCGTCCGTCGCTTTTGCTGAAACAGAAAGCGGCTGGGTGCGCGTTTATATCCGTTGCCATGCGGAGGCATGGCCATCGGTAGAGTATTTTTTACGACCCCCTGAAAAGTCGACTGAACAGGTTAATTAGAGCCTGTCCGGAATTCTGATTTTTTGTCAAGCTGGCGGTTTGGATATTTGGCAGGGGTACAAGATTCTGATATTTCGAGGATTTTCATCACTTGCGGATATCAATTTCACCATTTTGTCGATTTTGACGCATACTTTTGTAAACGGCGGAGTAAAAGTGCGGCGGGTGGCGGACCAAAACCGCGGCACCCAAGCCCTATTTACCCCGCTCACTGCGGGATGTCAAACATTTTTCATCTCCTAAACACCTACCCCCGGATTTCCCACGTATCCCGAGGACATACCATCACTTTTTCCGGCGTTTCAGACGCTGCCTTGAGTCTCTCAGGCGATAGCTTTCACCATTGGCCTCCAGAATATGTACACGATGGGTCAGGCGGTCCAGCATTGCCCCTGTCAGTCGTTCGCTACCCATCACTTCAGTCCAGTTCTCAAAAGGCAGATTCGTCGTTACGATTAGACTGGTCCGCTCATAGGCTCGGCTGATCACTTCATACAACAATTCCGCACCGGCCTTGGAAAATGGCACATATCCCAATTCATCCAAAACTAAAAGGTCATGTCTTTCTAACTGACCTTGCATACGCTGAAGTTGACGCTCTTCCTGCGCCTCCCGCAATTGGGTTACCAATTGGCTCACGGTAAAGAATCGTACGCGACGCCCCTGGGAACAGGCCGCAAAGGCAAGAGCACTGGATAAGTGAGTTTTGCCCGTGCCGCTGTTGCCGACAAATAGTATATTTTCATGACGATCGATATATTCCCCGGTCATCAGTTCCCGAATCAGAGTTTGGTTAATGGATGGCTGCGCCTTAAAGTCAAATGTATCCAGCGTTTTGATCACTGGGAAACGGGCGGATTTGACCCGCCTTTCAGCGGCCCGTCGCTCCCGGTCAATTAGTTCCCGTTCCGTCAGGCGAAGAAGGTACGCAGGATAGTCCAGACGTTCCTTGCTGCAAGTAGCAGCCAGGGAGGCATATTCCTGCAACATCGTCGGCAGCTTCAACTGTTTGAGGTAGTGTTCCAGCAGAACGGTAGGTTTTTTCTTGCTCATGCCACACCTCCTACCGTCAGAAGACTGCTATAAGCGTCCAGGTCACATGCCGCCGCCGTCACGTAACGCAGATGCTCGCGACCGTCCAGGCTAAAAGTGCTTTGCCCCCAACTCGCCAGGGGATCGGCAAACTGGGTTATGCCATCGGCACTATGAATACGTAATTGCAGGGCATTTTCAATCGCCGTGGCCAATTGGACAAGAGTATATTTTTCCAACAGGCATAATATCCGAATATACTCACGCGTTCCATCTTCCTGTTGGGCTTCCAGACGGTCACGTAATATCTGGAAACATTCCGGTAAAGACCAGTTCTCAAAGGGGAGAGCATGGTCCAGGCTGTAAGGCTTACGCTCCAACATAGGCAAATAATGAAGGGGATTGAAAATCTGCTGCTGGCGATCCCAGCAGCGATCATGTACCGCCACCACCTTGGCCCAATGGCATAGTTCCACCCGATCCGTATAGCCTTTAGCCACGATCTCATGATAGGCGTATTCCACCGGCACCGAATAGTCATTCGTATCGAAACGCACTAAGGATTCGGAATCAGCGGAGGTCTTCTCCACCCGGCAGGCGTCAAAAGGCGCTGTGGGAAGCTCGCCAAAGTTGGCTTGATCATCTTTGAGCAACTGGGCCTTGGTAGTTTTCTTACCACGCAATCGACGATCAAGATCATCACGGCACATCCCCAAAAGGTATTCATTCAACTCGGCAAAATCCCTGACCTGCGGTACGGGAACCATGAAATTCAAGCGGGAAAACCTGACGATCCCTTCCACTACCCCTTTCTCATTGGCCCGGCGGACCAGACAAAAATGATAGTCGAACAGATAATGACTGACCAACTGAAGAAAACCGGTGCTCAGGCGACGCTTGCGCGAGCCGATGATCCTGGATATCATCACCCTGCTGTTGTCGTAGGTGATCCGTTGGGGAACGCCTCCAAAGAACTCAAACGCCCGAACATGACCTTCCCAGAACGTCTCGGTGCATTCACGATCAAACGCCATCACGAAAAACGCATCTGAGTAAGGCAGCGTCATTACAAAGAAAGCAATCTTACGTAAAACTCCGGCCATCTTGACCAACGCATAACCAAAATCCATTTGAGCCTCGCCCGGCCGATGACTCAAGGGCATAAATACTTCTTTGTTATGCTTTTTGATCTCACGCACGGCATCCTTGACAATGGTATAACCACCCGTAAATCCCTCCCGCTGCAAACGGTGCCAGATATGCTTGGCCGTGTGATACTGCTTGGCCTGATCCTCCTTGAGCATCTCCACAATCCGGCCCAGCCACGGGCTGATCCTGGGCTTTCTCACCGGCTTCGCACGGCAATAGCCTGGCGGTGAACTGTGCTCCAATATCTTCTCCAGAGTCTGCCAATGCATGCCGGTCTCTCTGAGAATTTGGCGTTTACTTACTCCTTGTTTCAATACCCGATGTCGAATTTCCTGCCATTGTTTCATGTCCGTATACACTCCTGATCCTCCGTAAAACAGGTCCTACCAGCCACCTACACAGCAGCAATTTTGACCAATTCTACAGAGTTCTCGTTAGAAGTGCCGCACTTTTACTCCGCCCCGCCACCCGCCGCACTTTTACTCCGCCGTTTACAACTTTATCCGTCAAAATGCATTTTACGGGATCAAATGGCTTGCTAAGCAGCTTTCTGCTGGTCTTTTTCCTGTGCGATCTTCAATCTCGCCAGCACCCACAGGTTGTGGGACAGAATGCTCAGGCCCATGTGGACATGACGATTGTCAAAGCCTTTTTGTTTCATGGGTGAGCCGCAAAAACAATTACTCAAAATACCGATCCTGGCCTCTGTCTGACTGCGGCGATTCTGGGCTTCTCGGAATTTATTTTCTTCCAGGCGTTCGGCCAGCAAAGCTGGGTTACGTGGACAAACGGCATTAAAGATGTCATTGCTTTCCAGGTATTCACGATTCGTCTTACTGTCAAAACCGCGATCTCCGGCCATTGGTTTTACTTCCACGCCAAGGTGATCTTTAATACGCTTATGACTTTCTTTTAGCATTTTACTGTCAGCCGAAGCCTGGTCGCGAAAGAACTTCCAGTCAATAATCATCCCGTCAGACTGTTCGGCCAGATACAGCGTATTGCCAAATTCAACTTCCGCACCGGTTTTACGCCGGACTATCACATTGACATCATCTTCATACAAACTCAAAATCTTATTTTCATTTGCCACCTGACGTTCGCCAATGATACGTTCGTGGGCATTCTTGATGGCAGTATCGAGTTTGTCGGTTACACTGGTTATCTGTTTGAGTATATCTTTGGCTTGAGAACGAGATATTTCAGATGTTTCCCATTTGTTTTCAAGAAGTTTCAAATGATTCATCGCATGTTTACAGACACGCTTCATTAATTTTTTCATTTTTCGCAAAATGCCCTTTCGAAGCTGTTTCGCTCCTTTCTTACGCTTAGCGAAAGTCATTCCCATACAGAGTTTATTCATTTTAGAGATAAACATGCCGGGTTCGATGGGCATACGATGAGACAAACCGACTTTACGAATCCGAGCCGTTGCTTTCATGAGGGTGCGGGTCGCATCTCTAAGCAATATCCAATCGACCGGATGATGAATGTTAGCTGAAATGCAAGTACAGTCAAAATAACTTTGACTAAAATCAAGTGGCTCACAGAGTATTTTCGATGTTTCATCCTGGGCGATATGAAACAAACACCTTTCCACCTCTTCTATCAATTCCGGCGGCAGTGAATTCTCAAGGTCGCCAACCGTACTTTTGCCGGGAACTTTAGGCAGAGCAAAACGATTTATGCAGCAAAACCACTTGTAAAGATCGCTGTGAGACAAGGCCAATGAGAACTTACGCAATGATAAATTCAAACGCTTGCGAAGAACCGACATTCGCAAAGCCATAACAGCATTAGCATGAACATTGAGACGTTCGTTGCTGGTCAACTCCAGGGATTTGCCCGTTCCATAAACCGAAATGTATTTGTTGACGTAAGCAACGTCAAGAAAATATTCGATGATCGGACATTCAAGATCACTGGTAACGATGATGTCATTTATCGCTATCAAAAGCTCACGTTCCTGACGGTATTCAGCATTGCCAAAATCTTCAGGAATATCTTTGTCAAACCGGCCTTGGACAGGTAAAATTGTCGCCATAGGTGTGTTCCTTTATAGGTAATAATTACTTTTGCTAAGATAATTATAACACACCTATTTTAGCTTTCTAAGCCAAAAACGCGATTCTTAATAATATAAATTTGACGCAATCCGTTGCACTACAAACAGTTGCAAGCAACGGACAGGCTCTAATTAAGTAGGGTGCGATATATCGCACCATTTAATCTGAACATCACTTGAGGCTATTGGAGATGAAAAAGATGGGTCAAGAACGCACCCTGCTTATGGCAGAGGGAAATATGAAATATTTTCTAAAAAAGCACTTGACTTATTATCGTGATATTACGATAATATAAGTATAAAGAAAGGACTCTGAATGCCGAAAACAGGCATTACTATTTTCAAGGATGATGATGGCTCTGTGCCGTTGCTGAATTGGCTGGACAGGCAGCCTGACAGAGCAAAGGCCAAATGTATTGAAAAAATCAAGTTAAGGATAGATAATGGCTAAAAAACGAAAATCTTCCGATGCGGTAAAAATCCTGCATGATCGTTATATAAAGAACAATCCTGAAATGGCTCAGCTATTACAGGACGAGCGGGAAAAGTCTGAAGTCGCACGGCAGATTTACAACATTAGAAAAAAGGCTGGTCTTACTCAGGCCGAATTAGCCGGGGAGATCGGTACAACTCAATCAGTAATAAGCTGTCTGGAAAGTGCCGACTACAACGGCCACAGTTTAGAGATGCTTCGCCGGATAGCTCATGCCTTGAATTGCAGGATTGAGGTTCATATCGTACCCGAAAA
>Ga0255372_10237_pt1 | contig 10289 bp, 8 predicted proteins | sample ANMaggSeSYBR01E8_FD_182092 | JGI IMG/M metagenome (GOLD analysis project Ga0255372, IMG submission 182092) | Sediment cell enrichment communities from methane seep in Santa Monica Basin, California, United Staets - ANME aggregate JGI... | ecosystem: Environmental > Aquatic > Marine > Cold seeps >...
TAATTGAGGTAAGCCTCGATCCTTTAGTGACCTTCGACCAGGAAGGGGTCATACTGGATGTGAACGAGGCAACGATTCGAGCTACAGGCAGAAGCCGGGATGAGTTGATTGGAACGCCGTTCGCTGATTATTTTATAGATCCTGATAAAGCATACAAGGGTGCCATGCTGACCTTTGAAACCGGAAAAGTCAGGGATTACGAACTGGTCATGAAAGCAAAGGACGGAACCGAGACAATTGTGGCCTACAATGCTTCGGTATACAAGGACCAGACAGGAAAGGTGGTTGGTGTATTTGCTGCTGCCCGTGACATTACAGAGCGCAAGCAGGCAGAGCATGAGATACTGAATCTTCAGCGCTACACTCGTGGATTAATTGAGGTAAGCCTTGATCCTTTAGTGACCTTCGACCAGGAAGGGATCATTCTGGATGTGAACGAGGCAACGATTCGAGCTACAGGCAGAAGCCGGGATGAGTTGATTGAAACGCCGTTCGCTGATCATTTCACTGACCCGAAAAAGGCATATAAAGATGCGATGAAGGTCTTTGAAACCGGAAAGGTCAAGGATTACGAACTGGTCATGAAAGCCAAAGATGGAACCGAGACAATTGTGGCCTACAATGCTTCGGTATATAAGGACCAGACAGGAGAGGTGGTTGGTGTATTTGCTGCTGCCCGTGACATTACAGAGCGAAAGGGAGCAGAGCATGAGATACAGAATCTTCAACGCTACACTCGTGGATTAATTGAGGTAAGCCTTGATCCTTTAGTGACCTTCGACCAGGAAGGGATCATTCTGGATGTGAACGAGGCAACGATTCGAGCTACAGGCAGAAGCCGGGATGAGTTGATTGGAACACCGTTCGCTGATCATTTCACTGACCCGAAAAAGGCATATAAAGATGCGATGAAGGTCTTTGAAACCGGAAAGGTCAGGGATTACGAACTGGTCATGAAAGCAAAGGATGGGACCGAGACTATTGTATCGTACAATGCTTCAGTATACAAGGACCAGACAAGAGAGGTGGTTGGTGTATTTGCTGCTGCCCGTGACATTACAGAGCGCAAGCAGGCAGAGCATGAAATACAGGATCTTCAGCACTACAATCGAGAATTAATTGAGGTAAGCCTTGATCCTCTTGTAACCTTCGACCAGGAAGGGGTCATTATGGATGTGAACGGGGCTACAATTCGAGCTACAGGCAGAACCCGGGAAGAGTTGATAGGAACCCCATTTGCTGATTATTTCACAGATCCTGATAAAGCATACGAAGGTGCCATGCTGACCTTTGAAACCGGAAAGGTCAGGGATTACGAACTGGTCATAAAAGCAAAGGATGGGACCGAGACTATTGTGGCCTACAATGCTTCAGTATACAAAGACCAGACAGGAAAGGTTGTGGGCGCATTTGCAGCGGCACGTGACATTACCGAGCGAAAAAAAGCTGAAATTGCACTATCTGAAAGCAAAGCAGAACTCGACTTGATCTTCAAGATCGCTGCTGATGGAATGTGTGTAATAGATGCTGATCATAACATTGTCAAGGTGAATAAAACCTTTATCCGAATGGTGGACATGAATGAGGATGAAATCATAGGCAAAAAATGCTACGATATCTTTAGCGGGGAACTATGTCATTCAGAAGATTGTCCACTTGAGAAGCTAAAAAAAGGAGAACGGTTTGCTGAACATGAATCTGTCAAGAAGCGACCAGATGGTAAAGAGATACCGGTTATTGTGAATGCTGCAAGATTAGAGCAAAACGGCAAATTTGTTGGGATTGTAGAGGATTTTAAAGATATTACAGAGCGTAAGCAGTCTGAAGAAGAAATTCGTGATCTTCAGCACTACAATCGTGGATTGATCGAAGTAAGCCTTGATCCTCTGGTCACTTTTGATCATGAAGGGATCATCATGGATGTGAACGAGGCAACGATACGGGCTACAGGCAGAAAACGGGACGAGTTGATAGGAACCCCATTTGCTGATTATTTCACAGATCCTGATAAAGCATACAAAGGTGCCATGCTGACCTTTGAAACCGAAGAGGTTCGGGATTACGAGCTGGTCATGAAAGCCAGGGACGGAACCGAGACCGTCGTTTCATACAACGCTTCGGTCTACAAGGATCAGACCGGAAAGGTTGTGGGCGCATTTGCGGCTGCCCGTGACATTACCGAGCGAAAGGGAGCAGAGCAGGAGATACAGTATCTTCAGCGCTACACTCGTGGATTGATCGAGACGAGCCTGGACCCGCTTGTAACCTTTGACCAGGAAGGGATCATACTGGATGTGAACGAGGCAACGATACATGCTACAGGCAGAGGAAAAGAAGAGTTGATCGGAACCCCATTTGCTGATTATTTTACAGATCCTGATAATGCATACAAAGGTGCCATGCTGACCTTTGAGACCGGGGAGGTCAGGGATTACGAACTGGTCATGAAAGCAAAGAATGGAACCGAGACTATTGTATCGTATAATGCTTCAGTATACAAGGACCAGACAGGAAAAGTCGTGGGCGCATTTGCGGCTGCCCGTGACATTACCGAGCGTAAGCAGGCTGAAATTGCACTGTCGGAAAGCAAAGCAGAGGTCGACCTGATCTTCCAGATCGCTGCTAATGGAATGTGTGTAATAGATGCTAATTATAACATTGTCAAGGTGAATAAAACCTTTATCCGAATGGTGGACATGAATGAAGATGAAATCATAGGTAAAAAATGTTACGATATCTTCAGAGGGAAACTCTGCCATTCTGAAGATTGTCCACTCGTGAAGCTAAAAAAGGGAGAACAGTTTGCTGAACATGAATCTGTTAAGTTGCGATCAGATGGTAAAGAGATACCGGTTCTTGTGAATGCTGCAAGATTAGAGAAGAAAGGCAAATTTATTGGTATTGTAGAGGATTTTAAAGATATCACAGAGCGTAAGCAGGCTGAAATTGCACAGTCTGAAAGCAAAGAAGAGATCGACCTGATCTTCCAGATAGCTGCTAATGGAATGTGTGTAATAGATGCTGATTTTAACATTGTCAAGGTGAATAAAACCTTTATCCGGATGGTGGACATGGATGAGGATGAAATCATAGGTAAAAAATGTTACGATATCTTTAGCGGGGAACTCTGTCATTCAGAGGATTGTCCACTCAAGAAAATACAAAATGGAGAACAGTTTGCTGAACATGAATCTATCAAAAGGCGATCAGACGGTAAAGAGATACCGGTTATTCTGAATGCTGCAAAATTAGAGAAGAAAGGCAAATTTGTTGGTATCGTAGAGGATTTTAAAGATATCACAGAGCGCAAGCAGGCTGAAGAAGAAATTCATGAACTTCAACGTTACAATCGTGGATTGATCGAGGTAAGCCTTGATCCTCTGGTCACCTTTGATCAGGAAGGGATCATCATGGATGTGAACACTGCCACAATACGGACTACAGGCAGAAGCAGGAACGAGTTGATCGGAACACCCTTTGCTGATTATTTCACTGACCCGGAAAAGGCGCATAAGGGTGCAATGAAGGTCTTTGAAAAGGGGGAGATCAGGGATTACGAACTGGTCATGAAACCTAAGGATGGGACCCAGACCACTGTAGCGGTTAATGCCTCAGTATATGTGGACCAGACAGGAGAAGTTGTGGGCGCATTTGCTGCGTCACGCGACATCACCCTGCAAAAGAAGGCAGAGCACGAATTACAGGAAACCGTCAACAGGCTTGAGGTTTATACTACCCGGATAAACAGCCTGATGGTAACCATGTTAGACCAGATCACAGTGGAAAAGACAAAAGGAGTGATCCTTGACATCTCAGGATTACCACCTGATGAAGAAGTTGCAGAACCTTTGATCAACATTGCAAAGTTTGCAAGACAGCTCGGTGCCACATGTATTATTACAGGTATTAAACATGAGGCAGTACAAAGATTAACTGATGCTGGTGCCAACCTGGCCCCAATAACTACTGAAAAGTCATTACTTGATGGTCTGCGATATACTATAGCAATGATAGATGAGGAAGAATGAGGTGAAAATATGGTCGAAACCAAGAAGGAAAAGCTGGATCAGGTGTTGGCCAAATTCATGCAGGTCGGACAGATAAAAGCAGTGGGTATCGTGAGTGTGGAAGGCCTGCTGATAACATCTATAATGCCACCTGATATGAATGAACGTATTGTGGGTGCGCTCTGCTCGACAATTATTGCAAGTGCGGAAACTGCAAGTTCCCAGATGGGAACCGGAGCGGTATCTGAGGTAAACATTAAAACCGAGCATGGGATATTGTTGCTTAAACCTGCAGGAGAAAAGGCTTTGCTCTTTGCCCTGGCTGAAGTGGAGGCCCAGTTCGGGTTGATAACACTGGAGATCGAGATAAGGAGTAAACAGGTCCAGGATATACTGGAAGAGGTATAGGATAATGGACTTGAAGAAGACCTACATCCCGCGGCTGGATGATATCCTTGGTGGAGGTGTACCGAAGGGATCATCGATGTTGTTCCAGGCAATGCCTGGTATCATGTCTGATGTCTTCGGGTACCAGATCATTTTAGAACGGGTAGAGTTGGAGAGTGAGATCGGTTTTATTTATACTAATACCCGGATGCCGGTTGAGATAGAGCGTGTATTTGATAAATATGGATGGGACTTTGTATAGTGATATGTTAAATGCAACAATAGTATTGGGCTCATCTCCGGTTTCTATGACCAGTTCATAATCCTTTACCTCTCCCGTATCAAATACTTGCTCTACTGCATTGTTTGCTTTAACCGGATCACTAAAGAGATCAATAAAAGGTGTTCCTATCAGCTCATCCCGTTTTTTCCCGAAAAATCGAACTGTTGTGTTGTTCACATCAACAATAATACCTTTAGTATCAAAAATTAACAGAGCATCCTGACTAATTAATCGCAATTCTTTTTCCAGGAAAAGAAGTGGTGAATCTTGTATGGTCTTATTCATCTAAAACCCCGGGTAATCAGTAATTATTGCTTTTTTCTCATTTTATATATGTTACATTATTTTATATTAGTCTATTGTTAGGATAAAGTCTGACATTTTGTGTATACACATCAGGTAGTATTCACGGAATCAGGACTTAGTAATTTCAAATATCAGAACGGGAAGTATCAGTCCATTTAGTTTTTTTCTTCCTTGCGCGGTTCAATATTGCCTGCACACCGCAAAAGCTGATCAGCCATACATGGAACACCAGCCCCACAGTCTTGAACAATACACGACTCTGCCCCTTTGACCAGAGCCTTAATCCATAGATCGGGACAATGGGGGTCAGCAAAAATGCCGCAAAAGGTAGCGTCATGGACGTAAACCATGCCAGCTTCTGGTTCACAGGGATGGGTGCTGAGTAAAATCGCACCATATTCTCCTCCACTCCCTCCAGTGCACCTGACATCCATCGTATCCGCTGGTTGTAGAGTTCTTTCAGGCTGGTGGGGCCCTGCTCACCCACTTTTGTTTCTGCAAGTACAGGTTTTTTGCCGTTGATGTACATCCGCTGCGTGAATTCCAGGTCTTCACAGTACACATCTTCGTTGAGACTCGTACCATCAAGTGCCCTTGCATCTATCACACCGATAAGCCCATTGAATTGTTTGAACCCGTCAAAGCGTTCATACAGCCGGTACACGTCTGCGAAAAATGAATATTCTGCAGCGATTATCATGGCCACCCACCCTGAATCCTGGTTAGTGATGTAACGTGTGCCGCTTGCTATCACGGCATCTATTTCAACTTTAAGGGCATCGATGCACTTCAATATAAAATCGGGTTCGGGGCGACTATCCACATCAAAAAGTGCAATGTGATCTGCATCCAGAATCCCATCCGGCCCCCTGATGGCATACAGGCCGTCATTGATGGCACCACCCCTGCGCCCCCGTGTATCAAACCGGGCCAGGTAACCAATATTTTCAGATTTCAAATACCGGGTCCGATGGTCCGGTCCTTTTGGACAATCTATTATGTAAGTAATATTAACGCTCAGACCTGATGTATCCAGTTGTTTCAGTGAATCGACTGATTTTTGAATTATTGAAAGGGGTTCAAAAGGTGCAACCGGTATCAGTACACAAACTTTTTCCATATAGGCATTATAAAAGTATTAATAGTTTATACAAATATCTGTAAATTTATATTATCGGCCTGAACAGAGAAAATTGAGACAAGAAAATATTGAGAAAATAAAATAAAGAGTTTAAAGAAAAAGGAAACCCCCGCCCCAACCCTTTTGATGATATACTCCCTTTGATAATTTTAAAGTATGACATATTTTAGAGAGGGTATCACTAATATATACCATTGTGTGGATATAGTAACACTATATTCATACTATATAATTTTACTTACTGTTCCATTCACTGAGAATATCCACATCTTTTAATATTTTTACACTTACTACACCGCCGATAACCAGATTCAGGTAGTATGTAATTAACCGCCATGCTGCCACCACTATCCCTAATATGGAAACTGGGACCAATATTCCGAAAAGTGCGGCCCCGCCCAGTTCTGCGACCCCGCTGGCTCCTGGTGTAACCGGCACTATCATGATAAATGTCAGGAACACCTGTACTGCCATAGCCACCGTAATAGATGGCGGCTGGTTCAATCCCAGCAGGATCAGCGGCAATACCATGAATTCCACGATCCAGTATATCATGGTACATATACACCCGAAAAACAAACCCTGCTTACCTGTTCTCATAAGGGCCCACAGGCTATTATGGAAATTCAATAATTCTTTATCAATGAACTGTATCAGGTGTTCTGTCCTGTCAAATCTTCCAACTCTGTGAAGACCACGAGAGATAAGTGATGAAAGCCAGTCTATGAATGTCGGGTTCAACAGGCCGCCAATAGCCACAAACACCATTAGCAGGACAAATAACTCTGCACCGATTATTGCCAGGTCCATCTCCCGGCTTATCAGTGAACCACTTAACACCCACAGCGCAAACGGAGTGGCAATTAAAAGCAGCAGGGCATCCAGTACACGCTCACCTATAACCACAGCCGAGGCATCGCCCACCGGTACATTTGCATTGCGGTTCAGCATATGTATCCTGACAGGTTCACCGCCTGCCATTGATGGCGTCACTGATGCAGCGAACAGGTTTGCTATTACAATCTCAGTAGCATCTTTGACCCCTATCCTGTATCCCAGGGCCTCAGTCATCACTTTCATACGCAGCCCCCATATGAAGTAAGAAACTACATGCAGGGCAACAGCAGCAAGAAGATATACTGGTTCCATTCTCAGAAGGATGGGCAGGGTATCCGGGCCTATGGTAAAAACTGTGACAAGTACCAGAACGATGATACTTATTATTAATGAGATGATAAACAGTTTTTTCAGTCGTTCCATATTGCCATTGAGAGATAATTATTATGTTATATATACCTTGATAGCTTCCATAAACTGTTGAACAACGAAGAAGTTAACACATCCTGCTGAGTGATGCATCCTGATGAAAGAACATACCCTAATGAAATAACACACCCTGATTAAATGACAAAACCTAATGAAATGACAAAACCTGATGAAGTGATATATTGGTCTCAATAATCCTGCCAACAAAAAATGAAGAGTCCTGCATAGGCCCCACCATTACCAGGATCAACGAGATATGCCACAGTCCCAGGATAGTCGTAGTTGATGGCAATTCCACAGACAGGACCGTTGAGATTGCAAAGAAGTACGGTGTAGAGGTCATATTTGACCATGGTCTTGGCAAAGGCGAAGCCTTGAGATGTGCATTTGACCATGTGCAGGATGATGTGGTGTTTTTGGATGTGGACGGCACGTATCCACTGGAACTGATCCCTGATTTTATTGAGGAACTTGCCGAATATGACCTGGTTGTAGGTGAGAGGGTCAGGTTTGACGGTGATGCCCTCCCCAGGTTATTCCTGGTAGGTGATGCCCTTTCAAGGGGATTGTTCAGGCTGCTTTATTCATCAAGGGTGGATAACCTTTCAGGACTCAGGGGACTCAGGAAGGAAGCCATACAGAGAATGTCACTTGAATCTGATGATTTTGGGATAGAGACTGAGATAACCGCCAAGGCTGTGCGGCTGGGACTCAAGATCAAGAAGATACCCATAACCTATACAGCCCGCACCGGCAATTCCAAGTTCAGGCCAATACAAGATGGCATTATCGTACTAAAGGCCATGTTCAGGTACAGGTTCAAGGACCTTTCATGAATTATTGATTTGGGCCGTTATTCATTATACTCCAGGTTTAGCTGGTCTTCGATAATACTGGTCCCTTCAGGTATGACAAGTTCCGGCCACAGGACAACATTAGAATGAACTGTGACATTATCCCTGATCACATCCCTTGGTCCGATCACAGTTTTAGTCTCCAGGATGCAGTTGTTCCCTATCTTTGTGTTATTGTCAATGATGGCTCCTGAGACACAGGTATTCCTGCCTATTTCCACATCATCGAACACAATGGCAGACAATAATCTGGCACCATCCTTGATCACACAGTTCGAGCCTATTGATGTATAGGGTCCGATAAGTACCTGGTTACCGATCGTAGTGTTCTCCCCTATCATGATCGGACCCACAAGGGCAGAATCGGAACCCACCGATACCCCGTTATCCACATTGATCGGTCCAGCCACGCTTGCGTCCTTAATGTTGAAATGGCCTTTGATTATTGTACCGGGGAGTTTCTCAAGTTTCCACCTACAGGCCTGCCTGTATGCTCTTGCATTGCCGATATCGGTCCAGTGGCCCCTGACCAGGTATCCATTTATTCGTTCACCTTGTTCCATCATTTTTGGGAACAGGTTCCTGGCAAAATCGAAAAACGTATTTTGTGGTATCATTTCAAGTACGGCTGGGTCGCAGACATATATTCCTGTACTTGCAAGATTACTGAATATCTCTCCGGGACCTGGCTTTTCTGCAAACCTGTGTATCTCATTATACACGTCCATATCTGCAATACCATAATCCTTCGGGTCTTCAATAGGCAGGAGTGCGATTGTTACCTTTGCAGTAGTTTTTTCATGGAAGCGGTAGAACTCGCGAAGGTCCAGGTCCATTACATGATCCCCACCGATCACAATGAAGGGTTCGTTCTTTAGCAGGGACTCTGCATTCTTGATACTGCCTGCGGTTCCGAGTTTGATGGGGTCCCGTACGTATTCGATATGGACTCCGAATAACTGCCCATCTCCCAGTGCATCTTCTATCTCATTGCCCAGATAACCTATGGTTAAGACTATCTCATTGAATCCTTCTGTAACCAGGTGTTCCACAAGGTGTACCACTGAGGGTTTATTCAGTATGGGTATTGTAGGTTTAGGACGGTCAAAAGTCAGCGGGCGAAGACGTGTGCCCTCACCACCACACATAATACAGGCCTTCATTTTTTCACCGGTTTTATATGGAAATGAGACTATATATCATTTCCGTTTTTTGTAATAAGATAGCCTTCTACGCTCAGTAATTCCGGATGAATTTCGCGATGATTCGGTGCAGTGCATGGATATTTGGTCTTCTGTTTACATAAGTGGAATGCTTAATATATCTGTGTCGAAGATCATGTTTGGAGTAAATTTTTAAGCTTCCGGTCCATTTCTTCAGCCGGTCTCGCCTTTATCTCCCTGATAACCTCCCGTTTACCTAAGATCTCCTTAAATTCGATTGTAGTTACTCCCGTTATCTCAGCCGCTTTGCCCAGTGATACTTCTCCTTCCTTATAAAGTTCTATGGCCGCATTAATCTTGAGTTCCGTATTCTCCCTGAACAGGCTTCTCATGGCATCTTTTATTACTTCTAATTCACTTGAATAATATCCCGCCCTTACTAAAGCCTTAATTTTGCGGTCCATACCAATGGTTGGCGTTTCCATCTATATACCTCTTTATTTGATAAAATTATTTTATTGTAATAAAATCCTTTCCTTGATTTTAAAATGGGATGTTGCAATTATTCGTCAATTTGAATTAACCAATAATATAGTTATTCGTTAATTTGTATTAACGAAAAACATATATATTTGTTAGGTCTAAGTAATTGATATGTTATCTATAGAAATGTTAACGCAATTTAACAGATGGTGGAAAACACATTCTGTCGAGCAAGAACTAGCGCCGGATATTAAGCGGGATATGTTTACAAAAATAGAGAAATACTTGAAATTAAGGCAGATTGTGGCTGTTGTTGGTCTGCGCAGGACCGGTAAGACAACCATGATGTTCCAGGTAATAGATGATCTTGTTAAAGGTGGTGTTGACCCTAAAAATATA
>Ga0255372_10231_pt1 | contig 10190 bp, 8 predicted proteins | sample ANMaggSeSYBR01E8_FD_182092 | JGI IMG/M metagenome (GOLD analysis project Ga0255372, IMG submission 182092) | Sediment cell enrichment communities from methane seep in Santa Monica Basin, California, United Staets - ANME aggregate JGI... | ecosystem: Environmental > Aquatic > Marine > Cold seeps >...
CCGGTTTTTCCAAAAATTCCTATATGGTACGCTTCACCTACGCCAAACCTATCTTGCCCGAAATGTTTTAACCACATAGGCAGATTAATACTGGTTCCATAAGTCTTTCCTAAGCAAAATAACTCCTCTTGATAGTCTGCCAATAAAGCATTCATAATTCCCTCATCAAACATTCTGATAGGCGTTCCGGTTGAAGGCACAGTCCCAAAAATGCTTGGTTCAATGGTATTATGATTGTTTGCGAAGACAGAACTTACAGTCATTTTTGCTGTGTGAATATCTTGCTTTTCTGTTATGGGATCAACTCTCCCTCTTTGACGTATTATCCCTCTCATAGTAGGATCCTGTGTCCAAATGTTTTGCATGATTATCTCTGTAATTTGTCCGAGTGCATAGTGATCTTTACCATCTTGATTATAATTAAAAAGGCTAAATTTTCCAACTAAACCCTTATTCACTGCAGTTCCTAATACATCAACCGTCAGTTCACTTGTAGAAGAAGGAGACCCAATTACTCCAATATTTTCTGCCTTTTCAAAATTTTCCTCGATACTTGTCATGATTTCACCTTACTTTCCCCATTCAGTTCTATAACCATGCATGGCAAAATATAAATCTGAATACTCCCCATCCCAATTTTGACTCATTTCCTGTGTGGTTGTTTTTCTTATCGCAGGCAAAGCAGTTCTCAGATGTTTTACCATTCTATCAGCCAAATACAATGGAAATGGCTCCATAAGCCCTGGAACACTGCATTGTGATTTTACAGATTCTAAAAGAACAGATAACCTATTTCTGCTATTTGCTACACTAGTGGGGACTTCTAATCTTAGAGCAGGGATATGATCATATGGGCGATAATAAAAAATACATATTTCTTTTAAATATTGAATAACAGATTTAATCAATGGTTCAGAATCAGATGGAGTATTTTCAACATACCCTCTTTGTGTACCCATTTCAGCAGGAATTGGTCCTACAACCTCACCAGGCTTTAAGACGAAAGAAAGAAGCCCACGATCTTCGTAATCACTGTTCAATTTTAGAATTTTATGTGTTATTTCTTGCCTTGTGGTATATTTTGGAACAGCTGTAAAAATTTGGTCAGTTTTTTTTGAAAGCACGACTTTGATATATGCGGCTAATGCTAGTTTCAATCTTTTTTTCAAATCTAACTTCAAATCTTCTGGTGCTTCATTAAGTACATTGATTGCTTTGTTAATATATACTAAAGGAGTTACAAAGGAACCATCAAAGAAAACTACATTATGAGGCGCTTTAACTGCAAGAGATAATTCCATACACATCATAATGGCACTAGTTATTAAATTTGTAGCATTGTTATGTTTAATTGTAATGATTTTTGAATAATGCCGTGGTTTTGGCCAGTGTCTAACTTCAGTGGGTGGTGCTAACCCTTCAACAGCCACACTAGCAGCGGCTACAATATCCGTCGAGAGAAGTTTCTCTACGGAAAAAGAACCATCTACAGCGCAACAAGTAGGATGTGAAGGTGGTAACATTATATCTAAGTCTTTTTTTAACAATTTCTTTTCCTTTAGTCTTTTTCTGAGGTCAGGTTTAATTTTATAAAGATTCTGAAACGAATTTGATAATTTTAACCCAATTTTATCGCATTGACTTAGCATATCAACTACTAAAGCTTCGGGTAACTCGTTGAAAGGATTCTGATGTGTAATTTCAATCATAATAATATCAAAAAGAGCTTTTACTTTTTTGTGTATTTTCGAGCGTACCCTTAACAACTATAAGTAGGTATTTAATATTGAATAATATCAAAATATGTTAAGGTTTTAACATGCTGATCTTGATGAAAGATTAAAAATCCCGAGCTATTGTAGTTGCTAACCGTTTCACGAACTCTGACATTAAATTATTTTTTTATATATTTCATTAATAATACTACAATCCATATCCCATTCTAAAAATGTACCGGTTAATCTTGATAATTTTGTAATAATTTCTGAGAAATATATTGATTCGTTATCATTTATTTTTTTTTCTAAAGTTTCGAGTCCTAATCGTCCTAATTCTTCAATTAAGTTAAGATAAACAAATGACAATTTATTAATTTTTTTTTCAAATTTTGTTTCATTTAATTTTTGGTTAATTGAATTCAATTTTTGAATCATTGGAAATAACCTAGCTTTACTAGACGCTTTCATAAACTCTTGCATATACTCATACCCTTCTTTTTCTAAATCAAAATTTTCAATGAAAGAAAGTAATTCTTCTCTTGAGAAAGGAAGTTTCTTTTTTGGAGTAAAAGTGAACTGTTCTTCAGTCATTAAATCAAGATAATAACCATTTGAAAAGGGAGGACCCTGATACTTAACATCAATAACCATGAAAATTTTCAAGCTACTATAGAGCTCTAAATATCCAATCAATAAATTTTCATTTTCCATTGCCTTAATTATTATTGTGTGATAGATATGGTTTGGATTCCTAAGGATGGGTTTATAATTATACTTTAGACATAATAATAAGTCATCTGGTTTTTCTCCATTTAATATAGATTCTTTAAAATTTTTATTAGAAATTACTATGTTTTCTTTAATTAGAAAAAGATATTCATAAACTATTTTTCCACAAGCTCTCCAAGTTAGATTAATTGGCCCTTCGGATGTAAAATCAAGGGGTTGATCAAATGGGATGTATTCTATTTTAGATTCTTGAATTATTTTTTCGATATCGATGTCAGGATATTTCTTCTTCATTTTATTATAATGTTTTCTCAATGATTTTTCACTAGGAAACGCCATCTGTACTCCATTTTTACTTTTTCCTATTACATGAGGATGCTTAAATTTAATTCCAGTTGGGGTCAAGATAACTGCTCTATCTTTAAATTTTAAATTCGCTTTAAATTTTTTACGATCATCTTTTTTGAGACTAAGAAAGCCTTCAATAAGTTCGAAGCGGTCTCTTAAAACAATATCAAGTTCAGTTCCGAATTTATTATTGCAAGTCTGACAAATTAATCTTGAGGAATTTAATCTTCCTCTAATGCAACTTGGAATTAGATGTTCCTTTGAAAGTTCTTCAGGTACTGCTTCGCAAAAAATACAAGAGTAAGGCATAATAAAATTGATATAGACTTTTTAATTAGCTTTCAACAAATAATTTTTTTTAGTTTTTTAAATTTTCATTCCGTATTTAATTTGAGTGTAATAAAAATATTAAATACCTAATAGAATACTTCTTTTTAGGCCGGTTATTTCACGAATAATGAAATAAATAATAATGATCTTCTTTTGAACAAGTTATTTTTTAAAATGTTATGTTAATATATATTCATAAGATTTTTTATTTAAGTTAATCTTTAGAAATTTAGTTTAAAGGTCAAAAATTGCATTAGGTAAGGTGATGTTTTGGTTAATCTAGATAGACTCACAGTAAATTATTTAAATAAAATAGGTAAAGAATTAAATATAACATTTAAAAGCTCTAGCAAAAAAGCTGATAAGATAAAGACAATACTTAACGCCGGGATCTCAAATAGCAAACTTGAAGAACTATTTAATAAATATTTAAGCCAGTATCAAAATTCAAGAAGAAAACCTAAAACTACTAAGAAGAAACCCGTTCAAGTCTCTGCAAAATTAGAAGAGCGTATTAATCTACTAGAGGAACAAGTTAAATTTTTAATGTCAAAAATCGATAATTTTGAAGTATATTTAGCGAAAGATCGTTCTTCCAAACTAGTAGGAGGGGGATACAATATAACTGATGTTCAGCTAATAATTAAGTCGAAAGTTTTTCCAGGAGATTCAATATCTATTGATGAAATTATGAATTTAAAGAAACTCAAGAAATATCCTAAAAATTTAATTGAGAAGGCTATTATCGATTTAATAGATGATGAAATTTTTGATGGTTCAGATGGGCGTTCAATTCAGAAGATACACGGAAACATAGCGCGACTGATTCGCAGGTAGGAAAAAAATCTAAAAAGAGGGAATTGTTTGGTATATCAAAGTAGGTTAGCTTGGCCTTCAGCTAGGGATTGCGATAGATTAAATTCTATAATATTTGAAACGAATATTAATCCATTTGGAATAGCAGCTTATAATCCTAATGAACCTATAACGGATTTTGTAGGGAGAAGGGAGGAACTTCTACAATTCAAAGAACAATTACAGATTGTAGTAAATAATAAAATCAGTAGATCTGTGAAATTAAATGGACCTGCAGGTGTTGGTAAATCCACATTATTTAATTTTCTTAAAGAATCCATCGAAAGAGAAAGAATATCTACTAGACCCGATTCTGAGTATATATTAAAGGATTATGATGTATTTTCTACCTACTTTCAAATTCCTGATAAGATATCAGACTTTTTAGACATTTGGAAGCCAATGCTGGAGGGTTTAAGGCCAGGATTCGAAAAAGAAATAGGTTATGATATAAGCTTACCAGAATATATTGCTTTCCAATTAATCTACCGAATGTTTCTAAATGATAGAGAAAAATTAGCTGAAATTATATGGAAGGACATAGAACGACCTCAGAGATTATACCAGGTAGAAATTAGAGATATTATAGATCCATTGTTTTCTCAAGGAGCACCGGCAGTTGTTGCACTCCAAGAGTATTTTTCTTTGAAAAAAAGAGAGCTCCGAGAGGCTTTTAAAGCCAGAATAAAAGGCAGAACATACGAAATCAAACGAGTTGATAATAAAAATATTCTAAATCTTTTCAGAGTTCTTGATGAAGATGATAGTAATGATTATTTGGGATTATTACTAGAAGCTAATTCAGATTTATTTAAAACCAATGATGATCTGATAAATTATTTTAATGATTTAATGCGCTATTATGCTTGTTGCACAAAAAAACAACCGATTTTATTGATTGGAATTGATGAAGCTGTAAAAGCTGATCCCCAAGTATATAATATATATTATCAAAATTTAGGGAATTTGTTTGTAAAATTAAGAAACACTTTAAATGATATATTATTTGTTTTTATCTCTACAACGGAGGATTGGGCAGAGTTTAATAATACTATAAAGAGATACACAGATCTCCAGAGTCAATTAGGAGAGTATATGTACGATATGCCCCTAACTCAAATGAGTGTAGATGAATTGGCTCAAGTTTTCAAAAATCGCATGAATAGATTTTGGGAGAATTATCCTTCCCAACGGCCTCTTGAAGCACCTTATTATCCTTTCTCGGAAAATTTATTTGAATATGTATACCGCTATAAATTGAGAGATTTACGTGATACAATACATTTTCTTAAAGATATGTGGATTAAGTTTAAATATTTAAGAAAAATCCCCAAATTTGAGACGATTTTTGAATCATTGAGAGAAGTCCGGAAATTTGATGCAAGGGGGTTCAATCCTAATACATTTAACAGGTTTGAATGGAATATTATAAAAAATTCATTCAATGATCCTACAAGATTTAGGAGCAATTCTGCAAGATCGTCAGAAGTTGAAAAGGGATTGGAGCATGCTTGGAAGTGTCTCTTATATGAAAATCCACCAACCATTACGAGAGTTGATAATAATTGCACTATTATAACAACTAGTGGTAGTCGTAGACCCGATATTTATTTAGAAATCTTAGGTAATTTAGGAGCTGAATTTCGACGTAAAGTTGAGTTCCAAGTAAAAGCATATGATCATCGAGGGTCGGTTGCCTTGGAACACATTAAATCTTCACTCGAATTATTTAAGGAACAATTTACAGATTTTATATATTTTGTAATTACGGGGAAGGGATTAAAACCTAATGCAGAAGCAGCAATTAAGGATCTGGAAATACGATATCCAAACCGAATTAGGCGTCCAATTTTAACTGAAGACCAACAAGACCGTTTGTATCTATTAGCATTATATAAAGAAATTACTGGAAAAAATTTAGATGGTTACTTACCAAAGGACTTACAAATTGCCAAAGATCTTCTTTCATTTATTATTGGACAATCAGTTGAAGATTTTTTGTCTGGTCTGAAAAGGTTAGCTTTTAGGAGAGCCATTACTGAGGCTGAAATAATATCTCCTCCTGTTATTGAACCATCCCCAACGCCTCAAACTGAATTAACATCTTTTGATGATAATCCAGAAGTAACAGAAGTTACTGTAGGACGACCTGAAACTCAAGTAAAGTGGTTAGTCGAGCATCCCCGTTTAAAACCTTATCGATTTGAGGCATCAGCGCTATGTAGCTACTTAAAAACTCGAGAAAGTGGAAGATATAAATATAAATTTACTATCCCTACAGTGGAAAAAAATGTTATTATGCCTAACGCCTCTCTAAATAAAGGTCTATTTAGAAACCTTGTTAAATTTATGAAAGAAAAGGGCTATATTGTTCCCGAAAAAACTTCATTTAAACTAACAACTATAGGAGAGAAGTTCTACTTAGCAGTTAAAGCGGATCACTATTCATGTTAAAAATAATGTATTAAATTCTAGGAACATTAACCGTTTCACGAAGTTATCGAATAGATATTTAAATTTTTATTCTTGGAATAGTTTTAAAATTACATACATACTAAATATAGAATTGTTCAAAAGATTAAAAAAAACTGTTTTAAACAATTTAACATGAAAATTGACTTACATAACCATTCCTTAGAAGAAGCAAAAGAAGAATTATGCTATTCATTAGAAGAGTGCCAAACACAGATGGATAGCACATTAGAAGTTATCCATGGCCATAAGCACGGAACTTCTATTAGGGATTATATCCGTTCTGATAAATTCTTAGATGAATCTGCAAAACTTGGGCATTTTATAGCATCGAAAAACTTTAATGATGATGGAATGTCAATTTTTCAAATAAAGCTTGCTAAAATTCAAAAACTTAAGAAGGATCACAACTCGAGCACCACTTTTACTAAGGATTATATATGTCATAAATGTAATAAGCTCATGATTCCTATTGAGGGACTTAATTGGATTAAATGTCCAGATTGTGGAAAGTTCCAAAAACGGTAAGAATATATCTAGTAATGATAGATAATTCGGTTATTTCACGAAATTCAATAGAGTGTATTAGTTTTTGTTGAATTGTTATTTAAATATCTGCAGGTGGCTCTGGAGGCTTGAAGATATGGGGATAATGAAGATTTCGATTAACATTTAGTACTTGTCTTGCACAATCATAAAAGCTACGATATATATTTTTCCTTGCATCGTACAATGCACATGTTTTATAAATCATAGGATTCTGATTATGAAGTTCATGATCAGGGTCATACCAAAGCTTTTTTTCCTTTAAAACATCCTTAAAATCTTCTACACCAATTATGCTTTTCAAATCTTGCTTATTTAACATAACTACGAGAGGTATTTTTTCTATTAATTCTCCCCGTGAAATATTTATTAATTCTATTAATGATTCAATATTGTCTTCTAAAAAGTGAGTCTGGGAATCGACAGTAAAAATAACACCATCGGTGCCTTTGTAAATTTTTTTTCTTAAAGGTGAGAATTTACTTTGTCCAGCAACAGTATAGACATGGTAAAAAACTTTAGCTTGTGATTGAAAAATACCTCTATCAAAATATAAAGTTGCACCGCTAGCCATCGAAATTTTAGTTAAATCCCCCGTAGGAGTAACATCCTTGTGCTCTTCTTTTGTTAATCTATAAAATGTATCAAGGATTGTTGTTTTCCCCGATCCCGCCATCCCCCAATAGAGGATCTTTATAAATACTTTATCATCTGCTGTAAATCGAACCATTTTAGCTGCCCATTAGAACCTATTTGTTTTTTAATTTAGGTAACAGTAATTTATAACTATCTAATTGTTTATTTTTTTATTATTTCTAATTAAAACTTTTGCTACTACTAATAAGATAAATCAGGCATATAAATTGCACTCTTCTGTCAGTTTTTCACGGGAAATCTAGGAAGTTTACTCCTACTAAGGTCTTTTTCTACAGTTATGAGAAACCATCTCTTCTTCAGTAAGTTTCCTGCCACAATACTGACAAACTTTTTCATTTTCTGGCTCTTTAAATATAGGTCTTTTTACTTGTACCTGCGTTTCAACTCCCAGATCTTCAGGTGGTTCTTTAGGTTTAAAGATATAAGGATAAGGGTATCTATCATCATCATCATCGTCATCATCATCGTCATCATTATCGAAATAACCACCATCGAAATCAGTGAGTATTTGTGCAATTTTTTCGCAAACTCTTCTACAATCCAATAGGATTAATCCAAGTCTAACATCTTTTATAGTAGATATTGCTAAAACCGCGTTCTGACCTGCTTGCATAACTAAGAGATAACCTTCGCTTCCCTTTATATATAATTGATCGAAATCCCCTTTTCCCATTTCTATAATAGCCCTTTCAGATAAAGAAAGTAAAGCAGCAGTCATTGCTGCAATTTTCGTCTCATCTGTACCAAGTGGGAGCGCATATGCAATAGGAAAGCCTTCATCAGATACAACGAATATAGAAGTCACTCCTGGAATTCTCCCGATAAGTCTATTCAATCCGAACCTATTTTTTCTCTTTTTTCTTTTTATATCGTCACTGCTATAAGGCTCCATGGAATTCACGAGTATTAATTTTTGGATTTAGCGATCTGATTAGAATTGCTTTATTATCATTAATTCTTACTATTTTTAATCCTTCTTCTGTTTCTTTTTTTCTAATAAATCGCGTAAATTCTCCTTCCGATAATAATAAAAAACTTCAACAATATAAATTTCACATTTGTGTAAGTTTTTCACGAGAATTCAATGAAAAGCCCCTAACTCTTTAATTTTTTAAATATTTGAATTGCTCCGATAATAGTAATAAAATTTATTCCTGCTATAAAGCCACCAGCCAATGCGATGGTGCCTCCTACTTTAGGTTTAGAAAATACTAATATTGCGCCAATGATACTTACAACGCCCCCAATAATTGTAATTGTTTGTAGTATCATCATCAAATCCTCCATGTAATAAACTAATTCAGGATAAACAAATGGTATACCAAAACCTAATGCTAGTGATAATAATCCACCTATTAGTGAAATTATAAACCCTCCGAGAAATTCAGAAGTACCTATTGAATCATTTGTCAGTTTCATACGTTTTCCACAGGTAGTGCAAAACTTCCATCCTTTAAAATTAGCTGAACCACAATGTGGACACAAATTCGGTTTTTTTTTCCTTTCTTCTAATTCTTTTGCTGGTTCAGAGATTCCATCTGTTATAATAGGTGTTTGCTTTTCTTGTTTTACAATCGGTAAAATGGTGTCTTGCATTGTATCAACACGAATTCTTCTAAATTTATGTTTTAATGGTCTATAAACCATACCTGTAAGTGAAATAAAGCAAAGTATTCCAAATAAGATCAATAATCCTATCAACCCTTGATTATAATTATCTGGTATTATAGATTTGGATCTTGTTGAGTAATCAAGTATTAATCGTGGAGTTATTCCATAAGACTCTGACGATTCAAGTGGAGCTGGAAAGCGGATTCTTGATAAATTATTAGGACATAACCGAATAGTAATTAATGTTTCGGTTATTCCTGCTACCAGGTTTGTTAAATCTAAATATATTTCACTCTCAAGATTCGAGTTGTGAAGATATTTTATCGTAGATGTTCCTAAATATTCTGGTTTTTCAGTCCAGACCGTAGTTTCTTCTACCCAGTTACTTTTTACTAAACTTGCGTTAATCTCGTAGTAGTCATCAACTTCAATTGGGTAACCGTCCCAATATGTAAGCTGTAAAACCATAGAACGTATATTTTCGACATTGGGTAAATTAAACCGCAAATATATTTCGGATAAGTATCCTCCCATGTCATATGTTGAATTATATAAACCCAAACGTAAGAAAGGAGTTGGACCATTATTATCATATACATTAATAGGGAGTTCAGGTGTTTTTTTATATTCCAGTATCAAACGTGGGGTTATTCCATACGACTCTGACGATTCAAACGGAGCTGGAAAACGGATTCGCGATAAATTATTGGGGCATAAATGGATTGTAATCATTGTCTCAGTAAGCCCCTCAACTAAGCTTGTAATATTAAGATATACTTCGCTCTCTAAGCCAGGATTATGAAGATATACTATTGTAGAAGTACCCAAATATTCTGGTTTTTCAGTCCAAATGGTATCAGCTTCAACCCAAGCATTACTTACTAAACTAGCGTTAACATCGTAATAGTTATCAGTATCTATTGG
>Ga0255372_10243_pt1 | contig 10051 bp, 9 predicted proteins | sample ANMaggSeSYBR01E8_FD_182092 | JGI IMG/M metagenome (GOLD analysis project Ga0255372, IMG submission 182092) | Sediment cell enrichment communities from methane seep in Santa Monica Basin, California, United Staets - ANME aggregate JGI... | ecosystem: Environmental > Aquatic > Marine > Cold seeps >...
GGGTAAAAAGCCCTAACCACAGTAAATTGATTTTTTTATATTGGGTGTTCATAAATTCCTCCAAAAGTTGTTTTGATTAATTTCCCCTTCAGTGTATCCATTCTCGGGAAAATCCACATCGTCCTTCTGGTGAAAAAAACAGTACAGGAGGACATTGTCCTTTTGTACAATACCCAACCCAATCAAATGCATTACAATCAAAACATGGCTGAACTGATTACCCGCAAAGAAAAATTCGTCGGACTCCCATTTTATATTTTCATCACCATCCTGCTGGGCAGTATTGGGATAATGGGTTTTTATACGAACTGGAAAGCAGATCAACCCACCCTTGCCGTATTTTGCGCAATCCTGATAGCAGCCCATCTGGGGCTTTACTGGCTCAATCTCAGGCAATTCCACCGCCAGCGTAGATGGTGGCGGATCTTCTATTACATCGCGCAAACCATCCTGATTGTTATCATAACCAACCTTCCTTATCGTGGAGATTTAAATTTATTTGGTCTCAGTTTTCTTGGTTCAGCGATCATCTCGATCATCGGAGAGTCCCTGGGCTTATGGGGCAATACCCGTCCCGCGTTATATCTGGGGCTTTTATATCTGAGCATTCTGCTGGGGATCTTCTTTACCAGGGTTGAACCTGATCTCGTTCTCCCTTACTTATCAGCGCTTCTGGTCAACGGCGGGGTTGTCATCCTGCTCATGATCGTCTACAACCAACAATTCCAGGAACGCCAAAAAGCCGAAGATTTGGCTGAGACACTGGAGAGTGCAAATGCCAAACTTGCTTCGTTTGCAGCGAGAAACGAATCGCTCACCCTGCAAGCTGAACGGGAACGAATGGCGCGTGAACTCCACGATACGCTTGCCCAGGGTGTGGCCGGGTTGATTTTGCAATTGGAGGCAATTAATGCCTACCAAGAGCAAAACGATCATTCGCAAGTGGAAAAGGTTCTCGCCCAGGCTTTGGATCGCGCCCGCAACACTCTCAGCGAATCCCGCGCTGCGATTGAAGACCTGCGCAATGAAGACACTGATTTTCAGAAGACTGTCGAAAAATTGGTCGAACACTTTGTCGTGGCGGGTAAAACAGACTTTGACCTTACCATTAAACTACAGGCTGAAAAACCACTCCCCCAGCATATCCAGCATCATGCCCGGCGCGTCCTGTTCGAGGGATTGACAAACATCCAAAAGCACGCGGGTGTTGAGGAAGCACGCATCTCGGTCATCCAGAGCGGAAACACTCTTAGACTAACCATCCAGGATAACGGGGTCGGCTTTGACCCCCTGCAAGTCACGAAGTTCGGGCATTTTGGCTTGCAGGGCTTTCAAGAACGAGCGCAATTGACCAACAGTCACTACACCCTGGTCAGCGCGCCTGACGAGGGTACCACCATTGAATTTATCTTTCCTTTGAACGATATCGGAGAGAGAGTATGAGCGAAAATATCCGCTTGTTGATCGTTGATGACCATTTCATCATTCGCGAGGGGTTGCGCCTGATCTTTGATACTATCCCCAATCTTGATCTTGTTGCCGAAGCCGAAAACGGGGAAGAAGCCCTCGTTCAAGTGGAAGACCATCTTCCTGACGTGATTCTAATGGATCTGCAAATGCCGGTTATGGATGGAATCACCGCCATCGAAAAACTGAGAAAGACTCATCCTGAGATTGCCATCATTATCCTGACAACCTACAAAGAGAACGATTTGCTGCTGCGCGGATTAAGGGCGGGTGCGCGCGGCTACTTGCTTAAAGATACCGACCGCCAAACGCTGATCAACACGATCCAGGCAGCAGCACGCGGAGAGACCCTGCTAAAACCAGAGATATTACAGCAGGCACTCAACTATCAATCGGAAAAACCGGGGCTGGAAAAGGACTTTGAAAACCCCCTCTCAGAACGTGAATTAGAAGTTTTACAGATGGTCGCGGAAGGAGCACGGAACAAAGAAATTGCCTACAAATTGGGAATTACGGAACGTACTGTCAAAGCGCACCTCAGCCATATCTTCCAGAAACTCAATGTCGATGCTCGCGCCGCTGCGGTCGCTGCGGCAGCCAAAAGCGGAATTTTATAACAATCCGAAATTGAGCGGGAAGACAGTTTTCAGTAATAAGTCTCCCAGTCACCTAGTCACAACATCTCCCCCTCACCTGTCCTGCGACCGAAGGGAGGAACACAGTGAAGTCGACGGGCCAAGTCTCCCTCTCCCAGTCAGGTTTTAGGGATTCAAGGACTCACTTACGCCTGTCCTGTTATTGAACAACTATCCCCGATCCTTAGAGATCAATCAAATGGCCATCTTGAATGACCAACACTTCTATGTGGTTTATATCCTTGATTTCCTGAATCAAATTTTGCAGAAATTCCGTTGTGGTGACCGCATGAGTGGAACCGGGAGCGCCAATTACAAATGTATCAACCTGCTGCTCGCGGATTACTTCGTTCACCGCTTCCATAAAACCACCTTGCCGGACAATTGCTTCGGCTTTCCAACCGGCTTTTTCGGCGCGTTCACAAGCCATGGCAAGCAGGAACTCGCCTAAATCTTCCAACTCCTCTTCGACCACCCTGGTGTGACTGACATAACCACATTTCTCCAGAAATTGCACATTTGAGACATAAAGGAAAATCAGCTTCGCCTTTTCTTCCCTGGCGAGTTTAATCACAGCATCCTGATTCAAGTAACTTGTTTGACCGCCGCGAGTGGTATATAGAATAGTTTTCATAATTATCCTCTCAGAAGGCTCCAAAACGAATCATCAGCCATAAATAACCGATGAACAGCGTAATATAGGTAATTGGTAAACCAATTTTGAAAAATTCCTTGAACGATATTGGGGAACCCGCCTGGGCAGTGATGCCCGCCGTGACCAGGTTTGCCTCGCCCCCAATAAGAAACCCGTTGCCGCCCATAGCAGCACCCATCGAGAGTGCATAATACAAAACTTTGCTGCTGGCTCCCGGGATAGAGCCGGATAAAAAGTCAACCACCGGCAGCATTGACGCTGCCAGGGGAATGTTTGCGATAACGGTTGATAGCGAGCCGACCCCAATTACAATCACGAAAATAGCTAACCCTAAATTTTCGCCAACGATCTTGCTGATTCCTGTAGCGGCGAGAGCCATCAAACCGACTTCCTGCACAGCCCCAACCACCATGAACAAAGTCATAAAGAAAACCAGAGTTGTCCAATCAACCGCCTTAATCATTTGATGGATATCGGGTTTGAGCCAGATTAGCAAAACCGTGGCACCAATAATCGCTGGAACAGCAGGTACCACATGAATCCGCTCGCCGAGCACAAAACCCAAAAGGGTCAACCCAAACACTATCCCCGACTTCTTGAGGGCTTCCGGATCACGGATGCGCCCGTTCTCTTTTAATTTCTCGTACAGCGTCTCTGAGATCCCCCCGCTGACTTTAGCCCACTCTTTACGGTAATGCCAGATAACATAAGCACCCATCGCTATCAGCGCAACCACTACCCCAATTGTTTGGTTAATCAAAAAGTCGTTGAACCCAATCCCGGCAGACGCCCCGATCAGGATATTTGTCGGGGTTCCTATTAAGGTAGAGATGCCGCCTACATTCGAAGCAAGCACTTCGGGGATGATTAATGCCAGGGGGTTAATCCCGAGCGCCAGCCCAATCTGCAAGCTGATAGGTGTCATCAAGAGCATGGTGGTGAAATTGTCAAGGAGAGCCGAGGCAACCGCTGTGAACGCCATTAAAATCAGCACCAGTACCCAACTGCGACCTCCACTTAATCTATAAGCCTGGAAGGCTGTCCATTGAAAAATACCGGTCTCTTCAATCACGGCAACCACAATCATCATCGCCATCACCAGGAAAATCACTTCCCAGTTGATATATGTCAGGGCGCGCTCAAAATTGAAGATATACATAGAAGGTACAAATGCGGTCCCAAGCGCCGAGATTAGAAGCACAGCTGAGGCGCCCAGCAGTGCGGCGGTGGTGCTGTGCAATATTTCAAAAGCAATCAGCAGCAGCACGATGACAAAAATAGCAGTAGCAATCCAGAAACCGGCAGTTACTTTTCGATCCAGAGATAATTCCTCAATCCGTAAAACCCTCGTTTCCTTTAAATCAGCCAAATTTACAGTATCCAGTTCAATCACCTGGTCAACAAAGTGGGAGCGCTGGACATGGACAGATATTTCTTCAGGGACATAATTCAGCACCAGCCCCCAGGAGCCATCTTCCTGGCTTTCCGCCTCGGCGATTGCTTCTTCTTCACCAGGCAGGTAGGCACTGATTTCTGCGGCGACGATGGGCTGTCCCTGGGGATCAAACAAACGACCTGTGATGAGATATCCGGATTCAGCTTCACTGGCAAATGTTGGCCTGGGAATTAAAAACCAAAGAGCAGACAGAAGCCCAATAAAAAAGAGAGCCAGGGTAAAAGTTTTTCGCGGGTGTAAATATTTCATGGCGTAATTATACCCGACTCAATGTAACAATAAACCCGGATGATATGCCGTTAAACCAGATATCCTTTGGGTCAATTTCTAATGATTAAGTTTTTAGGTATTTTTAAATCCGGACATACCTAACCATTCACAATCAGAACGATTCTGCCCTTCACCGCAGCCTGCTCGATCAACTCATGCGCTTGGGCGGCATCTTCTAACTTCAGGCGCTTCTCAATCGAGGGTTTGATCTTTCCTTCTTTCAATAAGCCGAAAAGCAGGCCCAAATCCTCTTTGAACCATGCAGGGTTCTTTTTACGCAAATCGCCAATGGAATAAAAGGAAGCCTGGCGGCCATTGGGCAAGATATTCCACACCGCTATGGACATATAATCCAGGGCTACGTTGCCGCCTTTACCCATGGCTTGATTGTAAAATCCGTAGGGCACCAGCGTTCCACCTTTTTTCAACGACTTAAACGAACGTTTTAAATTCTCCCCGCCGATAGGGTCGAAAGCCGCGTCCACACCGCCGATGGCTTGCATCCGGGCCAGAAAATCTTCATTCTTGTAATCAATCGGGGTCGCGCCCAGGCTTTGAACCAACTCATGTTTAGGCTTGGACGCCGTGCCATACACCTCCAAATTGAGCAGCGCTCCCAATTGTAGGGTTGCTGTCCCGACCGCCCCGCCCGCGCCATGGACTAGAATCTTTTGACCGGATTGGATTTTCGCCACCCGGTGCAGCATTTGATAAGCGGTGACATATGACAACACCATACTGACCGCTTCAGCTGGGTCCAGCCCTGCAGGTACTGGGACGAGTGTATCCACCGGGCGTAGCATATACTCGGTGTAGGCTCCGAAAACGGTCAGGTCGGCAACCATTTGGCCAACTTCGAGGCCGGTAACACCCTGCCCTAGTTTATCCACCACGCCGACCATATCGTAACCGGGTGAAAGCGGCGGTGTTTCTTTAAAACCATAATAAATACCTTTCCGGACCATGGTATCAGTGAAGGTCGCGCTGGCGGCCAAAACCTTGATCCGCGCTTCGCTCGTGCCGGGTTCAGGCAGAGTGCTCTCTTCAATAACCTGTAATACTTTGGGGCCGCCAAACTCGTGAATAATCACTTTTTTGTAGTTCATTTCATTCTCCAATTATTTTTTTTATCGCCAGATAATTTTCATCATTGCTTTCGTTATTTTTGCACCTATCTGCATTCCTAACAAATGACAGCTAATCCCTTGTTAGCTTATCCCCATTCGATCCAGCATAGACTGTATCTCACCTTCAAAGAAGGAATCAACCTCTCCGAACCCGAACTCGGGGCCGGGAGCCAGGTGCCCAAACAATTCCAACGAAACCAGCCCATGGATCAGGACCCAGCATGCCAGAGCCAAATTAATGATGTTGAGCGGTCCGGTGAAGCCCAATTTCTCGCTCCAGGGCTGCAGCATTGTTATAAGAGCGGGGGAAAGTTCGTTTATAGTGAGCTCTCCATCTTGATAAGCTGCATCGATAACTTGAATGAGTACAATCATGCTCTCTGATGCAGCAGGACTGGTTATTTCCATCGGGGCATGATAGTTGGGGATGGGAGTGCCAAAAATCAGGCTGTATTCTGCGGAGTGTGCCAACGCCCAGCTGCGATAAGCCCAGGCAGAAGCCATTATCGATTCGGCGTGATTAACATGTTCGGCATCCTGCGCTTCAGCCAGTGCCTTTGCCAATGAGTGATAAGCATCCACTATCAGTGTTGTGACCAGGTCATCCCGCCTGGGGTAATAATTGTAAATCGCGGGTGCGGTGATACCCAGCTCACGGGCAATTGCCCGCAACGAAAGCGCGGCCGCGCCAAGTTCGGCAATCTGTTTTTTGGCCACTTCTTTGATGGCTTCCTGTAAATTGGGGTGCTGTTGACTTCGTTTTGGCCGGACCATGTCTTCCCTCACTTTTACTATACACTGTAAATATACAGTGTATAGTAAAAGTTGTCAAGTGTTTGCGGAAAATTACTCTTGACAGGAAGTTGATTGTATTATATATTGTTTTATATATCAATTATTATATATTGCAATGTTGTTGGGTTCCCTTATGTCTCTCAAATATGCCCTATTAGGTTTTCTCACCTACCAACCCCAATCTGGTTATGATTTAAAGCAGTTAATGGACCTTTCTACCTCTAATTTCTGGCATGCGAAACAAAGCCAGATTTACACAACACTCAAAAAGTTGGAGATTGAGGAGCAGGTGATTTCCCATATAGAACCCCAGGAAAACCGTCCTAACCGGCGGGTTTACGAGATTACAGAAACAGGTGAAACTGTGCTGGGAGAATGGCTGGCTCAACCCTTAATGGTTATCGAACCTCGCAAAGAAACTTTGCTGCTCAAGCTTTTCTTCTCTGCTCGGCTAAAACCAGAGGCGATATTAACAACACTGCGGCTGCAGAAAAATTTACACCAGGCAGATCTGGAGAAATACCAAACCACGACCAAAGAAGTGATCCGCCAATTTGGCGCCAGCGCTGATATGGCGGCCGACGCACGTTTATGGGAAACAACCCGTCGTTATGGCGAGTTATACGAAGAAATGTATATCCGCTGGCTGGATGAGACCATCAAGGATATGGAGGGATGGGGCGAATAGACCCTTCCCCCCTTTTTTTTTCATGATAGATAAAAATTTATATATAACAAATTAACTAAAGAAATTTCAGATGTCTAATCAAAACCCCTATTTACGCCCAAAAAACATTCGTCAAGCTCTGGAAGGCATGACTCTCAGCATCAATCCTGCTGAAGCCAAAGACCTGACCGCAATTATTCAATTTAAAGTCAGCGGTGAAGGAGGCGGTGACTACTACCTGACAATCGCCGACAGGAAGTGTGCTTTTGCTGTTGGCACTGCACCCTCCCCGACCCTAACCATTGAAACGCCTGCCGATGTCTGGTTAAAAATTGCCCGAAAAGAAACGAATGGGGCGATAGCCCTGATGACTGGCAAATATAAAGGCAGCGGAAAGACGGGGTTGCTGATGAAGATGGATAAGATTTTCTCCCGTCAAGCTACAGAAGCAGAGTTGATTGAAAAAGGGTGGCTTTAACAATACCACCAGGTAACGAAAAACAATGATTTTCCCACCCTGAAATTTGGGTGCGGACCCCGTAAATAAAGGAGTACCCCATGAAAGTTCTTGCCCTCAACGGCTCCCCCCGCATGAAAGCCAGCAGCACTTATCATATGCTGACGCCACTGCTGGAAGGCATGGAGAAGGCTGGTGCGGAGACAGAATTAATTCATATCCGCAAGCTTGACCTGGAAGTATGCATTGGCTGTTATACCTGTTGGGTGCGCACACCCGGCGAGTGCATCCATAAAGACAAAGACAGCATGGTCGATGCCATGGAGCTCTATAACACTGCCGACCTGGTCATCTTTGGCACACCACTCTACCACTTCAGCATGAGCGGCATCATGAAAACCTTCATTGACCGCACGCTGCCGCGCATTGAACCCTGGCTGATCCCCCATCCTGATATTCCCGATATGACTTTCCATCCTGAACGTTTTCACAAACCAAATAAAATCTTGCTGGTCTCACCCTGCGGCTTTCCGGAGTTTGACCATTTTGAGTCGCTGGTGGCAACTTTCCGGCACATGGCGCACATGGAGCGTTTTGAATACCTGGGCGAAATCCTGCGCCCAGGTGCGGAAGCTCTCAGCCGCCGCTCTCTGCAGGGTCTTTTTACGGGATATTATGATATTCTACGCCAGGCTGGAGAGCAGATCATTCGTGACAACCGCATATCTGAAGAAATCCAGGCTGACCTTAAGGAGGAATTATTCCCGGGCGGTAAAAAGGCATTCTACGATATGGCTGGTTCCTATTGGGAGCAGCAAATGGATCGATTTAATGTCCCGGATGAGCAGCGACACACCGTTCCGATCTTGCCGGATGATTTAGATAGCATTCCCTATGCTCCCGGGGGAACGGACCTGAATTTGGGAGTGTTGCGCTCTGATGGGCGTTATCTTGTCCCCAACGAATATATGCTCAACTTGATGGTTGGTATGTTCAACCCCCTGGCAATTCCTGATCTTCGCGCAACTGTCCAGTTTGTATTCTCTCCTCCCAAAGACGTTGATTTTGATCCCGGTCCTGCTAATTGGTACTTGAATATCAACGATGGAGTTTGCACGCTCCACGAAGGGCGGACAGCGCTACCAACTCTTACCATTACTACTCCGTATGAAGTTTGGTTTGATATTGGGATGGGCGTGTTACACGCAACCTCCGCTTTTGATGATGGCAAATACGACGCCAACGGCTCGATGACCCTCCTGGAACAATTCTCGGAGATTTTTGAGCATCCCCAACCGGGTGAAGGTGGAAAAACAAATCCCGAATTGGATCTGATAATGATGGGTATGCCTTCGGCTTTTGATGCCAAGGCAGCTGGCAATATGGATGCCACCATCCAATTTGTCCTGGGCGGTCCAGGCGGTGGGATGTATCATCTGCGAATCAAAAACGGAGAATGTTCTTCTCATCGTGAACCTGTTCTCAAACCGGATCTTACCATCAATGCCCCCGCTGAAATTTGGCTGGCAATTTCCAAAGGCGAAATTGATGGTCAGCAGGCTTTTATGGAAGCCAAATATCGAACCTCAGGTGAAATGAATATCATGCTGAAAATGGGCGAACTCTTAAAATCAACCGGGCTGCCCCCCGCTTCCGTTTCACAACCATTAAAACCAGAAACATTATCCCCCCAGGAGGAAAAACCTATGGATATGACCCAACTCAACTGCCACGAAACCATTGCCGGAATGCCGTCCGTTTTTAACCCCGAAGCTGCGGGAGATTTGGTCGCTGTTATTCAATTCAATGTAACCGGCGATGCGCCTGGATCCTATTTTCTGCAGATCGAGAATGGGGTCTGCACTTTCCATGAGGGTGAATCCTCTTCACCGGCGATGACTATCCAGACTCCGTCCGAAGTATGGCTGGCAGTCAGCCGCGGTGAAATGGAAGGGCAAACGGCTTTTATGCAGCAGAAGTACACTGTTGAAGGCGATTTTAGCCTGTTATTGAAGTTGAATGATTTGTTCAAATGAATCTTATTCTTCTGTTTTTGAAAATTCCCAGGCGCTTGCTGAATAGTCAGTCCCACTTTCCCGGGGAGTGCATCGGTGAAACCTTCACCCTCGGGGATGAGCGTGCGCACCCACTTTATAAGGAATAATCCAAATATGAAAGCTCTAAATAACCTCAATCTCCGTCAAACCCTCGAGGGCATGCCGCTCACTTTCAATTCCGAAGCCGCGACTGGTCTAAATGCTATCATCCAGTTCAAAGTATCTGGAGACGAACCTGGCGTTTACCACCTCTCTATTGCCGACGGTGAGTGTCATTTTCACACCGGCCTTGCTGAATCGCCAACTCTGACAATTGACACTCCCTCAGATGTATGGCTGAAAATTAGCCGAGGAGAACTCTCTGGTCAAGATGCCTTGATGAAAGGTTTATACAATGCCAGCGGCGACCTGAGCCTGATGCTCAAGATGAATGACTTGTTCAAGAGTGTCAGCGATGCGGCTTAT
>Ga0255372_10246_pt1 | contig 9990 bp, 13 predicted proteins | sample ANMaggSeSYBR01E8_FD_182092 | JGI IMG/M metagenome (GOLD analysis project Ga0255372, IMG submission 182092) | Sediment cell enrichment communities from methane seep in Santa Monica Basin, California, United Staets - ANME aggregate JGI... | ecosystem: Environmental > Aquatic > Marine > Cold seeps >...
GGACATATCCGCCCTGATATAGACCCCGGCATCATCTTCCTGGGTGTTTTCCACGTCCGGAATATCGTCTGGCACAAAGATCAGCATCTGGTTCCCTGATTTATGCACCAGGTATCCTATAAATTCGTACTCCCCCAAATCGTACATTGTTCCTCCTTCGCTTTTCGATAAAGCGAGTGGATATTCTTATTCTAAACGATATCCACGTTCTCTTGTTACCAGTAGGGATAACCGGTTGCGTCCATGCTGTCCTGGTATTCTGTAACAGGTTCATCAATAAACCCTGCAGAGACACCTTCCAGTAAGCAGGAATCGGCAGGCCTTTTGGAGCTAGGTACCACTTCTGCTAAAATTCGGTCGATCTCTTCAGAAGGAAGGGTGAATATCTCTGGTTGAGCTATCGGTGCAGGTATTTGATCAAGGATTGGTTCAAGTGTAGTTATTTGGTCTAACGTCATTACAGTCATCGCTTTTCTCCTTCTCTTTCTAAATCTCCCAAGTAATCTCCAAGGGCATGGAGATCTTCTTCGTCCATGTCAAGCGGGTGGAACGGTGAATTCCAATCGCTTTCTACGCACCTCAGATCTTCCAGAGCACATTCAAGGTTTGCAAGCACAAATGGATGCCGCTTGTTATTCTCGGCATCAGCGTTCAACACTGAGATGGCTTTGTTCGCAATGGAGAACAGAAGGTCCGTTTGGGTATTGTCGATCAAGCTGGTCAAAGAAAATAGTTTTTCCATTATCCACCTCCAAGGTGTTAAGAGCCTGTTTAAGAGCCTCATTAAGAAAATCTCCTATCCAGGCTCTTAATCTGGCTCCTGTCTTTAGTTGAGATTGATGATCGGGTTATTCTTATCACCCGGTTTCCGATGACGATAAACTGCAAACTCAGGCTTTTTCTTCCGTTTTTTCCACATTGCCTGGGGAGACAATTCTGTCTCGGGAGACGGGGTGATCTCGTAGCCAGATGCATTGATACCCGGCTTTCCATCGTCATCAATAAACTTTCGGATAAAAGCAAAGACTATTGTTTTGTCTGGATCGTATTGCCCCAAAACACGGTCCATTTGAAGCAGACCTTGTTCACCGACCAGGTTTTCAAGAGGAAGCATGTAATCCCTGGGAATGTAAGCCCCAGCAGCACCTCTTCCTGTGGGCTCAGTATCCGGGGGAAGAATTGCTTCAACTTCATCGGGCATATTGTCCAGCATGAAAAACACGACAATCCCCCTGCCCTGCTCTTTGTATTTGCTATATACTTCAGGAGCAATCTTGGGCCAGATCTGCTTGATCATCTCCAGGTGGAGTTCATTCTCTTCAGTCATACCTTGGGAATCAAACATGGTTTTCTCCTATTTCTAAAAGATCCAAAACAAAAACCCCGCTCAGCATGAGCAGGGTCTCTATTTGGATAGGGATACCATTTCAGGATCCAAGTTTTGCGATCGCTTTTTTTGTACTTTCCTCTCGCAAGTTGGTCCGGATAATGGCTTTTAAGTGAGTTGCCGTTCCATTAGGGATTACAGCAAGGTGATGAGCCGCTGCAAGCTCAGCCGGGTACCCCTCTTCCACACAGCTCCAGACCTTCTGGACAACTTCAGGGCTGGGGATATAAGGAAACTCCACTCTGCCCTGGGTTGTGTAGAAAAAGACCACCTCTCGCCCATCAAGCGCGACTCTCTTGAACAGCGCTGTCCGCTGTCCTTTGTGGATCAGTGATTTGATCAGCTTACGATCGATCAGCGGAAGCTGCCTGTCTTCATTATCTTCCCCCACCATTGCCAGCAGCAAGTTAGCGATATAGCGGGCGTGACCGTTGGGCGTAAAGCCGGCAATAATTCCCCCTTTTTTCACCGCGCCTTCCAGCTCAGATAGAGCCCTGTCAAGGATCTTCTTACCAAAGCCTTCTCTGGCGTGGGATATGCGGCCAGGTGGAAGAATTGGTCCATCCAGCAGTACCACTGCTCCACTTCCTTTTTTCATGGCACATTCAGAGGCCAGCTCCAGCTCCAGGGAGAAACGGATTGTATCGATCAGTTTTCTCCCACTGGCAGCCCTGGCATGAAGTAGTTCTCCCGGTGTCATAAACCTCGACAGGTAGCGCCCAGGCGGAGACGTGGTCATCGCATGAGTATAAGCCCAGGGGAGAGGTTCCGCAGAATCCGGATATATCTGGGATCCATCCACTCCCAGGAGTTCAACCGTGGTGGACTTCAAGTTACCCACAGGTTTCCAGGGCTGCTTGTCTAGCGGATATGCTCCGCGATAGCCATCAGGGGGAATAAACTCTTTCCCTTGTGCACTTTTGAAAAGGTTGGCCAGCTGCCCATGAGGATGAGGTCCGTCATAAGACAGGTCGTTGATTTTTGTGCCCAGTTGTTCCAGCCACATCGTTCCTCCTATTGTTCAGCGTGTAGAAAGTAAATAAGCTATTGGCATCTTTCGCCATCTCGTCCACTGTTTTTTGGATGGCGGGGCGAAATTGAAATTTGGATAGATCTGCGAAAATCGTTCGCGCAAACCGGGTAAACTCAACTTCGTTTTCAAACACGGACATATTCATCGGATTTGTAAGCAGGACTGCCCGCTGGACATAGCGTCTTTTTTCCAGGAACAACCAGCTAGCAGCTACAAAAGCCCTGATCGCTTTCCAGATCTTCCCTTCCAAGAGCCAAATAATGGAGAAAAGGTTCAAAAAATCAATCACTTTTCCTATCTCCAGGATCTTGTGAGATCTTGGGGGTTTTGGGCCTGGGTTGTCCTCTTTGTTTATGCTGCACCTGTGACTAAATTCCATATCAATCTCCTTTTTCGATTGGTTCTTCTTGTTGGTTTTCCTCTTGATTCCTCCAGCGTTCGATCAAACTGCTGACCGTGGGCATGATTTTTCCCTGCAGCGCCAGGAGAGCGATCATCAAGATAGGATCCAGCTCGACCGCTTGTTGGCCCTCGGAATTAGTTTCCAAAACAACCCCTAGCTCTTCAAGGATCTGTAAAGCCGGGGATTCTTCTGTCAAGAAATAGGTTTTTGAAGGAAGTTTGATCATACGAGGACTTCCTTTCTACTCATGATCTGGACCACATACTCGTAGAGGTTTTCCAACTCGTCAAGCTGCTCCCGATGCTGAGATCGAGCATGGTGGATCTGGGATAGAACCCCCTCCCGGTCACCATTTTGCAGGAGCGAGAAGATATCGTTTGCAAAACTTTCAAACACCGTACTGGTTGAAAGCTCGTCCAATCCCTCCTTGACCCTTCTTTCAGTTTGCTGGATAGAAAACCGAGTGGTCCTGGAATCCCCGATGCTGTCCTCTTTGAGCTGCTGCAGGGCTTCTATTGCTTCCCCCAACCTGGGATTAGATGGTGATAGTTTCCGGAGGCGCTCAAGCCGCGTGTTCCAGGATTTAGAAACAGCCGAACTGATCTCAGATCCGTTCTTTGCGCTGCGAACAATTTCATCCGCCAACATCGTGGTTGAGGCAGTGATCCTTTCCATAGCCTCCTGCATCTGGGAGATCTCCGGTCTCATTTGAGAGAGCAGGATCTCTTCCTGCTTGCGCCTCTTTTCCTTGAGAAGATTGAGGCGTTCTTCCTCGGCCTCTTTCTTGATCTGGGCCAGCTCCATCTGCTCGGTTTCATTACTGGCCAGAGCTCTTTGAGCAGCAGCTTCGGCTGTCAATGCCAGGACCTCTGCTTCACGAATTTTTTCAACCTTGTGCCGGATAGTCGGAGGCAGAGACTTGGAAATGATCTCCATTTCCATCCGAATGTCAGTTTGGATTTCCCCCCGTGTGGGAAATCGTCGATCGAAGTATTCCAACCCTGTGTCCAGGTAGTTAGTCAGGGACAGACTGTAGCTATTGTCGGCAGACAGATCCTTATAAGCTGCCTTGAGGGAATCGATGTAGTTTTGTTCGGCCTCCCTGCGCAGGGTGTCGTATTCATCAACCAGGTGCCGATCCCTGAGAGTTGTAAACTCCTGGATGTAGTTATCTATAGAGTGAGTGAAAGATTCAAAGCATTCCACCGATACCCACCAGGCTTTCCTGGGTCCCTCCCAAACTTCGATCGCCCCTTCATTTTTGCAGATATTTTTCACCCGGGAGGCGTGATTCCGCAGCGTATTCTGGACCTTTTCGGAGACCAGGCTTTGCATGGTGGTTGTAAAGACCTTGTTGCGGGGATCATGCTCCGGAATACCCAGTTCACGCAGGTCGGTTGAGGTTTGAAATCGACGCAGGCCGTAGGCGTGGACCACAACAACGGTCCCGTCCATCCGGGCCTTGATTTCCCCAATAGGCAAAACATCCGCTAGAAGTTGGGACAGTTCCAACGGAGGTAAGTTTGCCATATCTTTGTACAGTTGAAGATAGTTATTCACTAGATTTACCCTCCTCTTTTTCATATTTCTGGGAATAAAAAAACCCCCGCTGGGTATCTAACCCAAGCGGGGGTTTGGTCTCTAATTTTTGATTGTCAATCTCTTTTCTTCATTACCTCATATCGTTGCCCTGAGTCACTTACTAATTCTACGGGTTTTTCAAACATTCATCGTGGTTATCTATGTTGCGGAAGACACAGATCGGCTTGCCGGTTTTTGATTCGTCTTCATAATGGAACGTGAACCGGTACTTATGATCAATCCGACCCTCCCAGATACCCTCGTGCCCTTTCATCTTTTTGACACCCAGAGATGGGTGGGTTGGGTCTTCTCTGAACAGCACGAATGCTTTTGCTGTTTTTTTTCGGATGTGCTTAGGAAGGGATTGAAAGGCTTTCTTAAAGTGATCTGAGCGTCTATAAATCATCCGTTATCCGTTTCCAGTTCTTCGAGCAACGATTCAATGTCATCAAAATCTTTGTATCGTCCAGCCCCCAAGTCCTCGTCAGTCGCCCGTTCACCTGCTTGCCAGCGCTCCGTCCAGAAGTAAGCCTGGGATCGTTCAACAAGCATCTGGGGAACCAAACGGATGGCGCCGTCATCGTCTATAACCGCTTCCAGTGCATCCCCTTCCTGCAGGTTTGCCTGATGGCGTATCGATGCTGGTAGCGTTATCTGTCCATTGCTGCGTATTTGTAATAGAGTAGGCATAAGATGTCTCCTGAGTTCTCAGATTTATTATATTAGTATATTTGGTACTTCCAACATTGTCAAGCCCTGACCCGCCCTGACTGCCAGCACTATGTGCTCAAGCAATCCAGGGTACATCGTTTAAAGTAACTAAAGACCCCGCTTATTCCAGGATCAGGCGGGGTCTTTCAAAAGAGCAGCTTGTTAGGCGCTCTACTAGGTTTTTTGTACTTCATACTCAAATCCCCCTTTCTCGAGCAGGGCAAACAGGCGGGATTTTGCTGCATCCCACCCTACTTCAGTAGCCATTTCATTGAGATCCTTGTGACCGTCATATTCCCCCACTATTGCTCGTCCATGGGGAATCTTTTCCTTCCAGCGTTCGATCGCACGCTTGCTGGGCTCATCATCCTGGGAGAGAAACCCGAGATACTTTTTCTTCTTGAGTTCTTCCACTAGATGCCAGGCGAGTCCTGTTCCGCATGGAGAACAGCTGGGCACACCCATCAGCTGAGCAGTGCAGGCGTCCATGATCGACTCATGAATGATCAGCGGCTGCCACTGACTGAAACGATGCAGTCCCCAGATCACCTTGGGAAGGCCATTCAATGTCAGGTATTTTGGGTTTTGCTGCTGGTCCAGACTCCGGCCAATGATACCCAATACCCGACCATCACGATCTATATCGGGAAAGGCTATCCTGCCCTTCATAAACTCCCAACGGCGGCCACCTCTGGTGTTGATATAGATCAAGCCGGCTTCAACTGCCAGGTCACGGAAAACATCTTCCGGTAACATGGAAAGCATCACACCTAGATTGCCGTTAGCGAATCCAAGCTTATGGGCCCGGATAAACTCCTCGGTCAATCCCCTCCCTGTCAGATAAGCCATAGCTTTTTCTTCCTGGAGGAGATTTTGGTGATATATCTGGGTCACATGCCCCAGTAGGAAGATCACGTTCTGGGTAAGTTCCTTTTTCTTCTCTTCCCGTTTTCTGGGCGTGATCTTCTGCCGCTTGAAATTTTTTGCTTCCAGGATACTCACCACTTCTTTGAACATGACCTTGTTCCTGGAGTCCCAGTTATCCAACCCAAATTTCATCGATCCCACAAAATCATAGACATCGCCCCCTATATGGTCATGAAAACAAAACCACAACCCTTTGTCAGGATCTATGGAGAAGGAAGGATTTTTCTCATCGTGGAAGGGGCAAAGTGCGCTTATTCTTCCTCCCCGGGTACCAATATCAACCCCGTAAGCGCGCAAGACTTCTAACAGATCTGGTTTTTGATCCATTTTTTTGTTCATATCACCCTCCTACACCTGTATTACACTGGTTTCACGCATACCCCTTAAGAAAGGGCTGGGCGGAGAACCAGGTACAGTGAGTGCTAACCTGTCTTTTGCTCGCGTCAAGCCAACATAGGCCAGGTTTTTCTCTGTTTGAGGATCGTCCGAATCAACCGGGATCCGACCTTCTATCCAGCCAGGTATTATCACCCCCTGAAATTCTGTTCCCTTGCTTTTATGGATGGTCATAACCGTAACGCCTTCCTCGGTATACTTAACATTCTCTACTTCTTCACGGAAATAATCCGCAAACTTTGAGAGCGTATCAAATTCCCCAGAGAGGGAAACGATCTGTTCGATCTCATTGGCTGCCTTGAACCAACCCTCTCTCAGAAGTGTATCACGCAGGGGGGCAAGGATTTGACTGACAACTTCACCCAGTTTTCCATCCCTGCCATATTTGCGGAGAACGTGCTGGTTGTGCGCATGACGCTGAAACATCGCCATTGCCTTCATTTGCTCCATGGAGGCAAATTGCTCATCACTGATCAGCCAGGCCAGCTCATCCCATGACACCCGCTCACTACCGATCATGGAACGCGTCATCATGCCCAGGGAAGGTCCTGGAAAACTCATAGCGCTGTCCAGGGCTTGTAAGTCGGTTGGATACAGTGCTAACCAGAGATGGGATAAAGCGCCACTCACTATTTCGCTGGCAAAGAATGATCCCAATGCCAAGGGCACTCCATAATGAGTCAAGCCGCGCCTGATCTTGGCATTATTGCTCGACCTTGTCAGTATAGCAATATTCTCAGGGCCGATACCTTTCTGCTCCCACTCTTTGATGATCGCAGTCAGGGTATGGACAGTCAGGTTGATGCTGTCTCGGGGTGATTTGTAGATGTTTACTGGAATACCCATGGAGTCCCTGGTTGATACCATACCTGTCGCATCAGGGCCGGCAAGATGTTTGCTGCTCCCGACAATTTCTGGTGTGGACCGGTAGTTGTTGCTCAGCGTCCTAACAGACATATCCTGAGGAAGTAGATTAGAAAGGCGCTCCCAATTTGCCCCACGGAAAGAATAGATTTGCTGAGAAGGAGAGCTGTACAGATCCATCACATCCAGAAACGGTTCAATCAGCGGAAATTCCAGGAAGGGATTACAATCCTGCCCTTCGTCAACAGCTACTTTTTTGTATAGGGAAACGATCTGTTCCCTAATTCTGGGATTTTGAAGCTCCTGGACACCACGCTCCAGGATACGAGTAAAGTCTACCTTGTTTTCGGAATCCAGCAGTGCCATATAACGATCGACTGCCTCAATTACATGAGGCCGAACCGCTTCTCGAGGCACATTCAACACACGGATTCTTTGTAGGGCGTGTTTGACTTCTTCAAGTTCAAGAAAATCAATGTCCACGCTTTCGATAGCCCTTTTAATCATTTCGTCTTGTTCTTTGTCAGCAATGATCTCAGGGGCGTCTTTTCCCTTGATACTGCAGCCCAAGCGGATCACCCAGTTTGCAAAGCTGTGGAAGGTGTGTCCCTCCACTTGTCCTTTTGTGCGCTCGGTGATCACGCCGGCTGCTCTGCGCGAAAAAGTAAGTGCCAGGATCGAGTAAGGGTTCATTCCCGATTTTAGACTGGTATTTATTTGATCTGTCAGGTCCTGGGTTTTTCCAGCACCAGGACCAGCCAGAGTTAGCCTGGTCATAAGTCACCTCCTTTTTTCTTTAGTTTTTTTCTCTTTCCAGGTGAAGTTTCATTTCCGTTTGCAGGTGTTGGAAACCATTCTTGGGATTGTCAAAATCCAGCAAAACGGTTCCACAATCATTGCATTCAATGGCGATGTTGAAAATGTGACCACCTCGTTCATACTTGACCACTTCTACATTGTGTCCAACGTGCCAGCTGAGTTCTTCAAAGTTATTGCTGCTCATTTTTTTTGCTCCTTTTCCACAACCTGATTTCTCAATGTGGTTGCTATGACGTTGCCTTTTTTGCTGACGACAAGTTGAACTGCACCAGGGGATTTCCGCTCAGCTTTTTTTAGATCCTGGAGCATTTTGGGTAACGGCTTGGACATCGCAACCACTCTTTTTTCTTTGATCCCCTCTTTGTTGTTATTAGCTGGTTCCGGTGATTTGTCAGTGGATTCCGATTGACTGTCGGGGTACTGTTGCTCATCCCTAAACCCTAAACCTCGCCGGTTGAGAGACACAAAGGTGTTTCCTCCAATGATGAGATGGTCGAGAACGTCGACACTAAGCAGTTTTCCAGCCTTAAGGATTGCCTTGGTTATAGCAACATCTTGCGGGCTGGGGCATGGATCCGAGCTGGGGTGATTATGAGCAACAATAATCGCTGCTGCGTTATATCGGATGGCCGGACGGAATATCTCACCCACTCTCACCTGAGAGGAATTTAGCGATCCTCGGTAGATGGTCACGATCTTGATCACATGGTTGCGGGTATTGAGAATGATCACCCGCAGTTCTTCCTGGGACAGGGCTGACATTTCATACTGAATAAGATCTGCTGCATCCTCGGGGCTGTGGATAACTATTCGATTCTGGTCTTGAGGAAGAACTGACTTCTGCCCCAGCTTAATGGCTGCCAGGATCCGGTCAGAGGTTGCTTTACCGATCCCCTCAAAATTCTCCAAGGTAGTGTCCTGACCGAGCCGACTCAGATTCCCATTACAGGAAGCATACAGTTTGTCGGCAATCTCCATCTGGTTCTCGCCGCCGACAAGCAATGCGAGTAATTCTCTGGAAGACAACGCCTCCGGGTACTTCTCGATCTTGTAGGAAGGTCTTTCTTCAGGGGGTAATTCTGATATTCTTTGCAACGCCATAAAACACTCCCTTGGTTCGATACCGAACCGAAGCTAAGATATGGATTGAATTGTTTTTACAGGTTGGAAATTTACCAGCGGTGGAATACGTCTTCAAAAGCCATGCGCACACTCCCCCTATCATCCAAGCGCGTTGCAGAAACCACCCGGTCTGAAAATAGTTCACACTGCTGATTTGAAGTAAATAGCACCAGCGATACCAGGCTGACACCGATGTCTTTCCGGGTCTTTTTCAGGTTGCGCAAGAAGTCATCTGGAGGAGAAGCAAACTCACCATCTGTCAGGAAGAGAATGTCCGCTTTTTGCATTGATTCATCACTGCGGATGATCTCCAGGGCTGCTTCCAGGGGTTGGTAAGGTTCCGTACCTCCCCAGTAGCCAAATTTGACCAGCTCCAAAAGCTGTGCCGGCGTTGGATCAGGACCGGGGTCAAAAACCTGAAAGTCGTCCGGTCCAGAAAATGGAATGGCCACAAACCGCCGGCCTTCTTCTCTAGCTGCCTTGAGCAGGGACAGGATGATCGCGGCCAGGATGGTGCGGTAAGGACGAATGGAGCCAGAGGTGTCATACACAAAGACAAAGGGTCCTTTCCCAAGCTCGTCTTCCCCCTCATAGTGCTTGAGCAGCACGTCTCCATCGATCGCCCGGGCAAAGAACCTGAGCCGGATCTCCTCGATATCGGAGCCCAGGAAAAGGTATTCCTGATCAGCCAGGCGTTCCAGGTCGAGATCTCCTCTTTCATAGTGAGTGAAGTAGTGCTGGCCAGAG
>Ga0255372_10030_pt2 | contig 9985 bp, 10 predicted proteins | sample ANMaggSeSYBR01E8_FD_182092 | JGI IMG/M metagenome (GOLD analysis project Ga0255372, IMG submission 182092) | Sediment cell enrichment communities from methane seep in Santa Monica Basin, California, United Staets - ANME aggregate JGI... | ecosystem: Environmental > Aquatic > Marine > Cold seeps >...
AATGAAATGAACTCAGCAGGGCGTTCCCCCTCGTTCTAAACAAATAATTGCTCAAGAAACGTACGTACTGCTCCTGCAGCGGGATTTCTCCAACTACACAGATTTAATATAGCATGAACGGATAAGATCGTCAACTAAACAATGAAGAATTGTGTTTACAACTTTATTATTTTCCTAAATATCAGGGACTTCCAGGCCAGGCGGTTAAAATGGGAAAAATTCCAGGAATTATCATAAGAATCTTAAAACTACTTCAACAATTAAGGAAGAAAATTTTTACTCAGACTGACAAACCCCGCTATAATTAAACTGCCTAATAAAATAATAATCTGCTTGATCAAAACAAGGATAACAGGGAATTTGTTTATGAATTTCACCATCACAATATTTCTCTTAATTATCTCGGCTGGTTTTTTTATACTTGGCTTTGCATTTGTGATCACCTCTCTCCGGGAAGGGGAACAAAAGGCTTCAATCTGGTCAGCGGGGATCACACTGACAGGAACCGCCTTATTATCGAGCTCTCTGATGCTTCCTCTGCAGGGGAGAATGATCTTTATCAGTATTCTGTTGGGCTTAGGGTTGTTCATAACGCTGGTTTTTTACTTCCCTCTTGGAAATGAATCCGGAGAAGATAAGAATCCTCTCCACCAGGTTGATGAACGGGAAATCATCTTCGCCAGGGCCCGGCTAATCCCGGGCTCCACCGAATATAAGACATATTACGGGCTCCATCCCGAACACCAGGAACAGGATGATGCCTCACGGAAGAAACCAGGGTTGCTCTCTCCCCAATCCAGCTACGCTGAACCCCTGCACTCGGCTGCTGCTGGAGCCAGTTTCTACCTGACGGATGCTCTCCGGGAAGCAGTGGACGGTCCTGTCGCCGAGCAGAATAAGGATTATTCCCCAGAAATCCTGACTCGGATAGTGAAACACCTCGCGAAATATTACGGCGCCCTGGACTGCGGGATAACAATCCTTAAACCTGCCCATATCTATTCCCATATCGGCCGCGGCAGTGGGAAATACGGCGCACCAGTCGAATTAAAACACAAATTCGCTATCGCCTTCACTGTCGAAATGGATCATCAAATGATCGGCTCAGCCCCTTACCCTCCGATCACCATGGAATCCGGCAGGCAGTATGTTGAGTTAGCCCGGGTTGCCGTGCAGCTGGCGGCTGCAATCCGCTCCCTGGGTTTTCCTGCCCGGGCTCACATTGACGGAAACTATCGGGTTATTGCTCCCCTGGTTGCCAGAGATGCAGGTTTAGGGGAAATCGGCAGGATGGGGTTGCTGATGACTCCCCGCCAGGGTCCCCGCGTGCGGGTCGGCGTGGTGACAACCGATCTGCCCCTGATCGCAGACAGCTACCAGGCAGATGGAAGCCTGATCGATTTCTGCAATATCTGCCAAAAATGCGCTGATAACTGCCCCAGCCAATCCATCCCCCACGGAGATCGAGAGGTAAATAACGGCGTTCTGCGCTGGAAAATTATCCCGGAATCCTGCTACCATTACTGGACTATTATTGGCACTGACTGCGGTCGGTGTCTGGCGGTCTGCCCTTATTCCCATCCTGATAATTGGGCTCATAACCTTGTTCGCTGGGGAATATCCGAATCCGGTACCTTCCGCAGGGCAGCGCTGGTATTGGATGACTTCCTCTACGGGAAAAAACCAGTCTCCGGCCCCAAATCCTTTTTACCTTCAGGGTCAATAAAACAACAGCAATAAAATAAACCTGGCCCATAGGTTTGGGGCAAAATGAGTAACATGTTAGTCTGTGATACCTGTAACGCTGGCGAGATGGCAGTTCTCAATCACTACAATCTACCATTTCTTTTTTACCCTGGGATTATTCACACTTCACGAGGCAAGCTTCCTGGGAATAAAACTGGAAGGGGAACTCAATCAAAAAGCAAAAGATTTCGCCGGTAAAATCTGGATCCCCGTAGTGGCCCTGGCAGTGGCTTTCCTGGTATGGACCTACCTAAAAACGGACATTCTTAATCATCCATTGTATGACGGGCTAATCCCGGCGATCAATGAAATATTAAGCGTCCCTGGAGAGGGACGCTTAGTCTTTGTCCTACGACCTTCGGTCGTATCGAAGGACAAAGCTCCTGCTACGACTTTCGCAAAGCATCTACCCTTTCCTTTGGGTAAAATGCAGTCGGCACTATATACAAAAATGACGCCTGTGGAACTCAGACGTCATTTTAGATAATTACTCCAGAGAGGATTTTATTTATTTGTCCGCCTTATGGGGTGCACCTTATTAAAAGGATCCAGTCCCTTTTTATTTACAATTCGTTGACCGCCTGTCGGATATCGTCTGCAACGTCATCTATTGTCTGATCTCCATTGACCTCCTGAAGGATTCCACGTGCCCGGTAAAACTCAACCAAAGGACTTGTCTGTGCCTGGTAAACCTCTAAACGCTGCCTGACAGTCTCCGGTTTGTCATCATTCCGTTGATACAGTTCACCCCCATCTTCGTCACAAATTCCGGGGGCTTTTGGCGGGCCAAACTTCAGGTGGTAGGATTGACCGCAGGTCCGGCAGATTCGCCGGCCGCAGGCACGCTCCACAAGGACATCTTCCGGGACCGCTACTGAAATCACTACTGCCAATGATGCGTCTACACCTACCAGGATTTCATCCAGGGCTTCTGCCTGGGGAATTGTCCGCGGAAACCCATCCAGCAAAGCTCCTCTAAGGCAATCTTCCCGATGCAGCCGTTCTTTGACCATCCCAATGGTTACCTCATCCGGCACCAGGTCTCCCCGGTCCATATATTTTTTTGCTTCCAATCCCAGATTAGTTTGATTTTTAATATTATCCCGGAATAAATCCCCTGAAGAAATCTGGGGGATGCCAAGCAGTTGAGTTAAGCGGGCAGCCTGGGTACCTTTACCTGACATCGGCGGTCCAAGCAGGGCTAAAAATCGACTTTCTACGGGCATATAACTGCCTCCTGATAAACATATAAAATAATCTAAAAAAAGTATAGCACGATTCCCTTTCCGTTCAGGATCAATCAAGGGAAAAACGATCCATAATCTGGTTTTTTAGCAAGACAAACGACTGTGATACTATAATGAAGAACGTTTCAGTTCTGAAATATGCTTCCAAACTCGCAATTCCTGGACCTGATGCAGGGTTTTGAGGAGTAATTATGAATAAACATAACGCAGAATTCTGGCTGCGGGTTTCTTACTGGACCGGCGCAATTGTTGACGGAATCGCAGCCATGGCCATGCTTTTCCCTACATTAACCAAGTTTTTTCTGGGTTTCGAACCCATACCAGATCCTGCCTATAGATTCGCAATAAACATGGGTGCAGCCCTGATGCTGGGTTGGACAGTGCTGCTGCTCTGGGCAGACCAGGATCCCCTGGCCCGGAAAGGTGTACTGCTGATCACGGTCTTTCCGGTGATAGCAGGAATTGTAGGTATGGAGATTTATGCGGTTGCCAGCGAATTCATACCTCTTAGCAAAATAGTACCTACCTGGTCCCTGCAAATCTTGTTGATTTTCCTGTTTTCTGCAAGTTATCTCAACGCAGCCCGCTATGAGCAGAAAGACCTGCATTCTGGGTAAAACACTTACGGTGGAATCATATTTGAAAAGGAGAACAGGAAGCAATAAAATTTTAACCTCACCGTTTGAACCGTCTACTTTTTCCATTATATTTCTCCTTTTTATTAGGGTTTTTGTGAGGGGATTATTTACCGTCGGGAACAAGAGGTCAATGAAAGCGGGGAATATGGATAAATAGAACTGACAAAAATAGCGACCCCGGAGGTATGAAACCCCCGGGGTCTAAGTCCCCCTTCCCCCTGACAATATTGGGATATGAAATTTTAAGCTTGAATATTGAAAATGGGAGCTTCGGTTAAGGATACAATTTCACATCTGTATACGCCCCAACCAGCTGATCATCAGTCGGTACAGCTTCACCGGATGAAGGTCCGATGAAATCCATCACCATACCCAACGCATGGAGGCCGCAAGTCACTTTTCTTGGGTCCTGAGTTCGGAGCGGAATTGACAGGCTCTTTACATTTGTCCGGGTACCCCGGATTTGCTGAGGTTCTAATTGAACGTAATCAGGCAAATCAACAAGAACCGGCAGATGGATATCAAAAGCAGCGATGATGTCGGAGGGAAGGGTTTCCCCCTGATTTCCCTCCGACAAAACGACGTTCGGGTTAATCCCGAAAATCTCCGGTGCGGTCACTCGTTCCGGAGGCGTTGGAGTGGGTGAAGCGAGAGAATCCCCCTCCGCGCTGACCAAAGACGGACCAGCAACCGCTGCCATTAACAAAAGTAAGCTTGCCACAAGATAACATTTTTTGATCATGAAACCCCCGTCGTCTGATCTCAATGCGGCAGTGATGAAATTAGATTACCGAATATTCTATTTAATAAAAACATCCCGGTCTAGTGATTATCCCCTACGTCGACCGGGATGTAATTCCAGTGTATACTAATAACTGTTTCCTGTCAATAGCGTAACTATTTCAAGATATTCTTGCAATGTTTGGATTTATAGGAAGGCTGGAATCGTTGCGAGAAAGAGTAGGGGCGACCCGCCCTTTCGATACCCCTTCGCCTCCGTTTCACTCCGCTCAGGGTACTCAAGACAAGTGGGTCGCCCTTTTGTTTTGTTACTGTCATTGCGAGCCCCTGTTTTTGGGGCGCGGTAATCTCCCGTAGTAAACAGGAGATCCCTTCGTCGGCCTTCGACCTCCTCGCGATGACAGATAAACGGCAATCTCATGTTGGATCCAAATCCTAACCAGGGGACTTCCCCGCCAGGGTGCTGCGCAAAAGTCCCGGCTTGAGGCTCAGGACTTCGCCAGGCGTCGATCTCCATCGACGCTTAAGGTATCGACTAACCAGGCATCCTGAGTGATATTCACCGTTAGGTGAAAATTGTATCGAAGGGCGACTGGTTTTTTTTCAGTCGCGGCAATCCCCTAATTAACAGGAGATTGCTTCGCTATGCTCGCAATGACAGTGGGACTGCAACCCCAATTTGTCATCCTGAGCTTGCGAAGGATCCATGATGAGATCAGAATCAAATAGAACCACAAGCTGCAAAATTAGGTGTCTTGGTTTTTTGAGCTTTTGATGGATTCCTCACTGCGTTCGGAATGACAAAAGAGAGCAAACCTTCCTTTGTCAACTAAACGTCAATCCATCACCGGCAATAAGACCGTAAACTTTGTCCCCACTCCTTCTTCGCTTTCCACCATTATTGTCCCCCCATGAGCGCTTACCAGCTGGCGGGCAATGGCCAAGCCCAGGCCGCTTCCTCCACTAGCTCGGGAACGGGTTTTATCTCCCTTCCAAAAGCGGTCAAACACGTAAGGCAGGTCCTCTGCCGGGATCCCAGCACCGGAATCCTGGATGGTTATTATTACCCCTGTGTCATCTTTACTCGCGCCCAAAACGATCTCTCCCCCTTCCTGTGTATATCGCAGCGCATTGGATACCAGGTTGCCCACCACCTGATCCAGTCGATGCCAATCCCCTTCCAGGGTCAGCTCTGCTAAATCATCTGGATAGTTCAATCGAATCTGGATCTTTCCTTCATCCGCCTGACCACTGAAACTGGTCACCACATCTTCCAGCAAATCCTTAACCAGCAGAGTTTGAAGGTTTAATCCCAGGTTGCCGGTTTCTGCCAGGGAAAGGGTTTGCAGATCTTCCACCAAGCGCTGCAGCAGCCTGGTTTCCTCCAGCATGGATTTAAAATATTCAGGAGAGGCCTGGTACACCCCATCTAAAGCGCCTTCCAGGTTTCCCTGCAAGATGTGCAGCGGTGTGCGCAGTTCGTGGGCAACATCCGCCGTCAAATTGCGCCGCTGTATTTCCGCATGCTGCAATTCCTCAGCCATGTGGTTAAAAGATTTGGCCAATTTGATAAATTCCTGGTCTCCTTTTTCCTCCACACGAACACTGAAGTCTCCGCTTGCCAGGGTTTCAGCAGCGCCCATCACATCCGCCAGCGGGTTAACAAACCTGCGAATCCCCAGTGATCCGATCAACATCCCAATTATTGGCACCAGGAACGGCAAACTACAGAAGATCATTCGACGCAAATCCCTGGAGCCAAGCAGCTCCTGATTACCGCTAATCACCAAACCCAAAATCACACCCAAAACAAAAACGGGGATCCCGAGGAACAGCACTCCGCCAAAAAATCGCCAGGCCATTTTTCTGCGCTGAGACAGGTGCGGTCCCGAAAAATGCTCAAAGTCTACCGCCCAGGGAGGTCCATGATGACCGGGTTTCCATTTGTCATGGAACTTACTGGACAGACGGCGGCGGTGATCGAAATATTTTTTCATTCAAGGTTCCCCTGGAATTTATAACCAAATCCATAGACTGTTTGGATATAGATCGGATCCGCAGGATCAGGTTCGATCTTCCGGCGCAGATTTTTGATATGGCTGTCCACGCTGCGGTCCACTCCGTCAAAAACTACGCCATGCAATTTTTCCAGCAGCTGCTCTCGACTCAAAGGTTGACCGGGGTGTTTAGCCAGGGTTTCCAGCAGCAGGAACTCACTTCGTGTCAGATGAATTATTTCACCCTTCAGGCAAAGCTGTTTCCGCTGGAGATCCAACTCCAGATCTCCAACCCTTACGGTTTCCTGCTGCAGCAGATTGCCTTGCGTCCTCCGCAGCAGCGCACGCACGCGGGCTACCAATGCGCGGGGAGAAAATGGTTTGGTGATGTAATCGTCAGCGCCCAACTCCAGCCCGATCAATTGATCGGTTTCCTCTGCCCGGGCAGTGAGCATAATGATCGGCACGTCTGACTCCCGTCTTATCGCCCGGCAAACATCCAGGCCGTCCATGCCGGGAAGCATCAAATCCAGCACAATTAAGTCGGGATGTTCCTGGCGGGTTATAACCAGCGCCTGCTGCCCATCCCCGCTGGTGAGCACCTTAAAGCCGCTTTTCTCCAGGTAATCCCGGGCTAACTGGACAATTTTTGGTTCATCATCAACAACCAGAATGGTTTCATTCATAGCAAAAATTCTCAAATATCTTTGACTTTAATAGGATAACACAGCTATCAGAGCCACCGGGGCACTTTATGTTGATAGACCAACCAGTCCTCACCAAATTGTTCCTTAAGGTTCTCTTCCTCATGGCAAATAAAACGATAATGGATAAAAGCAGAAAACCCCGGCAGGACCAGTAAGGAAATCCAGGAATTTAATAAAATAGCGAAACCCAACAACACAATTACCATTCCCAGATACATGGGGTTTCTGGAATAACGAAAAACCCCATCGGTGATTAAACAGGAGGATAGTTCTTCCGGCTTGACGGTAGTGTGCCGGGCATGAAACTTGCGATCAGCCAGCAGGTTGAACGCAACCCCTAATCCCAGGGGCAGGAGGCCAAGTAGGTTCCAAGGAGGAAAAACCAAGCTAGCTGCAGGAATTATCCACTTAAGGATCAATATCAGCAGCAAGCTTAAGAGAAGAAAAAAGGGAGGATTGATTGATTTCAATAATCGGAAGTGTTTCATCATACCACCGGGATAACCAGGCCTATCGCTTTGCGCTGGAAAATGGTTACATTTCGGAATTGGGCTATAACTCGCCATTCATCCTGGCATTTAAGCCAACATATGATTTCCAGGTCTTCCAAATTATCCACTAAAAAATAACAGGCGTTTTCCAGGTCAAGGAGAATTTTCCATTGATTTAAGTTAAGCCCAGTTGAAGAATATTCAAGATTCATAATAATCAATTCACCTAAAGAAGCCGAGACACGGGAGCAACCTATCACTCCCGTGCCAGGTCAAAATCCCTAGCTGGCGTCCTCTTCTTTTTCCGCTTCCGCATCAGCAGGACTGTCGCCGTCCGCGGGTTTACGACGGGGTGGATAAGGATAAGGCCCCCAGTGACCCATGTGATGCGGTCCACAGAAAGCTGGATGGTGTCCGAATTTATGATACGGCCCCCAATCCTCTCCATCCGGTCCGCCTTCATCCTTCCAGCGTTTATACATCACCAATCCAATAATGGAAAAGATCAGTTTTATCAGCAAGAGGCCGCCAAAGAAAACGGCCAACACCGTTAAGAATGAACCATCCGTGGCAAACGGGTGTGCGGCAAAACCTTTGGTATGCGGGTAAAACATCGGGGCAGTAATTTCCCCACCTTCTACTGCCGCACCCTGCACAAATCCCACTCGAAAGGCTGAACGGGAAATTGCAATACCGCCAGCGATCAGCAGGAAGACCATCAAAATTCTAAAACCAATTCCCCATGCGGGGCGTCTGTAGAAAAACATTATTACCTCCTAATAGGTTCTGATTTGCTTCTACAGTTCCCAGTATCGCTTTAAATTGTGTAAAAAGGATGGAGGAATTCAGGAAAATTAGGGGAGATTGGGGAGGCAGGTGACTGTGGTCTTCTGTAGGGGCGACCCGCAATCCCCACAAGCACCCGGTGATTACCCCGCCAGGGTTAGCCCTGAATTTATTGAAGGGTTACGCAAAAATCACGGGCTAGGATAAGTAAGTCCCTCTGAAGAGGGACTTCTCCCTCATTTGTCATCCTGAGCCCTTCGATACATTTTCGCTCTGCTCAAACTACTCAGGACAGGCCCAGCGAAGGATCCATGATGTGATCCGAATCAAATGCACCCACAAGCCGCAAAACATTGTTTCCTGAGTTTGAGCTCTTGATGGATTCCTCGTTTCACTCGGAATGACAAAAGAGTAAGGGCGACCCGCCCTTTCGATACGCTGATGCAATACATCAGCTACTCAAGACAGGTGGGTCGCCCTTTTGTTATAGACGAAGACGTCATTGTGAGCCCCAGTAAAAGGGGCGCGGCAATCCCCTAATTAACAGAAGATTGCTTCGCTACGCTCGCAATGACAGTGAGACAGCAATCTTCGTCGGTTATTCACCTCCTCGCGATGACAGGCGCTAGCCCAGAATCAAAAAAAGCCGGTCTTTACAGACCGGCATTTTCTATAACCAATACACGTTTACCTGCTGAAACTTTCAGCAATGATCTTTATCAATTCCCCATAAAGCGGAGCTAATTCAGGGTCTTCACCTGCCAGGAAAAAGTAAACGTTCGATTCCCCGGAAATAGTCTCCAGATCATACGCCCACAGAAAATATCCGTCGGAGTCTGTCCATTCGTAGGCATTCAGGTAAGCATCATCTCCTGTAGGAACAGACCAGGGTGAATTTTGAATAAGGATAAATGTTCCACTCTCGGCTTCGGACTGCAGGGATTCAATGACTTCAGCTGAAACTTCAGCCGCTGTGGTGCCGTCAACCACAAGTTCCTCGCCTACATAAAGGAAAGTAAAGCTGTCCGGATCGTAAAAAGTCACCTCGTAATCTTCCTCCTCAATATCCCAGCCCTCCGGATAAGAAAAAGTTGCCGGAAAATCACTCGCTGTATAAGTCGTTAGGGGAATCTCCCAGGCATCCGATGCAGACCAGGCGGAGTCAAAAGGTTCCGGGGAAAAATCAAAGTCCTCATCCAAAAATTCTTCCATACCGGGGATAAGTGAGGAATCCTCGATAAAATCCTCCCAGGGGATGATATCCATTATTCGGTTCTGCCAATCCTGGCCGAGGGGGTTAAAGTCAGTCACAAATGGCACTACCACGAGTGTTCCCAGGCAGCAAAAAACCAGGATAAAAAGCAGCAGTACAATCAAGCAGCCCTTCAAAAGACAATTGGAGTTTTTTGTATTCCCTCCCGAGCTTGCCGGGGAAGCGGGTGCTATCTGGTCAGTCATAATTCTCCTCCTTGTGGTATACCAGGTTAAGAGACCTGAAAATTATTCTCAGTGAATTTTCCTCAAGCATCAGGTCGTTGAAGCAGTTTTTTAGATTTTAACACTGAAATGGAATTAGCGTTAATAACCGCCCAGTGATTAATCCCTGATAAACAAAAAAAGCACTCCGAAAGG
>Ga0255372_10247_pt1 | contig 9970 bp, 6 predicted proteins | sample ANMaggSeSYBR01E8_FD_182092 | JGI IMG/M metagenome (GOLD analysis project Ga0255372, IMG submission 182092) | Sediment cell enrichment communities from methane seep in Santa Monica Basin, California, United Staets - ANME aggregate JGI... | ecosystem: Environmental > Aquatic > Marine > Cold seeps >...
TGACACCCGTCATGGTACAAGCCACAATGGACTTAGGTGGAGCTATTCTGGTCGGGGCAGCTGTAAGTTTTATCGGATTAGGTGTCCAGCCACCTACTGCAGAGTGGGGGGCAGATGGTAAGCATAGGCCGGATCTATTTCATAGAAAGACCGTGGTATGCTGGTGCAGCTGGAATCTCCATATTTCTGGTTTCTTTGGCATTCAATCTCTTAGGCGACGCAATGCGCGATGCGGCCGATCCTCACACTCGGAGGATTGTCCAATGAGTGTTCCGCTGCTCTCTATCAAGAATCTCCATATACAGTTTGCTACTTACGCTGGAGATGTCCATGCTGTTAACGGGATGAATTTCGATATCCATTCCGGCGAGATGTTTGGATTAGTCGGAGAGTCAGGTTGTGGAAAAACAGTGACTGGGTTATCTATAATGCATGCTGTTCCCCCACCAGGGGTTATTGTAGAAGGTCAAATATTCTTCCAGGGAAAAAACATTCTGGATAAATCAGAAACTGAAATGCAAAAAGTACGCGGCGGGAGCATTGGAATGATTTTTCAGGATCCAACAGCCTCCCTCAACCCGGTTTTTACAGTGGGTTATCAGATTTCCATCCAGATTAGCCAACACCGAAATGTTAACAAACAGCGGGCAAAACAACTCGCCCTTAACATGTTTTCTCAAGTCGGACTACCAGATCCTGAGTCCTTATATAATACCTACCCCCACGAATTAAGTGGGGGAATGCAGCAGCGAGTCATGATCGCGATGGGTTTGGCTTCGGGCGCAGAATTGTTGATTGCCGATGAACCAACTACCGCCCTCGATGTGACAATTCAGGCCCAAATCCTTGCTTTGCTCTCCCAATTGAGAAAAAGTGAAGGGCTGACAATTTTACTTATTACCCATGATTTGGGAGTAGTTGCGGAAACTTGTGACAGAGTAGCTGTAACTTACAATGGGGAAATTGTTGAAACCGGCCCGGTTGATGAGGTTCTATACCAAACAAAACACCCCTATACTCAAGGATTAATTGCGGCCTTGCCAGACTCAGTTGAACAAGGCCAGGTATTACAGGTTATTAAAGGCAACGTGCCTGATGGTTTAAAGTTTGTGACAGGATGTCCTTTTCACCCCCGTTGTTTTGCCGTTATGGATATTTGTCGGGAGCAGCGTCCCATTCATGTCCACATGAAAAACAAGAACCATACGGTATCCTGTCACCTTTATGAGGAAGCTCCATGAATAACAGCATAGTGCCGATCAGGTCACAAGGGCCGCTATTAGTCACCAAAAATCTCACAAAAGTGTTTTCCTCTCGTTCTGGTTGGTTAAACCGTCAAGAAAGACATGTGCGCGCCCTGGACGGTATTAACCTCACCATTAATGAACAAGAAACTTTAGGTATCGTAGGAGAATCCGGATGTGGCAAAACCACATTAGGTCGAGTGATTATGTGGTTAACAGAACCCACGTCGGGACAGATAATATTTAAAGGTCAAGATACTGCCACTGCCGATAAACCAACCCTCAAAAGTCTCTATCAAGAAACGCAAATGGTCTTCCAGAACCCCTACATTTCTTTCGATCCGCGTTTTACAATCCTGCAGTGTATTGCAGAGCCATTAAAAACCCACACAAACCTGCGGGGAGAGAAGCTAAATCGGCGAGTTCGTGAATTACTTGAGCAGGTAGGTATGTCGGGAGCAATTATCCACCGTTATTCGCACGAATTCAGCGGAGGACAGTTACAACGAATTGCTATCGCTCGTGCTTTAGCAACAAATCCAAAATTTATAGTTTTAGATGAACCAACATCTGCTCTTGATGTTTCTGTTCAAGCTCAGATTCTAAATTTGTTAATGGATCTACAACGGGATTTGAAACTGACCTATCTCTTTATTTCTCACAACTTGAGCACTGTTCAACATATCAGTAATAGAGTGGTTGTTATGTATCTTGGCAAAATTGTAGAGCAAAACACATCAGAAGCGCTCTTCGATAGCAGGGGGCAACATCCGTACACGCAAGCCCTTATCAGCGCAATTCCAACAGTTGTAAAGGAATACCGACGAGAGCATATTATTCTCGAGGGAACGGTTCCAGACGCGGCGAATCCTCCTACTGGATGCAATTTTCACCCCAGATGCCCCATAGCTCAAGATATTTGTTCGGAAAAAGAACCGATGTTAAGAGACATTAGCGGTGACCGTAAAATCGCCTGCCATTTTGTAGTAAACTAAATAACATGAAAAAAGAGAGTTTTATAACTGGTCTGATAAAAATAATTAAGGACTTAGCCATCAAACTATGCAACTCTTTTGCACGGGCACATTATCATGAGTACCTAATTCTTGACGAGAATGGAGATCCTGCTGGAATTGAGTTTATTACTACGCGTGGGGGAAAAGTTGAAAAGAAAAGATTTAACAACAATGATTTACCCATAGATAATTTCTAAAATCCTGGGTTCCTGCTGATGCGAAATTGACTTTTTATCACTTGCACAACGAAACTACCTGATCGGATGTCAGACGCCCAGAAAAAATCTGACCGTCAGTCAGACGACAGCGTTTTTACCATTATATTCCCCCCCTTTTAGAGGGTAAAGCTAAGCTGGAGATGCCTGTTTTAAGCTCAAAAACAGGGTATTTTCGTGTCAATTGCACCAGGATTGCACCGAGAGGGAGAAAATTTAGTACTTCCCGATATAATATTAAGAGAAAAACATTTAGGGGTTTCCAAAAATGTGATATGAAGATTTTATTCAAATAGTTTTACTATATCAAATTTTGGAGGCAGATCTGAATTCCAACAATGCTACATACATCGTGCTGTTTTCTGGAGGTCTTGCTTCTTTTGAGGTAGGAAGACGAGCGATTAAGAGATATGGACGAGAGAATGCAAGGTTCTGGTTCTTTGACACGAAAATCGAGGATGAGACTCTATATAGTTTTATTAAATCATGCGCATCATTCCTAGATGTGGAAATTGAGATTTATACAGATGGCAGGAATCCGTGGGAAGTATTCAAGGATGAGCGGTTCATCGGGAATTCAAGAGTGCCATTGTGCAATAGAGTACTGAAACGAGAATACCTTGAAAGGACATTAAAACAGGAATATCCAGATAAAAATTGTGTTCTATTATTAGGCTATCAATACTTCGAACAAGCAAGGATGGAAAAAACAAAAAACCGCTGGAATGAAAATGGTTATGAAGTTAGCTTTCTCTTAGATGAACCACCTTTCTTAAATCATGCTGATTTAGTTGAAATTGCGAAATCCAATAACCTTCAAATTCCGCAACTTTATGACCTTGGTTTCAACCATAATAACTGTGGGGGTGCATGCGTACAAGCCGGAATAGGGCAATGGGCTCGATTACTAGAATTATTTCCAGAGAGATATCTTTGGCATGAAGAACAGGAAGAAAATATTCGTAAATATCTTAACAAAGATGTAGCAATCTTACGCGATAGGACAGGTGGCACAACAAAACCATTGACTCTACGGGAATTGCGTATAAGGCTAAATGGAAAATATAGTGATACCAATTAAACTGCTTTAAGAGAGGATCAAATGAGCAAAAATAAGAGGTTTGAAAAAAAATGGTTGGATCTTTTCTATACACGTGTTGGAGATCAATTTATTTTATCAAGAAACAGTTTGCACAATACTCATCAATGGGTGATAACCCTGGCTTTAGGATTAATAACAGCTGTATTAACCTTAGGTAGCAACACTAACTCTTACCCCAATGAATATGGATTCCTAGCCTTATTAATTTCCTTTCCATTATTATTCCGATTCTTTGTAAGGTCTTGTCTGGAAACATCTATTCAGTATAAGTGGATGACAATCAGGAATGCCCTAGATAAATATTATTTTCTTTCCAATCATAAAGATTTTCGCAAACAGAAAGTCGAAGATTATCTGGAAGAAACAATTATTCTATATTATTTTGACTGGAAATCTCCAAATTCCATTTGGAAAATCATCTGGGACAATATCCGCTTAGCTTATTTTTGGCCGTTCATAGTGCTCATCTCTCTAATCATTTGGGGATATTTTTCTTTGCCGTTTACATTCATTATCACAATATCGACTATTGTTGTCGGTGTTTACATAATATATGAGGTATCAACATTCTTTACTTATAGAGGTTTCGATTTTGAAGAAACGACTACGCCAGATCCAGACATCACCAATCCAATTAAAAATGAATAAGTACATTTATAGAATAGATTTGAGCATATGATAATCTTAAGGAAAAATTGAATGAATTATCGGCTAAGATTCATAAGAACTGAATGGTTACCAAGAACTGGAGATAGTTTTAAATTATCAATAGAATACGACCTTCTTGAGGATAAAGACTATGAAACTATATCCGAAGAAGGAAATAGTACATTCAGAGGCACCATAACCATAGGAATCTCTGGCTCCCTACAAAGCATATGGGGGTTGACTGGATTAGACCTTGAAAAAGCTTTAGTTGAGTATGCAAAGCTACACATTCGAGAAAAAATCATTGAAGGAAACCTAGCAAAAGAAGAAAACAAACTTCTAACGATAGATAACTCTCCTGATCTATGTCCATTTGATGTTGTTGGCAAAGATTACTATCGAGTTTTTGAGTATGTCATATCAGTTCCGGAAGAGAACCATAAAAAGCCAAGTAATCCTCAAGTCTCCCAGGAATATAATTGGGACATCTTCATATCTCACGCTAGTGAAGACAAGGATTCAGTAGCAATTCCACTATGTAGATTGCTTGAAGAACGAGGATTAAGGGTATGGGTCGATCAATACCAAATAACACTTGGAGATAGCCTAAGACAAAAAATCGATGAAGGGTTGTCGAAATCCAAATATGGAGTTGTAATTATCAGTGAACATTTCTTTGCAAAATCATGGACCCAAAAAGAACTCGGTGCATTGTTTTCATTAGATAGTAATCGCGAAAAATCAATCCTTCCTGTATGGCATCGCGTTGATTATGATTTTGTAACAAGACATTCCCCTACGCTGGCAAATATACATGCAACAACAACTGATAAAGGATTGAAACAAGTATCGGATGAAGTTCTTCGTGCAGTTTCCTCCCATCATGAAAAAAATGCTGATATAAATGGTGAACAATACACGCCGAATGATAAAAATCTGATATCAACGATATTGAAGAAATTAGGAAAACTAAATAGGGGATTTCTCATCACTATTATAAGTGGAGTAATTGTAGCCCTGATTAGCCTGGGAATCGAATATGGGCTCTTATTACCTAATAGACCAAAGGATTCCATTTTACTGACCGCCACTCTACCCCCAACACCAAATGAAACAACAGAAATCAAATCGAATCTGTCATCTACGGAAACACAAGACAATTACACTCCTGTTCCATCACCAGAAACTATATCAGTACCCACACAAAATAGTAAGGACCTGATTTCTGACGAAATCGAAAAATTAGTGAATGAAGGTTGGTCAATTCTTTTATATGATGATTTCGAAGATCATATCTTGAGTGATCAATGGACAGGTGTCGATTGTGATTATGGGTTATGGTCCCAAGAAAATGGACATTTCCAAATAAATATCGCCACTGAGGAGGATGTTATATTTGGTCAGTGCGTTCTTAGACCAAATATCGATTTAATAAAAATGAAGGATGAATTATTCATTGCGTATGAGTTTTTTGTAGGTGAAACTTATTCTGACAGTGTTTTTTATGGATTTTTCTCTTCTTGCGATAATGACGAAAGGAATTGGTTAATTGCCGCAGGAGATAATGTTTCATTCAGGCTGGAATTAGGAAATGGTAAATCTGATTACAGAATGATTGATTACGGAGGGTCAGCGGATAGTGATACTCCTTATCATGATGTTGGTTTTGTTAAGTATCAAAATGAGTATGTAAGCGCTTGGCCATTTGGTAATGAAAGTTTCACGCCAGCAAAATGCAATATACCTTTGACTTCAATCCGATTTGGAGCTGGCATTCGAGAGAAAGGATCAGCTAATGGGTGGTTGGATAATATCTACATCCTAACTAGATAAGATCTAATAATTTCTATATGTGAAAAGACTTCAAGTCCTCGTCAACTCATCCGCGATCAACTCAGCCTGCTTTAACACAGTCTCTGTAGCCAGCTTCTGCATATCAGGCGGATAACCAAATTTTCGCAGGGTTCGTTTCACAATCACCCGCAACTTCGCCCGAGCACTCTCCTTAATTGTCCAATCTATCGAAGCATTATTCCTGACTTTCTCAAACAATACCACCGCCAATTCCCTGAGTTTATCCACCTGCATCAGTTCTCTGGCGCTCTCATTATTTGCCACCGCCGAATAGAAAGCATACTCAAACTCGGACAATCCCATTTCTTCGGGTTCCTTGTCCATCTCCTTGATCTGCTGGCTAAGCTTGATGAGTTCTTCAATAACCTCAGCTGCGGTGAGAATCTTATTTTGATATCTTGTTATCGAACTCTCCAGAAGTTCCATTAGCGTCTGGCTCTGTACCAGGTTCTTCTTCATCCTTGCCCTGATCTCATCATTGAGCAGCTTCTTTAGCGTTTCCAAGGCAATGTTCTTATGCTCCATGCCCTGGATTTCAAGGAGGAATTCCTCAGACAGAATCGAAATATCTGGCTTTTTTAGACCAGCAGCATCAAAGACATCGATAACTTTTTCTGAAACCAGCGCCTGATCTATTACCTGGCGGATCGCTGTTTCGATTTCCTCGTCAGTTTTTCCAGTGCCAGTTACATCAAACTTCACTAGTCTTGCCTTGATTGCCTGGAAGAAAGACACCTCATCTTTGATTGCCATTGCTTCCACGTGTGGAATTGCAATCGCAAAAGCTTTCGAAAGGGCTGTTACTTCATCGATCAATCGTTTCTTGCCATTCTCAACCCCTAATATGAAATCTTCTGCACTCAGGATGATTGACAATTTCCCAGAGGTATCCGCTGGAAAATATTCCTGGTATTTGAAACCATGGAAGAGCTGAGAAACCACTTCCAGTTTTTCCTGCATGAAAGCAACAGCTTGTTCCTGGAGGACAGCAGGATCTCCTTTCCCTCCACCATCAGAGTAAAATGACAGTGCCTTTTTGAGGTCAGCAGCAATGCCTAGGTAATCTACAATTAATCCACCTGGTTTGTCCTTATATACCCGGTTTACTCTGGCGATTGCCTGCATCAGGGTATGCCCTTTCATGGGTTTATCGAGGTACAAGGTATGCAGTGATGGTACATCAAACCCTGTTAACCACATATCACAAACAATCACAAGTTTCAGGGGATCATCAGGGGACCTCATGCGATCCGCTAAGGCTCTACGCTGCTTTTTATTGGTATGATGTCGTGCCATCACGGGACCATCGGATGACGCGGCTGTCATCACTACTTTCATCATGCCTTTGTCAAGATCATCATGATGCCAATTCGGTCTGATTTCCTTGATCGCCTGATAGAGATTTGCAGCGATACGCCTTGACATGGTTACTATCAAGGCTTTTCCTTCAAATACCTCCTGCCTTTGTTCAAAGTGATCGATAATATCTTTGGCGACATTCTTTATCCGATTTTCACTACCAACTAATGCCTCGAGTTGGGTCCACTTTACTTTGGCTTTTTGTGTTTCTGAAAGATCTTCTTTTTCAAGATCTGCATCCAACTCTTTGACCAATCCTTTTCCCTCATCACTCAGTTCAATCTTGGCCAACCTGCTTTCATAATAAATTGTCACCGTTGCACCGTCTTCAACTGCCTGGGCAACATCATAGATGTCTATATAATTACCAAAAACAGCAGGAGTATTAACATCGGTTCCCTCGATTGGGGTCCCAGTAAAACCAATAAAGGTCGCATTAGGTAGGGCGTCTCGCATGTATTTAGCAAAACCATAGACAATTTTCTTGCCAATGATATTCCCCTGCTCATCTTTCTCGTCTATTGTTTTGGCTTTAAATCCATACTGGGTCCGATGGGCTTCGTCAGCCAACACAATAATATTCTTTCTGTCTGAGAGTTCCTCGTATACATTCCCTTCCTCAGGTTGGAACTTCTGGATGGTTGAGAATACCACTCCTCCTGAAGCCACTTTGAGCAATGCTTTAAGATCTTCTCGGGACTTTGCCTGAACAGGTTCTTGCCGAAGAAGCTGCGTGGAAGCTGCAAAGGTATCAAAAAGCTGATCATCCAAATCATTCCGGTCTGTTATAACCAGGATAGTCGGATTATCGAGGGCCAATACGATTTTCCCGGTGAAAAATACCATCGACAAAGACTTACCGCTGCCCTGGGTATGCCAGACCACGCCACCTTTCTGATCTCCTCCAGGTTGATCATCCACTGAAGGTAAGCCATATTTGGCGGGAGGTTCACTAATAGCCGCAGGACTGGATCGATAACCAGCTGCCCTGATGGCAGATTTCACCGCCCGATTAACTGCATAGTACTGGTGATATCCGGCTATCTTCTTTACAGTTTCAATACTGGCGATTCCGGTTTTTAGATCTTCCTTCTTAGATTTTTCAAAAACAGCGAAATGGCGAATAAGATCCAGTAAGGTTGTTTTATTCACCATCCCTTTGAGAAAGGTTTCCATTTGACTGACAAGGCTGGATGCTTCCTCAATCCCATAAGCATATTTCCAGGTCATGAAACGACTGTAGCCTGCTGATAATGATCCCATCCTGGCTTCAAGCCCATCAGAAATAACCAGCAGCCCATTATAGTTAAACAGAGAAGGAATGGTGTCTTTATAGGTTTGAAGCTGCTTAAAAGCAGATTTATTGGTGGCATTCTCATCGGCCGGATTCTTGAGTTCAATAATCACAAGTGGAATACCGTTAACAAATAGAACTACATCCGGTCTTTTATTAATTCCCTCCTCAATCACAGTAAATTGGTTTACGACAGTGAATTCATTGTTGTCTGGGCTCTCAAAGTCAATTAGCCAGACAAAGTCTCCCCGGGGATTGCCTTTTTCCTGGTAACTTATATTGATCCCTTCGGTAAGCAAACGGTGAAAGGATTCATTATTTTGAATTAGTTCTGGGGTGTAAAATTGCTGGATTTGTTTGAGAGCATCACCCCGGGCTGATATTGGGATAGAAGGATTGATCCTGTCTACTGCGGAGGTGAGTTTATCTAACAGCAGCACATCTTCAAAAGAGTCCCTCAGCGGAGCGCTGCCATCTGGAGAGATATCCGGGCCAGGCAGGTATGTATAGCCTAGTTCTTCGAGACACTGTATGGCGAGGTCTTCGACGGCAGATTCGGTGATAATGGCTGATCGATCAGTCATGGGATGGATCCTTAAATCGAGCCAAATGTCATTCTTCTGTTACAGACTTTTTCAAAACAGAGTAATGTTCAGGAAAAACAGTCTCCATCATTTCCAACAAGTAAGCAATATTTTTACAAGCTTCTGGAACTAGAGAAGGATCGAAGCCTTTACCTGTAGTGTGTGAATTGTCATTTGTAAATTTATAAATCGCGGTTTTCTTATTGGTATCAAACTCGATTTGTTCTAGTTTTTTGTAGGGACTTTGGTTATCTGGGATCATAACCATCAGAAAATTGTCAAGGACCTTTCGAGCAATATTAGGATAGTGATAAACAGAATCAATTGTACCGTCTGGTGTAAATGTATAAAGCAACTTAAATAAGTATTGATATTCACTGGTATAGTTTCTCAATAATTTGTCCAAAACATATATACTTGCAACTCTTTGCCCATTACTATCAAGATTCTTAATCATGTAATAGGATTTTTTCCCATGACTATTTCGTACATTCTGCAACCAGTTTAATAACAATTGTAAAAAGTCATAATTATGGGTCAATATAAACACTTGAGAAGCATCACTAACCGCGTTTTTTAGAAAAGCAAATGCTTGAAAAAGTGAGTTTGAGTCCAGGCTTGATATTGGATCATCAATAACTACAATACCATTTT
>Ga0255372_10248_pt1 | contig 9967 bp, 7 predicted proteins | sample ANMaggSeSYBR01E8_FD_182092 | JGI IMG/M metagenome (GOLD analysis project Ga0255372, IMG submission 182092) | Sediment cell enrichment communities from methane seep in Santa Monica Basin, California, United Staets - ANME aggregate JGI... | ecosystem: Environmental > Aquatic > Marine > Cold seeps >...
ATTCCGGGGCTAAAAAGCCGGACGATAAAACAGAAGCTCACGAAAGTCTTAAAAGACTTGGCCTGTCATGAAAAAGAACTGAGCCTTCTGTTTACCGATAATGAAAGAATCGCACGGTTAAACGATCGTTACTTAGGGAGAAAGGGGCCCACCAATGTGCTGGCCTTTCCCATGTCGGGCGGCCCGGAACCCGGGGTTGATTCAGGAATGTTAGGGGATGTGGTCGTTTCGGTGGATACGGCCATTAGTGAATCAACGGACTTCGATGAGCCCCTGGAGCATACAATTGATCGCTTAATCATTCACGGGATATTGCACCTCTTGGGCTATGACCACGAGAAGTCGGAAGCGGAAGCCGAGCGTATGGAAAATGAAGAGAAAAGATTGATGGCCTTGATTATGGAGGTTTAATTATGGCACGTTTAGCTGTTAATGTGGATCATGTCGCAACAGTTCGCCAGGCGAGGGGGATTGATGAACCTGATCCGGTACTCGCAGCGGGTCTTGCAGAGTTAGCGGGAGCAGAAGGTATCATCTGCCATCTGAGAGAAGACAGGCGGCATATTAATGACCGGGATCTCAGACTTCTACGCGACACAGTAAAGACGAAGCTCAATATGGAAATGGCCGCAGTGGATGAGATGGTGGAGATTGCCATTAATACCGGACCTGATCTTGTTACTCTTGTTCCCGAAAAAAGAGAGGAACTGACCACGGAAGGCGGCCTTGATGTTAAGGCTAAGGAGGAACATTACAAAAGCTCTGCGGAGCGCTTGAAGGGTGCGGGCATTGAGGTCAGCTTCTTTGTGGACCCTGATCCGTTACAGATCGAGGCCTCTCACCGATGTGGCGCAGATATCGTGGAGATTCACACAGGACATTATTCGGATGCCCGGTCGGAATCCGAGGCCACTGAACAATTTGGCCGTATTGTTACTGCCGCGGAATCCGCAGCGGAGTTTGATCTGAAAATCAGTGTCGGACATGGGTTGAATTATGTGAATGTCAAGCGTTTCAGGACCCTCCTGCCTCGGGCCGAAGAATACAGCATCGGGCATTCTATTGTGGCGAGGGCGGTCCTGGTCGGGTTCGAAAGGGCCGTGCGCGAAATGATTGAACTGGTCAAGGGTTTTTAATGATATACGGGATCGGCGTAGATCTTGTCAGTGTCAGTAGAATTGAGAGGGTGATTCGAAGATGGGGAGATAGATTTGTTGAGAGGGTATTTGCCCCTGATGAAATCGAATTCTGTTCTAAGCGTGTATCTCCCTTCCATGCCTTTGCCTTACGGTTTGCGGCCAAAGAGGCATTTTCCAAGGCTCTGGGGCTGGGCATGAGAAAGGGCCTCAAATGGAGGGATATTGAGGTGTTTAATTATCCTGAAGGCAAACCGGGTTTGAAACTCCATGGAATATCCTTAGAAATCTGCCGCGAGGAAGGTATAAGCGGTATACATCTAAGCCTTTCGGATGAAGGAGATAATGGCGTAGCCATGGTTGTGCTGGAGAAGAAGGATGGGTAGGGGCAATGTATACGTTCACGCAGCAACAGGGGTAGCGTAAATCCCAAGTAACAAACCCCAAATAACAGCCAGGAAAAAGATGAACGTCGAACATCGAACGCTCAACATCGAAGGTCGAATGTGGGTGTCGCTTCGCTCCGTTTTTTTAATAAAATTGAAACGCCGAAGGCGTACGCTAATTCGACGTTGGACGTTCGATGTTGGAAGTTCGTTTTTTAGTCCGGTTTTGGTCATTGGATATTGTTGCCCTTTGATCACTTATGGTAAGGGAATATTAAATGTATAATGGAGATGATTACATATGCTGAATGCCAGTGATATTATGACCACCGACGTCATTACCGTTAAAAAGGATACAAACCTCAAGGATCTGGCGAGACTTTTGTACCGGAACCATATAAACGGGGTGCCCGTAGTAGACGATGATGGTCTGCTTATCGGAATTATCTGTGAGAGCGACCTGATTCGAAAGGACAAGAAACTTCACATCGCCACAGTGGTGGCTATTTTTGACTGGGTCCTTTATCTTGAAAGCCCAAAAAAAATTGAGAAGGAGATCCAGCGAATCAATGCCACGACAGTAGAAGACCTCTACATAAAGGAGGTCGTTACTGTGGACGAAAAGACGCCTGTGGATGAAATTGCCACTATCATGGAAGAGAAAAAGGTCTACACGATTCCGGTTATGGATGGAGATCGTCTGGTGGGAGTTGTGGGGCAGGCAGACCTCATAAGGACCCTTGTTCATTGAAAGAGGAATGTGCTATATACCACACAAGTTCCGCCGGGGAGACGGTTGATTTAGGCCGGCAATTGGGTAGGTTCCTCAAAAGGGGTGATGTGATTGCACTGGCCGGGGAATTAGGGAGCGGAAAGACCTGGTTCACCAAGGGAGTGGGGTTGGGCCTGGGAATTGCCCGGAATATGATTATTGCAAGCCCTACTTTTTCTCTTGTCAATGAGTATGAAGGGCGGCACACACTGTTTCATTTAGATGCCTACAGGCTGGAAAGCCTGGCCGATTTTCTGGCTGCCGGGCTTGATGAATATTTTTACCAAGAGGGCGTCGTGGTTATGGAATGGGCCGATCGTTGGCCCGAGATATTGCCGGATCACACGCTTAAGGTTGAGTTTGCTATAAAGGACGAGCATTCGCGAAAAATTACCATGTCGGGTTATCATCCCCGGGCCGTGGAGATTCTGAAAAAAATGGATAAAGTGAAAAGGTGAAATTGAGGTATGGCTTTAATTGTTCAAAAATACGGCGGCACTTCGGTTGGGAGTATTGAAAAAATAAAGGGCGTTGCCGAGCGGGTTATAGAGGACTACAGACAGGGAAATCAGATGGTGGTTGTTCTGTCGGCCATGGCCGGTCAGACCGACGGCCTGATTCAATTGGCCGAAGAAATGACGCCCCATCCTGATCCCAGGGAGCTTGATGTCCTTATGTCCACGGGCGAGCAGGTCAGCGTTGCCCTTTTTTCCATGGCTATAAAATCCATGGGGCATGATGCCCGCTCCCTGTTAGGTTTCCAGGCGGCTATTCATACAAGTCACTTGTATGGAAAGGCAAGGATTCATGATATTGACACAGCGCGTATTACTAAGGAGCTGAATCGGCAAAGGATTATTGCCGTGGCAGGTTTTCAGGGCCTTAACGAACGCGGTGATATCACTACCTTAGGAAGGGGCGGGTCCGATACAACCGCAGTTGCCCTGGCCGCGGCCCTGAATGCCGATGTCTGCGAGATTTTTACTGATGTGGATGGTGTTTATACTACAGATCCCAATATCTGCCCAAGGGCCAAAAAAATGGAGTTTATCTCATATGAAGAGATGCTCGAAATGGCCAGCTTAGGGGCCAAGGTGCTGGAGATTCGTTCCGTTGAATTTGCCAAAAAATTTAACGTGCCGATACATGTGAGGTCAACTTTTACAAGGGAGAGGGGTACTATGGTGGTCGCTGAAACAGAGGATATGGAGAAGGTCCTGGTATCGGGAGTGGCCTATAACAAGAACGAGGCCCGGGTAACCATTAAAAAGGTGCCGGATCAACCGGGGATTGCCTCGCGGATATTTGAGCCGGTTTTTGAATCCGGTATCGTGGTCGATATGATTGTCCAGAATACAAGCGAAGACGGTCTCACGGATCTGACATTCACGGTGCCCAAGCCCGATTTTTACAAGACCATGAAGTTAGTGAGTGATACTGCACAAAAGGTAGGAGCGGAAAAGGTCCTTGGTGACCAGGACATTGCCAAGGTCTCCGTCATAGGCGTTGGCATGAGAAGTCACGCCGGTGTGGCGCAAAAGATGTTTGGTGCCTTAGCCAAAGAGAACATAAATATTATGATGATAAGCACTTCTGAAATAAAGGTTTCATGCGTTATTGAGGAAAAATACACCGAATTGGCCGTGCGTGTCCTTCACAATGTTTTTGGGTTGGATAATGAGGACAAGGAAGAGAAATAACAGCCCGGGGGGATTTTTGCTGCTGCTCCTCCTGCTTGTTGCCCTTACCGTGATGAAAGGCAATTTAAGTTTGGCAGGAACTGACAGTATTTGTTGTGAGGAAAAGGGGTTTGTACAGGTTTCGGGCGATGTTGTCCGGCCCGGTGTTTATGGTTTCTGCGAACCGCCTGATTTGAAGGCATTGCTGATTCGGGCCGGGGGATTAATCTCACGGAGTGAAATGACCCGGGCTTTAACAGGCGTTTTGTTCAATTCCGGTGCAAATATTGATGTGCGGTGCCGGGAAATAGGGCTGCAAGTTGTTCAAGGTGAAATGTCCGCCTTTTACAGGATCACATTCGGGATGCCCGTTTCACTCAACAGGGAGACTCAGGAAGGACTGACCGCAATTCCCGGCATCGGGTCCGGGATTGCGAGGGCGATTGTTCTCGAGAGAAACGAAAGAGGCGGTTTTCAGTCAATAGATGATATCCTGTCCATTCAAGGGATTGGTCCGTCGCTTTACGGAAAAATAAGCCCTTATCTGGTTTTATGACAGAGCCTGTTGAATGGTTGAGTGGTTAAGTAGTATAGGAATGAAACATTAGCAGAAAAAGAGGCAATGCTATGGGAATGAAGCAAAAGGTTCCGGCCTGGTTGATTGGTGTGATCGTTACCCTGTTTTTTCTGTTCATTACCTTTACGGGGATATTTGATTTTACGGACGCCATTGAAATGAAAAGCTTTGATTTCAGGGTGCGCATGGCGGCCCCGGTTGACAGAAATCCTGATATTGAATTGGTGGTGATTACAGACGATGATCTATCCGAATTGGGGCGTTTTCCCTGGCCGAGGAATGTCATTGCCCAGGGCATCAATAACCTTGCGCTTGCCGGTGCCAAAGTGATTGCAATGAATATATTGTTTACCGAACCGGAAGCAAGCGCAGGTCTGAAGACTGTTGCTCATTTGAAGGAAAGATATGAGAAGTCGGGTCTTGGCCAGCAGGGGGCCGGACTTGCCTATTACAAGGAATTATCGAAGGCCTTGGCCGACCTTGATAATGATGCCAAGTTATATAAGGCCCTTGAGAAGGCGGGAAACGTGGTACTGCCCGTTTACTTTGATACCCTCAGCACCGGCCGCGATACACAGGTCCCGGGTTTTATCGCCAAGAACAGCTTTAAGAAGGTAAGCGGCGTTGACGAGGATTGGGCTGTGTCCTCCCTAATCTGGCTTTCCAAGCTAAAACCCGTTCTACCTTCCTTTGCCGAAGTTGCCGGCGGCATAGGCCACATAAACCTTTTCCCGGACAGTGACGGATCTGTCAGGAATCAGTTTCACGTGTTAGGCTACTTAAAGGATACATATTTCCCGTCATTTCCTTTGGCCATAGTCAAATCTTACAAGGGCCTTAAAGATGATGACGTGTCGGTAGTCTTAGGTGAAGGAATCAATTTAAAGGTCAGTCCTTCTTCTGTCATCAGGGTTCCGGTGGTTGATGCCCAGATGTCGACGCTGATCAACTGGAATCAGGGGCCTGACGTGGCCTTTCATCAGACGCCTTTCAGCAAGGTCTTTCGAAACCAGGTTAAAACCAGCCTGTTCAGGGATAAGATCGTTATTATCGGGGCCATTGCGCCCGGAATCGGGGATCGATACGTTACGCCTGTCTCGGGAAACCTGCCTGGAGTGGACGTGATTGCAAATTCTGTGGCCAACATCCTGAATCAAAGGTTTTTTTCACGGCCTTCGTGGACCTCTTTAACGGAACTGGCCGTGCTGATTCTTTTCGGCCTTTTTGTTTCATTTGTACTTCCTAAGATGAAGGCCGGGGCCGGGGCCTTAACTACATTGGGTCTATTAGTCGGTTATAGTGGTGCGGGCACCTTTCTCTTTTTTTCCTCAAACATCTGGTTGAAGATTACGCCGCCCATATTGCTTTTGATTTTGGGATATGTCCTTGTAATTTCCATGCGCTTTTTGATGACCGAAAGGGCCAAAGACAAGGTGGAGGCAGATTCCGTGGAGACCAACAAGATGTTAGGTGTCTCTTTCCAGCAGCAGGGCATGCTTGACCTGGCCCTTGATAAATTTCGACGGCTTCCCCTTGAGGAGGACGGGGCTAAGGATCTCCTCTATAACCTTGCCCTGGACTATGAGAGAAAGAGACAATTTGCAAAGGCCCTGTCTACCTATAATCTGATCCTTGAGGATGGCGAGGAATTCAAGGACCTGGCGGAACGCATTCCCAAGCTCAAGAGTGCGGAGTCCACCATGATTTTTGGGACATCCGGTGCAGGATCGCATCCAGGTGATATCGGAACTCTCGGGGGCGACACAAAGCCGACCCTTGGCCGTTATGAAATAATTGGAGAACTGGGCCGGGGGGCCATGGGTGTTGTCTATAAAGGGGAGGACCCCAAAATCCACCGGACTGTTGCCATAAAGACGGTCATGCTGTCGCAGTTCGACGAAGAGGCCCTTGAAGACATGAAGGAACGCTTTTTCAGGGAGGCCGAGTCCGCGGGATTGCTTGCCCATCCGAATATCGTTACAATTTATGACTGCGGTGACGAACATGACCTGGCGTATATCGCCATGGAATTCTTAGACGGGGAAGACCTGGAAGATTACACGAAACCGGACCATCTGTTCCCAATGCGGCAGACCATGAAGATCGTGGCAGACGTGGCAGATGCCCTTGATTACGCCCACACCAAAAACATCGTGCACCGGGACATAAAACCTGCCAATATCATGATGCTCGAGGAGACTAAGGAAGTTAAAGTGACGGATTTCGGAATAGCCCGGATTACTTCTTCGTCCCAGACCAAGACGGGTGTTGTCTTGGGTACACCCTCTTATATGTCACCCGAGCAGGTATCAGGTAAGAAAGTGGATGGTCGTTCAGATATCTTTTCGCTTGGTGTGGTGCTTTTTGAGATGCTGACAGGAGAGAAGCCGTTCACCGGCGAAGACATTACGTCCCTTATGTTTAAGATTGCAAAGGAAAAGCATCCTTCACCCAGGGAAATTAACCCGAAAATCCCGCCTGTGCTTCAAAAGATTATTGACAAGGCCCTTGAGAAGGACCTGGAGAAGAGGTATCAGAGGGGCGGGCAAATGGCATCACACCTAAAACAGGTGATTGCCCGAATGGATCAGGTGCTGGCACAGAAGCGGGCTAAGGCCGGGCAGTAACCTGGATTTATAATTCGTTGCGAGTTGCGGGTTAAGGATTTTCCTACTTCATAAACGTGACAAGCAACAAGCAACACGTAACGGGGATGATAACCCGACATGGTAATTTTTCGCGAATGCTCGTCCTTTATAGCAAACTCAACCTTAAGCGTGTGATCCGGCAATATCTCGGGCCAACGATCGGCCCATTCCATAACCACGACGCCCTCTTGGTAAAAATATTCATCAAGCCCGGCAGCCAGAAAATCGGCCAGGCTTTCCAGCCTGTAGGCATCTAAATGAAACAGTGTGTGCCGCCCTTCATACTCATTGACAAGAGAAAAAGTAGGGCTTGCAATAATCATATTCCGGGCAATTCCCAGGCCCAACCCCACTCCCTTGGTGAACCAGGTCTTTCCGCTCCCTAATTCCCCGGCCAGTGCAATCACATCACCCCTTTTGAGGAACCTACCCAATTGCCGGCCTAAATCAACCGTCTCCCCGGCGGAACTTGTGTGGTATATAGCACATTCCTCTTTCAATGAACAAGGGTCCTTATGAGGTCTGCCTGCCCCACAACTCCCACCAGACGATCTCCATCCATAACCGGAATCGTGTAGACCTTTTTCTCTTCCATGATAGTGGCAATTTCATCCACAGGCGTCTTTTCGTCCACAGTAACGACCTCCTTTATGTAGAGGTCTTCTACTGTCGTGGCATTGATTCGCTGGATCTCCTTCTCAATTTTTTTTGGGCTTTCAAGATAAAGGACCCAGTCAAAAATAGCCACCACTGTGGCGATGTGAAGTTTCTTGTCCTTTCGAATCAGGTCGCTCTCACAGATAATTCCGATAAGCAGACCATCATCGTCTACTACGGGCACCCCGTTTATATGGTTCCGGTACAAAAGTCTCGCCAGATCCTTGAGGTTTGTATCCTTTTTAACGGTAATGACGTCGGTGGTCATAATATCACTGGCATTCAGCATATGTAATCATCTCCATTATACATTTAATATTCCCTTACCATAAGTGATCAAAGGGCAACAATATCCAATGACCAAAACCGGACTAAAAAACGAACTTCCAACATCGAACGTCCAACGTCGAATTAGCGTACGCCTTCGGCGTTTCAATTTTATTAAAAAAACGGAGCGAAGCGACACCCACATTCGACCTTCGATGTTGAGCGTTCGATGTTCGACGTTCATCTTTTTCCTGGCTGTTATTTGGGGTTTGTTACTTGGGATTTACGCTACCCCTGTTGCTGCGTGAACGTATACATTGCCCCTACCCATCCTTCTTCTCCAGCACAACCATGGCTACGCCATTATCTCCTTCATCCGAAAGGCTTAGATGTATACCGCTTATACCTTCCTCGCGGCAGATTTCTAAGGATATTCCATGGAGTTTCAAACCCGGTTTGCCTTCAGGATAATTAAACACCTCAATATCCCTCCATTTGAGGCCCTTTCTCATGCCCAGCCCCAGAGCCTTGGAAAATGCCTCTTTGGCCGCAAACCGTAAGGCAAAGGCATGGAAGGGAGATACACGCTTAGAACAGAATTCGATTTCATCAGGGGCAAATACCCTCTCAACAAATCTATCTCCCCATCTTCGAATCACCCTCTCAATTCTACTGACACTGACAAGATCTACGCCGATCCCGTATATCATTAAAAACCCTTGACCAGTTCAATCATTTCGCGCACGGCCCTTTCGAACCCGACCAGGACCGCCCTCGCCACAATAGAATGCCCGATGCTGTATTCTTCGGCCCGAGGCAGGAGGGTCCTGAAACGCTTGACATTCACATAATTCAACCCATGTCCGACACTGATTTTCAGATCAAACTCCGCTGCGGATTCCGCGGCAGTAACAATACGGCCAAATTGTTCAGTGGCCTCGGATTCCGACCGGGCATCCGAATAATGTCCTGTGTGAATCTCCACGATATCTGCGCCACATCGGTGAGAGGCCTCGATCTGTAACGGATCAGGGTCCACAAAGAAGCTGACCTCAATGCCCGCACCCTTCAAGCGCTCCGCAGAGCTTTTGTAATGTTCCTCCTTAGCCTTAACATCAAGGCCGCCTTCCGTGGTCAGTTCCTCTCTTTTTTCGGGAACAAGAGTAACAAGATCAGGTCCGGTATTAATGGCAATCTCCACCATCTCATCCACTGCGGCCATTTCCATATTGAGCTTCGTCTTTACTGTGTCGCGTAGAAGTCTGAGATCCCGGTCATTAATATGCCGCCTGTCTTCTCTCAGATGGCAGATGATACCTTCTGCTCCCGCTAACTCTGCAAGACCCGCTGCGAGTACCGGATCAGGTTCATCAATCCCCCTCGCCTGGCGAACTGTTGCGACATGATCCACATTAACAGCTAAACGTGCCATAATTAAACCTCCATAATCAAGGCCATCAATCTTTTCTCTTCATTTTCCATACGCTCGGCTTCCGCTTCCGACTTCTCGTGGTCATAGCCCAAGAGGTGCAATATCCCGTGAATGATTAAGCGATCAATTGTATGCTCCAGGGGCTCATCGAAGTCCGTTGATTCACTAATGGCCGTATCCACCGAAACGACCACATCCCCTAACATTCCTGAATCAACCCCGGGTTCCGGGCCGCCCGACATGGGAAAGGCCAGCACATTGGTGGGCCCCTTTCTCCCTAAGTAACGATCGTTTAACCGTGCGATTCTTTCATTATCGGTAAACAGAAGGCTCAGTTCTTTTTCATGACAGGCCAAGTCTTTTAAGACTTTCGTGAGCTTCTGTTTTATCGTCCGGCTTTTTAGCCCCGGAAT
>Ga0255372_10228_pt1 | contig 9942 bp, 10 predicted proteins | sample ANMaggSeSYBR01E8_FD_182092 | JGI IMG/M metagenome (GOLD analysis project Ga0255372, IMG submission 182092) | Sediment cell enrichment communities from methane seep in Santa Monica Basin, California, United Staets - ANME aggregate JGI... | ecosystem: Environmental > Aquatic > Marine > Cold seeps >...
TGCGATAAGCGCGGCGGGAAAGGATTTTGATAAGATTTTTGAATTGGCTGTAGAGAGCGGGGCCGATGACATTACATCTGATGAAGAAACAATTGAAATCTTCGCTCCAGTTGATGTTTTTAAAATCATAAGTGATAATTTGAAATCTGATGGAATAGAGGTCGATGAGGCTGACCTACAATATCTTCCAAAACAAGAAATAACATTAGAAACTGATAAAACAGTAAAAGTTATGCGGATCATTGAAGAGTTGGAAGGATTGGATGATGTCCAAGCCGTTTTTTCTAATTTGAATATCAGCGAGGAAGCTTTAAAGGAGCTTGAGGAAGCATAAATAATGGCTGTGATCGGAATTGATCCCGGCACAGCTTTGACCGGGTATGGAATTGTTGAAGAATTGCAGAACCAGTCATTACAAGTTGTTGATTTTGGAGTGATCCGTACTGATTCAACCGATAAACCGGAAATTCGATTAAGAAAAATATTTTCTCGATTAAACGAGATACTTTCTATCTACAAACCCGAAACTGGTGCTGTTGAGAAGCTTTTTTTTCAAAGCAACACTCGCACAGCAATGTCAGTTGGGCAGGCTCGTGGTGTGGCGATATTATCTCTTGCGGAAGCTGGACTTTCAATATGTGAATATGGCCCGGTAGAAATTAAGCAGGCAGTTGTTGGATACGGTAGAGCATCTAAAAACCAAGTCCAGCAGATGGTAAAGATGCTTTTAAACCTGAAGGAAATTCCTAAACCTGATGATGCGGCTGATGCTCTGGCGGTTGCTATTTGCCACATTCACAGCCGAAAAATGCTTGAAGTGCAGCAGGATTTTATGTCGTGAAAAATATTTCAAGTACAAGCAATCAATATATTAAATCTATCCGGAAGCTGAGCAACAGAAAAGAACGCGATAGGTCTGGAAAGTTTTACATTGAAGGTTTACGCTTGATTGGTGAAGCATTAAGGACAGATTTTCCGCTTGAAAGTATTCTGTATAGTTCCGATCTTCTAACATCAGGTTTTGGGAGGAGCGCGATTGAAGAGGGTGAGAAAAAAGGAATTGATATCATTGAGGTAACCAAGGATGTTTTCAAAACATTTGCATTAAAAGATAGACCTCAGGGGCTTGCGGCAGTTGGCATTCAGAAATTAATTAACATAGAGGAACTTCACAATCTGAAAGGGCTGTGGATTGTTTTGGATAATGTGCAGGATCCTGGTAACCTTGGAACAATCATGCGATCTTTAGATGGTGCAGGTGGAAAGGGTTTGGTATTGCTTGGAACGAGTACGGATGTTTACCACCCGACATCTGTTCGTTCTAGCACAGGGGCTCTATTTTCCCTTAAAATTGCAAAAATGAGCATTTCCAATTTTTGCGAATGGAATTCAAGGGAAAACATACCTATAATTGGAACAATATGTGGAGAGGCAGAAAATTATAGAAAATATGATTTTCCTCAAGATATGATTTTATTAATGGGAAGCGAGCAAAAAGGTTTAGGTAAAGAACTTCTTGAAATGTGTGAAGGTTTAGTTAATATTCCTATAGTGGGAAGCGTGGATTCATTGAATCTTGCGTGTGCCGCTTCAATTATTTTATTTGAAATATACGCGATAAGACAAAATAGATGATCGAAATTATAAAAGGCAAAGTAGTTGGAAAAGGGGAGTTGTACTTGATTATCCAAAATTGTGGAGTTGGCTTGAAGGTATGGACACCTGTCTCTGTGTCATCATCTATAGAAGTTGGGGAGATTGCGCAATTATTTACAGACCTTGTGTTACGGGAAAATGACATCAATCTATATGGATTTATAGATGCAAAAGCTCGCGATATGTTTCGCAGTTTGATTAAGGTAAACGGTGTAGGCCCTAAAGCTGCTTTATCAGTACTTTCTTTCCATAGTGTTCTAAACATTTATCAGGCGGTGCATCTAAAGGATTTTCAGCAATTTGTGCGTGTGCCTGGAATTGGCAATAAAACCGCTCAGAAAATAATCTTGTATCTTCACGATAAATTAGAGCCTATGCTTGAAGGGATGCAATTTGATCAAGACGGGAATATCGATTCGGAATTGATCGAGGCTTTGGTAGGTTTAGGGTATAGTGTTGTTGAAGCACAGGCCAGTATGCAATCACTCCCGAAAGATTGCCCTGATGAATTGGAAGAAAAACTACGATTAGCTTTGAAATATTTCTCAAATTAATTGAAATACACGATCTTTATGCTAAAATCTTGAAGTTGTTATTCAGAAGGATCATTATTACATGGCAAGTTTCACGCGAGAATTAGGAATAGATCTAGGCACAAATTTCACTGTGGTCACTGAAGGGCAAGAAATCATGCTGCATCAACCTACCACGGTTGCTATTCTGATCGATGAATGGAAGATGATCGAGTGGGGACAGGCAGCAAAAGATATGTTTGGTCGTGTTCCTGAAGATATCGAGGTTGTTAGCCCAATCCAACATGGCGTAATTGCTGAATATGAGATCACTGAAAATCTATTAAGGTACCTTGTTCAGAAGATTTGTGGTCCGATGGTTCTATTCAGGCCTAAATTAATGATTACCGTTCCATGCAATATCACAAGCGTGGAAAGCCGTGCAGTTCACGAGGCAGGAATAGGTGCTGGAAGCAGAGAGGTTTACCTTATTCAACAGCCACTATCCGCAGCTTTAGGTATTGATCTGCCAATATCTCCGCCATCGGGCAATATGGTAATTTGTCTTGGAGGCGGCACAAACCAGGCGGCAGTTTTGACAATGAATAGTATCATTTCCTCAGAACTAGATCGAACTGGTGGGCAGAAAATGGATGACGAAATCATAAGCTATATTCGTAAGCATTATGGTGTTATTCTAAGCAGAGCAACAGCTGAAATTGTTAAAATGCGAGTGGGGGCTGCCGTAAGTGAAGAAGATGGGCTTACACTTGAAGTTCAAGGACAAGATCAAGTGAGCGGCTTACCTCGTTCAGTGACAATTAAAACTGAAGATATTGTTGATGCGCTGCAAGATAGTTTGCAGGATATTGTAAAAATGGTCAAACGTGTGCTGGAGAAGACACCACCTGAATTAGTGTCTGATATCATGGATCGTGGGGTGGCACTTTGTGGTGGTGGAACTCAATTAAGAGGCATAGATAGATATCTAACGGGCAAATTAGGCATTCCAGCATATCTGGTTGACAATCCCACTACGTGTACCGCTGAGGGAGCTGCCAAAGCACTAACAATGCTTGACGAACTAAAAAGAGCAATTAAGCAATAAAATATCTGTGAAATGAAGCTCTTGTAATCAGTGGTTCTATATTAGCGCTTTCGTCTTCCTCCGAAAAATAGAAGCATATAGTAAAGTAATGTAGACAATGCTTGGACAGCGCCTGCTACATACGTGAGAGCTGCTGCGTCAAGAACGGCACTTATACCGTCCAATTCACTCCCGTACACGATGCCTGATGTAGAAAGAACATTTTTTGCGCGTTTAGAAGCATCCAATTCCACTGGGATCGTAACTATTGCAAATAAAGATGTCGCTCCAAAAAGAATTAAGCCAATTATTGCAAGGTTATCCATCGCAAGAAGTAACCCGCCCATGAAGATGATCGGGCCTAAATAGCTGCCTATCTGGACTGATGGAATCATTAATGACCGAAGAGACAAAGGGCCATATTTTTCCTTGTGTTGGATCGCATGACCTGCTTCGTGGGCAGCCACACCGGCCGCGGCAATGCTGGGTGTTCCATAAACAGATTGGCTGAGACGCAGAACCTTTTTTCGAGGGTCATAATGGTCACTTAAAGTTCCACGAACATGCACAATACGTACATTTTGCAAATTATTTGCATCGAGTACTTTACGGGCAACTTCCGCTCCGGTCATACCGTTGCTAATTCGAAATTGCGAATATTTTTTATAAGCGCTCTGTACTTTTGATTGTGCATATAAACCGAGCAGCAGGGCCGGGATACTGATCAAAATATACAAACCGTAATTTCCAAAATACATTTTTACTCCTTCTAAAAAATATGTATTGAATATATTATAAGGAATCCATATTAATATTTTGTAAAATAATTAATCAGGAAAAATGGCGTACTAGAATAAGAATAACCGCTTGGGGATGATCTTGAGTGTTTCATATACCCGACAAAAAAAGTTGATAGAATTAATAATGAAGTTATATGATTGTTCTGCTGATTAACACCCATTGATCCCGCACTAAAGGAATGAGGGAAATGGATAAGATTAGTAATTCTGCTAAAGAAATCATCGTCAAGAATGGATTCCTTCTCACTGTGAAAAACCATGATTAAGTAGGTGATTGGTACTCGCTTACAGGCGGAGGACAGAATCCAGACGAAACAATAGAAGATCTCCACCGGGAATGCATAGAAGAGGTAAGAATAGAGGTCAGTATTGACCGATTGCGTTATATTCGTGAGTATATTGGAAAGAACCACGAATTTAGTGAACATGATGGAGATACTCATCATTTGAAGTTTATGTTTGATTGTTCTTTTGACAAAGAACAATCGTCATAGTTAAGAAATAATCCTGATGCATACCAAGTTGATATTGCTTGGTTGCCTTTTAATGAAATCAATGCATATCGAATATATCTGAAATTGTAAGGTTATCAGCTATTATCAGAAGTAGATAATGGGAAAATAGTTCAACGGGGCGGATGAAGAGGGCAAACGAAGATACTTGTATAGATATTTGGTAATCTGGAAATACAAATGAGATCGATCGTAGTCTTCGAAGGCGTCCCTGGGGAGACTCGAACTCCCGCCTTCGGCTTCGGAGGCCGACACTCTATCCACTGAGCTACAGGGACGTACATACGATAGATTTTACCATGTGATCCTTTATGAATATTTCTAGTTAATAGTTCAATTTATTCGAAAAATAATCGACTTCTCATCGGATTGGGCATAGAAATGAGCTTTTTTAGATCAATATGGGAAAACTGTGGGCATGAGAGGTATGCTTTAAGATGCTTTTTAAAAAAGCTGGAGGTTTTATTGGGGCCATAAAAAGCAATCATCAAAAGCCAGTGAGTTTTTACGACACTGATGATCTGTTCAGCAGTAAGGGATGTTTTGCCTGTTTCTGAAAAAATCCATGGATTTCCAATTGCTGCCCGGCCAATCATCACTCCATCACAACCAGTTTGTTTGATCATGATCTGAACATCTTTTTTGGATGTAACATCCCCATTGCCAATTACGGGAATCTGTACAGTCTCTTTAATTTCTCTAATCGAGTTCCAATTCGCTGATTCCTGCCAATTTTGATCCCTAGCGCGCGCATGAACAGCAATCATTGCTGCTCCTGAATCTTCGATAATGCGGGATAGATCTTTATAGTTGAGAGTGTCTTGATCCCATCCTAACCTTATTTTCGCTGTAATAGGGGTTTCAAGATTATTAACGAGTTTTGTGATAATGTTTTTAATAGATTCCGGATTCTTTAATAATCCCGCTCCTGCTCCTCTTCCTGCAACTCTTTTTACAGAACAGCCAAGATTGATGTCGAAAAAGTCTGGCTTTTTCTTGGATAGGATCCGGGCAGCTTTTAGTATTTTGTCAGGATCTTTACCGTATAACTGAAACCCAATTGGTCTTTCGGATTTAGAAAAACAGGTTCTTTTTTCAATATAATCCAAATTCATTGGGACATCAAGCACATTGATGAATTCAGAATATGTTAGAGCCGATCCCATGCTTCGACATATCCATCTATATGGCCAATCACTAATGCCATCTAAGGGGGCAAGGATCAGGTTACCGTAAACAGAGATATTTCCAAAAGAAAAAGTAGGCTTCATGTTTATAACTGACGTTAAGTAAACCTATCTTGAGGTATTAATGATATTTGCAATGGCTTTTAAATGCTCTGGTGTAGTACCACAGCATCCTCCAATAATCCTGGCTCTTGCATCAATCCACGCAGGAATGTTATTTGCCATTTGCTCTGGCGTTATGTCGTATTTAGGCTTACCAGATTTATCCAGGTAGGGAAGGCCGGCGTTAGGCTTGAACCAGATAGGTAAATCCGTGGCTTTGGAAAGTTCATTGAGAGCTTTAAAATTATCATCTAAGCTTTTTCCGCAATTGATCCCAATTGCGGAAATTCCTAAACCCTCCATTTCTTTTGCAAAGGAAGAAGGACTAACTCCCATCATCGTTTTTACTCCTCTATCAAAACTGAAAGAACAGACTAATGCTTGATCGCAGGAAGATTTCACACCATTTATGGCTGCTTTTGCCTCAATGAGATCAAATTGTGTTTCAATGACGACTATGTCAACGCCGGCTGTACATAATATAGCAGCTTGTCTTGCGTAATAACACTCAGCCTCTCTGATATCAAGTGGTCCAAATGGTTTTAACATTTCTCCCAATGGTCCTATTGAACCGGCAACGAGAACTTCTGTATTATTGGTTGCTTCTTTTGCTAAGGCAACAGCTGTATGATTCACTTGTTCATACATGTCCTTTAACCCTGATTGTTCCAGCCGAAATTCGGAAGCGCCAAATGTAGAGGTAAGGATTATTTCTGCTCCTGCTTCAATGAAATCAAGATGTAGCTTCTTGATCTTTTCTGGTTTTTCTATCACCCAGATTTCTGCAGTTATGCCTTGTTCTAATCCGCGCTGGATTAGGTTTGTGCCTGTTGCCCCATCTGAAATAATTACATTATTTTTACTTAATAATTCAGAAAACTCGTGAAAGTTCATTTTTCTAATCCTAATACAAAATAATTTTTATAAAACCTAAAAGAAATCCGCCAAGTATTAGCCATTGTGTATCAATCCTGTATTTTAACGAAAGAAAAAGTGCAACAACAATGACAATGATTCCTGTGAAATCATTAATCGTTGATTTCAATAAGTTGATGATGGCATAAGCTATTAAAGCGACAGCACTCGCAGAAATACCATTTAAAAAAGTTTTTATTGTTGAAATATGATTGATTTTCGGAAGAAATTTTGCTGTAAATAATACAATAATAAAGGATGGCAGGAACATACCAATTGTGGAAATGATAGATCCGGGGAACCCTGCAATGACATAACCAATAAATGTTGCAGTTGTTGAGATAGGCCCGGGTGTAATCTGGCCAACTGTGATTGCGTCGACCACCTGTTGGTTTGTTATCCAACTGAAATTCTTGACTAAGTCACGTTGAATAAAAGCAAGCAATATATATGAACTGCCAAATAACAGGGAACCTACTTTTAGAAAAAACAATGCCAATTGTGCTAATTTAGACTCGATGATTGAATCAACATGTAATTGAATATTCTTATAAGATAATGTACCTATAATTAAATTAGCAAAATTTGTCTGATTTACTGAATAAAACAATAAACTTAGTAATCCGCTTAGAAACATGATAAAAACTTGATTAATCCCGAATAAGGCTGCAATTAAGCTGCTCCCCCCTAGAAAAAGCGAGAAATTTGTCTTATATGCAGTTTTACACAGGCGAATGAGGGCGGATATTAATATCGATACAACGACAGCGTTAATAATTGAAAAAAAACCGTTTACTTTTGGAAGAGATCCGAACTCCATGTATAGAATAGCTAAAACCATTGAAAGAATAGTAGCTGGAAGTAAGAAACATATTCCAGCAATTACTAAACCTGGAAAGCCAGCTTGAATGTAACCGAGATGTGCAGCCATCTCAGTTGCGTTCGGACCCGGAACAATATTAGTTACAGCCATTATTTCAAGAAAATATTCGCTTGTAACCCATTTTCTCTTATGAACGGTTTCATCTTCCATCATTGCAATAGTAGAAGTGGGACCACCGAATCCGATGGTCCCAAGTTTTAGGAAGAGAGTTGCTATTTCAATAAATTTAGAATGTTTGCTCACGAAATACTATTGCAATCTGGTGGTTTGCAGTTCCTTAATTATTTTTTCTTGGGTTATTGGAAGGTCACGGAACCATATTCCAGAAGCATTATGGACAGCATTTACAAGTGCGGGAGCTACACCGTCTACCGAGATTTCCGCTATTGATTTTGCTCCATAAGGGCCCGTGGGTTCATCTGTTTGGACAAAAATTACGTCCATGGGAGGAACATCATCTGCTTTATAGAGCCTATAAGTACCAAATTGGTCATTTGTGACATGTCCACTTTCATTAAAATAGGTATCTTCAAACATCGTGAAACCTAATGCCTGCGCCATACCGCCTTCTGCCTGACCTGCGGCAGTTAATGGGTTTATAACCCTTCCACAATCTACAATCATCAACAACCGATCGATTTGCATTTCCCCGGTTTTTATATTAAATGTTACCTCCGCAAACTGAGCTCCTGTTGGGGGTGGGCTGACATAACTCATATTAGACTCAGTTGCCATGATCTGATGCTGATCTAATTGATGCAGGCTGCTGAGAGCGACGTCTTCTAGAGAAACCTGTTTTCCATCTTGTGATTTTACTAGTTTATTTTCTAAAAGTAGCTCCTGATGGTTTTTTACTCGTAGCATCTTAGCTGCATGGACAAGAATCATTTCCTTGACCTTGTCTGCGGCTTTTACGACTGCTCCGCCACTAATGTAGGTGGTAGAGCTTGCGTAAGCACCTTTATCAAATGGAGTGAAATCTGTGTCAGATGAATAGACGATAATATCTTCCACTCTGACACCGAGTTTTTCGGCAGCCATTTGGGCCAGTATCGTATCAGAACCAGTTCCTAGGTCGGTAGCACCAATTAGTAAGTTGAAAGAACCATCATCGTTAAGTTTGATGGTAGCTGCTCCCATATCCAAACCTGCAATGCCTGATCCATGAATCATGATTGACATTCCAATGCCGTGGCGTATATCACCGGATTCATTGGAATAAACTTTCCGTTTATTATAATAATCTGTTGCTTTTAATCCTACAGTCACACATTCATCGATAGCAGTTGTTTCCATTGATTGGTCATAACCTTCCCGACCTTCTCCTAACTTGCGGGCTAAGTGCATTAATTCGCCTAATTTCAACCAATTTTTCTTCTTGAATTTGACGACATCTATTTCAAGTTGCTCTGCAATTTCCTCTATGAGTACTTCAATAGCAAATTGCTCTTGCATAGCTCCATAACCCCTGTATGCGCCTGCTGGAGGTGTGTTTGTATAAACCACATCACAAATAAAACGTGAGTTTGGCGCATTGTAAAGAGTTAAACCTTTAAAACCACCCACCATATTTACTGTTAGGGCGTGTGTACCATAAGCGCCTGTGTCACCGATTAACTTTAATTCTGCCGCGATGATTTGTTCGTTTTTAACTCCCAATTTATATCTTATTATTTGTCGGTGACGTGACCGCCCACTCGTAAATTCTTGACTGCGTGTGTATTCCATTTTTACCGGACGCCCTGTCGCTATAGTAAGATGGCTGCAAAGGTCCTCAAGTAATATTTCTTGTTTTCCACCAAAGCCACCGCCAATTCTTGGTTTTATCACGCGGATCTGCTTAATTGGTAAACCTATTAATGGGGAAATAATTCGCCTAACATGGAATGGTACCTGAGTGCTTGTACGAACTACCAGACGGTTATCTTCATCAAAATATGTGATGCAAATGTGTGGTTCCATTTGGGCATGCTGCTGCTTTGGTGTACGATATTCACCCTCATAAACATTGTCTGCTTCTTCAAAAGCTTTGTCAGGTTCACCAACTTCCGCTTCAAGGTGATGCACAATATTGCGTGAAGCATCATAGATGCCTTCCGTATCTTCTTCATCGTGAATAACGGGAGCGTTTTCGCTCATTGCTAATTCACAATCCAGTACATGAGGGAGAATTTCATAATCCACATTAATTAATTGAAGAGCTTTTTCTGCGATTTCCTGAGTTTCAGCAGCAACAATAGCAACACGATCACCGACATGCCGAACTTTAATATCAAGTGATGCCTGGT
>Ga0255372_10249_pt1 | contig 9930 bp, 10 predicted proteins | sample ANMaggSeSYBR01E8_FD_182092 | JGI IMG/M metagenome (GOLD analysis project Ga0255372, IMG submission 182092) | Sediment cell enrichment communities from methane seep in Santa Monica Basin, California, United Staets - ANME aggregate JGI... | ecosystem: Environmental > Aquatic > Marine > Cold seeps >...
GATGATCAAGCCCCTGCAAATTGAAACCTTAATGAACAGCATAGCGCAAATATTGAAATAAGGCGTACGAGCCGCTGCTGATCTTCAGGACGCGTTCTTTTTACCCAGTTTATAGACGAGCGTTATGATTACGCCAAGCGCGGCGAGCAACCCCGCACCTAACAAATAGAGAAGTGTATTATTCTGGCTTTCTCCGGCTTGGTTGAGGTCGTTCGGCTGGTCCTCAACTGAAGCGGCATCATCTGACTCCGCTGCTTTATTCCCGCTTTCCGTCGGCTGTTCAGCAGCCGCTGTGGGCACTGGGGGCGTGAAATCAAGCGTGTTTTCGAGCCAGTTGAGCACCTGATAAGCAGTGTCATTGAGCGGGTTGATCTCAAGTGCCCGGGACGCTAAATTGTAGATATCTTCCAATCCAGCGGGCGTTTCCGGCGTGTCGCGCCCATTTTCGTGCAGAAAGAGTTTGAAATCAGCGAATCTGGCGAGGATATTATCGTTCTGCGGGTCGAAGTCAAGCGCCTCCTTATATGCGTCGTAGTTAAGGAAAATCAGCTCTTCGGTTCCTTCGCGCACCGATCTATTCATGATAAGCGCGTCATATAATCTTGTGATCTTGGCGTAGGCATGCCCATCACCCTGGCTGATGCTTTCTCTCAAGTTTAATATCTGCTCCCAGATGTGGGGCGCGATGATCGTCGCTGCCCAGTTATCTCCAGTATCTGGTTCGAGATTTGTATATTCCCAATGCACCTTATTATCTTCAAATAGTCCATTCGGGGATGTTCTGTCCCCAGCCAAGACATTTTCATCGCTCGCTTCGTATGGAAGATTCAGGAAAATATGCGCTTCACCGATGGGACCATACCAACCCCCGCCTGTCTCGAGAATATAACTGAAAGTTGCTTCCGGGAAATACCCGGTGGACTGCAGGTCATAGCTAATATCAATCCAAACCACTTCCTCTAACGGGAACTTCACCTCAAATTCCGCCCACCTGGTTTCCATTTTTTCCGGGTTAGTCGGATAGGTCGTGGTCTTCTCCACCCAGGCAACCGGCTGGGAATCTACCTTGATGCTCAGATTCTGAACTTCGGGCTGGGAAAAAAGCCCATCCCCCCAGCCGTCGGTGTTGTTCAACGGGAAAAGCACCAGCAGTGTCTCATCGGTTTCACCCCGATTGCTCATAATGAACATAGCGTTTACCCGCGCGTTAACGGTGTCTGTATGTGTTTCCAAATAATAAAGGTTTGACGCTTCTCCGACATATATATTTACTGTCTCATACCCCATTTCCACGTACGTCTTCTCGTATTCTAAAGGCGCGGGGTTCGCTCCGGGCGGTTGCAAAGGGGGCGCGATATCAGCAAAAGCGGTTGTGAGGATGGCGCACAATAAAAAGGCAGTTAGTGATATTGAGATGGAGATTTTTGTTTTCATTTTTCTCTCCTTTATAAGCGGATTATCAGCAACTTCCAGCCGAATCATTTTGTTTACAACAGAATAGCTACATACATCATATAAAAATCTCTGCCAATATACAACTGATATTTTTAAGGAAAAAGCCGCTCTGATGAGCGGCTGCCAGTCGGGGCGGGCGGATTTGAACCGCCGACCTCACGGACCCGAACCGTGCGCGCTATCCGGTCTGCGCTACGCCCCGATAATGACCTCACATTAATTATGGAAAAGTGAGGTCGGCGATTGATATCAACAGTTTTAGATATCAACCTTATTGCGAGTGAATTATACAACAAAAGATTATTGATGTTTAAAGTGACGTTACAATTTGTTATATTAGTTTCTGGGTTGATTTGTGGAGATGTAAATCTTTCTTTCTATCATAATCTCTTGTTTCTTCGTCGGTAAGATTTCGATGGTGAATTCCATGAAAGCAAACTGAAGTAATAACCGCACATACTCCAGCTATATGACCAAAGATAGAAAAACATGTAGCTGAATATCTAAAATTGAAAAAAGTTGGGATTGTTTGAGAGAAAAAGATACATAAAACCATACCCAAAAGGATACTATTCATCCATTTTACAATTCCTAATATTCCTTGTTTTGAAAACTTCCTGCTTTTTTTTGTGGACTTTATATTTGAAAAGCCTAAATTATCAAAAGGTGGTTTTTCATCACATCTTTCCAAAGGAATATAATATTCTATGTAGTTAATTTTTACCAAATCTGTTAGTTTATTTCTTGTCCGGTTTATATATCTTGTATACCTGATCATATTGTTGTGACTAACGATTAAAAGATGGTGAATTTTCCATCCAAAAAAATAAGTTCCTAAACCGATTAGTACTACAATGAGCCAATCATGCCAATTTGGAGAATTTTCCCCCTTTAGAAAAATTGATATTGCATTTCCAATTAAACCCAAGAATGTTGTGTATGCAATTGCACTTGACTCAATGCTTTTAATAGCCCTTTCACGTAATATACCAAGCCATCTATATTCATTGAGCAGTATGTCTATAGTGTAATCTTTTGTTTTTCTAAACATTTTAATACTCCTTCTATTTCCTCATATTGTAAATATTATATAGTTTAATACTTAGGGTTTTCAAATTGTTACCAATGAATACTATTCGGATTTAAGTAAAAAATTGATAGTTCCACTAGAACTTGGATGAATTCTTACAACCTCCAATTATCCACCGGTGGCGCGCGCCGATGCGCTGCATAAAGGTCGCTCTGAGCTAAATTCGTATAATGCCTGGTCATGGCCCAATCGCTGTGCCTAAACTTTTCTGACGCTATTTTTTATACGGGGGTTTCGTGATGATAGAATATGGTTTCAACTATTACAAACCAGGAGCGAAACAACTATTATGAGCAAAGATAAAAAAGTGCGTGTAGCGATTGTGGGTGTGGGCAACTGCGCGTCATCCTTGATCCAGGGTGTGGAATTTTATAAGAACGCGAAAGACGAAGACCGGGTGCCGGGGTTGATGCATGTCAATCTGGGCGGGTATCATGTACGGGATATAGAATTTGTGGCGGCGTTTGATGTGGTGGAAGGCAAGGTGGGTGTGGATCTTTCGGAAGCGATCTACGCTTTTCCCAATAACACCTATAAATTCGCGGATGTGCCCAATCTGGGCGTAACCGTTTCGCGCGGGATGACTCACGATGGAATAGGCAAGTATGTGGGTAAGATCGTCAAGAAAGCGCCCGGGCCAACCGCGAACGTCGCCCAGATCCTCAAGGATACCAGGGCGGATGTGCTGATCAATTATCTCCCTGTGGGTTCTGAAATGGCGACAAAGTGGTACATGGAAAAAGCGCTGGAGACGGGTGTGGGTGTGGTGAACGCTATTCCGGTATTCATTGCTTCATCCCCATACTGGGCGCCGCGTTTTGTGGAGAAAAAGCTGCCCATCATCGGAGACGATATCAAGAGCCAGGTGGGCGCGACCATTTTGCACCGCCTGCTGGCGAGTTTATTCACTGACCGCGGCGTGCGGCTGGACCATACATATCAGCTTAACTACGGCGGGAACACGGATTTCTTAAATATGCTGGAGCGCGAGCGGTTGGAGTCAAAGAAGATATCCAAGACGGGCGCTGTGACAAGCATGCTGCCTTATGAGTTAAACGAGGAAGATGTGCATGTCGGCCCTTCGGATTATGTGGCGTGGCTTAAGGACCGCAAATTCTGCGATATCCGCATGGAAGGCACCACATTCGGTAACGTGCCGCTCAAAGTGGAAGCAAAATTAGAGGTATGGGATTCGCCGAATTCAGCTGGCGTGGTGATTGACGCGTTGCGCTGCGTGAAGCTGGCGTTGGACCGCGGCATTGGCGGACCATTGATCTCACCATCTTCTTACTTTATGAAAACACCGCCCAAACAATTTAAAGATGAGATCGCTCACGGAAAGACAGAAGCATTCATCCGGGGTGAAGAGATATAACAGACGAGATGCAGGAAGACTGCGTTTTTTGCCAGATTGTGGCGGGCAGAATGCACGCGGAGATCGTTTATCAGGATGAGGAGATGACCGCTTTCTGGGATCAGCATCCCGCCACGTCGATCCATATTCTAATTGTCCCGAACCGGCATATTTCCTCGGTGAATGAGATGGAAGCGGAAGACGCGGCGCTGTTGGGCAGATTGATGCTGAAAGCGCGGGAAATCGCCACGGAACAGGGCGTGCGTGATAAGGGTTACCGCCTGCTGGTGAATGTCGGGGAGGGGGGCGGGCAGTCCGTTTTTCATCTGCACCTGCACTTGATCGCCGGACCGCACCTGATGGCGATCCACGGCTGAGAGAAATCTATTAATGGTTCAGAGATCAGGAAAACGGACCGTATGGAGATTGGCAGTGTGTATCTTGCTTTTATCCGCGTGCGTACGGCCGGATAAAAATCCTTCACCATTTGACGCGCTCAGCGATAATGCGCTTAAGGAACAGGCGCTGCCTGCAGGACAGGTTGAAGGGCCGGATTTTTCCATTATCCCGGATTCCGAACTGGTTTTCAGCCCGACAACGGTTGGATTTTCCGCGGCGGATGTGATCGCTTTTCAGGGCGGCTACCTGGCTGGCTATGAAGAGATGATTGACGGCGAGATATTCAGCGGGGCGGAGATCGTTGAACGGGTTAGCAGGGAGTATTCCGTTCATCCGCGCCTGCTGCTGGCACTGCTGGAAATGAGGAGCGGATGGGTGCGAAATGCGGATGGGGACACGATTGCCGCGTTTCCTCTGTATCCGACCGAATCCACGGACGCGGTGCTGTTTGTTCAGCTATCCTGGGCGGCAGACACACTCAACCGCGGTTACTACTCGAGCCGGGTTGGGGGGCTGTCGGTGATGTGGACAACCGATGAGGTAGAGATCATCATTTCTAAAACCGTGAATGACGCGACTGCGGCGGCGCAGTATTTCATGGGAAAGCTGATGGGATACTACGATTGGCAGTTCGCCGCGGGTCCGCTGGGCTTATACTCCCAATACCTGGCGCTGTTTGGTGACCCGGACGATCACAAATTGGAAACACTGCTTCCCGCAAACCTGGCACAGCCGGATTTGGTGCTGCCTTATGGGGAAGGAGAGGGCTGGTTCTTCACATCGGGACCGCATTCCGCGTGGGGAACAGGAGCGGCATGGGCGGCGCTGGATTTCGCGCCGGATGAGGATGGGTGGGGGTGCTATCAGAGCGTGTCCTGGGTGACGGCTGCCGCGGATGGCGTGATCGCGCGCGTCGGAGATGGGATCGTTGTGCAGGATTTAGATGGCGATGGTGAGGAAGGCACTGGCTGGACGATCCTGTATATGCACATCGCGGGTGATGGGAAAGTAGAAAAAGGAAGTTATATAAAGGAAGGCGATCTGATCGGGCATCCTTCCTGCGCTGGCGGTCCAGCCACCGGCACGCACCTGCATATCGCGCGGCGCTATAACGGCGAATGGATTCCCGCGGACCAGGATATACCTTTCATATTATCCGGATGGGTCTCGCAGGGGGATGGGTTAGAATATGACGGCAGACTGATACGAGAGCAAATTGAGATCGAAGCGTCTGGATACCCGACCGATGAACATAAAATTTTCCGGTAGAGCAGCCCTTATCATAAGCATTTTCTGCATGGCGGCAGCATCCTGTGTGAGTACACAGAATGAAACCGCGAGTGTGAATAAAGAACCTGCTCCCGCTATTCCCGCTCCAGCTATTATTTCCCAACTAACTGAACAGCCGATTCCAGATGGATATGTAGAATATGTATCACAATCAGGCGACACGCTGAATGCCATCGCGGCGCATTTCGGGGTGGAACTCAACGAGATTAAAAATGAAGGTGCGCTGGATCCAGCGCTGCTGATCAACGCGGGCACACGCTTGCTGGTTCGAGATGTACTGGAAGAAACCACACCTTCCAACATTCTGGTTCCGGACGCGGCGGTAGTGTTTTCTCGGGCGGCGGTGAGGTTTGATGTGCAATCATTCGCGGACGCTCAGGGTGGGTATCTGAGCACATACACTGAACTGATGACAAGCGGGACGACACCCGCTTCTGAGATAATCATGCAGTTAGCGCTAGAGCATTCGATCAATCCGCGCCTTCTGGTGGTATTACTGGAAGCGGAAAGCGGGTGGGTGAGCGGAAAGCCGGGTAATCACGAACAGGCGGCCTATCCCTTCGGGTATATTCGTACAAATCGGGCAGGGATCTACTGGCAGACAGGCTGGGCAATCCGGCAGCTTACGCAGGGCTACTACGGTTGGCGGGTTGGAACGCTGACCGAACTGGTTTTCGTTGATGGCAGCACATTGCGGCTGGCGCCCTCACTGAACGCGGGGACGGCTGCGGTACTGTATTTCTTTGCGCAGATGCATACACGCGAAGAATGGGAATCGCTGGTGTACAGTGAAGATAGTATTATTAATACTTACGAAGCACTATTACGAGGAGCGGGAATTGAGTCGCTGTTTCCGGCGGGCATCACCCAGCCGGAACTGAACCTGCCTTTCCCGATCAACGAAAAATGGAATCTGACAGGCGGACCGCATCCTGCGTGGGGAAAATATGGTCCGCGCGCGGCGTTGGATTTCGCGCCTCCGCTGGCAGGACCCGGCTGCGGCAATTCGATCCATTGGGCGACGGCAGCAGCCGCCGGCCGTGTTGTGCGCGTTGGGAACGGCGTGGTAGTGCTGGACTTAGATGAGGACGGTTACGAGCAGACTGGCTGGGTGCTGGTATATATGCACGTGGCTAACAGCGGTCGCGTGGATCTGGGTGCGTATTTGGAAATAGATGACATCATTGGGCATCCATCGTGTGAGGGCGGGAGATCATCCGGCATTCACATACACATCGCGCGCAAATATAATGGCGAATGGGTGCTGGCGGATGGGGGCATCCCTTTTGTGATGTCCGGTTACCAGGCGTTTAATGGTGAAAAGCCCTGTGATTACGCTTACTATGGATTCTGCAGCGGGACACTGGATAACGGAGAAAATACTGTCACTGCTGACCCTTACGGCAATTACCTGACCGTCATTTACCGCCCGGACAGCGAACCGAAATACTTCTACACGCCGACACCCAGGCCATGAGCACTTCCAAACCTAAGAAACTGGTCACCGTGGAATTCCACTGCCATACGGTTTATTCAAGAGACAGCGGCAGCCGCGTGAGCGCGTTGATTCGCGCCGCGCGCGCACAGGGCATCGACCGGTTGGCAATTACCGACCACAACACGATTGAGGGCGCGCTGAAGGCGAAAGCATTGGCGCCGGAGTTAGTGATAGTGGGGGAAGAAGTGCTGACTGAACGGGGTGAACTGATCGCGTATTTTGTGCAAGAAGAAGTACCGAAGGGGCTGACCGTCAGGGAGACGCTGCGGCGGCTGAAAGCGCAGGGAGCCTTCATCAGCATCCCGCATCCGTTTGACCTGCGGCGGCACGGCTGGCCGCTGGAGGAACTGATTGATCTGCTGCCGGAGGTGGACGCGCTGGAGGTGTTCAACGCGCGCTGTTTGCGGAAGGTATCTAACGACAAGGCGTTAGCGTTCGCGTTGGAAAGGGACGTGCCCATGCTGGCGGGGTCTGACGCGCATTCGCTCGTGGAGCTGGGTTTGGCGGTCACGCGCCTGCCGGCGTTCAACAGCGCGGAGGAACTGCGGGCGGCGGTGCGGGAAGCGGAGATAAGCGGGCGGCTGCTCTCGGTAAAGGATCACTTCAAAACCAGCGCTCTGATTGGGCTGTCAAAGCTCATCCCGGGGATAAAAAACCTTGAATAATGGGGGAATTGCGATACAATAGGTGCAGCCCTGGGGCGGTGGCGGAATTTGGCAGACGCAGAGGACTTAAAATCCTCCGGATTATATCCTTGTGGGTTCGAGTCCCTCCCGCCCTACTGGGGTTTTTGTACCTAGAAAAGACTATTTTTAGTTAGCCCTTCTCCTTTTTCTCCTATTTGAATGAAAAAATTATCGCCTGCAAAAAAACTCCTAACCTATCAAAAAAATATAACCCCATTTAATGTTCAAAGAAAAGATACACAATCATTAACAATAATCAAATCTTTCTCTGTATATTATTTTGAACAATATATAAATTATTTTCTTCTGAAAGATAAGTAGTTTTTAATTTCCAATTGCGTTTTTAAGTACCCATCCGGTTTTACCTGAATTAATAACCTCTACAGCACATGATGTGCTATTGAAACCTTCCACATCTATTGTTCTACAATCTAGGCTTGAAGCATTATTTGCAGGTTTAACTTTTGTTCCACTTTCAATTGTTTCAGAATAATCCTCTGAAGTATAAAACTTATAAAAACCTGTTTCTCGTGTTATTCGATAAATGTTAACTGAAGTTGAGGATGATGAGCTAGACCCATAAGAATCTCGGATTTCAATGGCTCCTTGTATACCGATAAATATGAAAATAAGGATAACTATCCCTATTATGACTAACAAAATAGTTCCACAACCCAATTTCTTATTCTCTTCTTCCTGATTAGTATTACTCGGTTTGTAGGAATCGGATAATTCTGATTGGCAATATCTACATTTAATTGCGTCAGCTTTAATATCTTCAGCACAAAATGGGCATTTCTTTGTGCTGGAATCCTTATTAGTTTTATTTTGTTCACCTACCATGAAAACCTCCCTCTGAATTGTTTGTTATTTTTTTATTAATTAAAACCAGGATAATCCAAGAAGCAATTTCGGTCTAACCAAAAAACCGAATTTACTAATTCTGGAAAATCTTTATCTTTAAAGAAAGTAATGAAATAATATCGGATATTACCCTTGACAGTTATTTTGTGCATACCTACATCAACGTTATTCCAAATAAGGTTCCAATTTGAAGTTGTTATTGTTTCATCTCGGCCTTCAACGAATTTCTTTAATTCTCGATGCATTGATGTGTTTCCACTATAAGCAAATTCAACATCTTTTAAATTTATTAAAGGATTAGATAATTGACAATTTAATTCTGAGACAATCCCTCTCTGAATAATTAATTCACTTGTATTTTTTTGAAGCAATTCCTTAATCTTTTCTAATTCTAAAGCATCAGCTTCAATAATTTTATTCAAATTAGAATTAATTTGCTTCTCTTCATTTAGGACCTTGTTTTCTTCTTGATACAAAGTTTTCCATGAATTAAGTACTTTATTATTGTGTTGAATAATTAGATATGAGGATACGGCACCGGAGACAATTAAAAGAACAAATATTATAAGGATTATCCTCCATGGTCCTCTACTTTTCATTAAATTATCAGAACCATTTTCAACGTTTTTATTAACCATTTTTTCCCTCCCAATCCATATTAATTTAAGAAAACATATATTTTTACAATTGACAATTAATTAATTACATATTCAACCTTTATTTTGTCCACCTCTTAATTTCTTCGCGGGTCCAACCATTAGACAATTTAACTTTCAATTTCTTAACCCACCCAACTAATTTAGACCAATATTTCCCTCTTTTTTAACAGGGAGCAATAAGCGGAATTCTTTTCAGTTTTACTTAATTCTGATTTGTCAAAAAATTATTACCCAAAGAAATATTCCAAGCAAAGATACGCCAATCATTGGCCAAGCTCGTTCCTTGTCTTCTTCAAAAGTTAGCCAAATAATTCCCGTAATAATTCCAACAACTGGAAGAAGTAATGCAAGAATTACACTTCCGCACCCAAATTGATTTATTTCTTGTTCTTTGTTGTTAATTCCCATCTTATGGGAATCAGTTAAATCTGATTGGCAATACCTACATTTGATAGCTTCAACCTTGATTTCTTCTGCACAATAGGGGCATATCTTCGTATCTTTCTTGTTTGGTCTACCTGGCATAGTATACCTCTCGTGTAAAACCTATCCTTATTTATTCGCAATTAAATCCATTATTTGAGTATTTTGAAGTGCAATAATCTGAAGGGCAGTCAAAGAATATTCAGATGCAA
>Ga0255372_10252_pt1 | contig 9900 bp, 16 predicted proteins | sample ANMaggSeSYBR01E8_FD_182092 | JGI IMG/M metagenome (GOLD analysis project Ga0255372, IMG submission 182092) | Sediment cell enrichment communities from methane seep in Santa Monica Basin, California, United Staets - ANME aggregate JGI... | ecosystem: Environmental > Aquatic > Marine > Cold seeps >...
GAGACAAGGAGTGGTCCGTTGACGTAAGGTGCGTGGAAGCGGGAGAAGTTTTTGCTGGTATCAATATCGATAACAGGCCGCTAGGCGTTTATAAGGGTGGCGGTTCAGGAAACGAACCCCGCCTCGTCTTTATTCCACCACCCCCAAAGCCCAAATCTAGGCACGACCAGTGGGCAGAGGAAATGCCTAGTCTCGTTGATTATGAAACGCAAGCAGCCTGGGAGGTAGCAGTGATTAAATGGCACAAACGAATGCCGAGGGGAAATGGATAATGTCGAGACTCAGACAGGTAGGGACGAAATATGACACGCAAGGCAACTGTATCAATTTGTGGGAATGCTCGGAGGGACACATCACCGAGTGGTATGCTGTGGAACCGTCAACGTGCTACATCTGCTTACAAGAAGCGCTCAAGGACTTGGAGCAGAAGCTTTGGAATCATAATCACGCTGGCCCTCCTGTGTTTGACTTCACGAATTGAACCCGACGCCCTTGGCTCAGGATACGAGCCGCCAGAGGTCAATATGTATAATTGGGACAAGCCGTATCCGAACACGTTTATACCAACGCCAGTACCGATTAAGAAAGCCAAGAAAGAGAGGAGATAATGAAGGTCCAGCACGAATCGTTCTCAGCACAATTTAGCGAGTGCGTCAAAAACGGCAATATCAAGAAGATACGCGCCCCTGAATCTAAGGAGATGATTTTGCTCTGTTGCGAATATATCTGTGTCTGCCATCACAGGGAATGCGTTGATGACCGGAAGGCGCTGAACGGGCGCAAGGGGCCGCTGTGGAAGAGGTTTGGGAGATGAGGTTCTATGAGATTGACGGTAAAAAGCTGCCCTCTGTTACGAGCCTATTGCCACCGCCCTACCTTGTGCAATGGAGCGCTAACTGCGCCGTGGAGTCAATAATTGAACAGGTAAAGACACTTGAAAAGATTGATTTTTCTATAGCTAGAACCGCGTGGAAGGATATTTCAAACGAAGCCAAAGGAATAGGTACAGAAGTTCACGATATTCTTGAAACCGCGCTAGTTGAAAATATCCATACAAACGATTTGGTGTATGACGATACCAAGCCAGAAATCATTAATTGCGTTGGTGCTTTTGAGGATTTTCTTGATTCCTGTGGCGAATACCGGGTGATTGCAACAGAAGAAACAATTCATACTAATCGGTGGGCCGGGACTAGAGATGTCGTGATGGAAATTAGGCGTGACGGAACCCCTAAAACATATGTGATTGATTTTAAGACGAGCAAGGCTCTTTATACAGATAATCGTATCCAAGTGACAGCATATGCTAGTATTGGAAATTACATTCCAGCCCTGCTTCGGCTTGACAAGGTAACGGGAGAATACGATTTTAGGTTTGAAGGACAGCGTGGGTGGCCAAAGTCGAAGACCAAGACGTACCTCAACAAGTTCAACGCTTACGTCGATTTATATTATGCGCTGAAAGAGGCGTAGAAAGAGAGGAGAAATGGAACAGATAGCAAAGGCGCTAGTCGAGGTTCAGGCTGAAATCACCAATGCGCCAAAGAATGCCACGAACCCGTATTTTGAATCGAAGTACACTGACCTAGCAACTGCGGTCAACCATTGCCGCCCGGTGCTGGCCAAGCATGGGTTGGCTATTATCCAGAGGTTCGGACACATTGAAGGAAAGCCGACGCTATACACAGACCTGATTCACGAATCCGGCGAGGTAATATCTGGCGAATTGCCAATAGTGATGGATGCGAACCCGCAAAAAGCAGGGTCGTATATCACCTATATGCGCCGTTACAGCTACCTTGCAATGGTCGGCATAGCCCCAGAGGACGACGACGGAAACAGCGCGGTAAGCAAGAAGAAAAAGGACAAAGCACCGCCACCGCCGGGAGAAAAGCCCGAATTAATCACAGGCTCCCAGATCGTAAAGCTCAAGGCTATGGTCACGGGAGCGTCTATGGACCACGATAAGTTCAAGGAACTCGTCAAGGTCAGGTCGTGCAAAGACCTCACGATGGCAACGGCTAAGTGGATATTCGACCACTGGAACGAGGGCGACCCAAAGACCGGACGGAAAAGCGTACTTGAAACATATCAAGAGAAGTTTACGGAGGGGTAAATGCCTAGCTTAAACGATGTAACGATTATCGGACACATGGGGCGCGACCCGGAAGTAAGGTACACGCCAAGCGGGGCTGCGGTTACCGCCTTTAGCGTTGCGACATCCGAAAACTGGAAGGACAAGAGCGGCGAATGGCAAGAGGCAACCGAATGGCACACCATAGAGGTTTGGGGTCCAGCCGGGGAGCGGTTTGCAGAGAAGGCCCGAAAAGGCGACCTCGCGTCCGTCAAGGGTATGATTAAAACCGATTCATGGGAAAAGGATGGCGTTAAGCAATACAAGACCAAAATAAAAGCGTTCAAGGTCTTGCAGTTGAGCGGATACGACAGAGAGCCACGCCAACAGGCAGAAACCCACCACAAGGAGCAGATGGAAAATGACCTGCCATTTTAGCCATGACAATGGAAATTAAACAAGAGCGCTCCGAGCCGGAACTAAAAGACTACCATAGCCCATACGTGGTTTGCCGGAGCATGAAGAACCAGCCCAAGATACACAACAAGATTTGTGCCTCGGAGTGCGCTTTTAACAAGCAATGCCCTTGGTACATGGAATACCTAAAACAGGAAGCACCCGGATAGTCCGGTGTTTCATCATATTCTCCTCGCGTCCCCGGATAGGCCGGGGGCGCAAAAAAGGAATAACATGAAATCCCACTGCCTCAAAAAGCCCCGCAAGGATTCTGTTACAGGCGAATGGTTCTGGAATGGCCTTGTCTACCCTGAATATCCAACGGAGGCCATCGAGAAGTACGAGGCCGAGCTTGAAGATTATTGGGAAGCACGGAGGGAGGATAGAAAGCTACATGAAGACTAAACTGATTCTGTTTGCAATAGCAATGATGTTCGCCGCCAACGCCCACGCAACGATACAAAAGGGCATCCTGGCGGGTGCTGAAGAGAAAGACTACCTGCCACCCCTAGAATACCTAGAGCCTGACGTGGACGGGGCATCCCGTGGGCCTAAGGGGGTATTGGTAGGTATGCGAGACGAGCCATCCCCGGTCCCTGAGCCAATGACGTGCTTGCTTGTGGGGAGCGGCCTTGTGGCGATAGCAAGGTGGAGGAGGGGGAAGTGAAGTGCAAGAAATGCAGCTCTGAAAACTTGGAAATCATAGACAACGGGCCGCACAAAGAGCTTGTCTGTGTTGATTGTATGGCCTTTCAGAAGTTCATTTCACAAAAAGAGACTATCCGGTTCAGAAAGATTGAGAAAATACGGAAATCAAAAAAACAACCTCAAGCAGAGTAAATGCCAACCCTGGTAAGCGCTTCCACCATTTCGCGCATGGCCGATTCGGGAACGTCGATGTCCAGAGTATCGGTTGCAAGGTCGATTGTGACCTTCCCGTGGTACTTCGCGGCAATAGTTCTGATAATCTGAAGGCTTTCCATCTTGCTACGCATTTGTTGCCTGAGTTCGTCGTGCGTTGACCAGACGGGGACCGGGTTCATTTCTTGTTCCCCCTTAAAAACTGGAACGCCTCAGACAGCACGTTCACAATCTTCTCGTCCCATTTCCATGAAGTTTCAACGGCAAGACCTTTTAGGATCATCAGCAAGAGGGTAATGGTAACAAGGTTGTTGCCAAGAAAGTCTAATAGGTATTTGTCCATAGCCTATCTCCTTACGCACCCCTATTGAATTTATCAGCCTTCCACCCGTCCAGCATCCCGATAAAATAATCTGGGTTCATCGAATTGATTCTCATATGAATGTGTGGGGCCATCCTATCATCGTACTTTTTCGTGATGTCCTGCATCTTGCCAATCACGTCGCCTTCCCGCCACTCTTGACCAATCATGCCCGGAAACGGCCAGAAATAGAAAAGCATGATGGACATATTTTTAGCTCGTATAAGGACGCCTGAATAATCCCCTGCGTGAGGCTTGGCAATACGCTCTAGGACGCCGAGAATAGGCATATACACGTCCTGACCGGGTATTCCGACGTAATCTACGCCATCGTGTAGGCGTTGACCCCTACGGGCACCGTATTCACCGGAACCCCAATGGTCTAGTTTTCTAATTCCCTTTCCTGTAGGGCTCCTCATCTCTTTCCGCCTTACATCTAAATTGGTATGTTACAAATGCTGTCTCTATCTTCTGAAGTTCTTTTTCGGCAAGCAAGCGTTCGGCAGGGGGCAAGCCTTTACAATGTTTTTTCAGGCACACAGTCGCGTTACGAAGATGGTGCTCTAACTGCTTCACTGGTATCACCCTTCAATCTCACCTGAAATGGTTCAGTTTCCCACTTCCATGTCCTCTCAATCAGTCCTAGTGGTCGATACGTAATGACCCCTGTCCAGACATATGAGTTGTTTTTATAACAAACACCGGGAGAGTCAGGTAGAAGATAAGGGACGATGATTGTTTTCTTGCCCCGCTCCAGGGCGATGAAATGAGATGCCTTGACAACCTCGTATTCGATACCGTTCTTCTGCCGACAGATAAGCTCCCGTGTGACCCTGCCTTCAAGGTCGATTAAAGCCGTACGGTTTATTATCAAGTCAACATTGTCACCGGGATAGTAGACTTTATCTTCAACGTGGATAGGTTGTTCTTGAGAATACCAGGGAATAAGCTGAAAGGCCGAGAGCACCACTACCACCGTAATCATCAGCCACGTCAACGTTTCAGTCTTTTTCGACATCATCCACCCCCCGTAAATAGTACGATTAGCCGAATCGCTACCGCCACCGCAATGCCAATGATGATACGCCCCTGCGCCTGCATCTTTGCGTCTAAATAATCCTTGGTAATGTATTCCTTCTGATTTAGTTCCAGCCTATCCATCCGGGTCTTAAAGCCATCAAGACAAGTTCTATGCCCGGAGTGTTCCCCGCAGAATTCGCTCACAACTCAGCCTCCGCTCACTTGTATACTTTCATCATGTCCTTATATTTGTTGACAAGCCGTTCGTAATAATGAAACGTCTCGGCGTCCATTTTAGGGTGGCAAGTTTGAAGGTCCATACAGTCGTGGGTACGATGATAGTATGAGATTTCTTCCCTCACATCACGAATCTCAAGGCGCTGTGAAAATCCGGCAACCTCAATCTTTAGCGCCTCATGGTTTGACCTTGGCGTAAAGAAATTCATTGCACCGTACACGCCACTCGCCGCCGTACATATGGCAATTAACACGTAGATTATGACTTGTACTTGTTTCATTAGGACGGTATCCCCCTTGCATTTAATTTTTCCGCCTCCGAGAATCATCGTCGAATAAAAGCCTGTTCACGCCCATATTAATTGCGCCCGGCTCTGTATCGGCGCTTCGCTGGTGTCCGTAGAAGTCGTCTGTAACACCGGATAACCTGTCAACCGACCGCCTGAGAGTGTGTAAGATCGGCCTGTCTTGGCTGTTTAACTTCGGGTCGTCACCACTGAACGTTGAGCCGGTGTCCGTGTACGCACCACCTGCGGCTTCGACCTCGGCCTCGGAGTTCAACAGATAATTGTAGTTGCCGGAAAGAGTCGCACCAGACGCAACGCTCAAGCCAAGGCCACCCGTGTACCACACGATGGAGTTTTCCATGCCGCCACCAGCACCATGAACCGACACGGGGCCGTTAAACGTGCATTGCTGTGCAACACCAGCCTTTATCAGCGTCTCGCCATCGACAATAGAGTTCTGAATCGTGCCTGTGCATAAAGCCAAGTCGCCAAAGAGATATGCGCCTATTGTCCACATGGCACATGCCCCACGGGTCCGACCTTCGTAGTCAAAGGACAGCGTGTTGGCTGCGCCTGCGTTTATGCAGGGAGAGTCGGGGAATAGGTGGAAGTTGTCGTTGGCTGCGTCTATGAAGAGGGGGTCAGAACCAGAACTGTTTGAATCCTTGCCAGTAATGCCACCATCACCAGCAATAGCGGCTTGCCAGGTAGCTATTGTATCATATGTTCCATTTGTGTCTTCGGCTAAATAGCATGTGCCGCTTGGATACCAGACGTTGTTATTTAAAACCACAGCATACTCATTTGGGGCTGCTGTGTCAGTAATGCTAAGACAGTGAATATTATGCGCCCTTGCTTGAGCCGTGTATCCATAAACCACATTATTTCTAATATCTGCATTAACTCCGTCAGCCTGTAGCGCTATCCCGTGCCCTGCCGTTCCTGTCGGAAAGTGATAAATAGTATTATGGAAAATGCTTTGTGTGGCGAGAGATGACGCCTGATGGTCAATCCCGTTTACCGGGCTAGAAACGACAAGGTTGTTTTTTACTGTATTTGACCCGGCCGAATTATTAATAAATATGCCCTTGTTGCACCTATATACCCAGTTTCTATAAACCTCGTTACTTGCAGATGTGCCCCACAAGGTCACGCCAAATCCATACCCGTTAGGATAATCGTCGCCATCCCAACACCACGTAATGCTGTTATTGTATATCAAGTTGCTGTCAGAATTATTGACATCTATTCCCGATGACCATTTTTTTGATTCCGACCCAATCGAGTTGTTATATATAGACCAACTGTTGCTGGTAAAAAACTTAATTGCCTCTGTTGAGCTTACTTCCAAGTCTCCAGATGATTCGTTTATAAAAGTACAGCCGTGAATAGAACTCGCTCCAGGATTATCACAGGCGCTTACGTTTATTCCCTCTTCTCCTAGCCTGTTGCAAATCAACGTGCAGTCAACTATCTCAACATTTTTGGGATCAGTATCACCAGCCCCACCTAAGACATAAAGCGTGGTGTCTCCAGCGCTCGATCCACTTTTTATAGTAAGTCCGTCGAGCTTAACATTAGAAATGTCTCCGTTGATTAGGACAGCCCCAGAATTTGAGTCACCACCTACAATTTCCATGTCGCCAGAAAGAGTAACATCACCATCAACAATGCGAAAAATCACATCAGCTATAGCCGAACCGTCAATAATTACAGTCCCAAAATGAGAAGAATAATTTGGGTCAGAAGCTATAGGCGCACGGAACGTAAAGTTGCCTTGGTCTGTATCTATGCCGTCAGCGGCGTCTATGTCTGTGTATGTCCCTGCCTCTAAGACGATGACATTCCCGGCATTGTCTAGGTCTGCGAGTAGCTGATTAAGGTCGATTGAACTACCATCATTATCGCTAGCCGTTGCCCACGACCCATCTTTGTAGTAGTATGTGCCTGAATCGTAGACACAGTAATAAGTGGCCGCCCCAACCGGCCCAGCCCAAAACAGAATTATCGCAATCAGTATCGGTATTAGTCTTCTCATTGGCCCACCACCTTGAATCCGTACACTGTCTGCCCGTCCATGATTAGCTGCTTTATCTCGTTCTTGCCGCCGTCAACCGTGAAGGCAGGCTCACCTGTAAGGTCGGTCGTGGTCGAGTGGGTTGCGTCGGTGAAGTTTACCGTGTCGGTTGCTAGGAGATAGCTTACGGTAGCTTTTAGCGATGAATATGTGCCTGCGTCACCGCCCGTTCCTATAACGAAGATGTCAGCAACCTCAAGCGGCAAAGTCCCTGTGCTTACCACTTCCCCGTCAACATTAGTCACAATGTCAAGATCGTTACCGTCGCCGTCCTGAAGGGTAGCCGTACCGTTGCCATCACTCAAGGCTAGAGCAGCAGAGGCTTTTAGGGTCATGTCGGTAATTCTTTGCCCCGACTGCGCATCCCATTCAGTGTTGGCAATGTCCCATGTGTAGCCGCACCTGAACTCATAGACGAGAACCCACTTGTCTGTATCCGTGTCTTGAGTCATACTGTAGTATTTACCGGCCACGACATTGCCAGGATAAGTTGTTTGGGCTTTCAGTACGCTTTGGTCGGGGTTCCCAAGGACTGCAAGTTGCTCATCTATCTCAAGACCGACATAGAAGGTGCCGGACGTAATCGCCGTAGATGAATTATCGTCAAGGACTTTCGTTGTGTTGTTCCAAATACCAACGTCATCAACGCCAGGATTTCCTGCTGTACCTGTCGGGTAGCCGGTAAGGTTCGCCAGTTTCGTGCCATCAACCTCGTTGTTGTAGAAGTCGCGGTCTGGGCTAAGAGTAACCATAAGGTTATCGAAGTGAACGTCTAGGACATCCGGCCCGTCCCATTGAGAACCTATGTATAGTTCGTCTGGAGTGGTGGCGAATACGGTTATTGAATCCGTTGTACTGATAATAGGACTGCCCTTGGCTTCCCCGTCTTCAGTTACCCATACCTTTTGAATGTTATTAACGGTATCCCAAAGAACATCAAACCAATACTGTTTTCCAGTAGTCAGCCCAGCCGTTGTCGATGTAGTATTTGATTGGTTGGTGCCTCCGCTCTTCCACAAAAACTGGACATCATCATCACCACCACCTGGGCGGATATACATAATATTATCTGCGTCATAGCGTAACGCAAATAACGTTTCTTGGCTAGAGTCTATTGCAGTAAAGTATGCCCAAAACCCAGCCTGCCCTACCTCGTCAGCAATGATGTCGTCATTGGTTACAACAAAAAAGGCGTTGGTTACACCTGCCCCGCCATCTGGAGGACAATCGAGACTTTTAGTGCCTATCTTTTTTAAGGCAGCATCAAGGGAGGAGTTGTTAAGAGTTGGGTTTAAAGCGTCAGGGTAATCGCCACTTGCTGATGCCAGCGGGTCTTGATCGCATGTCCACCAAAGAAGTATGTCGGTGTATCCTGTAGCTGGCGGTGGCCCGCTACCACTATAAACATAACCACCAATTTCAAAGCTACCTCCAGCGTCAAGGAAGCTACTCAGCGACATAGTAATCGGGCTTGCTGTGAAGTCTGGCGTGTTAATGCCATCAGTAAAAGTAGCAGATAAATTAGTACCAACGTCAATCGCATCGGAGCCGGTTGTTACAGTAAACTCGGTTCCGTCAACCGCTCCTGCGACCAAGCTGTCCCACCCGGAGGTTTTCGACAAAGCCGCATCGCCGCTATAAACATCTCCGGCACCCTCTGCATCGTCGTCAACATTTGCTTGTGATTGTGACCAGAGACTATTACTCCAAGTTATATCTGAGTCGTTCGGTGCTTGAGAAATAGTTCCAGACGCCTTTATGAAAATGTTGTTTTTGACCTCAGAGCTTGTGTTTGTGTCTGCGTCATAACTAGCAGAGACGAGGATACATTCCTCGGTAGGTTCGACAACCGTGTTGTTGTATATTTTTACGTTACTCAGCCCGTTGTTACAAATTCCGGCATTTGGACGACCAGGAGCACGTATGCCAATAGAGCAATGCGCCAAGAGGTTCCCATAAATTAAAATGGTGCCATTTAAGTTCGACTCACATCCTGCTGCTGTCTCGTCGGTAAGATTAATACCTGCCGCTGGGGTTACGCCGTTGCTATAATAAACTAAATTATACCTACAAGTAACATTTTGTGAGTGGTCAAAATATATTCCCAGTGCTCTATTGTCCCAAACAGAGTTGTATTGCACTATCAATGTGTCAGCTAAGTAACAATTAATTCCTTCTCCGCCGCCGTCGTGAACTTTATTATACTGTATTAGGCCGTTCGAGCCTTGGTAAACAATAGCAGAGCCAGCTTGGTCTTGATTTGCGTCGTCAATTTCTGAATGTTGAAATATACCACTATTTGCTACTGTGTTAAATATAACCCCTTGACGGTCTGAGGATTCGACTAAAACCCTTTGAATTGTAACGTTGTCGCCGGATACATCAATTCCTCTACCACCGCTATTGTAAACTTTTATGTCTTGTATCGTGACGTAGCTATTTGCTGCTCCAACTGATATTAAGCCAGTGTTCGTATCAGGATAGTTAGTCCCGTTGCCTGCGACAATGGGCTTAGTTTCTCCGCCCT
>Ga0255372_10253_pt1 | contig 9899 bp, 6 predicted proteins | sample ANMaggSeSYBR01E8_FD_182092 | JGI IMG/M metagenome (GOLD analysis project Ga0255372, IMG submission 182092) | Sediment cell enrichment communities from methane seep in Santa Monica Basin, California, United Staets - ANME aggregate JGI... | ecosystem: Environmental > Aquatic > Marine > Cold seeps >...
GAAATGGGTATCAAACTCGGGGGAAACGGGTATGACAGCCAGAAAATCGTAGGGGAAATCAAGAAATTGGAAGACCAGGGATTCCAGTTTGATGCGGCAGAAGGATCTCTGGAGCTTTTGATCAAAAAAGTGAGCGGGCAGTTTGAAGAACCCTTTACGCTCGAGTCCTTTCGCGTGACCAGTGAAAAAAATCTTTCAGGGCCGAGCACATCCCAGGCCACCATTAAGATCTCCGTTGGGGACGATCAGGAAATTACCGCGGCCGAAGGGGAAGGGCCGGTAAATGCACTGGATAATGCATTGAGAAAGGCCCTTACAAAATTTTTTCCCGAAATTGAGGAAATGGCGCTGGTTGATTTCAAGGTGCGGGTCATTGACGGAAGCCATGCCACTTCTGCAAAGGTGCGCGTCCAGATTGAGTCAAGGGACTCCCGGGAGATCTGGTCCACCATCGGTGTATCGGAAAATATAATTGAAGCAAGCTGGCAGGCCCTTGTTGACAGCGTACAATATAAGCTCTCAAAGGAATTAAATGGACACTAAAAAAGACCTAAAAAAAGACTGTGACGGTAACACGGGGAAACACGCCGCAGATTCCCGGAACAAAGGGAATCTGCGGCGAGTCCTTGCCGAATAAGTTCCTATAAACCTGGTATTTCAGAGTTCAAACCAGAATCCCGTGAAACATACAAAAGGAGGTTATTCCGTCATGGATCGAATCATTATTTTTGATACAACACTCAGGGACGGTGAGCAATCACCGGGCGCCAGCATGAATGCGGCAGAAAAACTGCGTCTCTCAAGGCAGTTGGAAAAACTGGGAGTGGATGCTATTGAAGCAGGCTTTCCCGCTGCATCAGCAGGCGATTTTGAGGCCGTCAAACTGATTTCAGAAAAGATAAAGCATACCCAGGTGACCGCCTTAGCCAGGGCCTCAAGGGCCGACATTGATCTCGCCTGGGATGCAATACGTGAAGCCGTTCATCCCAGAATTCATACCTTTATCGCCACTTCCGATATTCATATGGAGCACAAACTGAAAATGACCCGTGATCAGGTGGTCGAGGCGGCGGTCGAAGCGGTCCGCCATGCCAAAAAATTTACGGACAATGTGGAATTTTCCGCCGAAGACGGTTCGCGCAGTAACCGGGATTTTCTCTGCCGGATATTCGAGGCAGTCATCGGGGCCGGCGCCACCACCGTGAATCTTCCAGACACCGTGGGCTATGCAATGCCCGATGAATTCGAAGAGCTTATTTCCTACATCCTGGAGAATACATCTAACATTCACAGCACCGTGTTGAGCGTCCACTGCCACGACGACCTTGGCCTTGCAACGGCAAACACCTTAGCAGGCCTAAGGGCCGGCGCACGCCAGGCCGAGGTCACCATAAACGGGATCGGCGAAAGAGCAGGAAATACATCCCTTGAAGAGCTGGTAATGGGCCTTTATACCCGCAAAGAACATGTGGCGCTTACCACCGGCATCAATACGCGGGAGATTTATCCCACCAGCCGATTGGTGAGCATGACTACGGGAATTGTGGTGCAGCCCAACAAGGCCGTCGTGGGCGCCAATGCCTTTGCCCATGAGGCGGGCATCCATCAGGACGGTGTACTCAAAAACAGGATGACCTACGAGATCATGCAACCGGAGACGGTAGGTCTTGTCAGCAACCGTCTCGTGTTAGGCAAACATTCGGGGAGACACGCCTTTAAACAAAAACTGGGGGAATTGGGCTATGACCTGACCGAGGAAGAGCTGGACCGGCTGTTTGAAAAATTCAAGGACCTGGCCGATAAGCGGAAAGAGATTTTAGATGAAGATATCGAGGTCCTATTGGCCGAAGAAATCCTGCGTGTCCCGGACGTATACCGTCTGGAGTATCTCAATGTGGTAAGCGGCACGGTTGCCGTACCCACTGCAACGGTCAAATTGTGGATCCGTGGTCAGGAGGCTCAGAATGCGGGATTTGGTGTGGGTCCTATTGACGCAACGTTCAATACCATTGCCAAGATGACCGGCACACGATCCGAACTGCTTCGTTTCTCCGTGAACGCCATCAGCGGGGGAATGGATGCACAAGGGGAAGTGATAGTGCGTCTTAAGGAAAACGGTCTGGTAGCCCTTGGCAAGGGGGGTGACCCGGACATCATAACGGCCAGTGCCAAGGCATATATAAACGGTCTAAATCGACTTGAATACATGAAAAGAAACCCCTCGTTAGTTCCTGAGGAAAGGAATCTTTGATAAGATAAGGATGAAAAAAATGGCGACAGGCATGACCATCACGGAAAAAATCCTGGCTTCGCACGCTGAAAAGGATGCAGTGAGTCCGGGTGAATTGATAGAGGTCAAGGTAGACCTTGCCCTGGCAAACGACATCACGGCACCCCTGGCCATTGGTGTGTTTGAAGAGTTGGGCGCAAAACGGGTCTTTGATCCGGAAAAGATTGCCCTTGTCCCGGATCATTTTGTCCCTAACAAGGATATCCCTTCGGCGCAGCAGGCAAGAATCATGATGGAATTTGCCCGTCGCCATTCCATCAAGCACTATTTTGAACCGGGAGATTCCGGCATCGAACACGTGATCCTTCCTGAAAAAGGTCTGGTCTTGCCCGGTGACCTGGTCATCGGAGCGGATAGCCACACATGTACCTACGGTGCATTGGGTGCCTTCTCCGCAGGTGTAGGGAGTACGGACCTTGGCGCAATCATGGCTACCGGAAGGACCTGGCTTAAGGTTCCTGAGACCATAAAACTGGTATACGAAGGCCGGTTGAGGCCGTGGGTCGGCGGAAAGGACCTTATTCTTCACACATTGGGACGGTTGGGTGTGGATGGGGCCCGTTATAAGGCCCTGGAGTTTTCAGGCGAGGTTGTCAGTAAACTCTCCATGGACCAACGCTTTACCATGGCCAACATGGCCGTAGAGGCGGGCGCAAAGAGCGGCATTTTCGAACCGGATGACATAACCCGCGCCTATGTGTCCCAACGGTCCCCGCGTGAAGGCCAATACTTGGCAAGCGACAGGGAAGCCGTCTATGAAAGGATAATTATTATAAAGGTGGATCATATGGAGCCCCAGATTGCCATTCCCCATTCCCCCGACAATGTCCATCCCGTCTCCCAAGTGGATCATGTCCCTTTGGACCAGGTCTTTATCGGGTCATGCACCAACGGGCGCATTGAGGATCTGAGGGTAGCGGCAAAACTGCTGAAAGGCCGAAAAGTGGCCAGTGGTACTCGCCTGATAGTGATCCCCGGATCCCCCCTCATTTACAAACAGGCAATTCAGGAGGGAATTATTGAAATCCTGCTGGATGCCGGAGCGGTCATCGGTCCGCCCTGCTGTGGGCCGTGCCTGGGAGGTCACATGGGGGTTTTGGCAAAGGGGGAGAGGGCACTTTCAACCACAAACAGGAATTTTGTAGGCCGCATGGGGCATCCGAAAAGTGAGGTATATCTATCGAGTCCGGCCTTGGCGGCTGCTTCAGCCGTCCTGGGAAGGATCGGTTCGCCAAATGATCTTTAATTGGTACCCTGCACAGTAGGTTATGACCCCATATGGGAGAGTAATCCTTCCACCACACCCGGTTCTACTCCCACTTCGACATTATCATTGAATGCTGTGGTTTGTTCTTGCTTTTTTGTCTTTACAAAATTATCATCATATATTTTGTGTACCCTGCTTTTGCCTCGGCGGTATCCCCCATCAGGAGGACACAAAATTTCAGCGGCAGGGTTTCACCTTACCTGCTCAATATTTGGGGGAACTCGAATTTCTGCAGACATCCCTTGAATAACGACCGGCGTACGTTGACGCATGCTGAAATATTTTTGAAAGAGGTTTACATGAGGATTCTTTCCCTTTTCATTTTGATTCTCAGTCTTGCTTTATCCCCCTTCATAAGCGCCTGTGGCGGTTTGGTGGGACGAGATGTGGTCAATGTTACAACGGTAAAAAATAGTAGCCAGAAAGGTCTTGATAAAGAGGCTCTCGCAAAACTTGAAGAGATCAAGAAGGCCAGAAAAGACCATTTTATTGATCCCGGCCTGAGGAATGTTATCAAGGCTACCCCGCACTTCTCCGCATCCGAATACCTTGCACAAAAGCCCGGCGTAAAGGGTGGCGCAGGCATCGACTACACGGTCGGAGGACATGATGTCCTGAATATTATTGTTTATGAGGAAAAGGACCTTTCAAGGGAGACCATACGGGTTTCAGGAGAGGGATACATTTCGTTCCCCCTGATAGATCGCGTCAAAGTGGATGGTCTTACCACTTCGGAGATCGAAAATCTCATATCCCTCAAATTGGCTGAACAGCAATATCTCTTAGACGCCCATGTTTCAGTAATGGTAGTCGAGTACAACAGCAAACGTTTCCTGGTCCTGGGCGCCGTAAAAACCCCGGGCAGTTACTCCCTTGATGCCCAGGAGCGAGTTCTGGATGCCATTTCCAGGGCAGAAGGTATTGTTGCAGATCAGGCAGGTAAAAATGGCATGATCATCCGCACGGAAAACCCCGGAACTGAAAAGGAACACAAGCTGATTATTGATTTGGACCTCCATGGTCTTTTAAAAGGAAGAGATCAGGTCTCCAACCTTTACCTTGCGGATAAAGACGTCATTTTCATCCCAAAGGCCGAGCATTTCTACATCATAGGCCAGGTCAAAAGCCCGGGGTCTTATCCCCTCACTGACAGGGAAATTACACTTATTGAGGCAATCAGCATGGCTGAAGGCTTCACACCCGTTGCGTCCCGCAACAAAACGCGCATAATTCGCGTAGAAGACGGGGTTGAAAAAATCCTCCAGATAAAAGTGGACGCCATTACTGATGCCGGGAAAAAAATACAGGATGTGCTCATACAGCCCAACGACATCATCGTGGTTCCTGAAAGCTTTTTTTAAACCCCTAAACTCAAGTAATTACAGCGACCTGCAATAAAAATTCGGCACAAGATGGAAGAGAACAGACAAGAAGACATAGACCTTCGCGATTACCTGCAGGTGATCCTCAAAAGAAAATGGTCGGCAATCACCGCCTTTGCCATCATTGTTGTCACCGTTGTCATTCACTCCTTCACGGCCACGCCGATTTACGAGGCCACCGCCCGCCTGGTTATTGAAAAGGAAAACCCCAACGTGGTCTCCATTGAAGAGGTAATGGCGGTTGACTCATCCGGTACCGACTATTACCAGACCCAGTATAAGATTATCGAAAGCCGTACCGTGGCCAGGGAGGTAATAAAACGTCTTCACCTGGACGAAAGTGAGGAATTCTTCCCGAAACCAAAAGATGACTTGATTTCCAACATGACGCGCTCCATAGAGGAGACCCTTGAGAGCTGGGGAGATTCTATCAAATCGCTGCTCACGACGGAAAATAACAACACCGCAGCCGTCGCACTTGATGAGGATTCAGCCCTTGTGACCGATTTTACCGAAAGGATAGAAGTCTCGCCGATCCGTAACAGCCGTCTTGTGGATGTCAGCTTTCAGGCTAAGGACCCTGTATTGGCCACTAATATCTCGAATACTCTTGCCCGCACCTACATAGATCAGAACCTGGAAACCAAGCTTCTGGCTGCTCAGGATGCAGTGAAATGGCTTCACAGCAGGATCGAGGAAGAGCGCGAAAAGGTGGGAGTAGCGGAGCAGGCCCTGCTCCGCTACAAGGAAAAACACAGCATTGTAACCGACTTCTCAAGCGGTGTTGAAAAAGTCACAGCCCAGAAGCTTGCAGAATTAAACACCCAGGTAGTGGAAGCGGAATCAAAACGGGTTGAGGCGGAAACCCGTTACAAACAGGCATCCGCCCTGATGGGGTCTCCGGACATGCTGGATTCCATACCGGAGGTGCTCAACAATGAGTTGATCCGCCAGATCAAGACAATGGAAGTAGAGCTATATAAACGGGTGTCCGAGCTTGGTAAAAAGTACGGGCAAAAACATCCGCGCATGGTGGCCATCGAGGCAGAGCTGAAAACCCTTCAAAAAAGAAAGGCACAGGAGGTAAATCGTGTCATAAACTCGCTGAAAAACGAATACAGGGTGACGCTCGCAAAAGAAAAATCCCTTAAAACCGCCCTTGCCAAACAGAAAAAGGAATCGCTCGACCTTAATCAAAAGGCCGTCCAGTATGGTGTGCTCAAGCGCGAGACGGAAAGCGCCAGGAACATGTATGAGGTGTTGATCAAGCGTTTTAAGGAAACTACCCTTACCGAAGATATGAGGGCGGGGAATATTAGGGTCATTGATCGGGCTGAAGTCCCGGAATATCAGGTAAAACCCAGAAAAAAGCTCAACATCCTCCTGGCCATTATCGTCGGTCTTGTGACGGGAATAGGACTGGCCTTCTTTTTCGAATATCTGGACAATACCATCAAGATTCCAGAAGACGTAAAACAACACCTGAAAATTCCATATCTCGGCCCTGTCCCTCTATTCGCATCAGAAAAAGATGGGAATCCGGGGGATGCCATGAGGCCGGACTTAGTGGCCTTTCATCTGCCCAAGTCAACAGCCAGCGAGTCATTCCGCGGCATACGGACAAGTATCCTTTTATCTTCTGCTGACTCAGAGCCCCAGATTTTATTGGTCTGCAGTGCCGGGCCCAGGGAAGGAAAAACGATTAACGCGGCTAATATCGCCGTCACCATGGCACAGTCCGGCAGCAAGGTGATTATACTTGATTGCGACATGCGCAGGCCCAAGATACACAAGTTATTCGGCATTCCAAGGGAGCACGGGATATCAAACCTTTTGGCAACCAGTAGCGATGTGGAAGGGGCTATTGTCCGTTCCGGAATACCTAATCTGGATGTGATGCCATGCGGGCCAATTCCACCAAATCCTTCCGAGATATTAGGGTCGAAACGCATGGTCAATCTTCTGGATACTCTTCGGAAAAGATATACCCGTATTATCATTGACTCTCCGCCCTCAACGGCAGTAACGGATGCAGTGGTGCTCTCAAAATTCGTGGACGGCGTGATCCTGGTTATTCGCGCAGGGGAAACAATAAGACAGATGGCAAAAAACGGTGTGGCCCAGTTTGAGGCCGTTGGGGCCCCGCTTATCGGCGCAATCCTGAATGCGGTAGATTTGGGCAGGGACAGTTATTATTACTACCAGTATTATTACTACTATTACGGGGAAGACCAGGAGAAGCGGAAAAAATCCCGCAGGAAAAAGAAATCAAAGAATCAATATACCGAAGAAGCATAAACCTTTTTGGTGGAGCGATTATATAGCTTGATAGATCTGCATTGTCACATCCTGCCCGGGATTGATGACGGACCAGTGTCCCAGGATGAAAGCCTTGCCATGGCAAGGTGCGCCGTGGAAGACGGTATTCACACAATTGTGGCCACACCCCATACCTTAAACGGCATCTACTTGAACCCTGCCAAGGAGATAATTTCAAAAGTAGAAGCACTTCAAAAGATACTGTCAAACAACCATATTCAACTTGAATTATGTGCTGCCTCCGACGTACATCTATGCCCTCATCTGCTGAAAATGGTTGACTCCGGAGATGCCCTGACAATCAACGACGCTAAAAAATATATGCTGTTGGAGTTGCCTTCACAGGCAATACCTAACGGTGTGAAAGATGAGATCTTTTCTTTGAAATTGAACGGCATCACACCCATTATTACCCATCCGGAACGGAATGCCATTATACAGCACGATTTGGGCATCCTTTATGACATGGTTTCTATGGGTGCAATGAGCCAGGTAACGGCAATGAGCATCACCGGAGACTTTGGGGTATTCGTTAAACAAGTGGTCGAGATCATGTTACAAAAACGATTGGTACATATTATTGCAAGCGATGCCCACGGTGTTGATAAACGTCCACCGCTATTATCCCGGGCGGTTGAGCACGCAGCGGAAATCTTAGGGAATTATGAGGAGGCTATGCGCATGGTGACGGAGGTTCCGGCCGCAATTCTGTCAGGCGCGATGCCTGATATCCCATTACCCATAAACATAAAACACAAGGATAGATAACATTTTGGCCCTTTGAATTTGAACTGGAGGCGCTTAAAAAATGACATTTAAAAAAAACATTCTCTGCATCGGGGCAGGCTATGTGGGCGGTCCAACCCTGGCCATGATTGCCTGCAAATGCCCTCAATACAAGGTGACGGTTGTGGATATCAACCCCACCCGCATTGCCCAATGGAACTCGGATGACCTCCCCATTTTTGAACCGGGCCTTGAGGAAATAATAAAAACGAGTCGGGGAAAAAACCTTTTTTTCAGCACCGAGATTGAAAAAGGGATAAAGGAAGCGGATATCATCTTTGTCAGCGTGAATACCCCAACCAAGACATTCGGGGCAGGCGCGGGCATGGCCGCAGACCTTCAGTACTGGGAAAAAACGGCCAGGCAGATACGTGAGAATGCAGGGTCCAACAAGATAATCGTGGAAAAGAGCACCCTTCCTGTAAAAACCGCACTGGCCATGAAGAGAATTCTCACCTCGACCGACGATGATATTCAGTATCAGGTCCTTTCCAACCCGGAATTCTTAGCCGAAGGAACGGCCATCCGGGACCTGGAAAATCCAGACCGGGTCCTCATCGGGTCCAGTGAAACACCGGATGGTTTGAAGGCCAGGGATGAGCTGGTAGAGATTTACGCCAACTGGGTGCCCAAGGCAAAAATCATTACCTCCAACATCTGGAGCAGCGAACTTTCAAAACTCGTGTCCAACGCCTTTTTGGCACAGAGAATATCCTCAATAAATTCCGTATCAGCCCTTTGTGAAAAGACCGATGCCGACATCGCCGAGGTGGCCCGGGCCGTGGGCATGGACAGTCGTCTGGGAAACAAGTTCTTAAACGCCAGTATAGGCTTTGGCGGTTCCTGCTTTAAAAAGGATATTTTGAATCTGGTCTATCTTTGCCAATCCTATGGTCTTGAAGATGTGGCCGAATACTGGAAAGGCGTGGTAAAAATCAACGAATACCAGAAAGAGCGATTTGTACTTAACATGCTGAGTGCCATGTTCAACACATTAGCCGGCAAAAAGATATGTCTTTTCGGTTTCGCGTTCAAGGCCGATACGGGCGACACCAGGGAAAGCCCTGCCATCTTTATCTCTAAAAGACTGATGGAGGAAAAGGCCGAATTGATCATTTCCGATCCAAAGGCCCTCAAAAATGCAATGACGGATCTGGACGGTTTGGAGGGAAAGGTCTCATACGTTGAAGACCCGTACAAGGCCGTTGCCGGGTGCGATGCCATTGCCGTCATGACCGAATGGGACCTGTACGTGGACCTTGATTATGAGAAGATATACCGGTCAATGGCCAAGCCCTGTTTTGTCTTTGACGGAAGGAATATCCTGGACCACAAACGATTGTTTGAAATGGGCTTCAATGTTTTTCCCATCGGGAAGCCGGCCAAGACACATTTCAATTAGTGCCCATCCAGAAATCATAGATTTCAGGATGAGCACAAATTAACAAGGAGTCATTCAAAGTGAGACATATTCAGAAACGTATACTTGTGACCGGAGGGGCCGGTTTTCTGGGTTCCCACCTCTGTGATCGGCTGGTTGAGGAAGGGCATGACGTTTTGTGCCTTGACAATCTCTTCACCGGCGCCAAGCGGAACATCGGCCATCTCATTGAAAAACCCAATTTTGAATTGATACGCCATGATCTGGTAGAACCCATCCTCCTGGAGGTAGATGAGATATACAACCTGGCGTGTCCCGCTTCTCCCATACATTACCAGTTTAACCCTGTTAAAACCGTCAAAACCAGCGTCATGGGAGCCATCAACATGCTCGGCCTTGCCAAGAGGGTTAAGGCCAAAATCCTTCAGGCCTCCACCAGTGAAATTTACGGGGATCCTAACGTGCATCCACAAA
>Ga0255372_10254_pt1 | contig 9839 bp, 6 predicted proteins | sample ANMaggSeSYBR01E8_FD_182092 | JGI IMG/M metagenome (GOLD analysis project Ga0255372, IMG submission 182092) | Sediment cell enrichment communities from methane seep in Santa Monica Basin, California, United Staets - ANME aggregate JGI... | ecosystem: Environmental > Aquatic > Marine > Cold seeps >...
CATCCAGTCGTTGTGGAATAGTCACATTTACAATCACCAATTGATCCCCACGGGAGTTGCTCCGAAGATAGGGCACTCCTTTTCCTCTCATGCGGATAATCTTGCCCGGCTGCGTTCCTGAAGGAATTTTCAGTTTGACGTCCCCATCCACAGTGGGAACTTTTACTTCTGCCCCGAGTGTGGCTTGAGAGATGTTGATGTTCAAATCCAGCAAGATATCATTGTCTCTGCGCCGGAAATATTTATGCGGTTTAACCCTGACGATAAGATATAAATCGCCGGGAGGTCCATTATACTCTCCAAGTTGGCCTTCTCCAGCCAGCCTGATGCGGGTTCCATCATCTACCCCTGCAGGGATATTGACTTTCTTGCGGCGGGAATTTCGGACTTTACCTCTACCGTGACAGGTAGGACAATGGGTATCAATTATTTTTCCCCGACCAGAACAAACCGGGCAGGTAGTAACTTGAACCATAGAACCCAACAGTGTTTGCCTGGTTTGTCTGACTTCCCCTCTTCCCTGGCATTCTGAACAGGTTCTAGGGGACGTGCCTGGTTTTGCACCATCACCTTTGCAAGTATCGCAGGTTTCATCTTTGGTAATGTCAATCTCTTTTTCTACTCCGAATACTGCTTCCTTAAAAGAAATAGCTACCTGGTACTGAAGATCTGCCCCTCTGCGGGGAGCCGTTCTGCTTGCGGTGCGGGATCGTCCCCCAAAACCACCAAAACCAAACATATCTCCAAAGATATCTGCGAAATCTGAAAAATCAACCGTTTCATAACCTGGACCGCCGCTGGGACCTCTTACTCCCTGATGTCCAAAGCGGTCGTAGGCTGCTCGTTTATCTGCATCAGACAAAACCCCGTAGGCTTCGTTGATTTCCTTAAACTTATCCTCCGCATCAGGGGCATCGTTAACATCCGGGTGATACTTCCTGGCTAGATTCCGAAAAGCGCTTTTCAACTCGCTTTCCGATGCACTCCGGGATACACCCAATATTTCATAATAATCGCGTTTTGCCATAAAAGTTACCGTAAGAAATCTTGCATAATTCCGCTAAGCCTTCCTGAAACCCAAAGACCGGGGAAAGTAAAAAATATTTTTCCCCGGCATTGAACCTGTTTTCAACCAAGCGGATTAGACGTCTTCAAATTCACCTTCAACTACATCGTCTTCATCACTGCCCTCTTCTGTTCCTTTCCCGGAATCTGCTTCAGGCATCTCTTCGCCGGCTTCAGCAGCACTCTGGTAAGCGGCTTCTCCGACTTTCTGAAGGGAGGAGGAAAGGGAGTCTGTCAATTCCTGCAAGCGAGCAGTGTCAAGGGGATCTTTCTCCAATTCAGCACGAACTTCAGCGACTTTGCTCTCTACTTCAGTTTTGATATCTTCCGGCACTTTGTCTCCCAGATCCCGCAGAGTTTTATCCGCAGTGTAGGCCATCGTGTCCGCGTTGTTGCGGCTTTCAATCTGTTCTTTATTAACCTTGTCGTCCTCGGCGTGGCGCTCTGCATCCTTTCGCATTTGCTCCACTTCTTCATCACTTAAACCAGAACTGGCTGTGATAGTAATGTTCTGGGTTTTGCCGGTAGCTTTGTCTTTAGCGGTAACCTCTAGAATACCGTTGGCATTTATGTCAAAAGTGACTTCAACCTGAGGTATGCCTCGCGGAGCCGGGGGAATTCCATCAAGGATAAAGCGGCCCAGAGATTTGTTGTCAGCTGCCATGGCACGTTCGCCTTGCAGCACATGGATTTCTACCTGGGACTGATTGTCACTGGCAGTGGAAAAGGTCTGGCTTTCCCGGGCAGGAATAGTGGTATTCCGCTCAATCAGCGGAGTTGCCACGCCACCAAGAGTCTCAACTGACAAAGTCAGGGGAGTTACGTCCAGGAGCAGCAAGTCATCCACCTCTCCACCTAGAACGCCTGCTTGGATAGCAGCTCCAACAGCAACAACTTCGTCCGGGTTCACACCTCTGTGCGGGGCTTTGCCAAATAACTTAGCTACAGCTTCTTGCACTGCTGGCATACGAGTCATACCGCCAACCAGAACCACCTCATTGATATCTGAAGGGGAGAGGCCGGCATCATCCAGAGCCTGTTTCACGGGTTTCATAGATTTTTCAATCAGGTCACCAGTGAGCTGCTCCAGTTTTGCCCGGTTAAATTTCTTAACCAGATGTTTTGGTCCTGAAGCATCTGCCGTGATATACGGCAAGTTAATCTCAGTTTGCTGCATGGTTGAGAGCTCAATTTTTGCCTTCTCAGCCGCTTCTCTTAAGCGCTGGAGTGCCTGGCGTTGTTCCCGGAGATCAATTCCTTCGTCTTTCTTGAACTCATCTGCCAGATAGTCAATGATTCTCTGGTCAAAATCGTCGCCGCCCAAGAAAGTATCGCCGCTGGTCGATCGGACCTGGAATACGCCTTCTCCAACATCGAGGATGGAAATATCAAAAGTTCCTCCTCCAAGGTCATAGACCGCGATTACTTCGTTTTGTTTTTTATCAAGGCCGTAAGCAAGAGCAGAAGCTGTCGGTTCGTTAATGATTCGCAGAACTTCCAGCCCGGCAATTTTTCCGGCGTCTTTTGTTGCATTGCGCTGGCTGTCATTAAAATAAGCCGGAACCGTAATCACTGCCTGGGTAACCGTTTCACCCAGATAGTCTTCCGCATCTGCTTTGATTTTCGCTAATATCATGGCAGAGATTTCAGGCGGAGAATATTCTTTTTCATCCATCAACACCCGGACGTCTCCATTGGGCGCTTCTATGATTTGATAGGAAACCATTTTCCTTGCCCGATCAATTTCCGGGGAAGAAGTTTTGCCACCCATAAATCTCTTAATGGAAGTAATGGTATTTTCCGGATTTACTACAGCCTGGTTTCTGGCCGGTCGCCCAACCAGGCGTTCATGATTTTTATTCATTGCCACTACAGATGGGATAAGGCGGTCACCTTCCGCAGAAGGGATAATTGTGGGTTCTCCACCTTCCATCACTGCAACAGCAGAGTTTGTCGTTCCTAAGTCAATTCCTATTATTTTTGCCATATTTTCCTCCGTTTTTTTTCAATTTATTTTGTTGGCAGATAATTCCTTTTTAAGCAGCTACCCTCACTAATGCTGGGCGCAGCACCTTGTCGCCTAACCAGTATCCTTCCTGCATTACCTCAATTATTTGCCCGCTTTCAAATTCCTCACTCTCTTCCTTCATCAACGCTTCATGTATATTCGGATCAAACTCTTCTCCTATCGGATTCATGGGTTTAATTCCTTCTACTTCAAGCCTTGCGCGCAATTTTTGAAAAATGATCTCGATTCCTTCAGCCCAGGTCTCCCCATCCCCAGCTTCTGGTTTTTCCTGCAAAGCTCTCTCTAGATCATCAGCGATATCAAGGTAAAGTTTGATTACTTCTCCCCGGGCTACCTGGCGAATATCCATATTTTCACGCAGGATACGCTTTTTGTAATTAGCGAACTCAGCCCGTGCTCTTTGCCAGCCGTCCAGGTATTCTTCTGCTTTTTTATCCATTTCTTCCAGAGCTGTTTTTAGAGCTGTAACTTGCTCTTCACTTTCAGGCTCTGCTACCTGGTCTTCTAAGATACTTTCCTCATTGAAGGTTGAATCATTCTGCTCGTTTTCAATCTCCGGTTTTTCTTTTTCCTCTTTCTTGTCTCTCATACCTTAATAATTCTCCTTCAAATTAGGTTTTCATTGCTCATTGATTCTGAAATAAGTTCACTCATGAGATCTGATACAAACCGGACCGTAGAGACTCCCCGGCTGTATGCCATCCGCAGCGGGCCAAGGATTCCCACAGCGCCCATTGCATATTCTTTTGAACCATATCTGGCAATAATTAGCGAGCAGTCTCCCAACTGTTCCCATGTATCTTCTCCACCGATGATCACGTGTACACCGGGAGCATCACTTTCGAACACAGTTCTGGAAAGCAGGTCATCCATCATTCCCCTGTCCTCAAACAATTCCAGCGTTTGTTTCGCTTTCTCCGGTTCGGAAAACTCTGGCTCTGAAAGCATGTTGGCTAATCCATCCCGGTAAACATCCCCTGAAGAAATCACTTCCGCTTGCTTGATTACCCGGTATACAACTGCAAACACTTCCTCCAGTGGAGTATCCTGCAGCTTGCTGCTAATTCCTTCCAATTCTTTGGCATCCATCCCGGAAGCCAGCAAATTAATCTGTTCCGCAATGGCATTTAGTTGTTCCCGGGGAAGCAATTCATCCAGAACCATTGTTTGCTGATGAACCTCCCCGTTGTTCAGGATGATAACAAGCAGCACCTGACGTCCCCGGGTCGATATGAGTGCAATATGTTTTAATCGGGCCTTCTCTGTATGCAGCGGAGTCACAATGGATGCAACCTTGCTGTGCTGGGCCAGAACAGATGCAGATAGTGAAAGCCAATCATCCACATCATGGCGAGCTTGATAAAACTGGTGCCGGATCATCTCTTGAATAGGTGCCGGCAGCTCATTTTCGCCCATTAATTGTTGGACAAAATATCGGTATCCTTCTTTGGTAGGCACTCTACCAGCAGAGGTGTAGGGCTGAAGTAAAAATCCTCTCTGCTCCAGCACTGCCATCTCATTCCTAACTGTGGCTGAGCTGAAATCCAGGTGATAATTAGCCACCAGCCGTCCAGAGCTGATTGGTTCGGCAGTATCCACGTAATCGCGAACCAGCAGCGCCAGAACTAGTTTTTGTCTTTCTGTTAATCCAGCCATAATAACTTTCAATGTTTAGCACTCTCAACACGAGACTGCTAATATCGGTTTATAGTCTATCACGGGGGTACTTGGCAGTCAAGAAAAGCAAGTGCCAATAGTGTTTTTCTAATGGGATGTTAATAAAATTTGTGTTTTTTAAACCCGGTGGAACCTGGAGGTGCCCCGGCAGGTCGCTTCTGTCATGATTAACACAATTTCGCTCTAATGTCATCCTGAGGGAACCAAAGGATCCATTGAGTCCTGAAATGATCAAAACACCATACATGATTGGACATTGCGAGAAAATCTAAGCCTATCCCTTCGGCAAGCCCTCTCTGAGCACCTCGAATCCCCCTTCACTGTACTCAGCGCCCATTCCGTGCAGACGTAGCGAAAGACTCAGGGGAAACTGATCATTATCAGTAAATTACCCTTCTGTGTTTAAATTGGTAGATATTTATGGGGCTTGACTAGAAAGACATTTTCTAAAGGCCAATTATTCTGATGCTGGTTTATCATCCAAGCCTGATGATCCTGCATTCTTTAATTGATCTAAAAATTCAATATCCTCTTCGGATAATTCAAAATCAGTTAACAGTTCAACCCTTCGTTCCAGAGTTCTTCTGAGAGACTGGTTCCTCCGCCAACGATCAATCTTGGCGTGATGTCCTGACCTGAGTACTTCCGGAACTATCCAGCCACGGTAATTTTCCGGCCTGGTGTAATGGGGATGCTCCAGCAAACCACTGGCATGCGAATCTTTTTCCGCAGCTTGCGGATCACCCAATACTCCGGGGATCAAACGGGTGAGGATATCAATCAAAACCAACGCTGGCAGTTCTCCCCCGGTCAACACGTAATCTCCAATGGAGATTTCTTCAGTAACCAGGTGCTCACGCACTCGCTCATCAACGCCTTCATAATGACCGGCAACAATGGCCAACCTGGAAAACTCTACCAGGCTGTTGGCTTTCTTCTGTGTCAACAACTCTCCCTGGGGTGTCATCAAAATCACCGGACAACAGGGCGGATCACCCAAAATTCCTTCCACAGCCGCAAACACTGGTTCCGGCTTCATGACCATTCCTCCCCCTCCCCCATAAGGAGGCTCATCCGTTATGTGATGTTTATCTGTTGCCCAATCCCGGATATTATGCAGATTTACCCGGAGGCGCCCCATCTCCTGGGCGCGATGAAGAATGCTGGAATCCAGGTAAGAGGGAAAAACTTCTGGGAAGAGCGAAAAAACGTCAAATTGCATGTTCCCATTCTAGCCGAGAGAGAGTTGTTACGCAAGTGAGTACCTGTCTCTTCTGCTGGTTTATAGGCTCAAGCGGTTGGATGAAATCCTTGACGCATTTTTAACGACAGTGGTAAGATGTGCGCATGTACCTTAGTGGAAGTAATTGGAAAATGACCAAAAAACCACGCAAGAGATCCAACCCCTGGCGGATTATTGCCCTGATAGTGATCATTGCGGTTGTTGTATATTTTAACCAGGCAGTTGTTCCTGAGATTGATCCGCCATTCATTCCAACTGTAACCCCAACGGAGAATCCTGAAACCTATATAAACAGGGCGCAAGAGCTATTTAAAGAAGGCAAATTAACACAATCTATCGAAGCCTACCGGGAGGCTATTCTGGCAAATCCAGAAGATTCTTCTCTCTATGTTTCTTTGGCTAGAGTTCAAATCCTGGCAGGACAACCGGAAGCAGCTCTTGAAAATTCCGAGTTGGCCTTGCTTCGCAACCCGGATAATCCCCTCGGTCACGTAATGAAAGCCTGGGCGCTTGATTTTTTAGGTGATTTGATTGAAGCCGAGGTTTCTATCAAACGGGCTTTATCCCTGGCGGAAAAAAACCCACTGGCACATGCAGTGTATGCAGAAATATTAATTGACAGTGAAAATTACGAAGAAGCCAGCGCAGAATCCATTCTGGCTTTAGAATTGGGTCCAAACTTATTAGAAACCCATCGTGCGCGGGGATATGTGCTGTATTGGACAGGAAATTTCAGTGAAGCTATTCGGGAATACCAAAGCGCCTTGAATATTAACAATGCCATTCCCAATCTCCATTTGATGCTGGGTTATTGTTATTTTGCTAATCAGGAAAATGACAAGGCAGTAACCTCCTTCAGCCAGGCAAATGCTCTCAATCCCCTGGATCCTACACCAGATTATGAAATTTCCCGTATCTATCTCCTGGATGGCATCTTTAATAAAGCCATCCAATACGGTGAACTGGCCGTCAGGGATGCCCCGACAGATCCGCTCATGCAGGGAAACCTGGGCGTGCTCTATTTTAGAAGCAGGGAATACGATCAAGCTCTAAAACACCTTACCCTGGCAGTCCGTGGCGGCACAACAGAAAACGGGGATATCGTGGAAGGCGTACCGCTTTCCTATAAACCCCGGGTAATAGAAATTTTTTCCGCCTATGGTATAGCCCTGGCGCGGATGAACAAGTGCGAGGAAGCCGTGCCAGTATTTCAAACCATGCTCAGCCAAGTTTCCGAAAACGAGATTGCTGTAATCAACGCCAATGAAGGTTTGTCTATTTGCACAGAAAACTTAAACGAAATCACACCGACTCCCTGACCTTCACCCCAATAATCTTTCCAGCAGCATTCTTTTTCCAACAAAGGAACTATTATTAAAAGCCGCTAACCAGAATTGAGGTACCAAGCACAAATCTGATGGATCCTAAACTAACCGGAAAACGGCCCACATTCAGTAAAAATAAATCAACCCTTAATTTCAACCTCATCTTGATCTTGGTTGCCGTTATTGCTGCCGGTTTGTGGTTTGCATTTGAGGTAAACGACCCGGAAGGTCGTTTTGAACCCCTCTTTCTCCCCACGCCAACTGCGACCAGGACAGTGAATTCTCTCGTCCAGGAAGGGCAGGCGTATTTTGAAGCCGGAAAGATATTCGATCCCGAGGGGAAAGACGCTATTGATGCCTATTATGATGTACTGAAACTCCATCCGGAAAATGCCCAGGTCCGTGCTGAACTGGCGAGGTTGTTGACATATTCCTCCGCATTGTTATCCACCACTGAAGAGCGGACTGAACGATTATCCCTGGCCCGGCAGGAAATCCAAATCGCGGTTGAAGGGGCCCCGGGAGACAGCACAGTCCAGGCCATCCGCGCCTTGGTACTGGACTGGAGTTCAACTTCTTCAGCAGCCAGCGATCAGGAAAAGCAGGATTGGCTGAATGAAGCTGAACAGGCTGCAAATCTGGCAATTACCCTTGACCCGAACAACAGCCTGGCACTGGCTTTTTATGCAGAAGTGCTTCTGGATCAAAATCAAAAAGCCCAGGCTGAAGAACATGCCCGGCTGGCGGTAAACCAGGGGCCGGAATTAATGGATACCCACAGGGTCTATGGAACTGTGCTGGAAACGCTAGGGGAATACAGGTACGCGATTGAGGAATTTGAGAAGGCAGCCGAAATCAATCCCAATCTGACATTTCTTTACATCCGGATCGGGGTCTTGTACCGGGCATTAAAAGTATATGACACCGCATTAGATTATTTTGCCAAAGCAATCGCAATCAATAAGTCCAACGGGGTTGAGGATGCGCTCCCCTATATCGCAATTGCTAAAACCTATTCCCGCGATGGGGAATTTTTTATTGCAGCCGTAAATGGGGAAAAAGCCATAGCAATCAACCCCTCCAACGCGAACACCTACGGTCAACTGGGGGATATTTATGTCCGGGCCCGGAATTACGAGGGCGCCCTGCCAGTTCTGAAATGTGCGGTAGTGGGATGCTCGGCTGAAGAAAACGAAGTGGGCGGCACTGCTGTCCAGGCTTTGGAACTCAATAATTTTGATGTCGCATATTATTACGCCCGTTACGGATCTGTGCTTGCCGCTCTCAGCCGTCCCGGTCAAAATTATTGCCCGGAAGCGTTAATGATTTTGGCAGAGCTGAAAGAAAATTTCAGCAGCGATCCCACCTTGATGAGCATTGTGGCTGAAAATGAGAATATCTGCTATTTACTAGAAGCAACCCCGGCGCCTTAATCATCCAATCTGGATGTCTGGGCGGAGTTATCCCGGGACTTCTCCATTTCCAATCGTCTAAGAGTAATATAAGAATCATATAAAAGCCTTTTAGTAAAACTTGACTTTCATTTGGAAGAAAGTTATCATATTACCCGCTACTTAGCAGTCCATATATTTGACTGCCAATGCTCCGGTGCCAGTACAGGTTGAACCTGCTGTTGAGTCGGGCAAAGCGTTTATCTTACAACTGTGAATTCTTTTTTAGAAGGAAGGAGTAGAAATCTATGGCAGGAAAGCAAATCGTTTTCTCAGAAGAAGCCCGACGTAAACTACAGGCCGGGATGGATATATTAGCGAAAGCTGTTATCACCACTCTGGGCCCCAAAGGGCGCAATGTTGCATTGGACCGAAGCTTCGGCAGCCCCACAATCACTCACGATGGTGTGACTGTCGCCAAAGAAATTGAGCTTAAGGATAAATTCGAAAATATGGGTGCCCAGCTGCTTAAAGAAGCAGCCACAAAAACCAATGATATTGCAGGTGACGGCACCACCACCTCAACCCTGCTGGCTCACTCCATAGTCACCGAGGGCATGAAAAACCTGGCAGCCGGATCAAATCCCATGCTGCTTAAACAGGGTATTGAAGCAGCTGCCAAGGCAGTTTCCGAGGAACTAGGCAAAAGCGCCATTGATGTCACAACCAAAGAAGAAATCGGCAACGTGGCCAGCATCTCTGCTCAGGACCGGTCAATCGGCGAACTGATCGCAGACGTGATGGACAAAGTCGGAAAAGACGGCGTGATCACTGTTGAAGAATCCAAAACACTGGCATTTGAAACCGAGTACGTAGAAGGTATGCAGTTTGACCGAGGCTACCTTTCTCCCTATTCCGTCACCAATGCTGATGATATGGAAGCGGTAATTGAAGAAGCCAGCCTGTTGATCCATGACTCCAAGATTTCCGCTGCTCAGGACCTGGTTCCCTTGTTGGAACGTTTGGTTCAGATGGGTAAACGGGATCTGGTAATCATCGCTGAAGATATAGATGGCGAAGCTCTTGCCACCCTGGTATTAAACAAACTT
>Ga0255372_10255_pt1 | contig 9837 bp, 4 predicted proteins | sample ANMaggSeSYBR01E8_FD_182092 | JGI IMG/M metagenome (GOLD analysis project Ga0255372, IMG submission 182092) | Sediment cell enrichment communities from methane seep in Santa Monica Basin, California, United Staets - ANME aggregate JGI... | ecosystem: Environmental > Aquatic > Marine > Cold seeps >...
TGTGTCCCCATCCCCGTCGAAATCGGCAATTACCTGACAGATGACATCGGTACTGAAAACAGTGCTTATGCCGCTTAACCAACTTTGAAAATCAGTATTTCCGGGCTCACAAATAGATGTTTGATCAAACTCAAATGTATCCAGTATAGTCAGATTTGAAAGGTTATCTGGCAGAGCTCCTGTTAATGAATTAAATGATATATGTAAGTACAACAGACTGGGAAGATTACCAATCTCAGGTGGGACAACACCAGTTAAATTATTACCGTCAACCCGCAATCTCTCCAAGTTATCCAGGTTTCCTAATTGTGAGGGAATAGTTCCAGTCAACTCGTTATCATTAAGAGCGAGAAATACTAAGTTGCTCAAATTTCCCAGTTCCGGAGGGATGTTCCCATCCAAATCGTTTTCAAACAATCTTAGATAGACTAACTTATAAAGAGTTCCCAGACTGGCAGGAATGCCCCCACTCAGATCATTACCATACATATTTAGAGTGTCCAACTCTGATAAATTCCCCAGCTGGGTGGGAATGGATCCAGTCAACTCGTTATTATTAAGAGTTAGATCTATTAATTCTTGAAGATCTTCAAGATCCGCGGGAATCGTTCCGGTTAAATTATTACTATTAAGAGAAACTGACCAAACATGGCCTAAATCACAACCCACGCCATACCAGCTGCAGGGAGTATCAGTCACCAGCCAGCCAGTATTGTCTATCCAGGAAGCGCCATTAGTGCTGGTGTAGAGAGCTACCAGGGCATCACATTCTGCTTCTGGAATCTCAGTTACAGAAGAACAAGAAAAAACAGCGTTAGCTCTCGCGAACAGGCTTGAGCCTTGAAATTTTGTGATATCTTTGGAATCTTCTCCCCGGGCGTTGGCTGTATTTCCCATTCCACCACTGACAGAAAAGATTAAAACCAGAATAATTAGAATGCAGATTGCTTTGATAAAGAAAAATGACTTATTGTTCATGTTCCCTCCTGGACGATATTTGGAATGTTAAATAGATTAATCTGATGATCTGAATCAATTGGTAATATTGCTTAGATTAAAATGAAACTCAGCCAATAAAGGGGTTGGTATGTAATCTACTATACCTACCCTCATTATACACAGGATATTCCAGGAGCATAAAGATTCTACAATCTAAAAATCGATATTCCTTGAGAGTATTCGTTTAATTTTCCCATTTATCAAAAGTGCGCTCTGAAATGGTTTCCAACACTGCTGCAAGTTAATTTACTACCAGTAAAAAAAAGCAGAGATAGGCTTGTCTCTGCTTTTTATTGTGTTATCAGTTATTTGTCACTGATACGGGTCCCCATCGGCATTGGTATCACGCACCGGCAGCGGGTAGTCACCTGTGAAGTACCAGCTGAAATTGCCCACTCCCTGGATGTACCATCTTCCATTCGAAGGTCGCAGGATTGCGATCTCAGTAGCTCCATCTCCATCGTAATCCCCAGGTACAGGAATGTCATCCGGGTGTCCCCAGGAAATAGGAGAACTCCCCTGCACGTACCAGTTGCCAGTTGAAGGACGGTAGACAGCGATGTCGCAGCTCCCATCCCCATCATAATCCGCAGGCACCGGGATATCTCCCGACTGCGCCCAGGAGACCGGGCTGCTCCCCATTACATACCACTTGTTATTTGAAGGACGGAAGACAGCAATCTCATCCGCTCCATCTCCGTCATAATCGCAGGGCACCGGGATGTCTCCGCTCTGATACCAGCTGAAGTTTCCCACTCCCTGGATGTACCACCTTCCATTTGAAGGTCGAAGCACCGCGATTTCTGTGCTCCCATCCCCATCATAGTCCGCCTGGACCGGGATATCACCGCTAAAGCCCCAGGAGGTGCTGCCCTGGTCCTTGACGAACCATTTGCCGTTTGAGGGACGGTAAATTGCTATATCAGTTGTGCCGTCTCCATTGTAGTCACCAGGCACAGGCAGGTCGCCTGTAAGCGCCCAGGATACTGAGGATTGACCCATCATATACCAGCGGCCGTTGGAGGACCGAAAGACACTCACGTCCGTGTCTCCATCCCCGTCGAAGTCGGCCAGGGGTGTCCTGGGTGCAACCGCTGCTTCGTCAGTATTGCCGTAAGCGCCGATATTTATCCGGCCCCCATTGGGAGCTGGTTCATTCGCATAATCCGACGCTGGGTCTCCAGCGTTAATTGCCGCTGAACTGCCTGCCAGATGGTAATTTGTACATCCAGGGTCAACAAAATCCGGATCCGCGGAAATATTGCCATTGATTCCCGTTTGGTCAGGATAATTGACATAATTGGTATCATTATTCCAAATATCATTATAAGTGATGACAGGTTGAGGGGGAGAGGTACCGGCAGCTACCAGAATGCCGGCGTAGTAATAACCCTCGATGATATTGTTTTTAATAACAGGATTGGTTGCTGATGGTCCAATTATGATTCCCTGCTCATCTGAGTCTGCAACAAACGTATTGTTCTCGATCGTTGGAGAAGAAGGGGATTTAACGAAAATCCCGTATTGGGTGTTGGTAATGATTGAATTCTTGATGGCAGCGGTAGAATCGGTTGATCCTTCAAAAACCACCCCCCGGTCAATTCCCGACACCGGTGTCCCTACAGTGATCTTGAACTTCTGCAGGGTTGCATGGGTTACATCATCAAAATTTACCACACCATCTACGATAGCAGTGCCCATAATAATTGTGTCTGTAGGGCTGTTTCCAATCACGTCCAGGCCGCTTTTCATAATTATGTTTTCATTATAGGTTCCGGCTGCGACATTAACTGTGCCACCGACGCCAGCCTTGTCTATTGCCCCCTGGATAGTCAAGCAGGCTGTTCCCCAGCTCCGGCAGTCATAACTGTCATTCCCGGAGGGAGAGACATACCAATCAACTCGTTCTGAAGAAGCGTAATAGGGATATTTATTTACAGCACATTCACCGTAAGCAAGTTTATAATAACCATCTCCTTCATATCCCCAGGTATTTCCCCAGCTGTTGCGCACAATCCAGTAACCCCCGGCATCATCATATCCCACAACCACAACAGCATGACCTGTATTAATATCATCATCACAGGAATACACATCGGGGGCGAAACCAGGGCGCCCAAAACCACCGTCCACCCCAGTTCCGATACCCACAGAAACCGCCAGGGGACCATAATCCACCAGGTACTGCTTCATAGTGCTGTCAGCTGCCCAGTTTCCCAGGTAGCCGGTGTCCTGGATATAGGCCAGCCGGCTGTCCCAATCCCCGCAGCGGTCTGCACACTCCTTGTCGCTGCATTCCGAGTTGGTTCTGTAAGTGCAATTGGCATCACATATTGAAGTACCATAATCACATGTGCAGCTTCCGCCATCGATATAGGTCATACAATCTTCGTCGGGGATACCAGAATCCCGAACGTAATATAAGGCTTGATCTTTGTACCCCCCACAGCAGTTCTGATAAATGTTGATGACCTGGCAGTCCGCTACCAGGTACTGCTCGGAAAGGTTCAGATCATAGGCGGGATCATCCAGGGCAATATTAATCACAGATTCCGCTACCCCCACCGCCGCAAATGCCCAGCAGCTGCCGCAGGAGCCCTGGTTTTTCACCGGGGTCAGCCAATCGCCGCCGCTGTAACTTCGCCAGTCAAAGGATGCCGGGGGAGCAAAATCCAGAGGCGGGGCTGGTTCCATTCCGGAAGCATCCAGGGTGCGGGTTTCTTCCAATCCCACGCCGCAGCCCAGGCTTTTCTCTTCCAGGTTCATCATTTCCACGGCGGTCCCCACTTCTTCCTGGTTTTCATCCACACAAACCGCGTAGGATTGGGTCAGCCCGTTTTTTCCATCATGTTTCACAACCGTATCCAGCCCTTGTTGAGCGCAGTAACCATGCTCTATCCCACACTCCCCCTGCAAAAATTCCCAGGAGCCGCATTCCTGTTCACCAGGAAGGGTACAAACCCCGCGTTCACCCTGGACGTCAGTTAGGATCTTAAACTGGTAGCCCAATTCCTGGCAGTACACCGCGGAAGGGTTTCCCATCCCGGTGAAGTCCTGGGGGGGAGAGGTACTTTCCTCCCCGGAGGATCCAGGTACACTGCATCCGGTACTGATTGAGAGGATAATAAAAATGGCCAAGACGAGGGTTTCTTTTTTCATTCAGATACCCGTCCTTTTCTTCTAAAAATTCATTTTATCAGGGAAAAAAAGAAGAAACTATCAAAATATAACTTACCTGTTAATAATTCCTACAAATAATTTTAAAGACTGAAGGTCAATAAAGACGGAAAACAAGAGGCAGAAGACTGGAAACAACCTTAGACTGCTTAAACGCCTTCTTCGTCCTCAATCCACCAGGTATAAATTATAACTATACTTACCCCCAGCATCCCGCCTAAGATCGCGGCCAATCCAGTATTGAGTATTACATTAGGATCACTTGATTCTCGCGGTATCATCGCCTCCGCCCCGATTTTGGCGGAATGCTCTTCCTGGGACTGGGTGATGCGTGTTTCTTCCAACTGGTTGGCCAGGGCAGTATAGGCACTACGGGCCAGGTCGCGTTCCTGGGTGAGCAGTTCTACCTTGTGCCTTTCTGATTCCAGGGCTGCAGACAATTCCCCGATGCTCTCTTCTATTATGGTAAGTTCAGCAGTAAATTCCTCATTTTGAGTTTTAAGCGCCCCAATTAACCTTTCAAGATCACTTTTTCCATCTTCCACCAGATACCCCTGGCCAAGAATCTCGTCAGCTTGAAACTGGAATTGTGTGCCGCTGATTCCTCCTGCAGCTCTTTGCTGCAAGGCAATGACGCTCAGTGCGCTTCCTGTCGATAATTTAAGATCCTTGTCCATAACAGCAAACTGTGATTTCAAAACTTCCCCATCACTGATCAAAATCCGGTTCAGTTCAATTTGGTTTAGATATCTGGTAAGTGAGTTTTTTCCTTCAGCTAACTGTACTTCCAGGATCTCCACCTGGCTTTGGGGTAAATAGGCTTCCAATCCTTCCTGGGCAAAGTTCCAATTATCTCTAGCTTTCTGAACTTCACTCTCAAGTACCACAACTGTTGAACTCCCCGTGCCATAGAGGTCATTCAAGTGTAAGACCAGCACCTGAGCCCAACCGTTGGCGATTTGGGCGGCAATCTCCGGGTTTGTCGCGGTCACCTGCAAATGAAGCTGGCTTTTTCCTTGAAGGAACGCTTCCATATCCGGTTTATTTTCTTCCAAATAATCTGCCAGGTTCAAAAATACTGCAACCTGATCAATGATCGAGTCTGCCTCAGCCAATTCAGCCAGGGCGCCAGTTTCCGGCAAAGCTGGTGATACTTGAATGCTGGACTCCAGTTCCGCGCTGATGATCAGTTCGGTGATGGTGACATAAGCATTCGCTTCATATTTTGGCGATAAAACATAAGCGCTGATCAAAAAGGAGGCCAAAGCGGCGATCATAGTAACACCGATGATGATCCATTTATAATTCAGGACAGTTTTAACTAATTTTCGAATATCGATCACATCCTCGTAATAATCAAGGTTCTGGGCATTTTGTTCGGTCATGGTTTATTCCTAAGGGGTTGAATATTGAATATTATTATAACGGCAATAGATTTATTGTACACCAAAGGGTTAAGGTTTAAGGTTAGAAGGTTGAAGAGAAGGAAGGTTTGAAAATTTGTCCTAATTAGACATAATAAATCGAGAAGAAAACCTGGAATCAATACCGGGTATTGTGGTGAAAGATTCAATTACTATACCAAGGTCGTACTAAATACCGCGAGTCAGATTAAATTCTATTCAAGCAGGTATATAATCTATACCGTAGCTGTAGTTTTTTTATTTATCTTCCAGAACAAACCCCTGGAATGTGAACTCATGGAAACAATATTTCAACCTGAAGATGACGGTATTCGAAATCTTATAGAAGTGGTCATTACTGGGTTATTCAGTATCCTGGCATATTTTTCACTGCTTACGATTATAAGCCAAATAAATGGATTGTCCTTTCACACATATGCAATCCTTGGATGCATTGGGTGCATTTTGATAATCTTTGTCTTTATTTACTTTCTATATCGTCATATAAATTTTAAAAATATCAATCGAGGGGCATTTTTCTTGTTGATTCTTACGGCATTGATCTCCTCTGCTTTAGCCTCAATTAGTCATAGAAAATCTTCAGATGACTTTTTTTATATCCCTAATGTTATATACATGTTAGACCATCCACAAGATCCAATGAGTTTTGAGGTTCATTTTTTTGAAGGAGGAGATCAATGTGAGTTGATTTCTCATACATGGGGCACTTCCGTATCCTTTGATTATCTACGGGGAGCAGTTGCCTATATTCTTCATATAGATTTTTTATTTGTCTATTTTCTCCTGACTTCAATTCTTGTCAGTTTTCTTATCCCATTAGCCCTGTATTACGCCGCATCCATCGTCATCAATCAACCCTTTGAAAAAGTTGTCGGTGTTTTCTTCTCGCTGGGAGTCATTTTTCTTTTATGTGAAACTCATCGAACATTTGGGAATTTCTCTGTTACAAGAGCACATCAAGGGAAGACTTTGCTGCTGGCTGTAGGTATCCCCTTCCTTATTGGGATTACAGTCCGGTATTTCATATCTCCCTCATTTTACCGTTGGATGACAATCGTAATTACTTCAACAGCAATGGTCGGGGCAACTTCTTCAGCTATAGTGATCCTTCCTATGTTAGGTCTTCTTATCTGCGTAGCGTATCTATCAAGCCGGGAATGGAAAGATCACTCACTTAAAAACCTGTTACTCTATGGTTCTGGTTTTTTCATCTTAGTAGGATATGCGCTTTTCTTATATATAAACACCTCTGTGGACCTGGGAATCAATAGCCCTGTTAATCAGAACTTTCCCACAACATTTGAAGGACATTGGTCATTAATGTTCAACCAAAACAATCCCAGGACCTTACAAATATTGGTTATTTCAACTGCTATATCAATATTCTCTCTAAAGGGAAGAAGTAGGCGTTTTCTAATTATCTGGATCCTTGCTGTAATTTTAATCTTCCTAAACCCATTAATTGCACCCCTGTTGATTACCTATATTACATCTCCTAATATCTACTGGCGATTGTTTTACTTATACCCTTTCCCTTTTGTTCTTTTAATAACATTTGCAGCTATTGGAAAATTCCTGCAAACCAAGAGAACCTGGATCAAATGGACATCATTTATCCTCTTAACAGGGATTTTGCTTCTATCTTTTAGGTCCAATTCTTTCCTATCCATTTTCAGATATACTCCTTCTCAACTCTATTTTCCTCCAGGGTATAAACTGCCTACCAATGAAATAACTCTTGCAAAGGAAATTGTTAATCAGATCCCGGAAGGCCCAATGCTCGCTCCTATCGAAATATCCGGGGTAATCCCAATCTTCAGTTCCCAACACCCTCAGATGATCATTCGCTCAGAGGAGGTGAGACTCTGGCTTTCCGCGTGCAACCTACCTGACCAAATAGCAGAAAACCGACTTGGCGCTGCCTCATTTATTGGTGGAGATCCGGAAGGTTTTCAGGATTTCCAGGAATTTCTGGAAATCGAGAGTTACACCAGGTCAATTGTTATTGCAAATGATATGAACAGCGACACTGTAAATAAGTTACTCAATACTTATGGATATACAAATCAAAACGCAATCGGTTCCTATCAGATTTATTGGAGATGACCTATCGTGGAGAATAATACTTTAACATAATTTATGAAGATCATCTCGGGTAATAATTGCCACTGCTTTAATAAGACAGGGTGATTTTGAGACGATGTGATGGGATGAATTTGGGACTTGGAGACGGAATTGAGACAGAGGACAATGAAGCCCATTACAACCAGCAATTTTCAATCTTATATCTTGTATTTTCAATTTTAAAATATATTCAGACCAAGTATAATTCTGGTAAATGAAAAACCAACCCGGAAACAACCAATGACAGACCAGATCAGAGTCCTCTTCCTCTCTGCTGAAGCGGATCCTCTGGTAAAAATCGGCGGCTTAGGTGACGTGGCCGGATCGTTGCCGGCAGCGTTGGGTGCCCTGCCTGAATCCCCTGATGTCCGGCTGGTGTTACCTCTGTATCCCCGAATTAAAAACGCTGAGTGGGATCTCAAACCTGTAGCAAGTTTTAACATCTCTCACAGCCGCGGTCCCCTCCTCACTGAAGTCTTCCAAACCACAATCAAGGGAGTCACAACTTACCTGGTGAACGGCGCGCCGATATCCGAATCAAATGAGGTATACAGCGGAGATGCCCATCAAGACGGAAGCAAATTCACCTTCTTTTCTCTTGCTGCAATGGAGTTAGTAAAAATCCTCAACTGGCAGCCGGATATTATCCATGCCCATGATTGGCACACTTCCCCGGCAGTTTATAATCTTCAACTAATCCAGGGAGGTGACGATTTCTTCCGGAAGGCCAAATCCCTGCTCACCATCCACAATCTGCCTTACCTGGGTCATGATACCGGACCTGCCCTGGGTGCTTTCGGATTGCCCCGGGCACATATGTCTCCCTTGCCAAAATGGGCTGAACACCTGCCGCTGCCGCTGGGTCTTCTGACAGCGGATAAAATCAACACAGTTTCATCAGGCTATGCGAGAGAAATACTCACCCCCGAGTTCGGCGCCAATTTGGATGGTTTTCTGAAGACTCGCAAAGATGATATCTGCGGGATATTAAATGGTCTGGACATCCAATCCTGGAATCCGGAAACTGACATCCAAATCCCTACCAACTATAGCGTTGAATCACTTAGCAGGCGGAAAGATAATAAAAAACGGCTGCTGACTGAATTAAACCTTGAATTGGATCCGGATATCCCCCTGCTGGGGATGATCAACCGCCTTGATTACCAAAAGGGTGTGGATCTGGTCCCTGGCGCCCTGCGAATGATTAAAGACCTGGACTGGCAGGCTGTGATTCTCGGTACCGGTGATCCCAAGCTGGAAGAAGAAACCCTCCAATTGGAAAGGGAGCTAACACAGGTCCGGGGGATACTACGCTACGACGATGGCTTGGCCCGCCGGATATACGGCGGAAGCGATTTGATCTTGATTCCCTCCCGCTACGAACCTTGCGGTCTGACCCAAATGATCGGAATGCGTTACGGCTGTGTCCCGCTGGCGCGGTCCACCGGCGGATTAAAGGACACCATTATCGACTATCATTCCGGAAAACCAAAAGAAAGCACGGGGTTCCTCTTTGAAGAAGCCAGCTCTCAAGCTCTGGCAGATGCCATCCGCAGGGCTCTGTTGGTTTTCCAGGATCAAAGACGCTGGCAGGGACTGCAGCGCCGGGGAATGAGGAAAGATTTCTCCTGGAGGCAATCAGCGGAAAAGTATCTATCGTTATACAAAGAATTGCTCTCGTAATGAAAACGGATAAACGTTCAAGGTTTAACGTTTAATATTTAAGGTTTTCCTCTGACCAGTTTCTCCACTACCGGGGGTGCTGGTTAAATGAAGGTACCTTTACAAAGGGGGAACAGTCACAAAGTCTCCTGTCCTGAGGAGCGCGTATCGAAGGGCCTGGTCACCGGCATCTCCCTGATCGGCCGGCAATGCCCCTATGGGGTTAGCCCTGAATTTGTTGAAGGGCTACGCATAAATTTGCGGCCTGGATGATTTAAGTCCCACTAAAGTAGGAATTCTTTTATATAACTGGGTGCTATTCAAAATTAAGAATAAAGGAACCGCCTTTCAGGGCTCAATTATAAACAATTCAAGAAAGCGTTTCCTGCCTTAGAGAAAAGGATGCGTAATCCTCTGAAGATTGGAAAACATTTAAATTATCATGGGGAAC
>Ga0255372_10256_pt1 | contig 9835 bp, 13 predicted proteins | sample ANMaggSeSYBR01E8_FD_182092 | JGI IMG/M metagenome (GOLD analysis project Ga0255372, IMG submission 182092) | Sediment cell enrichment communities from methane seep in Santa Monica Basin, California, United Staets - ANME aggregate JGI... | ecosystem: Environmental > Aquatic > Marine > Cold seeps >...
GTTGAAATGGTGATGCCCGGTGATAATGTCAATATGTTTGTTGAATTGATCATCCCCGTCGCTCTTGAGCAGGGCTCTGAATTCGCTATCCGCGAAGGCGGCCTCACTGTTGGCGCTGGTAAAATCACTGAGATTATTGAATAAAAACCGGATATAACGGTTTTGAGGAAAAAATAGAATGGCTTCAAAAAAAGGTGTACGACCTGTAATCACTTTAGCTTGCGAGGAATGCAAAGAGCGCAACTATACCACCGAAAAAAACCGGCGGAATGACCCTGGTCGTATTGAAATACAAAAATTCTGTTCCCGCTGCAGAAAACACACACTGCATAAGGAAACAAAGTAGCAACGGAGACAAAGTGCGGGTGAAAACTTATACCCGCACAGCAAATAGGCCAGTAGCTCAATTGGCAGAGCGCCTGTCTCCAAAACAGGAGGCTGTGGGTTCGATTCCTACCTGGCCTGCTAATAAAGAATAGCGACGCCAAAGAATCAGGCGTCGTTTTAAACATATTTGGGAGATAAAAATGCCTGATAAAAAGAAAAATAAAGAGAAAAAAACGAACGCAATCACTAAATGGTGGCGGGAAACCGTGGGTGAATTGCGTAAAGTTACCTGGCCAACACCACCTGAGGCACTTCAGCTAACCAAAGTTGTAATTATTGTGATGATCGCGATGAGTGCAATCCTGGGAATTTTGGATTTTGCATTCACCCGGTTTATCACCTGGGCATTATCATAGCTGAAAACATCGGGATGAATCCTTCCGATTGAGGTAAAAATGGTTAAAGAAGAAGAATTAAATAAATTAGAGGAAAATAATCCGCAAGAAGAAACAGCGGATAAGCCCCCTCTGGAAACTAATGAAACTGATGGAAACAATGCATCAGAATCGATCGATGATTCTGAAACCGGTTCTTCTGAGGAAGAAGCCACTCCTGACATCCAAGAAATTCTCGTAAAAGAGCCAGAAGAGGATGATGGGCGGGCATGGTTTGTTATTCACTGTTATTCCGGTTATGAAAACAAAGTCCGCCACAATCTTGAACAACGTATTGAGACCATGGGTATGAAAAACATGATCTTTGATGTGATCATCCCGACACAAGAGGAAATTGAAGTGAAAGATGGCAAGCGCCGTTCCATCGAACGACACGTCTTTCCTGGTTATGTCCTCGTAAACTTGATCCTCACAGAGGAATCATGGTATGTCGTCCGGAACACCCCCGGTGTAACGGGATTTGTGGGAATGGGGAACGACCCCACACCTCTTCGTACTGAAGAAGTACAGCAAATTCTGAAGCGCATGGAAGCGGAAGCTCCCCATGTGAAAGTATCTTTCAAACCAGGCGAACGCGTCCGAATCACTGACGGTCCATTCAACGATTTTAGAGGAATGGTATCAGAAATCGACATTGAACACGCAAAGGTCACCGTTATGGTAAACTTCTTCGGTCGGGAAACACCTGTAGAATTAGATTTCCTGCAAGTAGAAAAATCGTAAAACAACCTCCAGTGTTGGAGGATTGTGGGAGGGTGACCCAATTCACCCGCTAAAACCACTAGAGGAGTAAATTATGGCAAAGAAAGTAAAAGCAATTGTAAAACTGAACGTCCCCGCTGGTAAAGCAAACCCAGCACCCCCAATCGGACCCGCTCTCGCTGGCCACGGTATTAATATTATGCAATTCTGTAAAGAATACAATGCGCGCACACAGAGCAAGATTGGTGACATTATTCCTGCTGAAATAACTGTCTACGTGGATAGTTCATTCACATTTATACTTAAATCCCCGCCAACAGCTGAACTGCTAAAGAAAGCCGCAAACGTAGAAAAAGGCTCTGATATGCCAAACCGCAATAAAGTTGGTACTGTCACACGCGACCAGGTGCAGGAAATCGCAGAAATCAAAATCAAAGATATGAATGCCATTGATATTGATGGCGCAATGCGCCAGGTTGAAGGTACGGCCCGCAATATGGGTATTGATATTGAAGAATAATCACTTCGTGGGAGGGCACTCACTGCCCGCCACTACCACAGAGGAGTAATAATGGCTAAACACGGTAAAAAATATTTAGAAGCAAGCGCGAAAATAAATCCAGAACAACAATATTCACCTAAGGAAGCTCTGCAACTCGTTAAAGAAACATCATTCACTAAATTTGATGCGACTGTTGAAGTGCATATGCGGATGGGGCTTGACCCACGCCAGGCAGACCAGCAGCTACGTGACGTAGTAAACCTTCCGAATGGACTGGGAAAGACTGTGCGGGTTCTGGTTTTTGCCCAGGGTGAAGGGGCTGCCGCAGCCAAAGAAGCCGGCGCAGATCATATTGCAGACGATAATGAATGGATAAAGAAAATCCAGGATGGTTTCACTGATTTCGATGTAGCGATATCTACACCAGATATGATGGCGAAAGCCGGCAAACTCGGTCGAGTATTGGGTCCGCGCGGTTTAATGCCCAATCCGAAAGCAGGAACAGTTGTTCCAGCAGAAGATCTTCCTCGCGCAATCAACGAAGCTAAAGCTGGACGAGTTGAATTCCGCCTGGATAAGACAGCCAATATCCACGTCCCGATCGGCAAAGTATCTTTCTCAGCTGATCAATTAGAGGAAAATTTGGCCGCTCTGATGGGTGCGATCAAAAAAGCCAGGCCAGCTGCAGCCAAGGGATCTTATGTAAAGAAAGTCACTCTGACATCTACAATGGGACCAGGTATAAAAATTGATCCTTTCCATGCATTAAATATGGAGGTCTCATCCTAAGCATGTTATAATTCGCTCGAAATATTCACCAAAGACAGCCGGTGCCCGTTGGGCTTAATTTCCCGCTCAGGTGGAGACAATGAAATACTTTTCTAAGTAATCAACAGTCTTTGCCGGAGTACGAAAAGGCAAAGACTATTTTTATGAAAGGAGGTAAACCCTTTGGCATTTACTAAACAAGAAAAAAAAGATTTGATCGCTGGATATGAAAAATGTCTGAAAGACAGCAAAGCTTCGTATGTGATGGCTTATCATAAAATGTCAGTGAAAGACATAGAAAAACTGCGGGCTGATGCCCGTGAGATCGGCGGTGAACTGCGTGTTGTGAAAAACACACTCATGAACATCGCTTTGAAAAATGCTGGTTTAGAGAATAAAGGCATTTTCGATGAATCATCTATTGTTGCTTTTGCATTTGAAGATGCTCCATCAATGGCTAAGGTCGTTTTTGATGCTGGAAAAACAGATATCTTCAAAATAAAAGGCGGCTATATGGATAGTGTCCCTGTTGAACCAGAAGAAATCATGGCACTAGCAAAATTGCCCCCGATGCCTCAGATGCGTGCACAGTTACTTGCACTTATCCAGACACCAGCGTCACAATTGGTTCGCACAATTTCCGAACCTGCACGGCAGGTTGCGGCAGTGCTAAAAGCTTATTCAGAGAAAAACCCAGCGCCTGCAGCTGGATAATTCTTACTAAAAATAATTCAGGAGAAATAAAGAAATGGCAGACATTAATAAATTAGCTGAAGAACTCAGCAAACTTACAGTATTAGAAGCATCAGAATTAGTAAAAACTTTAGAAGAAGAATGGGGCGTTTCCGCCGCTGCGCCCGTTGCAATTGCAGCCGCTGGAGCAGCTCCCGGCGCCGCAGAACCAGAAGAGGAAAAAACAGAATTTGATGTCGTCATCAAAGAAACCGGCCCAAAGAAGATTGACGTCATTAAAGCCATCCGCCAGCTCACGAGCCTCGGCCTGGTTGACGCAAAGAATATGGCTGAAACTGCCGATTCCAAAGTCCTCACTCAGGTGGGCAAGGAAGCCGCAAATGACGCCAAAGAAAAACTGGAAGCAGCCGGCGCAGTTGTAGAACTCGCCTAACCACAGAAAAATAAAAACCGCTGAAGATAGATCTCGGCGGTTTTATTTATTTAACTGCCCAAACTTGAATTACACCTGTTCTTTCCATTATTATTAGTTTTTTTCCGTCAGAACTAAATATCAGGTCGATAATTTCCTCATTTGATACATTCAAAGTATTAATAACTTCTTCTTTTTCATAATCGATCAAGTACACAAAACCATCTGCATCAGCGGCCGCGAGTAAACCAGATTCGGGGTTTGCAGCCAAGCACAAGATATTTCTATCTCTTATTTCCTCAACATCCACCCTTTTGATAACCTTTCCTACATCTGAATTTATTCTTTCTAAGTATAGATTTTTCGGATTATCGATGCTCTGTACTATGTAGATCATTTCACCTTCCGCAGGCAATATTGCGGGTCTAATCGGCAGGGCAATTGCCTGATACGTTCTCATTCGCTTAACTGTTCTTGTCACTGGATTAAAAAGAAACAACGCTTTCTCATTTCTATCTATAAACGCACCCATTTCATTTTTCCTGGAGTAAACAAAACCCTTCAAATCGATTTGTTCGTGTAAGATCTCGTTAGAACTAAAATCCATAATGGCGCACGTTTCTTCCCTTAAATTTCTATCCAGGCAGAAAAATCCCAATCCCATTTCTCCAATATAATCAAGCAAACGAAATTGCCAAAAGTCATCGGTCTCAGATGAGGGGTTCCTGATATCTGAAATTAATACCTGATCTTTCCCATTTACTTCATATAATGAAAACCCATCTATTTTGTTCTCGAGATTTATTACCTTATCCCCATTGAACAACAATGCAGGGGTGCAGTGAATAGAATAATTTTCCAGATCAATCGCGCAACTCCCGCTGTAATTCAAATTTGCGTCTATGTAACTATGGATCTGTGGAGTAAAAGCAATCGTCTGCTCGTCAATAATCCGAAAACCGAAAAAATAATCGGCCTGCGTCCACCAGGAGGATATTTCATCGTTGGCTGAAATTTCGATATAAATTACACCAGTATCATCCAGTAAGAATCCATCCACATTCCTCATCTTTACAGAATGCGAGTTAATCTCCCTTCCACTGGAAATATCTATCACATCCAATTTGGTGTGAATCCATTCACGCTTATAGTTGAGAGCATTACCCCATCTTAATATCGCAGCGGTTTCACCGTCATTTGAAAATTTTACAGGACAGGGGAATTCCCAGTCACAGCCAGCAACGCTGATTGAATTAATTCTTTCCCCGTTGGTTTTTTTATAAATAACTACCTGATTGTGTTCAGATCGGGTGAATTGCATTTCTCCTGCTGAAAACGCGAGTCTGACAGTACCCGAATCTCGATCAAGCTCCTCCCAATCCTTTATATTCCAGAACCTAAATGCACTGTGAAATTCTTTGCTATCCATCATAAAACGGGAGGGATCAAAGGTCTGCAGTACTGTCCCATCAGAGGAAAAACCAAGAGACGGGAAATCGTAAAGGTTGCCATGCGGAGAATCCCCCCGTCCATCCCATTCAAATACAATTTCATTTTGCAGGATATCAATCACGCGAAAATACGATTCAAATTGATGTTCTGAAAAACGGATGCCGCTTTGGGCCAACAGCGTACCATCTGGAGAGAGTGCCAGCTGTGGGACATCTTTCCCGCAAGTTTTATTGTCTAATACATACTCATCATTATAAGAAGACTCATACACAATTCCCCCTCCCACCTGCCAGACCTGGACCCCTTTTCTTGCAGCAATTGCCAGATAGGTTCCATCATAGTTCAACTGGAAATATCGGCTCATTCCAAATTGACACACAGGAATCTGGATATCAATAGACATCTTCTTTTTACCTGAATCCACATCAAAAACTTTTATTCCAGAAAAACCACCAACTGCAACGGTATGTTCATCCGAGGAAATATGCATCATCTCTGGAAAAAATGGGGAAAGCTCATGATTCAATTCAAAATAATTGGAATTCTTTGCTGTTATTACAGGAAAACTTATTTGAGTAGGTTCTGCTGCTATTTGGATGGCATCTACTGGATTTTCTTTTTGAATTTCATCTCTTTGAACTGGTGTAATTTGAGCGCTCTCCGGTACAGAAACAGATGAACTGGAATCATCCCCGGCATAAACACAAGAACAAGCCAGGAAAGATATAAGCACGATAAGTATGCTTTCTTTAAAACCCAGGTGGGAATATATCCGAGTAACCATAAGTGAATAAAAGGATTATAACCAATATGATTACGATCAAAATTAATTGACAATTGATGATTTGTGAAATGGGAACAATGTATACCCCATGGATGATAACTGACACTTACTCAAATAATTTTCACATAGTAAAATGCATTGGTATTATATCCAGGTTGATTCTATTATTTCTGACAGGAGTTTCAATATGCCCGTAAAAGGAACTATTAGAGTAGATGAAAATCTTTGCAAAGCATGTGATCTATGTGTTGAATCATGCCCGCAACATGTTATCGCTTTAGATAATGACAAGATCACTTCGCGCGGGTTCCACCCGGCTTATTTAGCAGAAGATGGCTGTACCGGCTGCGGTATCTGCGCAATTGTGTGCCCAGAAGCTGCCATTACCGTCTATCGCGAAAAAAAAGAAAAGATATAGGAGCACATTATGACACGTGAATTTTGGAAAGGTAATGACGCATTCGCGGAAGCGGCGATTCGGGCTGGTTTACAGGCATATTTTGGTTACCCAATCACACCTCAAACTGAAGCCCTGGAATATATGTCTCACCGAATGCCAGAGCTCGGGCGACCATTTTTACAGGCAGAGAGTGAGCTGGGGGCAATTAATATGGTTTATGGGGCAGCATGTACAGGTGCCCGCGTGATGACTTCCACATCCAGCCCAGGCACAAGTTTAATGATGGAAGGATTATCGTATATTGCCGGTACTGAAGTGCCGATGGTCCTCGTAGATGTAGTTCGTGGCGGACCGGGATTGGGAAATATCGCTCCATCACAATGTGATTATAACCAGATGGTTCATGGAGGTGGCCATGGCGATTATCACCCAATCGTTTTAGCTCCCGCCAGTGTACAGGAGACTGTGGATATTGTTTACGGTATGTTCGACATCGTCGAAAAATACCGAGCAATAGGTGTCGTAATGATTGACGGAAGTATTGGGCAGATGATGGAACCAGCTGAGATGCCGCCTATGCTAGATATCCGTAAAGAGATCCCGGGCTGGGCAGTCCGCGGTGGTACAGGGGAAGATCGAAGAACACTCACATCACTTTATCTAGCACCGGAAGAGATGGAAAAAGTAGACCTTCGTATCATGAAACGCTGGCAGCAAATTGAGAAAAATGAAGTGCGGTATAAAGAATATTTCATGGATGACGCAAAAATTGCTATTGTTGGATTTGGTTCAGCCGGAAGAGTTGCACTCTCCGCTGTCCGCACCGCTCGCAGCCAGGGTATTCCTGTTGGTTTGATCAGACCTATCAGTCTGAGCCCATTTCCTAAGAATTTTCTGAGTGATATCTCCGAGCAGTTGGACAGCATGCTGGTGGTAGAAATGAACTCCGGAATGATGCTTGATGATGTGATGAGTGCTGTGAAAGATAAAACACAGGTTGAATTTTATGGCCGCATGGGTGGATTAATCCCATTCCCCGGCGAAATCCTGGATGAAATTAATCGGTTAGCAAAAGGCGTCAAACCACTGGATATACACCCCCGAGATGTTTGGTTAGATCGCATGGATAGCATTGTGCAATAGAGGAGAAAAAATGGCAACTTTAGATATTGAAAATATGCAGGTTGTTTATGAACGTCCTAAATCATTAATTGATGTTAGTTCCCATTACTGTCCGGGTTGCACACATGGAACCGCTCATCGTCTGGTTGCTGAAGTTTTGGACGAAATGGGTTTATCGGAAAAGACGATTGGCGTAGCATCTGTCGGTTGTTCAGTATTTACCTACAACTATTTTGATGTTGACTTTGTGCAAGCCCCACATGGACGCGCACCCGCAATGGCGACCGGTGTTAAAAGAGTCCTTCCAGACCGGGTTGTGTTTACATATCAAGGAGATGGAGACATGATATCTATTGGTACCGGTGAAATTGTAGCCGCAGCCGGAAGAGGTGAAAACATTACTGTCATCTTCATTAACAATGCTAATTACGGCATGACAGGCGGACAGATGGCACCAACCTCACTGCCGGGCATGATAACCACTTCATCACCCCATGGTCGAGATGTAGAAAAAATGGGGTACCCAATAAAAGCAAGCGAGATGCTTGCCACACAAGAAGGCGCAAGCTACATTGTCCGAAGAAGCTTGCATAACGCAAAAAATATCCGCTTGGCAAAGAAAGCCATTCGAATGGCTTTTGAGACACAAGTACGCGGATTGGGTTTTTCAATGGTCGAACTCCTTTCTACATGCCCTACAAACTGGCATCAAACACCAATTGATGCAACTAAATGGCTGGAAGAGAAAATGATTGCTTATTACCCAATTGGCGATTACAAAGTGCATCCTATATTAAATGAGATCAAGATTTAGGAGATAATTATGCAAAATGAAACCATCATCGCCGGTTTTGGCGGGCAGGGCGTTCTTTTTACAGGAAAAGTACTTTCCTATGCAGCATTAGAAGACAACTTAGAAGTCACCTGGTTCCCATCCTATGGGCCGGAAATGCGCGGGGGAACAGCAAACTGTACGGTTGTTATTTCAGATGAGGAGATTGGATCACCGCAAGTTCTTAATCCGAGAGCTGCAATAGTAATGAATCAGCCATCTCTGGATAAATATGAAGATCTTGTCATTCCCGGGGGGTATCTCGCGGTCAACACTTCACTTGTTAACCGTCCAGTAAAAAGAGATGATATTACGGTTATTGAGGTCCCTGCCACCGAATTAGCTGAAGCGCTTGGTGACAAACGATACGCAAATATTGTCATACTGGGAGGTTTAACAGCAAAGGCAGATTTTTTAAATCTCAATAGCATTGAAAAAGGGTTAAAAAAAGGGCTTGCCGGGAAAAAAGCATCATTATTCGAGATCAACAAAACCGCTCTCCATACAGGCGCAAATTTCAAAAAATAGGACTTTTTTAGATCTTATCCGATTTTTAAGCTTTTAGACCGCAATATACACTTGCCTCACGCATGCAATTATGGTAATATATTTCGAAAATTACACCTATATTAATCTTTTAATCGCTCCTGTGGAGGAGTGGTTTTTTTAACAGAGCCCCGAAATTTATCACATAATAATCATATTAAAGAAGAGGCAGGAACCATGAACAACACCTTCCTGACAAAAGAAGGATTCGAGAAACTGCAACAAGAACTTGATTTTCTAAAGAAAGATAAACGGCATGAAATTGCTGCGCGCCTGAGAGAAGCTTCGGATGGTGAAGACTTGATCGAGAATGCAGAATACGAAGCCGCCAAAAATGAGCAAGCCTTTTTAGAGGGCAGAATCAAGGAACTTGAAATTCTCCTAGCCACAGCAAAGATCATCAGTGAAAATAATTCGGGAGGGCTGGTCCAGGTAGGCTCAAAGGTATCTATCCAGGAAGAAGGCTATGATCAAAAGGAATCCTTCGTTATCGTTGGCGCCGCTGAAGCACAACCCAGCGAAGGAAAAATATCTAACGAATCTCCTCTGGGGCAAGCGCTTCTTGGTAAGAAAATAAATGATGTTGTATCTGTCAGTGCGCCCGATGGGGAATTTCACGTTAAAATATTAAAAGTATCATAATTAATAAAGCCACCCACCACCCCCGCCCGGGAAGGATGGGCGGGGTTTTACCTTAAATAAAGGATTACAGAATGGACTTAAACGATCTCGAAAAAATCCGTGTTGAAAAATTAAACACCTTGCGCAGCCAAGGGGTTGAACCTTACCCTGCACGGAACAAGGTCAGCCATCAGATTATTGACGTAGTTACGTTATTTT
>Ga0255372_10257_pt1 | contig 9803 bp, 6 predicted proteins | sample ANMaggSeSYBR01E8_FD_182092 | JGI IMG/M metagenome (GOLD analysis project Ga0255372, IMG submission 182092) | Sediment cell enrichment communities from methane seep in Santa Monica Basin, California, United Staets - ANME aggregate JGI... | ecosystem: Environmental > Aquatic > Marine > Cold seeps >...
ATCAATGTTTCAGTTTACGGATATTTGTTGTGGAAGCGGAAAGTAAAGGCATTAAACAGGAAATGATAATTTTAATAATGCTTGACTTTGTCACCGAGCGGTGATATAAGCAGTTGTAATGGGTAGTTTTCATAAACCGGATAAGTGATTATGACAAAAAATAAACATGTTCAAATCAGGAACAAACATATTACTCGCAAACGTTTGATCAGTGCTGTTGGCAGTCTTCTTGCCAGGGAAGGATTCAACGGTCTGGGGGTCAATGCCGTTGCCCGGGAAGCGAACGTTGATAAGGTATTGATATACCGGTATTTTGGCGGACTGTCAGGATTGATTTCTGCCTATGGTAAAGAAGGAGATTTTTGGCCTTCTGCTCTGGAGCTTGCCGGAGGGGATTTGCAAACATTTGCCCGGTGCTCTTTGTCGGAAAAATTGTCTAGGCTGGGGCATAATTTTATTAAAGCTTTAAAAAAAAGACCTGTTACATGTGAAATTATGATTTGGGAGATGACTGAAAGAAACGAGCTGACCATAGAACTGGAAACTATTAGAGAGAATAGCATGATAGAATTTTACCAGATGTTTTTACTGACCAGAGATAATGAACAGGATTTGCAGACAGTGGTGACATTGATTGGAGCAGCCATCAGTTATCTGGTGTTAAGGTCAAGAAATATTGATCTGTATGGTGGCCTTGATTTATCCTCTGATGCGGGCTGGCAACGGCTGGAAAAGGCTATAGAGGTAATAATCCAGGGGACGATTGGGAATGACTGATAAAAAATAGGAATATTTTTTTGTTTAAAATAGTCACTGTTTGGTGACAATGGTAATAATAAGGAGAAAAGGAGAAAAATTATGGATAGAAGAGAGTTTATTACAAAAGGAATGACAGCAGGAACATTGGCCTTAGGTGCCAGCGCGTTGTTTTCTTCATGCAACGGAGATTTACGGTCTAAACTAATGCATCCCCAAATGCATACTAATGATAATTCAGATCATATTAAATATATGACTCAAGAGGTATATAAAATTTTATATTATGCATCTCTTGCCCCAAGTGGTCATAACGCTCAACCATGGTCAGTCAAACTTCTGAATGAAACCGAATGGATTATTGAATCTGATATAGAGCGCAGGCTTTCAGTTGTTGATCCCGGAAATCGGGAAAGTGTGCTTTCTATGGGAGCATTTATTGAAAATTTGGTGACAGTAGCAGCAGTATTTGGTTTTAATGCCCATGTCACTATTCTTGCCAAAAATAATTTTGACAGAAAGGTAGCTAAGGTCTATCTGGAAAAAAGGACCCCGCAAAAGTATCCTTTACAGAGAATTACCACGCGTCGTACCGTGAAAAGCAACATGCTGCCACGAGAGCTTACCAAAATAGATATCAAGGCATTTGAAGACAAGGTGGGGTCAAGGCTTTATTATTTCCCAAGAGGCAGTAGCCACGCTGCTTTTATGGACAAAGAAGCTATTGATAACTTTAGAATCCAAACTGAAAATGATAAAGCGCAAGAGGAATTGTCCCACTGGGTCAGATTTAAAAATTCTGACGTTGAAAAATACAGAGACGGTATGACCACCCAGGGCATGGAAATCAGTGGGATAATAGGATGGTATGCAAGAAATTTCATGTCAAAAAAAGATGTTATGAGTGATAGCTTCCGAGAGAAAGGGATTGAAAAGATTATTAAACAAGTAGGGCAAGGCGCAGGGTGGCTGGTGATCACCAGCGCCGGTCATTCCACAGCAGATCTCATTGATACAGGTCGGCGGTTTCAGCGGATGGCACTGATTGCAAGAGAAAGAAACATTGCCATTCATCCCATGACCCAGGCCATTGAAGAAAAACACGGGCAGGTCAATATCAAGGCAAACCATAAACCTGATATGATTCCACAGTTTATGCTGCGAGTGGGTTATGTTAATAAATACCCGGACCCGGTGACTTTGCGCCGTCCTGTGCAATGGTTTGTCAAGGCCTGATTTTTTTTAAGACCAGTAAGAACAACACCAGAGCTTATGGCTTTTTAGTTAATAATGATATATATGTATATAAATTTTGCATGATTGTTTTATTATTAACTATTATAGTTATTGATAAGAAAAGGAATAAAATATGTGCGGTGTTGTTGGGGTATACAATTCTGAAAACTCAGCTTATGATGTTATGCTTGGGCTTTTTGCAACTCAAAACAGAGGTCAGGAAAGCTGCGGCATTGCTGTAAGTGATGGAGATTTAATTTCAAATCACAGAGGGATGGGACTTGTAAAAGATGTTTTAACTCCACCGGTTTTAAAGAAGCACCTGGGCAAAATCGGAATTGGTCATGTTAGATATCCTACACGAGGGGTAGTAGACGCAGATAACTCTCAACCCCATGTACTTGAGACATTAGAGGGAACTATTTTTGCTTTTGCCAGTAATGGAGATATAACAAATTATCCAACAATCAAAAAAGAGCTGGAGTTAAAAGGTGTACGTTTAACAAGTGAAAACGATGGAGAATTGATATTAAGATATATTGCCTGGAACCATAAGGAAAATAAATTATCTGTAATTGATTCAATACAAAAAATGATGGAAAATATCAAAGGGGCTTTTTCTTCTGTGCTAATAAGCCGCGATGAAATGTGGGCATTTAGAGATCCATATGGGATACGACCATATTCTTTTGGTAAGATAGAAAATGGTTATGCCTTTGCATCGGAAAGTAAGGCTCTAGACATATTACGAGCCAAAGATATTGAAGAAGTAAAACCCGGAGAAATTATCCATGTCTCAAAAAAAGGAATTAAAAGAATCAAGTCAGACACCTTATTTTTAAGACATGGACGAAAAGGTTGCTCCCATTGCGTTTTTGAACCTGTATATTTTTCAATGCCTGACAGCAATCAATTTGGAATTTCAGTATATGAAGCAAGAAAAAGAATGGGTAAAGCCTTGGCATCCTATGACAAAGGTTTAGAAATAGATGTTGTTATTTCAGTCCCGGATTCATCAAATGTACAGGCTCTGGGTTATGCACAGTCAAGAAATATTCCTTTTGAAATAGCTTTAATAAGAAATCATTATGTAGGCAGAACATTTATCAAACCGGACCAGGCAGGCAGAGATGAATCAGTAAAACAAAAATTCAACCCCATAAAATCAAGGATAAAGGGCAAAAGAATAATACTTGTTGATGATTCAATAGTACGAGGAACAACCATGAGAAAAATTGCAGGTATGGTTAGAGGTGCAGGTGCCAAAGAAATCCATTTAAGAATTGCATCACCACCTGTTAAATTCCCTTGTTTTTATGGATTAGATACTTCCACAAGAGAAGAGTTAATCGCAAACAGCATGAACTGTGAAAAATTAAAAACATTTTTACAGGTTGATTCTCTCAAATATATAAAGCAGGAAGATCTTTCAAAAGCAGTTAAAAACACTGATGATAACTTTTGTTTTGCCTGCTTTGACGGAAAATATCCCATAGAACTGATTGATGTAAGCTTCTAAAATTCTATATCTTCAAAAAACAGGACAAACCCATTGTCATTATTGTTATGATATCCAATCAATAGAAAACAAGTCAATTTGAATGTTTTTATTGCAATTTCAGATTGTTAGGATATAATTGAATTCTAGCGTCATCTCGCACTCAAAGATAAAGAGTAATTCTTATGGCAAACATCAAGAAACCATCAGCAAATAATAATATATTAGGAACAACAAAGGTCCCCATTGTGGGTATGGGAGCTTCTGTTGGTGGACTTGAGGCTTTTGAATCGTTTTTTAAGGCAATGCCTGCCCTGAACTGAATTTTTAGACTTTTTTGATTTTGAGTTTTAATCTGATGTTTTAAGTTTTTGTGAATACAATCTTATTTATCCATTAATCAATATCTTGAGAGGGTCTTATGAAAAGAATCTTTAAATGGTTGTCTATCATCAGTGGTATCTTTATTGTTCTAATAGTTGCAGCTATTATTATTTTACCTAAAATAATTGATGTTAAAAAGTATAAACCTTTAATAGAGCAAAAAGTTGTGGGAGCAACAGGCCGCTCTTTTACTCTTGGTGATGAGATTGACCTTTCTGTGTTCCCATGGGTTGGCATCAAAGTGACAGATGTTCACTTTGGTAATCCTTCTGGATACAGCGGAAAAGACATGGTTTCTGTGAAAAATTTTGAAGTAAGGCTCAAGGTTCTTCCCTTGCTGTCAAAGAAAATAGAAGTTAAAACATTTGTCATGGATGAACCCACAATAAACCTTGAAAAATTAAAAAATGGAAAGGCAAACTGGCAGGACATAGGAAATAAAACTCAGAAAAAAGAAGTTGCTGAAAGTAAACCTGAAAAGACATCATCAGATCAGAGCCTGGCAATTGAGGAATTGAAAGTTGAAAGCTTTTCAATTAATAAGGGGCAGTTAATTTTTATCGATCAAGGTACCGGGGTTAGAAAAGAGATATCTGATTTAAATCTTAAGCTAGTAAATATAAGCCTTGAAAATCCAGTGGGGATTTTATTTGACGCAATAGTTGACGGGAACCAACTCTCTCTTGAAGGAACAGCCGGTCCCATTGGAAAAGAACCAGGCAAAGGAACAATAGCTATTGATTTTGTTTTAAAAGCGCTGAATGAGCTTGAAGTAAAACTAAACGGCAGTTTGGTAGATCCTATGACCAGTCAGAAATTTGATCTTAATGTGAATGTGGCTTCTTTTTCACCCAGGAAAATTATGGCATCACTTAATCAGGAGTTTCCAGTCCAGACAAAAGATCCAGATGTACTAAAGCTTGTTTCATTTAAAACGCATATAAAAGGCAATAAGGACAATGTTTTTTTATCTAATGGTGAAATAATTCTGGATGATTCAAAAATGTTGTTTTCAGCAACTGCAAAAGAATTTTCCAAGCCTAATATGAAAATTAATCTTAAATTGGACACGATTGACTTAGATCGGTATCTGCCGGAACCTCCTGTAAAAGAAGAAACATCTGAAGCAGAAAGCAAACCAGTTAAGCCTGCAGAATCAAGTAAGAAGAAAACAGACTACGGACCTTTAAGAAAATTAGTGCTTGATGGGAAAATTAATGCAGGTAAAGTAAAAGCCCATGGGGCAATAGTTGAAAATATTAAAATTCATATACTTGCAAAAAAAGGTATCATCACAATTGACCCTTTAAGCTTAGATCTTTATAAGGGAAGTGTTGCATCAAAAATCAATCTTAATGTCCAGAAAAATAATCCTGTGACAAAAATGGTGCTTAAGGCCAATGGTATTCAGGCTGGCCCTCTTTTAAAAGATTCCATGCAAATGGAACTCATTGAGGGCACCGTGAAAAGCAATATTACGCTTGCCATGACAGGTGAAACTCCTGAAATGATCAAAAAGACATTGACTGGGAAAGGAGAACTCCTTTTTACTGACGGAGCAATCATTGGAATTGACCTTGCGGGCCTGGTACGGAACGCTAAAGCGACACTTGGACTTAGTGAAAAACCAAAGGAAAAACCCAGAACTGATTTTGCTGAACTTAAAATTCCTTTTACATCAAAGAAGGGTCTTGTAAATACAATTGGAGCAAATATGATATCTCCTTTTCTAAGGATTATTGTCAAAGGTGATGCTGATCTTGTTAAGGAGCTTTTAGACTTGAGAGTAGATCCTAAATTTGTTGCCACCTTAAAAGGTCAAGGGGATACAAAAGAAAGATCAGGTTTGATGGTACCGGTTAATATCACAGGCACCTTTGATTCTCCTAAAATCCGTCCTGATTTGAAAGGTATTGTCAGTGGTGATCTCCCGGATACAAAAGAAGTAATAGAACAGGTATTGGGAACAAAAGAAGAACAGAAAGAGACCGTCGAATCTTTTAAAGAAGATCCGATAAAGGAACTTGAAAACTTTCTTTCAGATTAAAAAAGGTATACACAATCATATTACATAAATATCTGCTGATAGTGGAGAGCAAAAATGAAATATTTAAATAAAAAAAATATGACGTAAAATTGTGCTGAGTTAAAAGAATTTTAAGTTAAATCACTATTGTAAAACCTGGAGAACATCTCTTGCAATCTGGAGTTCTTCATTGGTTGGAATTACCCACACCTGGATATGGGCGTCCTCGGTATGAATGAAAAAGGGCATAGACGGTGAGGGTTGTTGACTGTTCTTTTCAGGATCAATATCAATACCCAAAAAGGATAAGTCTTTACAGACTCTATATCTTATGAAATCATCAATTTCACCCACGCCTGCTGTAAAAACAAGCGCATCAACCTTTCCGAGAACAGCCATATAAGAACCAATATATTTTTTAACCTGGTAAGAAAACATTTCAACAGCAAGTTTTGCTTTGTTATTTCCCTTTGATGCCTGCTCGTGTATGTCACGCATATCATTCATACCGCAGATGCCTTTGAATCCGCTGCTGTTATTTAATACTGAATCAAGCCCCCTGATATCCATATTGGTTTGTTCCATTAAATAACCGATGATGGCAGGGTCAATATCTCCGGTGCGGGTTCCCATCATAATACCGGCAAGGGGTGTCATGCCCATGGAGGTATCAACACATTTTCCATTTTTAACGGCACACATGGAACAACCGTTTCCAAGATGAATGGTAATCAGGTTTACTTCTCCTGTATCCTTTCTCAGGAGTTTTGCTGCCTTGTGTGTAACATACTTGTGTGATGTTCCGTGGAAACCGTATTTTCGCACTTTATATTTTTCATAATACTCATAGGGGAGAGCATAAAGATAAGCCTTAACAGGCATGGTCTGGTGGAACTCTGTATCAAAAACAGCAATATTGGGGATATTACAAAATATTTGTTGAGCAACTTCAATACCTGTTAAATTAGGAGGATTGTGCAAGGGTGCAAAGCGGCTGTTTTCTTTTATGGTCTGCTTTACCATTTCATCAATGATAATGGCACTGCTGAATGTTTCACCGCCATGTACAACCCTGTGTCCTACGGCATCAATGTCTGCTATATCATCAATCACACCTTTTTCAGGGTCAATTATCAGATCTGCAACCATATGCATTGCAATTTTATGATTTTTTATTTCCTGCTCTTTAACAAGCTTTGTTTCCCTGCCCCTTAAAAAAAATTTATGAATCAGAGTTGCTTTTTTTTCACCTATACGCTCTATAACACCGCCTGCCATGACACTGGCATTTTCCATATTGAAAAGCTGATACTTTAATGAAGAACTTCCTGCATTAATAACCAATATTTTCATAAAATCGCCTTTGAGACTCTTATTCACCTTTCTGGGGACGCATGTCAGCCTTATCAATTCCTGCAACAGCAACCGGTTCTTTCATGGCATCGCGACGGAAGGGTTCTCCTAATTCCTGATTGGTCAGAACCTCTATAAAAGTAGTTTTGCCGTCTTCCATCTGCGCCTTGATAGCAGCACTTAATTTTTCGTTCAGGTCCTCCATGGAAGTTGCCTGAACACCTTCAACACCGCATGCTTTTGCAACAGCAGCGTAGGAAACATCAAGATTCAGCTCGGTTCCGACAAAATTGTCATCAAACCAAAGAGTGGTATTTCGTTTTTCAGCACCCCACTGATAATTACGGAAGATAATCATGGTAATGGCAGGCCATTCACTACGACCACAGGCAGTCATTTCATTCATTGAAATTCCAAAGGCACCGTCACCTGCAAAACCTACCACTGGAACTTCGGGTTTTGCAATTTTTGCGCCCAAAATTGCCGGAAAACCATAACCACATGGTCCAAACATACCCGGAGCCAGATATTTACGACCTTGTTCAAAGGTTGGGTATGCAGCACCAATAGCACAATTGTTCCCGATATCAGAAGAGATGATCGCATTTTCAGGCAGAACTGCCTTGATGGAACGCCATGCCATGCGAGCAGTTATTTTTTCAGGTTCACGATCCCGGGCACGCTCATTCCAAGTAGTGCCTGGATCATCTTCTTCGTGATCCATTTCAGCCAGTTTCTTGCTCCAGTCTGATTTGATTTTTTCAATGGTTGCTTTGCGCTCTTTACGACCTTTGTCACCTGCCAAGGCAGAAAGTCGGACAAAAATAGAGTTAGCAACTTTCTTTGCATCCCCGATAATACCCACTGCAACAGGTTTGGTAAGCCCGATACGATCAGGATTGATATCGACCTGAATGATGGATGCCTCCGTTGGCCAGTAGTCAATTCCATAGCCCGGCAGGGTAGAAAAGGGATTTAAACGGGTACCTAATGCCAGCACAACATCTGCTTTGGCAATCAGTTCCATACCGGCTTTTGAACCATTGTAACCAAGAGGTCCGGCAAACAGAGAATGACTGCCGGGGAAAGCATCATTATGTTGATATCCACAACATACCGGAGCATCAAGACGCTCAGCAAGCTTTATTGAGTCTTTGATAGCGCCGCTGATCACAACACCGCCGCCATTCAGGATTACAGGAAATTTAGCGTTGGACAGAAGCTCTGCTGCCCGGGTAATTGCTTCTTCACCACCATCTGGAAGCTCAAAATCCACAATAGCGGGCAATTCAATATCTATCACCTGGGTCCAGAAGTCACGGGGTATATTAATCTGGGCTGGAGCAGAAGCACGTTTTGCCTGCATGATTACCCGATTGAGAACCTCGGCTACACGGGAGGGGTGAAGTACTTCTTCCTGATAAGCAACCATATCCTCAAACAAGGTCATCTGGGGCACTTCCTGAAAACCACCCTGCCCCATGGTCATATTTGCTGCCTGGGGTGTTACCAACAGCAAAGGAGTATGATTCCAATAAGCAGTTTTTACAGGTGTAACAAAGTTGGTGATACCTGGACCATTCTGAGCTACCATCATTGACATCTTACCTGAGGCGCGGGTAAAACCATCTGCCATCATACCGGCATTTCCTTCATGGCCACAATCCCAAAAAGTGACGCCTGCTTTGGGAAACAGGTCAGATATCGGCATCATAGCCGAACCAATAATACCAAATGCATGTTCTATTCCATGCCTCTGAAGAACTTTTATAAAGGCCTCTTCGGTGGTCATTTTCATTGTACTATTACCTCCACGATTAATTGTTTTTCCAATTATTTACTCTTATTGCTGTAAGGTTAATACACCCAGCATCCAAAAAGTGATTATTTAAAATATTTCTAATATATCAAATACCTAATACCTAATACCTGTCAAGAACAAATTTTAATATTTCAATCATATACAACAGCTACACATAAATGATAGTATGTCTACTCAAAAACAGGCAATGTTTAAAAAATTATTAATGCCTGAAACCTGTAACTTATACAATGGAGTTTCTAATTGAGGAATCAATTGAGGTTTAAAAAAAGAAAACCTCTTAAAAAAATACCTGTAATGCGACCGGGAGCCAGCAAATCTCTTAAAAATATATTTAAAAAAATTGGTACTCCTGATTCAAAAAAATTTATTCCTGACCCTTTTCAAATAAAAGCTGTTGAAGCAATTAAAAAATCTGACTGCCTTGTTGCAGCCCCTACCGGAGCAGGCAAAACCTGGATCGCTGAAAAAGCAGCAGAGCATATAGTAAGTAATGGCGGAAGAGTATGGTATGGTACACCTTTAAAAGCACTGACCAATTCTATATACAGCCAGTTCTCAAAACTTTTTGGGAAAGACAGCGTTGGCATACTAACAGGTGATATAAAAGAAAACGCAGATGCAAATATAGTAATCGGTACAACAGAAATATTAAGAAATCAGCTTTATGATTCCATGCATACAGGCAAAAACCTTGACTGCGATTTAATAATCCTTGATGAAGCACA
>Ga0255372_10260_pt1 | contig 9659 bp, 9 predicted proteins | sample ANMaggSeSYBR01E8_FD_182092 | JGI IMG/M metagenome (GOLD analysis project Ga0255372, IMG submission 182092) | Sediment cell enrichment communities from methane seep in Santa Monica Basin, California, United Staets - ANME aggregate JGI... | ecosystem: Environmental > Aquatic > Marine > Cold seeps >...
TTGTCATGACCTTTTTTTGCAGCAAGAAGAGCGGCTTCATTTACAAGGTTTTCCAGATCAGCGCCGGAAAAACCCGGTGTTCCTTTAGCAATAATCAATACATCAACGTCATCACCTATAGGAGTTTTTTTCATATGGACTTCAAGAATCCCTTTTCTCCCTCTGATATCGGGCATATCCACAAAGACCTGGCGGTCAAATCTACCCGGGCGGAGCAAAGCAGGATCAAGCACATCAGCTCTATTTGTAGCAGCCATGAGGATAACTCCTTCGTTGGACTCAAACCCATCCATCTCTACAAGAAGCTGATTTAAGGTCTGCTCTCTTTCATCGTGGCCTCCACCCATGCCTGCGCCGCGCTGGCGACCCACAGCATCAAGCTCATCAATAAAAATTATACACGGAGCATTTTTCTTGCCCTGGGCAAAAAGGTCTCTTACCCTTGATGCACCGACACCAACAAACATTTCAACAAAATCAGACCCACTTATTGTAAAAAACGGAACCCCTGCTTCTCCTGCAACTGCCCTTGAGAGCAATGTTTTACCGGTTCCAGGACCACCTACAAGCAGAACACCTTTGGGAATGCGACCCCCAAGTCTTGTATATTTTTTGGGGTCTTTCAAAAAATCAACAATTTCAGTAAGCTCTTCTTTTGCTTCGTCAATACCAGCAACATCCTGAAAAGTCACCTTTTCTTTCTTATCATCCATAAGTCTGGCACGACTTTTCCCAAAAGACATTGCTTTCCCTCCGCCTCCCTGCATCTGGCGCATGAAAAATATCCATACACCGATAAGAACAATCATGGGAAGCCAGGATATTACAATGGACATTAACCAGGAAGATTCTGTGGGAGGAGATGCTTTTATTGACACTCCATTGGTTCTTAATATTTCAATAAGCTTAGCATCATCAGGAGCAAAACTTTGATATTCTTCACCTTTAAAACTTGTAATAATAAGATTCTGACCCTGTATATTAACATGCTTTACATTCTTACTTTCCACCATTGCTAAGAACTCAGAATATTCTACCTCTTTCTGAAAACTCTGCTGGTGGTTGAAAATATTATAAAGCATAACCATCATCAATACTATAACCAGCCAAAGAGACAAATTTTTATAAAATTGATTCAAAATGATTCCTTTCTTCTTCTAATAAATATCATCCTTTAAAAACCTTAAAAACCAAAAACTTAGAAAAGGTTTATTCAATAATAAACACAAATTTCAATTTAACAAGTTTAATTTAGCAAGAAACAGCCTATATCTTTCTTTCATTCTTTCTTTTTTTTCCAAGGTCCCTTAAAGGAACAGATTCTTTTTTAAAAAAAAGGCTTTCTCCTTTCTTAAATATTCTAATTTGGTCAGGCAAATCTATACTTTCACCAATAGTTGTGGAAAAAGATAATTCCACTGCATCATCAACATGCTTTGAGCTGATTTTTTTTAAGCTCCCATTAATTTTTTTTACTGCCTTTCTAATTATTCTTTTTCTTAATGCCGAATGACAATTTGTAATAATATCTAAGGACAATTCCACTCTTTCCGGTCTTAAACTGTCAGGCTTTAAACTCTTTAATGCTTTATTAAAAATAAGTTCAGTCTCTTTTCCCATCCATTCATCTTCATCTTTTATTATGGTTGAAAGCCTGATAAGCGACTCTTTGATTTTTGGGTTATATTCTTTCTCTATTAAAGGGATAAAACTATTCCGAATCGAATTCCTCAAATATTTATTATCATTGTTAGATGAGTCCACCACATAAGTCTGGTCAATGGATTTAAGAAATTTCATAATGTTCTGTTTTGCTGTTTGTATCAAAGGTCGAATAATAGTATTTTCTCTTTTAGGTGGAATTCCCGTAAGCCCTTTTGTGCCGGAGCCTCTCAAAACATTCATCAATATAAGTTCTGCATTATCATCTCTGTTATGCCCCAGTGCAATTTTTGAATATGTATTCTTTTTTAAAACATCCTCTAAAAAAAAATATCTAACCTTTCTTGCGCTATCTTCTATGGATAATCGATTCTCCTTTGCAAAAGCAGCAACATCTTCTTTCCCAATAAAACAAGGGAGTCCCAGTTTTTCAGCAAGAGCGCGTACAAAATCTGCATCCCTGTCAGCTTCTGCGCCTCTTAACATATGGTTTAAATGAGCAACTCCGATTTCTAAAAAATATTTTTCTTTTATCTCAAGCAAAAACAAAAGTAACGCCACAGAATCAGGCCCCCCCGAGACTCCTGCGAGCACTTTATCTTTTTTATCAAGCATATTGAACTTAACAACAGTATCGCAAGCATTTTGTATGAAAGTTTTATATGTTTTGCTTTTATATTTCATGTTATATCAGACGCAAATAATGGTTCATTGCTTTCAGGGATAATCCCTGCTTTGACAGTTTTGTCAAAAAAAACTCTGACGGCTTCCTCTCCTTGAGTACCTAAATTCTCTGTAAACTCGTTAACATAGAGATCAATATGTTGGTCTATAACATCATCATCAAGCTCCTGAGCATTCTTTTTTATATATTCATATCCAGCATCGGGATTATTTCTTGCGTATTGTATGCTCTGTTTTATTAATTCTTCTATCTTCTGGCTAAGTTCTTTTCCAATATATTTTTTTACAGCAATACAACCTAAGGGGATTGGTAATAAAGTTTTTTCTTCCCACCATTTCCCAAGATCACAAATTAAATGGAATCCCATGTTTTCATAAACAAATCTGCCTTCATGGATAATAACTCCAAAATCAGATTTCCCTTCTAACAGGTGGGGCATAATCTTTTCAAAAGGCATGGAAATAATTTCAGGGTTGATATCCCTGCCGGATTCTTGGATCTGATCATTCAAATAAAGCCTTAATAAATGATATGCTGTGGTTCCAAAACCAGGTATGGAAATGACAGGATTTTCCTTACTGGAAAGCTGCTTTTCTGAACAACTGATAATAAGCGGCCCACACCCGCGCCCCAGTGCTGCACCAACCTTTAACAGCCTATATTTATCCCTTACAGACCCAAAAGCTGCAAAGGAAAGCTTTGTAATATCATAAACAGCATTTTTTGCTCTTTTATTCAGTGTTTCAACATCTGCCAGTGTAACATCAAATTCCAGGCCTGGAGTATTAAAAAGTTCATGCACAAGGCCATTAAAAATAAACGTATCATTGGGACAGCTTGAATATGCAATACTTAATTTCTGTATTTCCGCCAATTATAAATCCTAAGTTATAAATTGTAAGTTAAATATTTTGAACGATACCAGAAACAAGAGCATTGACGTTCTCACTTGCTTTTTGGGCACTTCCAATGATTTCTTCCACAGTCGCTTTTTCAGGTGCATCAGGATTATTTATATTGGTTATTGTGGCAAGCCCCAAAATTTTCATGCCGGCATGGACGCCTGCGATTGCTGCTTCCATTACAGTTGAAAACCCTACTGCATCGCCGCCAATACTTTTTAAATACCTTGTCTTAGAAGGTGTTTCTAAACTTGGGCCACAAAGCCCTGCATACACACCATGCTGCAATTTAATATTTTTTTCCTTACCAATTTTCCTTGCAAGCAAGGCTAATTTTTTATCATAAACCTGTGTCATATCAGGGAATCTAAGACCCCACTCATCTTCATTAGGTCCTGTTAACAATCCAACTTCACACGGGTTTTTTATTCCATCAGTTCTATCGGCTAAAAATTTTTTAGCTTCTAATACTTTTTTTCTGATATTTTGCATAACCTCTTATTTCCTGCTCCTCTTATGAATATTTTCTACCTGCAAGGTAAATAGAAGTCAACTTATAAAAAAGAATTCAGAAATAAACATTATAGTTTCTTGACACAATATGATAAACCGTTATAAATATAGTGTTTATAAAATTTTTAAAGGAGTAAAAAAATGTTCGGTCTTGGAATGCCAGAAATATTACTTATACTTGCGTTAGCTCTAATAATTATCGGCCCAAAGAAATTACCTGATCTTGCAAAAACGCTTGGTAAATCCATGAGAGAATTTAAAGGTGCTGCTCAAGACTTTAAAAACAGCATTAATGTAGAAACATCAATTTCTGATATCGATATCCCCACAGAAGAAATTAAAGAAAATGTTAAACAGGCTAATAAAGATCTTGCTGATAAGAAAGAGAGTAATAACTCAGACAGCACTGATTCCGATGATGCTGATTTTGATGACTCTGTTCCTGACAGTAAAGAAGACCCTGAGACTTCAGATGATACTGCTGAAGAAAAGCCAGAAAAAAAACCATCAGAAGAAAACCTGAAAGAAGGCCCGAAAGATCACAAAGAGGACAGTGCAAAATAATGAGTTCTGAAACTAAAACGCCTTTAATGGGGCACTTAACTGAGCTCCGAGATAGACTTGTACGCTCTTTTATAGCTGTTGGAGTAGGATTTCTTGTATCATACTACTTTAGAGAAAAAATTTTTGAATTTTTGACAGCACCATTGATTAAGGCAATGGGTGAAAATAGCAAAATGATTTTCACAGGTCTTCCTGAGGCTTTTTTTACATATCTTAAAGTGGCATTACTCTCAGGCGTTGTTGTTGCAACACCAGTACTCTTTTATCAATTCTGGATGTTTATTTCTCCAGGGCTTTACAGTAAAGAAAAAAAGTTTATACTTCCATTAGTCTTTCTCTCTTTAATCTTTTTTCTTTTAGGCTCTTCATTTGGTTACTTTTTTGTATTTCCTTTTGGTTTTCAATTTTTTCTTAGTTTTTCCAATGAATCAATTCAAGCCATGCCATCAATGAAGGAATATCTGGGGTTTGCCTCTAAAATGCTTTTGGCGTTTGGTTTTGTTTTTGAGCTACCTTTGGTTATTACGTTTATGGCAAAAATGGGACTTGTCTCTGTAGATTTTCTCAAAAAAAACAGAAAATATGCCCTCCTGATTTTCTTTGCAGGAGCTGCTCTTATCACTCCTCCTGATGTTATAACCCAGACCATGATGGCGATTCCATTAATGATTCTTTATGAAATCAGTATTCTAGGAGCAAAATTTTTCCAGAAGAAAAAAACAGAAACTGAAGATAAAGATAAAACTGATTCTGAGAATGATAATAGTAATGCAAAACAAGATGGAAAAGATTAAGATACAACTTGACATAAAAAGGTTTTATGTTGTAAAAAAGAGATGATTAACGATAAGGAATAATGGAATTGATAACGATTATAAGGAGTAAATTTGTTATGACTAAAAAATTATTAATTTTTCTGATGGCTGTTGGTATTGCATTGGTTTTCATTGCTACTGGCCTTCAAGCTGGTACTGAAGTAGCTGATACTTTTGAAGTGCGAACTAAAGAGTATAAATCCCCCAAGAAAAGTCCTGCTACACTCTCACATAAAAAACACGCAGAAGATTATGGTATTTCATGTGGAGACTGTCACCATGACAAAGATGGCAAAGCACTTGCCGACCTTAAAATGGGCGACAACGTTCAAAGATGTGTTGAATGTCATACAAAATTAACAAAAAGCAAAGAAGACAGAAAAAACATCATGGTACTTGAAAATGCAATGCATGGGAACTGTATTGACTGTCATAAAGAAGTTAATATCAAAGCTGGTGATCCAAAAGGCAGAAAAGGACCAGCTCCTACAAGTTGTACAAAATGTCATCCAAAGAAAAAGAAATAGACTAAAAAAAATATAATTTATACAAACTAAAAGAGGCTTTCCATTGTTATATGGAAAGCCTCTTTTTTTATGCTCTGTTTTTGTCTTTACCTGTTTTTATTTAATTCTTTATATTGTAAAGCTTGTTTTACCAAACCTTCTGCCCACAAAGGCGTGGTAAGTGCATGTATGTGGGTATAAGTTGCAAAAACATTTTTTCTGCAAAATCCATCAAGTTTATCAATAATCCCTTTACCCCGTTCCATTTTAAATGCCATTTCATCTGGTTTATAATCAATATCAAGGATTGTTGAATACCTGAATTCATGCCCTCGGATTATTTCACCTTCCTTATAATAAGAATTTTTATGCACAACTTTCACAGATGTATAACCATGCCCTACCGGGCGTTTTGATAAACCAAATTTAACAGGCAGTATGTCTGCCATTGGATAAACTTTTTGATCTATTTCAATGCTTTGACCTAAATATATAAAACCACCGCATTCTGCATATATTGGAAGGCCTTTTTGTGCAAGCTTTTTTAAAGCTGCTTTAAAAACGTTGTTTGCAGCAAGCTCTTTAGCATGTGTTTCAGGAAAGCCTCCACCCATATAAATAGCATCAAGGCCTGAAGGAATAGTTTGCTGATCAAGAGGGCTGATATATTCAATTTTTGCGCCTCTTTGAATCAATGCTTCTATATTATCAGGATAATAAAACTGGAATGCTGAATCTTTGATTATACCAATTGTCGGGCATTCAATGATTGAAGGTCGAATTTTGGACTCTACACTTGCTGGAAGCCGGGTTTTGGCTGGTTGTTCCTTTTTATCTTTATTAGAAATCTTGTTACAAATATTATAAATAGCATCAAGGTCAATATTTTCTTTAGCTACTCTTAAAAAAGTATCAAGACACTCTTTTGATCTGGCATGTTCTTCACAGGTTATAAGACCCATATGTCTTTCCGGGAAGTCTTCTTCTTTAAGCTTAGGTATGGACCCAAGGACAGGGATATTGCAAAATTTTTCTATACTCCTCTTTACTTTACCTTCATGTCTTTTTCCTGCAACTCGATTAAGGATCACTCCCATAATATTAAGTTCAGGATCAAAAGCCATGCAGCCCATAACAAGAGCCGCAATTGTCCTTGTGCTTTTTGTGCAATCAACAACTAAGAGAACCGGTAAATTTAAAAGTTTAGCAAGTTCTGCTGTACATGTTTTCCCCTCAATATCAATGGCATCAAATAAACCTCTGTTACCTTCAACAACAGCAATATCCGAACCTTTGGAACGTGTTTTAAATGAATTTTCAACCTTATCTTCTGAACAAAGATAGGTATCAAGGTTGTAACAAGGAATGCCGGTCGCATAAGAAAGCCAACCGGCATCAATATAATCAGGTCCCTTTTTAAAACAGGAAACCTTATATTTCTTTGTAGTCCATGCAGTAGTAATTCCTAATGAAACAATTGTTTTTCCTGAACCGCCTCTTAACCCGGCTATTACAAGTCCTGGAAAGCCTTTTTTAATATCCTGCATGGAAAAAATCTTCTATTATTCTTCGCCCTCAGACTCATGCTGTATCCCCAGACCTACAAGCCCATACATGGTTGTACTACCGGAAGACCAGTATTCAAGGACTTCATCAATAACCATCTTGTTAATAACTTTTTTTATCATTCTGGGTTTATCATCAGGGAAAATTTTATAAAAATCTTTGAAATAAAATTTTGTCTTTGTCTTTGATTTCTTAGTGAGGAAATCAACAACTGCTTTAGTTGCTGCCTCATGATCGTTAAGAAGATCACTCATTATTTTTAGCCCCCTTCCAAATCGGTTTTAAGCCGGAGCGAATAAAAACTACTCCGGCTTTTTTGGCTTTATAGTATAAAGTCCTGTTAGAACTTAAACTGTGTAGTCTGACGCCAGCTCATGTATGCCTGCTGACGGAAATCATCAATCAAGTGATGAGTAAAATCAAGCTCACATACTTCAAAGAACTTTTCCCATCCAATTCTCTCAGCCCAGTCACCAAGTCTTTCATACTTGTTGGCACCATTTGAATAAGCATTAACCATGTTTTGAATAGCTTTGGTCATGCTTGGCCATCTTGGCATCTCATTTGGTAAAAATGCAACAACAACTTTAGAAAATTTTGGCTCGCTGATTCTGTTGGACACTTTTCCACCGGCCATGAGAACAATACCGTCACCTTCTGTATCAGCAAGAGGCATTGAAGGACACATTGTGTAACAATTACCGCAGAACATACATCTTTCATTCTTTACAGCAACTGATTTTACTTCTGTGCCATCAGCAAGTTCAACTTTTGAAGGTTTAATTGCTGCTGTTGGACAGGCTTTGATCGCAAGAGGAATCTCACATAATTTATCAAGATACTCATGATCAAGCATTGGTGGTTTTCTGTGATATCCAAGGATAGCGATATCAGAACAATGAACAGCACCACACATGTTAAGACAGCATGCCATGGACACTCTCAATTTTGCAGGGAGTCTCATATTTTGGAACTCATCAAAAAGTACATCCATTGTTGATTTTACAGTACCTGAAGCATCAGTTGCAGGTGTATGGCAGTGAATCCACCCCTGGGTATGAACAATATTTGTTATACCGGCACCGGTTCCACCCATGGGGAATTTCTGACTTCCACCAGGGAATTTTCTGCTTTTAAGATCGTTTTTCAAAGGCTCAAGTTTGTCTTTTGAATCAACCATGAACTCAATATTATTTCTGGTTGTAAAACGAACATGACCGTCACAATGTTTATCAGCAATGTCACAAATCTCATTAATATGTGTTGTACTCATGAGACGGCAACCGCCAACTCTTACTGTATATACTTCATCTCCTGAATCTGCAACATGAACAAGAACGCCTGGATCAAGAATTTCGTGGTGAGACCATTTGCCTTTATTCTTTGCAATCACAGCAGGATAAAATTCATCATACTTTCTTGGACCGATGTCAGTTATTCTATTTTCCATCGGTTTGTCTGGGTTATAACCAGATGATATAAATGCCATTTAAATTACCTCCTTATTATCTCAGATGGTTATCTCAGATGATGTTTTCTGTATGCGTCAACGTCACGTTCCCAGCCACCAGGCACTTCATCTTCTTTCCAGAAGATATAAGGGTTGCTTCTTGGATATGAGACGTGCTGTGGTATCGCTTCAATGCCTGTAACTTCAAGAAGTTTCTGGAATCCCTGGCGCATAATCAACTCACCAAGTCTTTCACGGTTATTTCCTTCTTCCATCCACCAGTCCCAGATATTCTCAATAACTTCTGTGATAGCTTCATAGTCATTATCAGCATTAACCTCAATAAAAGGCACAAGAAGTGATCCCATCTGAGCGCCATCAAGAATAGGAGCTTTTGCACCGCAAAGGATGGAACAACCTGTGTCTTTACCAATTTTAAGCGCTCTTGGCATTGTATTGATACAATGCATGCAACGAGTACAATTGGCATCGTCAATAAGAAGCTTTTTGTTTTCAAACTTCATGCAGCCTGTAGGACAGATATCAACAACTTCTTTTTGGATATCAAATGGACCCCAGTCTCTACCTTTGTGAGCACCGGCATTAGAAGGATATGCAGCATCGTTTTCAACATATTTATTTACTGCATCCTGATCAATTCGAATCTGATCTTTCCATGTTCCGAGAAAGGACATATCAGAACGTGCGATAGCTGCAACACAACCATTAGGGCACGCATCAAATTTAAATTTGAATTTATATGGAAATGCCGGACGATGCAACTCATCCTGAAATTCATTTGTCAAAAAGTGACAAAGAGCCTGGGAATCATAACAGGCAAATTCACATCGCGACTGACCAAGACAATCAGCAGGTGTTCTAAGGTTGGAACCTGATCCGCCAAGATCCTGATTATAAGTATGTGTCAACTCAAAAAATACTTCTTCAAGTTGGGGAGTTGTTGTACCAAGAAGAATTATATCACCTGTAGCACCA
>Ga0255372_10263_pt1 | contig 9629 bp, 10 predicted proteins | sample ANMaggSeSYBR01E8_FD_182092 | JGI IMG/M metagenome (GOLD analysis project Ga0255372, IMG submission 182092) | Sediment cell enrichment communities from methane seep in Santa Monica Basin, California, United Staets - ANME aggregate JGI... | ecosystem: Environmental > Aquatic > Marine > Cold seeps >...
TGATCAATGTACCCACCCAGCTCATCCGCACCAAAACTCTAGACTACTTTTATGGCGCAATCCTGGCGATCGGTGTGCTGGTATTCACCATGGTTCCTTATTTCAAAAAAGCTTTACTTGAAGACGAGAATGTCCCTGAGTAAATTTATAAGGGTTTAGGATAAAATAGAGACGCAGCTTATCCTGTTTTACTCAGGCTTAAGCTGCGTTTCTTTCCACCTAAATCCAAAATCCAATAAGGAGAATCAAACATGAAATCTTTCAAAAATAATGAAAAACTAGGCGCTGCCCTGTCTTTTATTGGCATCCTGCTCGGTTTTTTGGCTCTATACCTGATAGCCGTGACGTATATTCCCATCGTCGAGGGAAAAATCCTGGAGGGGCGACCTGATGAGGCAATCACTGTCAGGATTGTTCACGCTCTCATGGGCTGGATCGGCATGGCTGGCAGCGCAATCTGGGCAGTTGTTCTATTTGGTTTTCTCAATAAAAAAGAATGGGCCTGGTCCTTAGGTGTAGTAGCCGGCACTTTGCAGCTCCTGGCTGGTTTCTTCCCTATGATTCCACCAGCCAGTATTGGAATGGCGACCCCTACTCTTTGGGTCTTTCTAATCGCATTTGTACTCTGGTTTGGGATGCTCTTCATCGGCGGTGTAAATAATAAAATTATCGCCCTCGCCTTCGTAAGCGGCCTGGCTTATGTGATGATCTTCATCGATGGGGTTGGTGCGATCTCACGCTATCAAACCGTTCAGGAAGATACCTTAATCGGCATGTACGCCATGGGGCTGGTTGTGACCTGGTGGGCCGCCGCCGCCTGGGCAGTATTCATTTATTTCTTGGTCAGAGGGAAAACCTGGACAGTTGAAGTGGGTATTTTTGCTGCCTCTTTGTCAATTATTGCGGGTTTGCCAGTAGGATTAACAGATGTGGTCCGGTTGAGCCGGTTCTCGATGTTCCTTCCTGGTCCCCTGTTGAGCGCCATTCTTCTGGTAATCATCCTGCTTCCTAACACACAAAAGTTGATTAATGATTGGATAGAAGCAGAAGCATAAGGTTGTTGAACTGGAAAAGACCCATGAAGATAAAACCTGATCATTATCCTGTGATCATTATCACAACTCTGGTGCTGTTTACTTTACTCGGGTTTGTGCTCGGATTTCTTCCTGGACACAGCGGCGGTAAAGAGCGCGGGCTTTTCCCGCCCCAGGTCGAATTTACTTCCGCGCATTTCGGAAACAATATCTGATTCTCTCCTTCCCTGCGGGATCAGTATGGACATTGCTTAGGCAGGTGTCCATACTGATCCCGTGGGGTATTCCTTAAAAGGGTATCGACATCAATGAAATCTCATCCAGCAAATCTGCGTAAAAAGGATTCCTCTCCTTCTGTGCGCACTATCATTCAAATTCTTTTTCTCCTGGCAACCTTTTTGATCGGTCTTCGTCATCTCATGCCGGGAGAATCTTCCAAAGGCGGTGCCTTTGATGCTTTCTGCCCCTTTGGCGGAATTGAAACTCTCTGGTTATATCTAACGACCGGGCAAACAATGGCAACCACCAATCTGCTGAATTTTTCCGTATTACTCGGTGTTCTGGGCGTTTCCCTGCTTGCGGGGAGGGCATTCTGCGGTTGGATGTGCCCAGTAGGAACCGTGCAGGATCTTCTGGCTGGATTAACTCGCCGATTAACCGGAGAAAAAAAACACATCCGTGGAAAAAAGAGCAAGTCCAGGTATCCCGTACAACTCCCTCCAAAATTAGATCCCTGGCTCCGGTCTTTAAAATATTTAATTCTGGCAGTCGTTCTTTTGGCAAGCACCTGGTCTCTTTATCCGCCGCTGCATGAAATTTGTCCTGCCAGGGCGCTGTTTAGTTTTCAATTAACCACCCCTTTGTTAATCAGCGTCTTGATTGTATTCATCGTCACATCCATGCTTAACCGGCTCTTCTGGTGCAAATACCTTTGCCCGTTCGGGGCTACACTGGCGATATTTAATAAAATCGCTCCCCTGCGCCTGGTAGTCAACCAGAGCAGCTGCACAGCCTGCGGCCGCTGTGATACTGAGTGTCCAATGGGAATTCAGAATGTTCCCGAGAATTTACGCAGCGCTGAGTGCATTCAATGTCTCGAGTGTCTGGAAACCTGCGCCGTTCAAGATACGCTTCATATTCAATTAGGATGAAACAAAGTAAAGGAAAGACAAGAAACAACAAACTCGGTTCGATATTGATTCGAACCGAGTTTGAATTATAGAGATAAATTTAGAGGACTTTTTTACGCCCAGATCAGGTCATACTCCTGGTTTGGGCAAGCGTGATAAGCCAAGAATTGCCCCAATCACTGAGAAAACACCCAGGAACGCGACCCCTAGCAAGAGACCCCAAGCCCTTCCGTCCAGGATTTCCCACCAGTTTTGCGAACTTTCTTCCCGAGCCCAGGCAGGGATTTCTTCTCCCGTATGACCATTCTGGTCAGCCTGATTTCCGCTGCCAGCCCATTCCGGAGGTCCCCCGCTGTTGCCGTCATGTCCTTGTTCTGGCAGAACAGCAGGCACGCCCTCCTGTTCTGCATCTGTTGGCTCAACTTTCGGATCTTCCTGCAAATCTTGCGGGGGAGTTTCAATATTAGTGGGTCCCCCGCCTTTTCCCTGCCGCCCCTGTCCCCGCGCGGTTCCGGATGTATCCTCGGTTTGCCACCAGGGGCTGCCCCCTCCGCGAACAGGTTCTGCTACCTCGGGAGCAGTTGGCTCCCAGGATCTAATAAAACCCACAATTGCCTGAATTTCTGCCTCCGTCATTTTATCTCCCCAGGCAGGCATAGCAGTTTCAGGAACACCAAGAGCAATAATTTGCTGCAATACTGCATCATTGGTTTCTTCTAGATATCCTTTAACATTCAAGGATGGCGCTCGCTGAGTCCCCTGCCCTTCAGTGGCGTGACAGCGGGCGCAATTAGCGGCGTATAAATCAGCGCCCAGCTCTAGTGATTCTACAGTCACCGGAACAGGTGCTTCTGGCTCTGGAATTGCACCCTCTTCTACCTCATCCCAGCGGCTTATCAGGGCAAATACCGCATTCAATTCTTCTAAAGTAATCGCATTTTCCCATCCTGCCATCAATGTCCCGGGGACTCCATACCGGACAGTGCGATCAAGTTCATCAATGGGTTTTTCTCGCACGGCTTGATCGTTAAGCGCAGGTGCCAGGTTGGTCCCTAAACCATCCGCGCCATGACAGGCGACACATTTCTGGGCATAGACGTTTATTCCTAAAATCAAGATATCCCCATCCGGTAAATCAGACAATCCCGCTAACACTTCCGGATCAGGGTCTGTTGCAAAAGGGATCATAGGTGCCAACCCCAAATTAACCACCCGGTCTCCAGTTTCTTGCCAATTACCGAATTGAATTAGTTGGCCGAGAGTGCCAATCTGGTAATCACTCAACGGGCCACCATCAGTCTCGTTCCAGGCCGGCATTGATGTTCCATACAGACCTCTGGAAATGATTTTGTTCAGCGTTCTGGAATCTGTTCCCGCCAAACCAGGGTTGTCGAGAGCCGGGTTAGATCCAATCCCCTCCCCCGCGAGACCATGGCAAACTGAGCAGTTTTCAGCATAGAGAGTCATGGCTTCATCCAGGTCGGTTCGAAGCTGCGAAGCTTGGGCAATAATCAATCTGGCTGGTTCATTAGCGGAATAAATTAATATTCCCGAAGCCATTAAAACCGTGCCCAGGATACCTATAAATAGTTCGAATTTTCGCGAATTCATAATTGGTTCTCTTTTATGCATATACAACTTGTGAATGATCGTAATTTTGTCTTGAAATCGGATTACTGGTGTCAATCTTGACGATCCCATCCTCTATCAGAATCGGGAACAAATCTAATGCCCGCGGCGCAGGGGGATTAATCACATCTCCTTCTGTTGTAAATTGCGAATTGTGGCAGGGACAAATAAATTTTTCCTGCACTTGATCCCAGGGGACACTACATCCCAGGTGGGTACAGCGCTGGTAAAGAGCTAAGAATCCGCCATCTACCAATCGTGATAAATAAAACCTGCCTGCAGTAATCTGCGTAACTGAACCCGGAGGGAAAGTGTCAATCTCCCCGGCCTCAATCATGCCGCCGAACTCTCCATCACCGAGTCTGGGCTGCATGTAAGCTAGAGTAACGCCACCGATTTCAAGGGCAACTAGCCCTGCTACAGCTCCCCAGGCAATCTTTAGGAAATTATTTCGGTTAATTTCTTTCTTCTTTTCATTTTCAGACATAGTCAATACCATTACCCGGCAATCTTAATAAATAATTAATGCCCTGGCATCATCCAGGGCCAGAAGAGCTCCATCCCCGGTCCCCGGAAGAAGATACCGATCACTGTTAAAACCACTAGCGCTGTAAACAAATAAACAAAAATTACAAGGACGCGTTCTTCTAATGTTGCCCGGCTCAATTTGGCAATCCATCCAGTCAGCACGAAAATCCCTAAAAGCAGAATAGTTAACGGAACCAGTCCATTCGAAATCCAGGTAGGCCACGACGGAAACCACATGGTCCATTGAATGACATATTCATCCATCAGCACCCAGATCGGGGAAATTAGCAGGGAAAGTCCAGCAGAGATGATTGCCAGATAGCGACCCCGTCGAGATCGAAAATACACTCCCACTGTTTTGAGTTCCACATCATAAAAAGGCAGGAGAAAAAGTGCAGTCAGTGCCAGGACCGGAATTAAGACCGCTCCAATAACAGGGTGAAAGTGGAGCAGCAATTCCTGCAAGCCCATAAAATACCAGGGGGCCTTGGCGGGATTGGGACTTACCAATGGATTTGCGATACCTTCCAATGGAGCGGGGACAAGCATTGCCCAAAAAAATATAATAGCCAACCAGGCAATAGCGAACATCAATTCCGGGCGCACCAGATAAGGGATTGTCGTCACGCTTTCCATCTTTTTCGGTAATTCTTCCCCTGGTTTTTTTGGAATCGTTAAGCCACCGTCTTTCCGAATCCGCCAAAAATGATAGGACATTAACAAAACCACGGTCACCGGGATAATGCTGATGTGGAGCGCGTAAAAATTGAGCAGTGTGGCTGCCCCCACTTCCGGTCCTCCCAGCAGCAAACGATTCAGCCATTCACCAACCAGGGGAACATAGCTGATAATGCTGGTTCCGACAGTAATTGCCCAATAAGCCAATTGATCCCAGGGAAGCAAATACCCGGTGAAGTTCGCTCCCAGGACAAGCAGCAGCATAGCAACACCAATCATCCAGTTCAATTCCCGCGGCGGCCGGTGTCCTCCAGTAAAAAACACCCTTAATAAATGGAGCACTGAGGCTACGATTAATAAGTTTCCGCTCCAGTGGTGCAAGTTCCGGATCAGGCTTCCAAACCATACGTTGGTGGTTAAATTAATGATATCTAAATAAGCGTCCGGCGGACTGGGAGTATAGTTCATCTCCAGCAAAACGCCCGTACTCACCAAAATAACGGTTATCAACGCCGCAAGGCCACCTAATCCCCAGGTATAAGTAAATCGCAGTGTGCGGGAATTTACTTTTGTAGGGTGAATATGCAATATCAGACTATCCAACACCAAACGTATTCGCCCTCGTCGATCAGTCGGAATACCACTGGGAGCAAGTGTTTTTCTCATGCGGTCGAACACGGAGGAGGGAATTTCTCCAGTATCTTCTGGTTTCATAAAATCTTCTCGTTATACAAACAATAATTTTTTCTAAAAACTCACAATTCCATTAACTATCACTTGATTTTTAATGTTTATTCTACAATTACAACACAACTTCTGTCAATTCTATTCTTTTTAGCTTGATTTCTACAATCCAGACAAGAATAATAGCTCAGCACCTGGAACTCAAGTTAGGATAAAACAATCCTGAAACAGAGAAATTAAATATAAAGATGGAACCTGAACGGTCCCATCTTTTTTGGAACGCTCCAAACTTAGTGGGTGCTATTGCCTGCCCAGAGAGGACGACCGAATTCATCTCGGAGAACCACAACCTGTCCGGTGCTGAGATTGCTTATCTCTGCCATTTCAAACACGCCTTCTTCAAAGAAACCTCGGAGTACAACCTGATCTCCGGAAAGGGGATCAAATCCCTGCTCCAGGGCAAATCTCCAGGCGCGGTCAGCAACACTTATGATTTCTCCACTGTCGATTATTACCTGCATCTCTTCGGTGGATATGGAAAAGATCGCGCCGGTAAGGGAAGCCCAAACATAGTCCTCGTTTTCTCCCAATCCTGAATCTTCATGGTCATCTCCGTCTAGGGACTGACCGCTGCCATTGTTTCCTTGTCCGCTTCCCTGCCCTCCCCGTGATTGATAATCAACCGAGCCTGCATTTTCTCCAGGAACTGCTTCTCCTATTTTGGCGGAGGTACGATTGATTGCGCCAAGGATTAAAATACCTGTAAGACCTGCGTAGAGCGTCCAGAGGATTATTTTCTTAAACATCCTTTCTCCCTTAAAGGGCTGTTCAGCCCTATTATGCTTTTCTTGCCTAAACCTGCTGTGCGCTTACCGGTTGATTTGCCTGGTTACCTTTCAGATTCTTACCGAAGGCTTGCCCATATTTCCGGAAAACTTTATAAAACCATTTCCAATGGAAATAGAAGTGCAGTGTACTTGCCGCAATGGCTATTACACCACTCCAGGTATGGATTAAATCCCAGGTAAGGCTGGTAAACAACCACATCGGATCGGGGATAATCGAGTTATGGAACGCTCCCGGCACCAGCAGGAAATACAACCCGCTGAGCCCGCAGATTAAGCCGCTTAAACCGATCATGATATTAATCCCCAGGTTAAATTGGCTGTATTTATTTAATTTACTCTTCCCGAAAACCGTTTTTACTCCGCTCTTGGTCATATTTATGATCCACTTCCAGTGTAGAGGAATATGCAAGGCGGCAAAGACCATGATCGCAACACTGGCCCAAATGTGGATATCACTCCAGGCGTGGCGTTCAAAGAAGATCGTTACGCCATACAGCGGGTTTCTTCCTCCTTGATAGCCGGCAACAGGTAAAAACAGGAAAAAAATTCCTGAAATCGCGGTGATTAGCCCTGAAACAAACAATAAACTGTCCAATATTAAATTGTTCCTGGTCTGAATTGATACAACTCTTTTTTTCTCCATTTAAAAATCTCCCATTCTCCCTCGCCGAGAAAATCAACAATAAAAGCGCGGGGTTGTCATCATTAATGCAAAATCATATCAAATACATATTAATAAATTATGAAGATTTTATGGGAGTTTTGCGAGGGTTTCGGGGAAATACACGAAATGCGGTTACATTTTAATGCCGGGTCAAGTCACTATATTTGAGCTCCTGATGATATACTTAAGCTAGAAAACTTATTTTCTCTTGCTGCCCTCTTTGTGCCTTAAATCACAGATATTTAGTAGTTCTTCAACAACAAGTCATAGGTGCAGCCAGGTAATTATTTTTTCTGCGACACTTGGTCCTTGTTTATTGTCCTCACATTTTATAAAGGAGTTTTGCCATGACCTTATTTGATCGTTTGATCCTTCTTCTGACCGGCCTGACAGCCATCTACCTGATCTGGCGGTTTTATTCCCGGTACAGTGAAGAAAAGGCCCGCTATGATATTTATTACATGATGGGCTTTGCCGTATTGCTGGTCTCCGGCCTGTTATTGATTGCCTTCGGCTGGGATATCCTGGCTTCCCCTTACGTGCTCACTGTAGCAACCTTAATCCCGCTAGGTGTATCTATGGGATTAATGCACCAATTTGTGCCTGATTACAAAAAAGCATATTCCTGGTTCTCCCTGGTTGGATTGCTGGCAATTGCTGTGACCAGCATTGGAGGCATGTCCTTAAAAAGCATTGCCGTACCGGTATTCCACGGCATAGCCGGGCTGATCATCTTCGGTTTGCCAGTTTATAAATGTGTCGTCACCAAAGACGCTCCCAAAGGTTTTGGATTAGTGGGTATCGGCGGATTATTAATTAGCGTTGGCGGGATTGCCCTGGCATTTATCGTGGCTGGGAAGCAGCTGTTATTCTTCAGCGCTGATTTTGTCTTTGCCATCCTCGCACCATTGCTGCTGTTAATGACGCTGGCATTCACCTGGGGTTTTGTGAAAGAAATCAAGGCAGAATAAATTTGCCTGGGGCTGTTCAATAGTACCCCCTCAACTCCGATCTCCTCGTATTAAATGAAGCAATGATAGGTATACAGCATACCTATCATTGCTTTTTATTTACGTCCCAGAGTAATCGCAATTCTTTTACAGACAAGTTTCAAGTCAGGAGCGTTTATTTGCCATTTAAAATCAAACAGGATTGGGGCTAATCTTTGAAATTTCACCCCCCTTTGAAATCTCATTTCAAACAGCTACCGCTGTTTAATTAGAAAACCAATCCTGTTCTTATCTTGATGTCTGGTAACTGCGCTCTGGCAATATTAGCTGCCTTTTCTTAATCAAGGCAGCAGTCAAGAAGATTTTTCTTTTCTCTTAAATCTTATGTTCTTGGGTTATAACCTGCTCCGAAAATAGGATTAACATCGCCCGCAACACAGTTATAAATCCGCCTACAGTCAGGGTTGTTCCAACGACCAGGAGAGGAATTTCTAGGACATACACCCAGTTCTCACCAAAATATGTGTGCGAGGGTCCTGCCCAGGCAAAGATTGTCAGGGCTGTAATTCCGACCAAAATAGATACTATGCCGGCAGTTGAATCCTTTTCAGCTTTTTCCATAGGTTGGGAAAAATCAACTTTATCCTTAATCCCCGGCAATAGAAAGCTCAAGAAAAGGAGCAAGGTGGCTAGATTGATAAAGAATTTCACATTGGCAGGTGTGGCTGCTCCCCTTAATATCAGAGATGCGAAGAATTGTGTCCCCCCCAGAACGGTCCCAATTGCCAGGACTATCAAGGTAAAACGGTAAACACCTGGTTTTCCCCGGATCAGTTTGATCAAAGCCATTACTCCCGCAATACCCGTCAAGACTGTTGTAACCATAACGATTTGATATAGCCAGCGATAATCCATCAATGCTTTAAAAGCCATTCTGTACCCAATGTTGTTTGAGAACGCAGCACAATATGTTCCCGCGCCGCCGAAGAGGTTCATCGCAGCTGTCATACCCATCATGACGATGGCCGAAATCCGAAGCACTTTCATTGATCCTTTCATTTTATTTATCTCCTGAAATATCTACACCTTCGTTTACGGGAAGAATGATCACCCTAGGGAGCTTCCACGCTCTCTTCCAGGCCCCATGGATTCTCAGAGAAATGGCATCGTTCACAAGGCGCCTCTAATACAATTTCGTGTGAGGTGAATGGAATTATGCCAGTCTCAACTATTGTATCTGCTTCCCCAACATTAATCTCATATACCCAAGGAAACATCCAACCCGAATATACCTGGTTAGAAATACCAGCTCTTGAAGAGTATGCCAGTGTTGAGACAACAACAGAGTTATGTCTGAAATGCCACGAGGCGAGTAAAGCCCCAGAACATGGGACGGTGGTGGTCGGAGGCGATCATACCGGTATGCAATGTACGGAATGCCATCAGCCACACAGTTCCACGACGTCATGCGATTCTGCTGATTG
>Ga0255372_10239_pt1 | contig 9546 bp, 9 predicted proteins | sample ANMaggSeSYBR01E8_FD_182092 | JGI IMG/M metagenome (GOLD analysis project Ga0255372, IMG submission 182092) | Sediment cell enrichment communities from methane seep in Santa Monica Basin, California, United Staets - ANME aggregate JGI... | ecosystem: Environmental > Aquatic > Marine > Cold seeps >...
GAGACCAGGTAAAGACCTTACGATAATTGCCTATTCAATGATGGTTAAGAAAGCGCTGGAAGCGGCTGATATTTTGGCAGAGGACGGTATCGATGCTGAGGTTATTGATCCTCGCACACTTACTCCCCTGGACATGGAAACGATCATTAATTCAGTGAAAAAGACACACCGGGCGGTGGTAGCTTCCGAAGAAAGCGAAACAGCTGGCGTTTGTGCAGAAATTGGTTACCGCATATCAAAGGAAGCTTTTGATTATCTGGACATGCCAGTAGAACGTGTCGCGACCGCGGATGTGCCAGTGCCTTTTAGCCCTTCTCTGGAAGAGTATATGATGGCCAATACAGAAGATATCGTAGCCGCGGCTAAAAGATTAATGGGTTAGAAGATCATGCATCGCGGCGGAATCAGGAGAATTATATGAGAATCCTTTGGAATGAAGCTACATCAGGCCTATCTATAATGGATCCTGTTTGGCAACTGTTAGAGAAGTATTTTTCCAGGGTCGCTCGTCCTGATAATGAAGTGGTCGTGCGACATGCCGCAGCGTCTGGTAATTACATTCGCTCTTTGTATACAGAACTTCTTAACAATCCTGCTGTCGTCGAGACAACCATACATGGAGAGCAAGATGGTTTCGATGCCGTTGTACTTGGATGTTGGGCAGATCCCTTGTGGGAAGCACGTGAGGCTGTAGACATACCGGTCGTTGGGATTGGGGAAGCCGCTATTTTGTTAGCCTGCTCATTGGGTTATAAATTTGCTATCATTACCGTCGCCCCCGGCGTTGTACCGACGATTGAGTTGGATCTCCGTATGTATGGACTACAGGAGCGAGCAATTTATCGCCCGGTTCGTTTTCTTGATCCACCCTCGGATATCGAATTGTTGCTGGAAAGTGTTACAGATCCACAGAAAAGGATGATCCCTAATTTTGAACATGTAGCACGCCAATGCATAGCGGATGGTGCCGAGGTCATTATCGTTGGCTGTGGTTATTACGGGCCTATCCTCACCATGCATGGCTATACTGAAATTCCCGGAACTGGTGTCCCGGTGTTGGATTGCAGTGCAGCTGGGCTGAAATTGGCTGAAACCTTAGTTGATTTGCGCAAGAGCATAGGCCTGAACAAAAGTTCTGCCTTGTTCTTCCGTAGTCCACCTAAAGATGTGGTCGAACGAATTCGCAAGACGCATGGCTATAGCTAACCGTAAAAGAGACCCCTGTTTATGATTGTGTAAAAGGGAAAACAGGTTTGTCTAAGTGAATCGCTGGTTTGCACACCAGGAATTTTAATAGAGGAGGATACCCCCTCTTTTGCATTCATTAATATCTTTAAGAAGGAGCATGAATAATGCGAATCCAACAATCAAGCTCATTGTTACCGGCAGTACAACGCGGACACCTGGTTAAGATTACCGTGGATGGAAGGATTGTTGAAGCTTATGAAGGAGAGCCCATTGCTGCTGCAATGCTGGCAGCGGGGATTTATGTCTTCCGGCGGAGTCGCAAACATAACGAACCGCGCAGTATGTCCTGCGGAATGGGTTCCTGCATGGAATGTTTGGTTACTGTGAACGGGACAGATTCTCTGCGTGCTTGTACAACCCTGGTAATAGACGGAATGCTAATAGAGACCTGCAAGGAAGTAAAACATGAGTGAAACCTATGAACTTGCTGTTATTGGGGCTGGCCCTGCTGGGTTAGAAGCTGCCCTTGTCGCCTCACAAGCTGGCGTTAAGACAGTTGTTATTGATTGTTACCCACAATCCGGCGGCCAATATTTTAAGGCCATGCCATCCGGTTTTTCTGTCTCGGAAAGAAACAGTGCAGAGGCAGAAGGAGATGCACTAGCGAAACGGTTGGAAGAGACCTCCGTTACCAGATTTTGGGACACGTTGGTTTGGGGTGTTTTTAATGATGAAGAAAAAGACGAAGGCTGGTTGCTCGCGCTCAATGGAGCTGAAGCTCCCAAAGAAATCCGCGCTCGCACGTTGATATTGGCAAACGGGGCTTATGAGACACCGGTGGCTTTTCCAGGGTGGACTCTACCTGGAGTAATAAGCTGCGGTGCAACTTTGATATTAGTCAAGACACAACGCGTGGCTCCTGGCAAGCGTGCCATAGTGACAGGTACTGGTCCATTGTTGTTTTCTGCCGCGGCTCACTTGATCGCTGCAGGGGTAGAAGTAGTTGCTGTCTGCGAAAACACTCGGCTTTTTCCAAAAGGAATTATGTACATCCCCACCATGCTTGGTCAATGGGGCCGCTTGGTGGAAGGTATAAAATACCTCAGTACTATGATAAAAGGGAAAACACCTTATAAGACTGGCTGGTCAGTCATTGAGGCACAAGGAAAGGAACATGTAGAAGGAGCCATAATTGCAAAATTGGATAATAATGGTGTACCTATCCCCGGGACGGAAAAAACCGTATTGGTGGATACTGTTGTCTGCAGCTTTGGTCTTACTCCCAATACTGATATGGCCCGGATGATCGGATGCAAGCTTGAGTATAAAGCCAAAAAAGGTGGTTGGATTCCGGTTCGCGATGAAACCCTGCAAACCAGCCTGGATGGAGTTTACGTGGCGGGGGATTGCGGTGGCATTAGCGGAGCGGAGAATTCGCGGTTGGAGGGTCAGATCGCCGGTACGGCTGTATCCAATAAAACCGGGCATATGAGCAGTCAGAAAGCAGAAGAGATTTACAACAGTTTGAAGTCACCATTGTCACAACAGCGCAGATTTGGGCGCCTGCTGGGAGATCTATTCACGACTAAACCAGGGTTAAGTTCCTTATCAAGGGACGATACTATTATTTGTCGCTGTGAAGAAATTACCAAGAAAGAAATCCTGGCGGCAATTGATGCGGGTTGTGAAAGCGTCGTTTGGGTAAAACGCCAGACACGTTCTGGAATGGGGATGTGTCAGGGGAGATCCTGTCACCGGCAAGTTGCGCATTTGGTCGCACAACGTACTGGTCAGAAGCTGGATACATTACTGCCTGATACACAGCGCCCGCCAGAACGCCCAATTTCTCTGGAAGTACTTGTAGAGGTGGACGAATAAACCGCGGGCTTATTCGTCTGAAGTGATGGAACCTATTCTACTAGAATCCGAATTCCCAGATTTGAACTCACGATCTGTATCGGTGGGAATTATTGCCAATCCCCGCTCCGGGTCTGATATCAGGCGATTGGTCGCCATGGGAAGCGTGTTTGGCGCCCAGGAAAAAATCAATGTAATCTTGCGGACGCTTGTTGGCCTGAACGCGATCGGTATTTGCCGGATTTTTTTGATGCCCGATGCATATCACTTGGGAGAGATAGCGCTCGATAGATTACCACCGGAGTTAGTAGATATTCGCCACACGGTTCGTGTCCTGGATATGCAGTCGGAAAATTGTAGCGAGGATTCTACATACGCTGCCCAGCAGATGCGTGAGGCGGGTGTGGGATGCATTATTGTCCTGGGCGGGGATGGAACCAATCGAGTTGTAGCCAAGGGGTGCGGCGAAGTTCCCATCCTTCCCATTTCCACAGGAACAAATAATGTAATTCCTTACTCTGTAGAGGGAACATGTGCTGGTTTAGCGGCTGGTTTCGTAGCGCGTTTTCCGGAAAAATTGTCTGAGTTCGCATTTCGCAGCAAATGGCTGGAAGTTTGTGTTAATAATGGTGAATCGGATATGGCTTTGGCGGATGTTGCTGTTGTAGATGGACAAGCTATTGGAAGTCGGGCGATTTGGGACCCTGCTGGACTTCAACAAGCAATTCTTACCCGGGCTCAACCCACGACTACAGGAATTTCCAGCTTGGGTGGATTTATTGAATTGTTATCACCAGAAGATCCTGGTGGAATTCATATTCAGTTTGGCAAACCTGGAACGAGCCGTGTGACTGCTCCATTGGCTCCAGGTTTGATGGCTACATTTGATGTTGAGTCTGTTCGAAAACTATCGACTGGTGATATGGTAATCATCCAAGGCGGACAGAGAATATTGGCACTGGATGGAGAACGCGAAATCGTTCTCCGCAAGAGCCAATCGGCGGAGATTTACTTGCGCCAGGATGGCCCCTGGATTGTCGACGTTTTTCGGGCATTGAATGTGCTTGCTGAGCAGAAGGTATTGGTATCTTGAAAAGCCAGTAAGCAATTCGCTTCACACCTTGCATATAGCAATGTGGATTGAAGATGTTCTCAAGTTTACCTTAATTGCCATTTGATTTGAGGAGGCGATCCATGCAGGTGATCACAGCAAGTCAAATTCGTGAAAAGGCCAGGGAGTTACAACAGGAAGGGAGAAACTGGCACTTTCATATACTTTATCCCGGTTGTGTCTTCAATACACAAAGTCATCAATATGCTCTTGTATTGGAGGATCGTTCATCAGACCAGACATATGTTACATATTCAGATAAAAGATTTGTAAAAATTAACCAGGAACTTCTAAATATTTATTATGGCGATAACTATTTAGAAAACCCAGTTTCTGAATATAATCAAGTTAATCATGCCAGTAAGCTTCTAAACCAGGTTGATGTGTTTAGACAGAACCATATCCCCTGGCACCACCATATGCTTTTTCCGGATTGCATTTTTAATCAATACCCAGGTAAATGGAATATTGTTTTAGAAGGTGATCGACCCAACTTGATTTTCAATGAATTGTTCGATGAAGAACCGTTGGAGGTTTTGCGGCAACTTGAAATCAGATACCTTGAAAGAAATTGAGCTAACATTCTGCGGTGAAACGGACAAAAAGGAGAGATGAAATTGCAATTAAAAAACAAAGTCGCAATCGTTACCGGTTCAGGTCAGGGAATTGGTCAGGCAATTGCTCTTCGCTTGGCTTGTGCGGGAGCAAAAATTGTGGTTGGAGACCTAAATATTGAAACAGCCCGACAGACAGTTAAAAAAATTGAATCTAGTGGTGGACAAGCAACCGCTCTGATTGCAGATGTCACAAAGCAGAATGATGCAGTTGCATTGACAGAGAAAGCTATTGAGGCTTTTGGTAGTCTCGATATCCTGGTCAACAACGCTGGTATTTATCCAAACTGTTCCATCGTCAATATTATAGAAACCGAATGGGACCATGTTCTGGCTGTGAATTTAAAGGGTACATTCTTGTGTTCGCAAGCTGCTGCTAGCCAGATGATCAAACAAAAGAATGGTGTCATTATTAACATAGCATCCGTCGATGCGAAGACACGTACCACTGAGAATGCACATTATGCAGCTGCCAAGGCCGGCGTGATTAGTTTTACGCGCTCCATGGCTTGTGAGATGGCGCCCTATGGCATTCGGGTGAATGCTGTGGCTCCTGGCTGGATAGCAACAGATCCGCTGAAAGCCAAGTCAGAGCGCTGGCAGAAGGTGATTGAGGAAATCCCTGTTCATCGTTTGGGCACCCCGGACGACGTTGCTGAGGCTGTGTTATTTCTAGCCTCTGATGTCGCTGGCTACATTACAGGCGAAGTGTTGGATGTCAACGGCGGGATGGTAATGGATTGATTGTTTTTCAGATATTGTACTGGTGGAATAAATTATGAGAACAAACGATAAGTACAGCGATTTGCCACTCTTACAGGGTATAAGCCTGCGTGATAAAGTTGGTATCGTTACCGGTGCAGGGGCAGGAATAGGAAAAGCAACAGCACATGTAATGGCTAGAGCAGGCTGCCGCATTGTGATTGGCGAGATCAATGGTGATTGGGCTGCTGCTACGGCCAAGGAGATCAACGAATGGGGTGGCGTAGCCATTCCTGTGACGATGGATGTGGCTGTTCGCCAGGATGCAACACGACTAGCTGAAACGGCATTGAGAGAATTTGGCACGATTGACATTTTAGCCAATATTGCCGGCCTGTATCCTCCTGGATTGGTAGCAACCATGAAAGAAGAAGAATGGGATCGTGTTTTTGATGTTAATATCAAAGGTATCTTTAACTGCTGTCAGGCAGTTATTCCTACCATGATTGCTAAAAGTAGTGGAAAGATCGTGAACATAGGTTCAGTCGACGGTGTGCAGCCGGGTATTATGCCTGGACGCTCTGGATATGGGAATTCTCATTATTGCGCGTCTAAGGGCGCTGTCATCACTTTTACCAAGTGTCTGGCGGCTGAGATGGCACCATATAGCATAAATGTCAACACCATCTCGCCAGGTTGGGTCGCAACGGAGAATGCTCTCTCTGGTGGACGCTTCTATGAAGGCTTGAAGGATGTACCCCTTGGCCGAGGAGCACAGCCTGAAGAGATCGGGCAGATGGTTCTTTTCCTAACATCTCCTGCAGCAAGTTTCATGACGGGAGAAAATTTAGTAATCAGCGGTGGTTACGTTATGGATTAGATTGAAATAAGATTAATAAAAAAGGGGCATCAAATTACTCAAACATCACTTTCATCAAGAGTACAGAATCTACTTGCTGGCTTCCATGCTGCCCGACCAGAGGTTTTTGCTGAACGGGCTGTTTTAGTAACCAGGGCTTATGCCAGGACGGATGGACAGCCGAGTCTCCTTCGACGAGCAGAGGCATTGGAAGAAATTCTTAAGGATACAACAGTGTTGATCCGGGAAGGGGAGCTAATTGTTGGTTGCAAGACATCAGCGATTCTCGGTTCACCCTTGTACCCTGAGGTTGCTTGTGATTGGGTAGAACAGGAATTAGATACGATTGCCCTCCGCGAAGAGTCACCTTTCAAGGTGAGTGATAAAACCAAAGCAACTTTGTGCAATGAGGTTTTTGAATACTGGCGTGGGAAACAGGTTTACAGTCAAATCATGGCTGCCTTGCCCAAGGAAGTCTTACGTGCTTCCGACGAAGGCGCATTCTTTCACTACTTTCTGAATCGTACTATCGGCCACATCACGGTTGATTACGAACGGGTGCTGAAAAAAGGTTTCCTGGGACTTAAGGCTGAGGTAGAGGCCGAGTTTGATAATATCAATTACGAAGATTCGGGTTGTCTTAAAAAAATCTTTCTACTGCAGGCTATGTCCCGTAGCTGTGATGCCGCCATACTCTTTGCAAAGCGCTACGCCCAGGAAGCTGAACGACTGGCTGCTGACGAGAGAGATCCGCTTCGCAAAGCTGAACTAAAAAATATTGCTGAGATATGTCGTTGGATCCCGGCCAATCCTGCACGCTCCTTTCATGAGGCCTTACAGTCTTTTTATTTTGTGCATCTTATTTTGAACCTGGAAACCAATTCCTACGCCATTAGCCCGGGCCGCTTTGATCAGTATCTTTATCCTTACTACCAAGCGGATACTGAATCTGGCAAAATTACTCGCGGGCAAGCTTGGGAGCTGCTTGCTTGCCTGTGGATCAAACTTAATGAGTTAACGGTGGTCAAGGAAGGTGGGACGGCCAAAGCAAGCAATACCTACAACGATTTCCAAAACCTGAATTTAGGGGGGCAGACAATAGATGGGAGGGATGCTACTAATGATCTTTCCTTTTTATGCCTGGATGTCACAGGTTGCTTGCATTTACCACAGCCACAAATCTCTGTACTTATCTCTGAAATGACTCCAAACAAATTCCTTGCCAAAGCTTGCCAGGTGGTAAGCTTGGGTTTTGGTATGCCGGCGCTGTTTAACGAAGATGAAAAGACTCAGGCATTGCTTCACAAAGGTAAAACTCTTGAGGATGCCAGAAGGGGTGGTATCAACGGATGTGTTGAATTGGTTGTACAAGGCAAAGACATGATGGCATCCAGTGGGTACTTCAACATGCCCAAAAGCCTGGAATTGGCTTTGAATAATGGCATAAACCCAATGACAGGTACGCAATTGGGCCCACGAACCGGTTACCCGGAGGAATTGACCACATTTGATGACCTTTTGGAATCTTTTCGTAAACAGATGGCATACGGCATTAATCTAAAGATGATCTATGATGGTATTGCCAAGCAAGTATACGCAGAGTTTTGTCCTGTCCCTTTCACTTCGCTCCTGATGGATGACTGTTTAGAAAAAGGCCTGGATTATCATGATGGTGGTACTCACTATAGTCTTCCGATGATGTGCGGTGTAGGTACAGGGACTATGGCTGATGCTTTGGCAGCCATAATGAAAATGGTTTATTATGATAAAACCATTTCATTGAAACATCTTGTTGAGGTATTGCATGCCGACTTCATTGGATATGAAAGGGAGTTGCAGCTGCTGCGAAATCGTATGCCCAAATGGGGTAATGGTGACGATTTTGTCGACACCTTGGCTCACGATGTGGTTGAGATGTTCGCCGATGAATTAGAAAAACATCATGACGAACGCGGTGTACCTTATGCTGCCAATATGATCCCAACTACAACGCACATCTGGTTTGGCGATCTGACTACCGCAACACCTGACGGCAGGCGTTCCAAGAGTCCTCTTTCGGAGGGTATATCACCGGTTCAGGGTATGGACCAGAAAGGACCGACTGCAGTTATCCGCTCGATGGCTCGACTGGATCATGCCCGCTGCTGCGGCACGTTGTTAAATATGAGATTTCACCCATCGGTAATCAGCGGAGAGGAAAACCTTGAAAAGCTCGCCTATTTGGTGCGAACCTACTTCAAGCTGGGTGGGCACCATATGCAATTTAATGTGCTCTCCTCTGAGGTATTGCAAGCTGCTCAACAACAACCAGAGGATTATCAAGATCTCATTGTGCGCGTAGCTGGGTACAGTGATTACTTTGTTCGTCTCAGCCAAGACCTTCAAAACGAGATTATCTCAAGAACAGAACATAGTTGGTAATAAAGCAGCCTGGGCCAGAATAAAAGCAAGCGCCTGGGCAAGGAATATGTTTTCAGTGATATGACTACCATGAAGGGCGAGGAAGTATTTGGATTGCAGGATATCCCGCTTTCCTAAGATGACACATTATTGTTGGTGGATAACGTTTCCAATCAATTATTACTCCATGGAGATTCCTTATGACAACAAATTTGAAAGTATTGTTGCCAGGCGATGAAGTTTTCTTGGTAACAGGTGGTGCTGGTTTCATCGGTTCATACTTGGTGCGCGAGCTGGTCAGCCAGGAGAAAAAAGTGATTGTACTTGATTCTTCTCCTGATGCCAGATACATTGCAGACTGTATGGACAAGATTACCTTCATATATGGTGATGTGTCAGACATGCCTCACTTGATGGGAGTAATGGCTAACTACAAAGTGAATGTGGTCTTTCACCTGGCATATATGCTTGTCCCGGATACTGACAACCAAACCGGCAGGGCAATCCAGGTAAACTGCGCTGGCTTCCAGAATGTGATGGAGGCAGCAAGGATTCTTGGGGTTCGGCGGGTTGTCTGGGCTAGCAGCCAAGCCGTCTATGGCTATGCTGAAGGTTATTCCGTAACACCGATTACTGAAGATGTTCCAGTTAACCCGACGTCAATGTACGGAGCTTGTAAACTGTTTAACGAGCATGTCGCTCGCTATTATAAACTTTCCAACGGCGTGGATAATATCGGCCTTCGGAAGCCAGTGGTATACGGTTTGGGCAAGAGCCGCCGCCGTGATCTGAGCATATCGCATCGGTTAATTGAG